>Ga0307509_10009341_pt1 | contig 12290 bp, 11 predicted proteins | sample 10_EM_MG_FD_202245 | JGI IMG/M metagenome (GOLD analysis project Ga0307509, IMG submission 202245) | Populus trichocarpa ectomycorrhiza microbial communities from riparian zone in the Pacific Northwest, United States - 10_EM | ecosystem: Host-associated > Plants > Roots > Unclassified | place...
AGTGAAATTTGTTATTTCAGGATATCTTAAATTACAAGGAAAGTGATAGAATGCGATTTTCTTAATCATCTCCATTTCCTCTTAGGTTTATATCAATGTTATCTTAACAAACTCTACATCCATGGCAACTGTAGGGTTCGGCTGTTGTTAAGGGTGGGAAAAGAGCTGGGTCAGCATCTCCGACCAATTCTGCTTCAAGTAATACCAAACGAGGCTCTGCTAAGAAGAAGGTTTTTTCCAGAATTATACCAAATGTGCTTGTTGTACCTTGTTTTTCTGTCATGATTTAGTCTGCAGTTAACTGATTGATAGCATGATTAGTTGTTGGCTTTAACATTGAATGAATAAATTATCTTGAAGTTTAAGTCAAGATGGCACAATTCTTCTGCAACTTCATATTATCTCCTCTGTTATTGCAGGTGGATGGCATAATTCTTGCTCCGCCACGACGACATAGGTCATGGAATTGTAATAACCTTGTAAAAAGCAAATTAAAACAAATCGTAATAATCATACAAAGATAAACACTAGACATATCACGAAAATCAGTTGAAAATAAACCTAATGCTTTTTAAAAACATTAAACATGGAATTTTTTTAAAAAAAAAATTTATTAAATCCGCGACTCAAGTCATGCTGTGAACAATTAGATTTGGCTTTTATTGTAAACAATAAATGGAAAGGGGAAATAAAGAAAGAACGCAATCTATTAGGAAACAAGATACTTTGTTTCAAGCAAGTTGCCTGGGAAATGATATAGAACTTTGTTGTCTGAAAAAAATTTCAGGATCTGTGGTGTGTATGTGTTTTCTTATGCAGTTTCTGAAGTTGAAGGTGCTGTTTCTAAAATTTCTCTGGGTGCTGAGTCCGGAAAGGAAAAAAAAAAATCTGCTTTTTAAATGAAAAGGGAATGTTTTAAATATTTTTCTCTTCTCTTTTGTTGATTCATTTACGATCTTCGTTTTCTTCTTGTGACTTATGCCCTTGCTCTCATCTACACGCTCGCGCACGCACCCAAACCACTCAGCATGGACAACTCTGATGGACTTTTTTTTTTTTTGTTGAAAACTACGATTCTGATGGACTGAATAAAAAATGTAGTCTCATCTTTCCTGATGCTAGCAATAATGCATTTTATTGCCCAGGAAACTGAGGGCATGTTGCAGCAGTTGATCCTCGCATCTAATGTGGAAGTTCTGCTTCTACTGCTGCTAAACAGTATCAGAGGCATGAAGCTAGTGAGAGGCTGATAAGAAGTATTCTTCCTTCAACAACTGCCTGGGCCCTGAAGAAATTTCAAAACCTGGATATTTAGAGTTGACTAATCCAGAGGTGGAATATTTATGTATTTGGGTTTGCAGAAACACATATGGGTTCAGAAGTCCTAAGGTTGTTAAAATCACTCATCTGGATAAATCTGGTAAGCTTATATCTATATCCACTTCATGAATACCATTTTTATGTTTCATTTTTAGCTATCATACAGAAGATACCTGTTAGTTTTGTATTGAAAATCAAAGAGGAATTCTGAACAACATGCACAAGAAAGTTCGTTGAATAGATAGAGCCTTGACAGCATTGAACTGTTCAATGAAATTGTTCACCTAGCTAAATGTCGAAAACTAATGATGAAAGAAGATATACCTTTTGTATTTCCAGTTTCTACATGAGGACACTTTCACATACTCTCTGATCAGAAAGGAAAAAACGAAATGCTGGGAAGATGTAATTTTATAACACAGCTGAGATGTTGGGATCTAAGATTAAGCTTATATTTAGTCCACATATGAGATTTATTATAATCTCCTAACTTCATGTGGTCGGAGCAAGGACATGTCAGGCTCCCAACTTTCATGTGGGAAAGGTTGAAAGCGACCTCTCTTTTCTTTGCAATGTGTCTATGTGCATCTTTGGCAGATCAGTGGAAGAATCAAGATAAATGGAAGTGGCTCTTGCAGTTCATAGATGATATTTTGAAACCAGGTTGTTGTACTGGTGAGAATAATCAAGCCAAATATCAAAACTACCATTCATCAGAGTTATGTCACCATGCTTGGATGGATGTTTATCTAAATAGTTATCAATACTAAGCAATGTAGCAGTTTTTTGGCAATCAAATGTTTTTTTTTAAAAAAAAAAGGAAAAGGGGATTAGACTTCTTTTTGTGTAGACCATAACAACATGATAAAAACTGGACGTTTATAATAACAATACTCGAGTAAATGACCACCGAGAGAGACAGATGCTTGTTCTTTCTTCTTCTTTTTTTTTTTTTTCTTTTTAAGATTTATTTTCATTTGTAATGATGATAAGTATTGGCATTACACATTCAAAAAAAGTGGTGGTGATTATATTTCAAAAGCGCTGATGTTGTCTGGTGATGCACATTGGTTATGGTTACTACCCATAACCAATGCCCTGATATACAAAGTTCCCATAGTCAGTCAAGACTACTGGACTGGAACTATGAAACAGTCTGCATGGTTCATGCAATTGTGATCTCTATTTCCATGTGTATCTCAGAAGACACTGTTAGTATTCTAAAGTATTCTGAATGTTTTTTCATTAGTTAGCTTGCGAGGGATTGTGTGTGTTTTTAATGTTTGATAAGTTGCAGTGAGCTGTATTACCGTTTGAATAACTTGATATGCAATGTCCATTTTAGATTCCTTTAATTAAAACTGGTTGCTCACTTTTCAGGTAATCTAGAATTGCCATCTGCTTCCGCTGGGACAGGCTTTAGCCCTTTTTAGTATGTTACAGTTCATTGCAAAGTCCTATACACCTTATTGGAGTTTGCAGTTACTGTATGATTCTGAAACTACTTCTATCAGACAATTCAATCTCGGATACATGTTCAGAAGCACTTCCTGCCTGAAGGAACCACATGATTTCAATGCGTGCTGCACACTACATGGTATCTACCAGTTCCATGTATTCATTGTTTGGAGAGATTATGAGTTAGGCTGGATACTACACCTGCCTTGATCTGTAGACTGCAGCTTGTGGTTGCTCTGCTATTCAAGCAGCTATGCAAGGTTCAGGGCTAATCTTGGTTTGGTGCTCATTGTCTTCTGCTGCAACTGCAAGCACGCTACAACAGAGTCCTAGCTGATTGCTTTGAGCCTCAGTTTCCAAGAATCGGGCTCTGGGATGCCAGAAAGAATGCTGCCTGGTTATTGTCAGATGCTTATGCTGATTTCAACTTGCAGAACATAATTGAACATTTTTACTTGGTTGTGCTTTACAATTATAAATATGAACGTAAGATTTAATAGAAAAGCTTCTCGCCGCTGATCTTGGAGCAATACTCAAGCCGCTATGAGGGTTTTGATGGTAAGAAAGGTTACGATCTATTTTCTTTTCCATCAGGTCTTCCCAGGCATTCATCCAAGTCTTGGTTACCAGCACTTGACAACAGATGGAATCAAAGAAAATAAACGTTAACGCTTTACTCTGTGCTCATGTGCTCATATTCATTGCACGGTTTATTAAAGTAGTTAATGAGACTATTTCACACTTTGGTCCTTGTAATTTCAGCACTTACAACTTGGTAATGAAACTTTATTTCTATCACTTTTTAGTCCCTGAAAATGGAGGAAGGAGAGAGAAAACTCTTGATTGGCTATATTCTACTACCAAAAATTCTAATCTTGATGTCACTTTATTCATCATAAAAAAAAATTCAATAAAGATAGTTTGAGCTTTTAATCACATAAAAAAAATATAAAAAATTTATTTTGATTGATTTGATTTGAGTTGTACTAATGAAAATGTGTTTATGAAAGATTTTTTTTGTGTTTATAGGTAAAAATAAGTCAATTTAGATTTTGTAGGCTAAAAAACTTAAACTCTAATTTTCTAGTAATAACAAATAATAAGAAATTACCACCTTTGAAATTGTTGTAAAGGATGACTTAGACAAACGACATGTCATCCAATGTTTTCCTTTAAAGCCTAAATGCATTTTTTGCTAATGGTAGGTGTGGGGGCTTCACCTTTCAAGTCTTGGTGTATTTTGACTTTTAAAAAAAAGCCAAGTTTGTCTATATTTGATTCTCTTGGCCCTTCATTTTTCTCTTTTTTTATTTTTTTTATTGAGCTTTTATGGTAATTATGAATAAAGAAAATTCTGAATATTCAATAAGAATAAATTATTTATTTAATATAGATTTTTTATATAACTTTTTTAAATTATTTACTCATTTGTTTTTGTTTTTTTTATTCTAACTTGTTTTTCATATTATAATAAGTTTTTATTTAAAAAATAATGCTAGTAGTAAAATAATATATTTTTGTAAAAAAAAACATGAATAATAAAAGGGGGTCTTTGAATTTTGACTAAAGAAACACTTTTGTTTTCTACTCAATATAAATAATTTGAATTCTTATAAATATTTATTTTAATTGTGTTTTTTATTGAAAAAACTAGGGCATTAATAAATAAATAAAACATGCTTTCTTCAAAACAAAACAAAAATACATAAATTAAAAAAATTGATTGAAAAATACATTCTTTTCTCCATAATTTCGTTTCAGATCTATAAGAATATATATTTTAATTACTATATAATTAAATACAAATAAATTTTGAAAATGACCTCACTACATAGAGTGGACATACTATCTAGCTTATACTATTAGTTCTGAGGGAAACTATTGTTATGTCCACTCTTTATTTATTTATTTATTTATTTATTTTGTTTATTTTTTATTTATCCACCAGCAAAAGAGCAAACAGAGGATCAAACCAAATTCCTTCACAAACTAGTAAAAATGACCATAATCAGCCTTCAAAAAATATGAAGAGGAACCCTCTTCCTTTCAGTCATAATAAATAAATGATACTGAGATTTGTCTAAGAAAAAAGTTGATAAATTTACCTTCCTGTAAACATACCTGAAAAGGAGATAAATAACAGTAGGCATATGGCCCAAGTGTTACCTACTATACTGGACCTTCACATTGTAAAAGGCTTGGAACTCAATTTTCTGAAATATAATCTATGGAATTCGAGCAATTTCCAACAATATTTTATGAAGGGACTGAGGCTTTGAAAAGAATGGGCAGTGATCACTTCCTTTAATCTTGAAGACTCTTTCTGGTGGACTATCCCTCACTAGCTTTTCTTGGACATCTGGTGAAAGAGCATGATCGTCCAGTGTCTGAATGAAGAACCGCCGGCCAGTTCCATATTTTTCAGGGGACAATGATAGCTTCTCCATGACGGGACCAAGCGGAATGGGTCTCATTGAAACCATGGCCAACGCAACATCCTGAAAGTAACCAATATTCCTCATTGAATTTGACTTGCTCTAGCAATGGACATATTGTAGTGAGAGCAGAGACAATTCAAGTTCTTTGCAGACTATGGTAAGCTTCCACTCAACAAGGAGCAACTTGTTATAAACCAAAGTAGCTGGAAACGTTGGCCAGATGGATGCCATACAATGTTGAGAACTATTTCCCATATTTATTTGTGTCAAGGTATCAGAATGGATTTCCATAAAATACATTGCAAAAGTGGCTGGATGATTATAGAAACAATGGCAATATGATTGGATTGATTTGTAACATACCTTTGTTGGTGATTGATTGAAATATAAACCTTTCATTTGCTGTTTCTCAAACATAAATCCTGTAGGAGGCTTGTCTTTACCATTTCCATGAATCAGAAACTGTGATTCTTGCATAAAACGTTCTGTAGATCCAAGCTGCAATAAAATTCTATAGTTATTAGATCCAACTCAGAATCGAAAGCAACAAAAAGTGTTCAAAAGAATCATTTTTTTAATATATATAAAAAAAGTGTCATTGCTTGGTGCAACTGTAATGGTCTTGGGATAGCTAGAAAGTAAAAGGTTTTGTCACAATTTTCCTTTTCGTAACCGCATTCCAGTGGGACAAGAACAACAATTCCAGGCCTTTTATAGAAGCTCTTAGCTCTGTTAGGAACTGATTAGAGTGTGCAATCCCATCCTTTAACTAGTCTGGAATTGTCAGGTTTGAGTAATAGTTTCAAGGAGCAGATTAGGAAGCTTCCTATCTGAGATGGGATCTTCACATAAGACACTTAAGATAGATAAAAGGTAGCTAGATAACATAGTGTCAAACTGCAGTTTAAGTTTCAGATGTAAGAATCTTGGTCATCACAAAATAGAGGACGCATGCAAATCCATAGGGTATGACATCTAACCCCACAAAAATGCATACAAAGCATAAATGATGAAAGATCTCCGAACTTTCTCTTCCATAGTAAGGGTAACAAACCTGAATAGTCAACAGTTCAGTAACAAAGGTAGCTTTACAGTTTTGGCCTTAGGACCCGAGGATGAAGCCAAATTTCAATTGGCTTTCTTGATTCTATATAGTTTTTTCTCTTCTAGCTGCAGACAAATACAATGATTTGAACCCATTCAGATTCATTTTTCACATTCAATTATTAAAAAGATTGAACTCTGATTAACCCATCTCCTTCAAAATCCATGAGTAGCATGGCAGAATTACTATTTGTCTCAGTAAGTTCAAGACTCATCAATGACAAGCATGGTAGCAAACCATCATGATTTATTAATTGGACCAGCATTTAATTGAGCTTAATAGATTTTCACATAGACTAAGCAAGTAAGCTTTGATGCTATACCTCTTCAGCAAACACATCAAAAGGCCTCTGACCATCAGACACCATTGTAGCACAGAGAAAAATAGCTTTCGAGATCTTTTGGGGGCAATGCTCAAGTGCATAAGAGACACATGCACCTCCAGTACTATGGCCAACCAAAATAACCTGCACATGAATAGTATTACATAAAAAAATATAGGAAAGAACAGACTGGCAAAGTACATGGAAGGTAAATAGGAATGACGGGGATAAGATGCCTATCACTTACCTGTTCATCCTCAGGCAAGTTTTCTAAATAACTAATCAATGGTTTTGAGTACTCTGCCAATGTTGTGACACTGTTTGTATCTGCCAGATCAATACCAGATCCTGTTAGATCTATGGCAATAGGAACCAATCCTGCTTCCTCCAACAAAGCAATAGTTTTGTACCAACACCATGCTCCAAAACCTTCTCCATGCACCAGAACAAACTTATTTAACTTTATATTCTCCAGAAAGTCTGGTGCCTAGGAAAAAATTTACAACACAATTAAGAACTTATCTGACAGCACCCTGTTAAGTTGAAAAGAAAATAAGAAGACCACCAGTGACGGTCAATAACTATGACAGATCAGAATGCTATTTATCTGACACATTGCTTATGAGGAAATAACAAACAGAAGCTAAAAGAAAAGCTAATTGCAAAAAACTGTGGAGAACACTTTATGGATCATCAAAATAGATTTCAGATGTTGTACTGGGAATTATAAAATGCATTGCATAGAATTTTTTTATGTTTCAATAAAAACAGTACACCACAGTTAAGCTTATTTTTGTCTTGAACACACAATAGAAGATAATTTAAGCTAGGCAGTTGAATTTTAACCCTAATCAACAAGAACTCAGCTTTTTATCCCCTTTTTTTCCTGGAAAAAACTCATTTACCTTCCTTACAGAATAAGGAATTCTCCAGGTGCAAGCACAAGCTGCACGACAGGTTTTTCTATGTTGGAGCCGTGATGATAACAACAACATGGAGCCGTGACGATAATTTTTCAGAAGGACCTTAACTGTAACAACAACATTCAGAAATTGATACATTTCCTCGTTAATTTTCGCTTCTTTCCATAGCTTATGCATTTATCATATCTTATGCTTCACTTTAGTAACTAAAAGTTACAGTTCTTAACTTCCCAACTACTCGGATTCATTTAGAATCTCATTTAATCCTATTAGCGTAAGTTGCACAGTCTAGTCCATTCCCAATAGATATACTAGAGCTTTAGATCATAGTTAACTGGTTCAAGATTCTGTACTCTTAGTAACTAAGAGTGGACTAGAAAAAAAACACAGTAGCCCCAGCTAGCATTAACTATTAAAAAATGAAAAAGTCGAATCCTCTTTTGGTTCCTTATTGGCCTTGAAGAGCGCAGGGAATTAACTAAACATACTTTTCCGGATGCACTTTTAAAGAAATCAATCAAACAAACAAAAGTAAAAGAATCCCTTTTCCCCTTCGTCTTTTTAAACAAATGCATTCATGAAACTTGACTGTTGACAAGGTTGCTTGCACTCATGATTGGGGGACCTTTTTCTCAACTGTGCCCATAATTAATCATGTTTACACCATCTACTTTCCATATTAGATCCAATCATGTAAGGAACAATAATTAACTCACCAGTTTAACATGAAGAAAAGGAAACAAAGTAAAAGCAAAAGTATCAAACAAGAGTCTTTACAAAGAGCAAGTGAGCAACCTGTTTGCCATTAGAGAAAGGATCAGAGAGATTTCTTCTTCTAGAGCTAGTTGAACCAATCCTCCTGGACATGGATCCATCAAATCTCTGAGACAATTGGTGCTGTTGTAGTGCCATAGAAAGAGCTTGTCTATGCAAGAACTCCTCCTCTGCCAACAACTTCCTTTGAGACCTACCCATTCTCTTGCTTTTTGATCCATGATTATTATCTCTAGTGTCCTTCTTTGTCATGCAAATTAAATTACCCATGATTGCAAAACCTCGTTTTTTAACAATCCAGAAATCTTTGGAGGTAGTTTTGACAGAAAGCCAGAGAGGGTCAAGAAATTTTCATGGAAAGTAGCATGTTTTCCTGCAAAAAAAGAAAAAGATAAAGAAATGATAGTCTTCTCTACCACAGCAGAGAAATTCTTTAATGAATTTGTTTTTTAATGGAATATTTGAGAGGAAGAGTAGGTGGGATAGAGGTGAAGGAGAAGTTGGCTATAAATGCCCTAAAAAACAAAAACTAGTGTAAAACTTCAGCTGAAATGTTTTGCTATTTATCGTTTTTCCACTGCTCATCTCTTTGAGTATGTAACGGCATGGAGACTCGAGGAGTTTGAACGCGTGTTAAAAATTATTTTTTATAATATTTTTTATTTAAAAATATATTAAAATAATATTTTTAAAATTTATTTTTTACATTAACATATTAAAGCAATTTATAATTTAAAACTAAAAAACAATTCAAAACTTTTCAAAAATATATTTAATTACAATATCAAACAACACTTAACTTTCACACTATTTTTTTCAAATCAATCTTTAATTTAACATCAAAATATATATAACATATTATATAAGCAAGAGCATGCAGATTAAGCGAGTAAAAAAACAAATTAAACAAAATAAAGTTAATTGAAAAAATCAAACTAAGAGAAAAAATTGAATTAATTGATTAGAAAATAAAAAAAAATCCAATTTAGTTCGGTTTTGGTTTTAAAAATCTAGAACCAATTGAACTAAATTGATTCAACCAGCACTAAACCCATTTGAAAAAACAAACAGGTATAAGAAGTAAATTTTCATTTGAAAAAACAAACAGGTATAAAAAATCCAAATCTTTTTTTGAACCACTTTTACGGTTGTTTGAAGAGTCGTTATATGATCATGAGTTGGATAAGATCTTCATATATTTTACTTTTTTTCTTGCACATGGATTTGATCTTCATAAATGTGATTGTACTCTACAATACTAGCCTTTTATTGTAGTAAGAAGAATTTTGCTAAAATTTTATGGATTATGGGTCTTTAAAGTGATCTTCTTTATCTTTTTATAATTTTCTTGATGATTTGTTTTTTAATAAAAGATTTAGAAATATACTTGAAGGGTGATGTTTTGTGCTTGTTCTATTATTCTAGACAAGAGATACCACATCTGTAAACCCCTGCATAAACATAATATCGAAAGTAACGAGATCTTGAAAAATGAAAACTCAAAACAAAAGGAAATGAATTGATGATGAAAATAATAGTAAAGTTGATATGTAATGGAAGGGGTGACCTCCATAAATAAGTTTAAAGGTGTAGTTGAAGCTAGAATAAGGATTATGAACTTTAGTTTACAACTCATAATAACGGCGAAAACAGTAACAAGTTTTGACAAATAGAAGAATAAAAAAGATTTAAAATAAATGTGTTTTGAGAATGAAAAAATAATAATGAAAAATTATGATGGAAATGAGGAATAAAAGTTAATAAAGAATGATACAAAAAACTGTTAGTGTAAACCCAACTAAAAATCAGTAATGCTAGCTTGAAATAGTTACAAGTACAGAAAAGAAATAAGTAAATAATAAATATATTTTGGATTTAGTGGAATGATTGATATGATAAATGCAAGAATTGATAGAAGGTTGACATTTTTTTGTCTTGCTATTTATTTATCCATCAATAGCAAAATTAACATCAAGTCATGTAAGGGACATTGATTGTGTAACAAATTGACAAAAACTATACTTATGATATGTTTATGAGGGATATTTGTAAGGAGATGGTTAATAGTTGGATGAAAGCTTTTGTTGTCATCTTTTCATGCAAGGCAATTTTCTAGATTTCATTTATTTTTATTGTTATCAATTTGGATGAATTGGAGCACTTGTGTATGTTCATGCTGAAAGTAAAAATTCATATAATTATTTATGAAATTTTCAAGCCTTTGTAATAAAATAACTCAAGCCCATTATAAAAATTCAAAAGAAACCTTGAAAAACCCAAAAATAGTAAATATAAATTAGGTCCAGTGTAATAAAATCCCACAAGAACCCTAAGAAGCGAGGCCCAATAAAAAAAAAGCTTAATTGAAGTAATATTGGTTTGAATCTATTTTGAAACAAAAAAGATTGAATCAAACCAAGTCAAAAGTAATATTGGTTTGAATTGATTTTGAAACAAAAAAGACGAACCAAGCCGAAACTAGTTGGTTTGAATCGATTTTCGGTTCGGTTCGGTTCAAAACCTTTAAAAACTAAATTTTTGGTTTGGTTGTCTTTTTTTGCCCAAAACCGAACCGAAAAAAATGATCACCCCTAATGCAAATCAAAATATGTCCAACACATACAACTATGCCATCATAACTTGCAAGAATTAAATTGAAAATAAATAAAGTCTAGTGACCGAAGTGCAAAAAAACTTGAAGGACCTAAAAGAAAAAAAAAGTGGTGAATTTAGGAGTGAATAGTTAAATTAGTTTAGGTGCTCAACTTATTTAGTATATAGTCTCCTCTATTTTTTTCAAAAAAATTATCTCTCCTCTCTCAATATGGAAATATGAAAAAAATAAAGTTTAGAATCAATTTATGAAAACATACGAGAATAGGGATAAAATAAGCAAAGATTGAAATTTGAGGGACCAAATTTATGTTTTAAGCTCATTTTGAAAAACATAAATGAGAAAAAAGGGCTATGTTTTTTATGTTATTTTTGGTCCATGATCTTGTAATTTTTCTAACAATAACAAAAAATTATATTTCATAAAATCAATTTTTAATTTAACCCTGTAATATTTTATGATATATCAGATAAGTAAGAGCATGCAAATCAAAATAAATTCTAACACATAGAATCATGTTAACATAACTTGGAAAGATAAAATTGACAAAAAAAAAATTCAATGTTCCAAGTTAAAAAAAACACTCTAGAAATTTGAGGGATCAAATTTATGTTTTATACTCATTTTGAATAACATAAATATTAAAGAACATCAAAAAAATTATATTTTATAAAATTAATTTTTTATTTAACCCTGGAATATTATATAACATATTAGATAAAAAAGAGCATGTAAATCAAAATAGATTCTAAGCATAGAATCATGCCAATATAACATGTAAAGAGAAAAAAAAAAAAAAGAATGATAGAAGTGAACAAAAAAGAAGAAAAAAAGAATGAAGAAGGGAGGTAAGATTTAAATGAATATGTATAATGAAACAACAAGAGATGGCTTAGAAGATAGGAACTCATTGGTGTATGGCAGGCAATGATGTCCTTTTGTTTCCAGGTCTCCTCACCATTCGTTTCCCTTCTTTTTTTTTTTTTTTTAAGATTATCCAAACAGATCCATTATTAAATTTATATGTCTTTCATCCTCTTCTTGACAAAGTCCAAACCAATTCCTTAATTTCTTCATCCATGGCTTCATTTAAATTTATGGTTAGGCTTGAGAGGATAATATTCCACAGGGTCTATTTTTGCTTGATTTCTAGGTCTGGTCATTTTTGTGTTTTAAAAAATGCCATTTGATTTTTATTTTATGTTCAAATAAAATTATAATAGTACTTTTATAATACCAGCAGACGCTCTTATTATATTGTCCACCATGATTTCTTTTTAAAATTCCATTCAATGGCTACCATCAAGCGTTTATTATTATTATTATTATTATTATT
>Ga0307509_10009342_pt1 | contig 12290 bp, 15 predicted proteins | sample 10_EM_MG_FD_202245 | JGI IMG/M metagenome (GOLD analysis project Ga0307509, IMG submission 202245) | Populus trichocarpa ectomycorrhiza microbial communities from riparian zone in the Pacific Northwest, United States - 10_EM | ecosystem: Host-associated > Plants > Roots > Unclassified | place...
CGCGAGCATCCGGCCGTCGTCGCGACGGCGCGGCGCGTCCGGGATCGTCGACACGTACTTCACGAACTCGTCGTACTTGTCGAGCATCTTCTGCGGATCGAACGCCTCGAGCATCGGGAGGAAGTGGACCGGGTTGACGACGACCCAGTCGCCCTTGCCGATCTCGAGCACGTTGCGATCGGCGTACGGCGTCGTGAGCTGCTCGTGCGGGATCGTGCCGAGGAAGCCCTCGTCGTCGGCCTGGAACTTGTGCGGGATGACCTCGACGAAGAACGCGAACATCTCGATGCCCTTGCGCAGGTTCGCGAGGTCATCTTCGTCGAGCGGGGGGAACTTCTCTGGCACGCCGACGTGGAGCGCCGGCATCACGACGCGCTCGAGGATGTCGATCGCGACGGGACCGGTCGCGCGGCGCAGGCCGATGATCTGCGCGATCGCCTCGAACAGGCCGCGGTCGTTGGTCTGCTTCGCGATCGGCGCGTCTTGCTTCGCGCGCGCGAGGGCGGACACGACCTGATCGACGATCTGGGCGTTCTGCGGACCGAGCCGCGGGCCCTTCTCCACGAGCTCGGCGATCAGCTTCTCGACCGGCGCTTCGTTCCACAGCTTCGCGAGGTTCGCGAAGTCCATCGACATCCACTGGCCGAGCGGCACGGTGTGCAGCCGGATGTAGTGCTGGGACAGGAAGCGATCGAGGGACTTGCCGTTGTCCTTCTCTTCCTGCTCGACGTGGAGTTGCCGGATCCGCTCGATCTCGGTGACCATCTTCTTGGTCGCACCCGAGCCACTGCGCAGCAGCATCTCCGAGAACACGAACGGCGCGATCTCGAGGAACAGCTTCGAGAACCCGATCCGCCACGTGTGCGGATCGTCGCCCATCAGCAACCAGTGGCCACCGTGGCGGCGGCGCATGGTCTCGCCGATCCACGCGCCGAGCGAGAACCAGATCTCCCAGTGGTCCTCGCTCTTGAGATCGAGCGCGTCCTTGTCGCCGATCTGACCGAACAACCACGTGTCGAACGTGATCAGCTCGAGCGACTGCGCGAGCGACTGCGCGCCGGCATCGCCCTCGACCTCGGCGAGGTGCGGCACGGTGTCGCCCTCGGGATCGATCAGCTCCTCGATGATGAGCTCGGACTGGCCGCGCGCGCGCGAGCTGAACCGGTACGCGGCTTCGCGCAGCTCGGTCATCGCTTTCTCGAAGCGCTCCTTGGCCTGCGCCTCGGCGGCGGCGAGTTGCTGAGCGCTCTCGGATTGCGGCTTCTCGGTAGACTTGTCGGACTCCGACACGGGGGGCACCATATACGAGTGGAACGATTGCGGCGAGCGCTGCGCGGGCCGGATCGTGGGCGTCTACCCATCGGGGAGGCGCTTCACCCGGTCGCGTTGCTGGCGGTCGTCGTGCTCCTCGTCAACGACTGGTTCCTGAAGCGCCAGTTCCGCGGGAGCTTCGTCACGGGCAAGCTGTCCGACATCGCCGGCCTGATCTTCGCGCCGGTCGTCCTGTCGGCGCTGATCGGGCTCGTCCTCCGCAAGCCGCTCACCCACCGCCGGCTGGTCCTGTGCTGCGCGGCGACCGCGCTCGGGTTCGCGCTCGTCAAGCTCTACCCGCCCGTCGGCGACCTCGTCGCGCGCGCGATCGGTCACGGCGCGTCGTTCTATCCGGACTGGACCGACGTGCTGTGCACGCCGTGCGTGCTGATCGCGTACGCGATCGGCCGCGACGAGCTGCGCCTTCTGCGAGGATGACCGGATGCAGATCACGCCTCCCGGCCTGTTCTCGCGCGGTAAGATCAACCTGGGTCAGCCGGCGCCTCACATCACGCCCGACTCCCTGCTCCAGGAGCTCCAGCGCGCGTGGGCGCCGTCCGGGTTCGAGGTCTACAAGTCGGCGCTGATCGGTCTCGACGTCGCGCTCAAGAAGAGCGGCTGGACCGGCATCGCGATCAAGATCAAGCAGAAGAACGGCGTCACCGAGCTCGTGTACAACGCGTTCGCACCGTCGGCGATGGTGCGCCTGCTGGCGATGGGGCTCATCCCGATCCTGATCGTCAACTCGACCTCGTGGAAGCCGCTGCTCCGCTCGTTCGAGCAATACATCCAGAGCTCGCCGTTCTTCAACGCCGGCCAGCTCGGTGGCGCCCAGGCGCAGCTGCCGCAGGCCGTCGCGCATTATCCTCACGGCGTCCCGCAGCAGCAGATGCAACAGCAGCAGCAAGCGCAGCAGTATCCGTGCGCGCAGTGCGGGATGAACCTCCAGTGGGTCGCCGAGCAGCAGCGCTGGTACTGCGCCAGCTGCCAGCAGTGGCGCTAGGTCGCGCGCGAATCCCAGAGCGCTTCGGGCTGCCCATCCTTGAGCGAGCACCAGCGGCCCCACACGAACAACGCGTCCGACAGCCGATTCAGGTACTGGATGTCGAGCGGCCCGATCTCGTCGGTGGCAGCGAGCGCGACGACGAGACGCTCGGCGCGCCGGCACACGGTGCGCGCGAGGTGCGCGTAGGCGGACGGCCAGCCGCCGCCGGGCAGCACGAACGATTTCAGCGCGGGCAGGTCGTCGTTGACCGCGTCGATGTCGCGTTCGAGCCCGTCGACGTGGCGCTGTTCGATCCGCGGCAGCTTCGCGCGGGTCTCGGCATCGCCGCACGCGAGCTCGGCACCGAGGTTGAACAGCTCGTTCTGGACGCGGCGAAGGATCGGGATCAAGTGCGGGCCCGCCTGCGATGCGCCGAGCGCCTCGACCAGGAGGCCGACGACCGCGTTGAGCTCGTCGACGGTGCCGTAGCAGTCGATCCGCGCCGACGCCTTCGAGACCCGCTCCCCACCGATCAGCGACGTCTCGCCCGCGTCGCCACCCTTCGTGTAGACCTTGTCAATTCTCATCCGGCCTCACGACCGTGCGATCGGCAGCGACGGTCGCCGCGCGATCGACTTCATCGCCTCCGGATCCGCGGGCACCGCCTCGCCCGACGCGAGCTCGAGCTCGAACCCGGCGTCGCGGATCATCTGGTGATCCGACTCGACGGTCGCGCCGCCGGTCGTGAGGTAGCCCTGCGTGAAGATCGAGTTCGCGGGATACAGCGCCTGGACCTGGAGCGAGCGCAGCGTCAGCTCGCGGCCGCCCGCGACGCGCAGGTCCGTGCGCGGATGGACGAACCGCATCATGCACAGCGCGCGCAGCGCGAAGCCCGGCTCGACGAGCGGATAACCGGCGAGCGGCGTGCCCGGGCGCGCGTCGAGGAAGTTCACCGGCACCGAGTCGACGTCGAGGTCGCGCAGCGCGAACGCGAGGTCGAGCAGATCCTCCTCGGACTCGCCGAGCCCGACGATGCCGCCGACGCAGGTGTCCATGCCCGCGGCCTTCGCGAGGCGCACCGTCGACACCCGATCGCGCCAGGTGTGGGTCGACACGATCTTCTCGTAGTGACGCTCGCTGGTCTCGAGGTTGTGGTTGAACCGATCGACACCCGACGCGGCGAGCCGCTCTGCCTTCGCCTGGGTCAGGATCCCGAGCGACGCGCACAGCTCGATATCCATCTCCGCCTTGATCCGGGTGGCGGCCTCGCAGATCGTGTCGAGGTCGCGCTGCGACGGGCCGCGCGTCGCGGTCACCATGCAGTAGCGCTTCGCGCGCGCGGCGTGGGCGCGGCGGGCGGCATCGACGAGGTCGTCGACGGTCTTCATCGGCGCTTCGCCGCTCGGCGAGGCGTGCTTGCTCGACTGCGAGCAGAACCCGCAATCCTCGGGGCACGCGCCGAGCTTCGCGTTCTCGAGCACGTGGAGCGAGACCCGGCGGCCCCAGTGCGCGCGGCGGACGCGAAACGCGGCGTCGAGCAGCGCGAGCGTGTCGTCGATCGGCGCGTGGAGCACCGCGCGCGCTTCATCGCGCGAGATCACGGTGCCGGCGAGAGCCTTGTCAGCGAGCGAGCTCCACATCTTCTCTACCGGCCCGCGGTCCGCGGGCCTCCTTTCATGCCGCGGACCCTATCACGGAGGCAGCTGGACGTCGGCCCAGAGCAGGCCGAGCTCGAGCTCGAACGCGTCGAACGGCTCGGCACGTACGCGCGCATCGTCGGTGTACGTCCCCACGAGTGACCACCGCGCGGACTCGAGCCGGAACACCTCGAGCGTGCGAAGCAATGGATCGATCAGCCACGCGTGGCGAACCTCGGCTCGCGCGTAGACCGGAAGCTTCGCGGTGCGATCGAGCCGCGCGGTCGCCGGCGAGAGCACCTCGCAGATCCAGTCGGGCGCGAGTGTGAAGTAGGCTTCATCGGTCGTGAGTACGGGCATCCGCTCGCGACGCCACCCTGCGAGATCCGGAACGATGACGTCTGGACCGAGGTGGAGCTCGGGTTCATCGAGAATGATCCAGCCGCCGGGACCACCCCGCCCACGCTTGAACGGCGGTCCAAGCTCCTCCCCGAGCGTGGAGGCCGCCTGCGTGTGTGGCTTTGCGGGGCGCGGACTCGTGTAGAGGACGCCGTCGACGATCTCTGCGACCTTGTGTGGGGGAGCGTCCAGGATGTCCTGGTAGGTCGCTCGGCGCTGTGCGGGATCCGCCACGTCCGGAGTCTAGCGCTTACGGCGCGAGCTTGACGAGCTTGTTGAGCGTGGTGCCCGTCGGGTCCGCCTTCTTGCGATCGGCGGCCGCGATCAACAGCGTGCCCTTCACCTGCGCGATGCCGGTCGTGTCACCGACCCACTTGAGGCCGGCGTCCTGCGCCGCCTTCGCCTCGTCGGCGGTCGCGTACGAACAGACGAGCACGTCGATGCTGTTGACGGTGCCCGCCGAGCAGTCCTTGCCGACCGGCGAGTCCTTCGCCGCGGTGAACGCCGACGGCGCGAGGCCACCCTTGGTCCACGCGGCGATCAGCTCGTCGCGCGCGCCACCGCCGCCGGCGCCTTTGCCGCATGCGGCGACGAGCAGGATCAGGAGCGCACGGCGCATTCAGTGCCTCCCGTGATGGCCGCCACCGCCGCCGCGGATCACCGCGCCGCCGCTGACCCCGACCCCGACGCCCACGCCGATGCTGATCGACGGGGGCGGCGGTGCGACGACATGGACGTCGACGCCCGCGCCGATCACCGCGCCACCACCGACGATCACCGCGCCGTGACCGCGCCCACGACCGTGCTTGTCGACGACGACGACGCCCGGCGTGATCACCTCGACGGCGGGTGCCGCGACGACGACGCTCGGCGTGACGAACTCGGCGCGCAGCCCGATCCACGCGCTCGGTGGCTCGACCTCGACGACGGGTCGCGTGTAGACGAGCGGCTTGTAGCTCGCGTTGATCCCGACGTACATCGGCCGCGCCTCGAGGAACGCCTGTGGCGGTTCGCCGACGTAGAAGTAGGCGTCGCCGGCCATCTTGAAGTCGGGCCCCTCGGGCTGGAAGTAGTGGAAGTGCGGGCCCTCGAGGTAGCAGTACTCGACGTCCGGATCGCCACCGACCACCGCCTCGACGTGGATCGGATGCGGGCCCTTGTAGGCGTACTTCGGGCCGTCGTACTTGTACGCGACCGGGTCGCCGACGAAGTACCAGTCCCCACCGTGGTCGCGATACTCGAGCTTGTTCGCGGCGTAAATGTGGACGTGCGGACCTTCGATGTTGCACATGCCACCGCCCTCGGCGCGCGGGATCGGGTGGATGCCCACGAACCGGACCTGCCTGCCGAAGTGGTGCCCATGGTCGTCGGAAGCGAGCGCACTGGCCGAAGCGAGTGCGAGCGCCACGAGGATGGTTGTTCTACGCATGGGCTCCATCACGAACTCTCATGCGAGGCGGGTCAAGGTTCAGTGTGGGGCGATCTGCGCCTCGACCGGGTAGGTATGCACGATCTGGTCGATTTCTCCGGTCAGCGTGCCCTGCAGCGACGTCGCCTTGTCGCCCGCCGTATCGAGTGGAACCTCGACCACGACCGCCGCTCCCGCCGCGATCTCGCGCTCGAGCGGAACCTCGCCGGTCGACAGCGTCGCGCCATCGGCGGCGAACGTGTACTCGAGCTTGGTCAGCTTCAACGGCTGGCTCGCCGGGTTGGTGACCTGGACGAACACGACCTCGTGGACCTGGGTGTCGTTCACGCCGAGCACGCGGAGCTCCGGCGTGCCACCCGTCGAGCGGCAAGCGACGAGACAAACGAGAGTGGGAAGCAACCAACGCATGACGATTTCGCGACCTACCGTGCGTCTTCTGTGCCAGCGCGCGACAAAACGCAAGTGTGCGATCCGATAAAGGACTCTTCACAAACTGCCAAGCTCCGTTCACGGTCGTGCGACGGCTTTGCAGCTCGGTTTTTCGTCTACGATTGCCCCGTGAAGATCGAGAAAGGCCGCCGAGTCACGCTCAAGGTCGACCTGTCCGTCGCGGGCGGGCAGCAGCTCGAGAAGAGCACCGTCGAATTCATCCAGGGTGCCGGCACCATGCTGTCGGGCCTCGAGAAGGTCCTCGAGGGTCTCGAAAAGGGGGCGAAGCGCGACGGCGTGTTGAAGGCGAAGGACGCATTCGGCAACCCCGCGATGCATCCGACCAAGAAGATGAAGAAGTCGGAGTTTCCCGCAGACGCGAAGCTCGCGGTCGGCGAGAAGCTCGTGGCCGCGAGCGACGACAAGTCGAAGATGAACGTGATCCTCCAGATCGCGAAGGTCTCCGGCGACGACGTCGAGGTCCGCCTCCTCCATCCACTCGCCGAGAAGGACATCAAGTACGCCGTCGAGGTCATCCAGGTGACCGACCCGCGCCCGCCGCCGATGCCGGCCGGTTCGATCAAGCTCGAAGAAGACTCGTGATGCATCCGCGCCGGCTGTACGCCCACCGAGGAGCGTCCGCCGAGCTACCGGAGAACACGCTGCCCGCGTTCCAGCGCGCGCTCGACCTCGGCTGCGATGCGCTCGAGCTCGACGTCCATCTCACCGCGGATGGTCACCTGATCGTCGCGCACGATCCGACCGCCCAGCGGATGACGGGGGCGGCCGTCGCGTGGGGCGCGCTCGAGCTCGCGGCCGCGCAGCGCCTCGACGCGGGCTGGGGCTTTCTCGCGCCCGACGGCACGCGCCCGTTCGCGGGCCAGCAGATCTACGCGCCTGCCTTCGCCGAGATCCTGACGACGTTCCGCGACGTTCATCTCAACGTCGATCTGAAAGGCGAACGCGCCGTCGAGACCATGCTGGCGCTGCTGCGCGAGCACGATGCCGAGGAGCGCGTCACGCTCGCGAGCTTCGCGACCCGCACGCTCGTCGACGTTCGCCGCCGCAAGTATCGCGGCGAGACCGGGCTCGCCCAGGGCGAGGTCGCGGCGCTGCTCGCGCTACCCGGCCTGCTCTGGCGCCAGCTACCGTGGACCGGCACCGCGGTGCAGGTGCCGACGCATCAGGGTCCGCTGCGCTTCGATCGCACGCCGTTCATCGCGAAGTGTCACTCGGTCGGCCTGCGCGTCGACTACTGGGTGATCGACGACGCGAGTGAGGCCGCGCGCCTGCTCGAGCTCGGCGCCGACGGGATCATGACGAACGACCCGGCGAAGATCGCGCCGCTGTTCCACTGAAGCCCCTACCCAGCCGAGGGTCCGACAACTTCGACGACGCCAGCGAAATACGTGCTGCCACGCGACAGCTGCCGAGCACGTGCACGGCCTCACTTCTTGCGGTAGCTCTGGAGCTCGCCCGCGTCGTCGGTGACCGCGAGCTCCTTCGCGTCGCTCATCCGGATCGCGCGGTGCTCGTCCTTCGCGACGTCCTCGCGATCGAAGTTCTTGGTCTTGTTGCAGCTGTCGCGGAACGACACCTCGGCCTGCTTGACCGAGAGCACGAGCGTCGCGCCGTCGAGCTTCCACGCGCCGACCGCGTAGTGAAAGTCCGAGGTCTTGCACTTGCCCGAGCTCGCCTCGACGTTCGTCGCGCGCTCGAACCGTCCATCGCCGGTCAGGCGCAGCACGCCGCCGCTGCCGGTGCCGGGCTTGCGCGCGCCGGTCTTCGGATCGGCCGAGCCGATCGCGGTCTTCGCGCCGTAGCTCCACTCGCCGGTGATCGCGGTGGCGGTCGGCGCGGGAACGTCCACCTTGTCATCGGGAGGCGGCTGCTGCTTCTGTTCGACGTGCTCGTCGTGAGGCGGCGGCGGTGGGGGTGGCGGGCCCTCGCGATCGTCGTGCGGCGGCGGCGGGTGCGGTCCGCTCGTCGTCGCGATCGGCGGCAGGCCGCCGTTGTCCGAGAGGCACGCGTCGACCTGCGGGCCGCAGCGCGCGCGGGTACAGCCGTCGTCGTAGCAGCGATTCGCGGCGGCGCACTGGATCAGCGCGGCGTGGAGCGAGCCACCGTCCTGGCTGCCCTCGTTCGAGCACGCCTGCAGACACATGCCGGTCCGGCACATGCTGTCGCACGACTCGACGATCTGCTTGCACGTCCACGTGCCCGGCGGACCGGGTTGATTCGGCTGCGGCGAGCTCGCGTTGCAGGCGGCGACGACGACGACGACGACGCACGTGCGGGGGGCGACACGCATGCGGCGACCATACTGTAAGAGCGGCGCGCGCTGTACGTTTCGACGACGTGCGCTTCTTGATCCTCGCGGCCCTGCCCGCGTGTGTCGTCGTGCGTCCGCCGGAGCTCTCGGAGCGACCGCGCTGGCGGATCGCCGGCGACGACACGCTCGACGCCGAGTGCGTGCTCGCGCGGGCGCTCGTCCGCAAGTCCGGCAAGGAGGGCATCGGCCTGACCATCGCGCTGCATTCGCGCGGCGATTGTGACTTCACGCCGACGACGATCTCGCTCCAGCTCGCCACGGGTACCAGCGTCGCGCTCGCGGCGCCGCCGCCGACCGTGCTGCACGGCCGCTCGCTGCTCTACGCGTGGTTCCCGCTCGCGTTCGACAACAACGCGGCGTGGAACGCGGGCGCGCGCGCCGGCACGCTCGCGATCGGCTACACGATCGCCGGCAAGCCCGGCACCTGGACGATCGCGATGGTGCAGCAGTGAAGGCGGCCGCGATCATCGCGCTCGCCGGTTGCACCAGCTACGCGCATCTCTCGCTGCACAACGCGCCGGGGACGACGAACCTCGCCGCGCCGCTGCCGCGCGAGAACGGTGACCCGGTCCGGTTCGAGTCCGCGACCGATCCGGGCAGCACGTACTTCGACATCATCGCGGCGCCGTTCATCACCGGCGGCACCGGCCACCGCGCCGGGCCGGGAGGTGCGGTCGAGACCGGGATCGAATTCCAGCTCGAGCCGCGCCACGACGGGCCCGAGCTCCTCGAAGCAGCGACCCTCGGAATCACGGCCGGGATCGCGGTCGCGCAGTGGAGCGACGGGCCGGTGCGCCTGCCCGGACCGATCTTCGCCGAGCTGAGCTACCGGTTCGTCGGAGGGGTGATTCCGATGGGTGTCGGCCTCGGTCCGGTGCTTTATGCGGGCGACCACGATCTCGGGGCACAGCTCACCTACCGCCTGTTCGGCGGCGTGTTTCGGTTCCGCTACGTGGCAAACGGCGGTTTCGAGTTCACGGGCGGCTACGAGATCCCGGTGCCATTCCTCTTCGGAGGCTCGAAATAGGGCGCCTCCGGTGGTGGTGACTTTCCACCAGGCCGAAATGCCAGAAGGGTGCGTCACGGTGCCGTTCGCTTCCGCTTGCGCACCACCCTCCAAAGGTGCAATTTCCAGCCTTCATCCTCTCGGAGTTCCCGCTATGGCTCTCAAAAAAGGCGTCGACGTCAAGCCGGCACAAGGCAAGCTCGGCATTCTCCTCCCCGGTATGGGCGCGGTCGCGACCACGTTCATCGCCGGCGTCATGTCCATCCGGCGGGGACTCGGTAAGCCGATCGGCTCGCTGACCCAGCTCGGGCACATCCGGCTCGGCAAGCGCACCGACAACAACTCGCCGTCGATCAAGGAGTACGTCTCGCTCGCGACCCTCGACGACATCGTGTTCGGCGGCTGGGACATCTTCCCGGAGAACGCTTACGAGGCCGCGGTGAAGGCCGGTGTGCTCGAGAGCAAGGACCTCGAGCCGATCAAGGCCGAGCTGTCGGCGATCAAGCCGATGACCGCCGTGTTCGAGCAGGCGTTCGTGAAGAAGCTGAACGGGCCCAACGTGAAGAAGGGCACGTCGAAGATGGATCTCGCCGAGCAGCTGATGGCGGACATCAAGAACTTCAAGGCGACCAACCACTGCGATCGCCTGGTCGCGGTGTGGTGCGGCTCGACCGAGGTGTATCGCATCCCGACCGAGGTCCACTCCTCGCTCGACAAGTTCGAGGCCGGTCTCAAGGTCTCGCACGACGACATCGCACCGTCGCAGATCTACGCGTACGCGGCCCTCAAGATGGGCGTGCCCTACGCGAATGGCGCCCCGAACCTCTCGCTCGATACGCCCGCGCTCCTCGAGCTCGCGCGCAAGCAGTCGCTGCCGATCACGGGCAAGGACTTCAAGACGGGTCAGACCCTGATGAAGACCATCCTCGCCCCCGGCTTCAAGGCCCGCATGCTCGGCCTCGAGGGCTGGTACTCGACCAACATCCTCGGCAACCGCGACGGCGAGGTCCTCGACGACCCCGAGTCGTTCAAGTCGAAGGAAGTGTCGAAGCTCGGCGTGATCGACTCGATCCTCCAGCCCGACAAGTACCCGGACCTCTACGGCAACATCAGCCACGTCGTCCGCATCAACTACTACCCGCCCCGCGGCGACGCGAAGGAAGGCTGGGACAACATCGATATCCGCGGGTGGCTCAACTACCCGATGCAGATCAAGGTGAACTTCCTCTGCCGCGACTCGATCCTCGCCGCACCGATCGTCCTCGACCTCGCGCTGTTCATGGACTTCGCGGCGCGCGCCGGGATGTCGGGCATCCAGGAGTGGCTGAGCTTCTACTGGAAGTCGCCGATGACGCCCGAGGGTCTGTACCCGGAGCACGACCTGTTCATCCAGCTCATGAAGCTGAAGAACACGCTCCGCTACACGAAGGGTGACGATCTGATCACCCACCTCGGCGCCGAGTACTACGACTAAACTCTCGGCATGAAGCTGCTGGGATTGGTTGTTGCGGCCGCTGCGTGCGGCCCGGGTCTGGTTCCTCGCGACACGCGCGAGATCGGCCGCGAGACGCTGGCGAGTGCCGTCGGCGATCCAGCCGAGCTGCGCGAGCTGTTTCGCGACTCCGTCGTCGACGGTGGGCTGTGGTTCGACGACGCGACCTGCGCCGCCGAGTTCGGCAAGGGCGAGGAGGTGCCGAAGGATCGGCTCGACGCGTTCGCGACCTGCCTCGCAGGTCTGCACCTCCAGCCGAGCCCGCGCGAGGACGCCCTCGGCGATGTCGTCGTCCTCGACTACGCGCCGGGCATCGAGCTCGAGGCGCGCGTCGCGCCGGAGGCCGCGGGCCCGCACCTGTCGTGGATCGGCTACGCGTCGCGCCGGCCGATCGACGCGCTCGTGCCGACGATCACCCCGAGCGCGCTCGAGTCGATCCGGCTCACCGGCGATCGCAACGGGCCGCTCGATCCCGAATTCGCGACCAAGCTCGAGCTCGACCCGACGCCGAAGTCGCACGCGCAGTTCGCGTGGCTCCGGGTGTGCGTCGACGAGTCCGGTGCGGTCACGCTCGCCGATCCGTTCGAGACCACGTCGAACAACGTCTCGATCGCGTTCGCGCGCGCCGCGTCGCAATGGACGTTCAAGCCGTTCAGGATCCACGACCAGCCGGTCGCGGTGTGCTCGCTCGCGCGGATGAGCTACCCGCCGAACGAGGGGCCGACGGTCGAGACGCTGCCGCTACCGCCCGCGCCCTCGCGCAGTCACAAGAATCCGCTCGTCTTCGTCGACGGGGCCAAGGAGAGCCAGCTCCACGAGGGCCATCGGATCTCCGGCAACAAGATGATCGCGCCCGACGACCCCACCAAGACGAAGATCCAGCGATCGAAGGTCGACCGGGTCACCGCGTCGTTCCGGATCTGTCTCGACGAGAACGGCGTGCCCGAGTCGGTACTGCCGCTCAAGTCGAGCGGGTATGCCGAGTACGACGCGAAGATCACCTACTTCCTGAACCAGTGGCGCTACGAGCCGTACGCGATCGACCGGATCCCCGTGCCCGTGTGCACGCAGGTCAACTTCATCTACTCGCAGCGCTATCGTTAGCGGGCCTGTGCCCGCGTCGGATGATTCAGCCAGTTGCCACTCGTGTCGCTGCGATTGTGGATCTTGATCACCGAGCACACGCGCGCCGGAGCCCCGCCGAGCGTGAGCGGCTTGAACCGCCAGGCGTGCATCTCGCGCTGCATGCTCGCGTCGAAGTCGGGGAGCC
>Ga0307509_10009343_pt1 | contig 12289 bp, 16 predicted proteins | sample 10_EM_MG_FD_202245 | JGI IMG/M metagenome (GOLD analysis project Ga0307509, IMG submission 202245) | Populus trichocarpa ectomycorrhiza microbial communities from riparian zone in the Pacific Northwest, United States - 10_EM | ecosystem: Host-associated > Plants > Roots > Unclassified | place...
CATTGGCCGAGTATGCGAAAAGAGATCGCACGATACGTGGCCAATTGTCATATCTGTCAACGAAGTCGAACGACTCGTCACGCTCCGTTTGGTATCCTTCGACCACTCTCCATTCCATATCGACCATCGCAAGATATATCGATGGACTTTGTAACCGGCCTGCCTTGGAGTAACGGTAATGATGCGATTTGGGTGGTGGTAGACCGGCTAACAAAAATGCGTCATCTTGTCCCTTGTCGTACGACTATTGATGCACCATCTCTGGCCAACCTATTCCTGGATAACATCTGGAAACACCATGGACTACCACTCACAATTATATCCGATCGAGGACCTCAGTTTGCTGCTGAATTCTGGGGAATGGTCTGCCGCAGACTAAAGATTGACCGACGTCTATCGACTGCATTCCATCCTGAAACTGACGGCCAAACAGAACGAGTTAATGGTATCATGGAACAATACCTACGGTCATATGTGAACTACCAACAGGATGACTGGTGTCAATGGTTACCAATGGCGGAGTTCATGGGAAACAACCATGCATCTGAGACTACCGGCACCGCTCCCTTCTTTGCCAACTACGGCTATGATCCTCGTATGGACTTTCTAGATGAACAAACCCTCCCCTCTGACGACCAAGAGGCACGATCTTTCGTTGTCACTATGACAGAACTTCATGCACATCTTAGAACTGAAATGGGTTATGCTCAAGAAAGACAACAGGAGAACGCTGACCGACATAGAATCCCAGCTCCCTCCTTCCAAATCGGTGATAAAGTGTGGCTGAACGCCAAAAACATTAGGACACGACGACCTTCACGGAAGTTAGACAACAAGCGTCATGGACCCTACGTGGTCAAAGCCAAGGTCGGAACACACGCTTACCGTCTGGAATTGCCGAATACCATGAAGATACATAACGTCTTCCATGTGTCACTGTTGGACCTGGTAGCCAACGATCCACTCGAAGGACAGGTAATCCCACTACCTCCGCCTGTGGAAGTTGAAGGAGAAGAAGAATGGCACGTTCAGGAGGTCTTGGATTCCAAGTTCGTCAGGAACCGACTACGATATCTGGTGAAATGGGAAGGCTACGATGAAACGACATGGGAGCCAGCTGAATCGATCAACAAACTAAAAACAGTTGACGAGTTCCACGAACGGTACCCACTTAAGCCTGGACCATTACCGGAAGATCCGGAATAGGGCTCAGGGGACTTCGGCCCTGGGGAGGGCCCTGCTCTCACGGTCCCCTGATGAGATACGTGCTGGGATAACTTTGGTGTTCTTTCCTTTGTTACATGGTTGCTATGAGGGATTTCCTTTGTAAGGTTTACGACAAATTGTATTGTTTCCTTGGTTACGCGGATATGCGACTCATACTGGGGTATGAGTCGGGCGGCAAAGGCTGTGCTAGGATTTCCTTCTATATAAGGGGGGGCTCCGCCCCCTATTTCCTTGATTCTTTACGCTACCTGGTATTTCTTTCACGACTCTTGTATTTCAGAATATAACGTCTTCTATTCTGATATCCAAGTCCCACGCCAAGAACCCACGAACCCTGACCCTGATCTATCGTTACACGATCAGCCTTGACCTGAGATTGTCATCTCCGAACCCTCGCGCTAAACGAGTGTTATCGTTTAGGACCTTCCTGTTGTTGTGTGCCTTGGACTAACGTCCAGTGCCAAGACCCGGTTACAGCCGCGGCCTACGCCTTCTACTTTGAATCCCTTACGACGTCCCTCAACCAGTCTTTCCCCTTGGGCGACAACCCCTGGGCCCAGTTCATCCTCGCCCCCACTACCATACGGTTGGCCATTCACGCCCTCCTGCTCCGCTTCCTCCCCCAAGATGAAGAGGAACTCTTCCGATATCTCAGGCAGGCAATCCTCAACGCCAAAGCGATCTCAATTCTCTCAGCCCGGTACCTTAACCCGAGCAGCCATTCTAGGGGCACCAAGCAGACCACTGCGGTGGTTGTCACCGTCGACCTCCAGCACTTTGCGACCCTTACTTCAGCCATCGTCATCCTCTCCCAGAAGGGCAAGGTCGAACTTGCCTTCTCAGGAAGCCACTCCTCCCAGTGTAGAAACTGCTGGAGATACTGACACCCTACTGAGCGATGCCCCACCACCCACTCGACGTGCCCCATTTGTGCACTTCATCATACTCGCGCGGCTCACAGATGTCAAAATCCAACCTGCCCCCAGAGCTGGAACAATAAGCCAGTCCCATCCTGTTGTCCGACCTCGTCCCCCTATTGCTGCAACTGCGGTAATGACCACACTACCACCTTCAAAGAGTATCCGGCTAGACCTCGACCTGCTGGCCCCCCCGACCTACCACCCCCGCAGCCCAGGGTCAAGACCCCATGGATGTGGCCAGCGATGGCGACCAAGCACCCTCTAGTCCGCAGAGCGGGGCGGGTCCCAGTCAGATGGACCTCGTAACACCCTGACAACCTCCTCTGGCAGGCCCTCCTCGCCCCTGTTCCACTCAAGGCTTTGGCTGTCCTCTCCCCTTGGAGGAGCCAAGCCCGTCCCCAGCCCCCTCAGGTTGTCGGGTACCTCCCGGAAACGAGTACCTCGCCCCCCCAACCCTGCAGGAGGCACGCCTTCTCCCTCTCCCTCCTTTCCATGATTCAACATAACTGCCTTGGGAGCTGGGATGTTTTTCTTTCCTTATTTGAGTCTTTCAAAGAGACGTGCACATACCTCTCAATGGTCCTCCTCCAGGACCCTCCTGTCAGTCAGGCCCGCCTCCTCTCCTTTAATGGCTTCGTCCCTTTTTTTCCACCGGTCAGTAAGCCAAGGGTGGCTTCCCACGTCCATCATTCTTTTCTTGCTCGCTTTTCGGTACTGCCAAGGTTCATAAATAGGGTTGAAGACATATCTCTTGACATGTCTTCCCAGAAACCCGTGTTTGGCTCCCATTTCCAGTCCTTTAGGCTAGTGAACGCCTACTCGATCAACTCGGTGGACCGCAGGGTCCACTCCGTCCCCCCAGAATCCCTCTTTCCCAACTCGGGCGTCCCACTCTTGGTGGTGAGCGACCTGAACATCCACAACCCCCTAGCTGATCGGCTTGGCTCCTTGTCATCCCAGGAAGTCTCCTCCTCTGCCCCATACTTGGAGTTGCTCGCACTGGGCGGTTTAGCCCTACTAAACTCCCCAGGCGTGTATACTAGGTTTCCTCTCTCAGGAAAAGCACGCCCATCCTTTATCGACCTCACTTTGGCCAACCCCCTGCTCCTGCCTTTCGTCAAAGGTTGGGAAACCTCCCTCCCCTCGACCGGCTCTGACCACGTCCCGATCACCATTCTACTTGCATCTCCATCCTCGGACCCGGCCCCCCCACGTCTCAGGTGGGACCACACGGACTGGGAGGTGCTCTCCCCAAGCATCACAGACTTCATAGTCCCCTTTCCTCCACTGTGCCCCTCTCCGACGGTCCTAGACGAATGGCTCACTGGGAAACTCGACCGGCTCACAGGCCTACTTAAAGACCACACCCCAACCTCACGCCCTTCCCACCACTCCAAACCTTGGTGGTCCCCCCACCTCACCATCCTGCGCCGCGCGTACCCCAAGGCGGCATGGCTGGCCCGCAAACAAGGCAGCATGGCCCTGAGAGAAACGGCGGATATCTCGAGAACCGGCTACTTCAAGGCCATCAAGGCCGCGAAGCACAAACACTGCTGCTCCTTCCTACTCTCAGCCACCTCCCAGAACCTGTGGACGGCAAAGAGGTTCGCCTCAGGCGGAGCCCCCCCTCACTTTCCTTCCCTTCCCGGAGCCGAGACCCCGCAGCAGCTGAACGAGGCCCTACTGGACTATGTTTTCCCTCCGAAAGCAGCCTTCTCCCCCCCCCCTAGGTCGAGGCCACACTACTCCACTCCCCCTCTCACCAAGGAAGAGATCGCTCATGCGCTCTCCAAGTTCTCCTCCTCTTAGGCCCCCGGCCCTGATGGGATCCCCTACTCAACCTGGAAACTGGTGAATGCGATCAACCCCTCAACCCCCCTCCAGATCCTCTCGCTGCTAGTCTCCCTGGGATACCACCCGGCATCGCTCAAGGTGGGGAACGGAGTGTTCCTCGGCAAACCAGGAAGCCCTCGTATAAATCACTCTCCTCCTTCAGAATTATATTCCTTCTCCGAACAGTCTCAAAGATCATGGAAAGGATTATTGCGGCATGCCTCCTCCTCGCAGCCCGCTCAAGAGGCCTGATCCACACCAACCAATGCGGCTCCCTCCCTGGGCTGAGCACATACTATGCCTTCCTTACCATTATGAACGACGTGAAAACCCTGCAGAGGCCTCGCCTGAAGGTATCATCCCTTTTTCTGCATATCAAAGCAGGTTTTGACAACGTCGACAACCCAACTGTGGCCCGCATCCTTAGGAAAGGCGGGATCCCCCACCACCTGGTCTCCTGGGTCGCTTCCTTCTTGGGGGAGCGTAGCTGCACACAGGTTTTCCAGGGCGCACCGGGCACCCCAGCCCCTGTCAACGTCGTGGCCTGTCAAAGCTCCTCCATCACGCCCTTCTCTTCCTTATTTACATAGCGCTCCTCCATTTCAGGATCCCGCAGGGCATAATGCTTTCCTACGTGGACGACTTCGCCCTCCCGGGGCTGGGCTCGCACCCTACCTATGCCATAGACTGGCAATGTTACTCGTCGCGCCCATACTCTTATATGGGGCGGACCTATTCACGCCCAACATGGGCTCCCTAAGGAGGCTCAACACCTTCTGGCACAAAGTGCAGAGGTGGGCCGCAAACTGTTTCTCGTCAACCCCTATCGGCATGCTGGCCATAGAGTCATGCCTGCCCCCTATCCCCCTCCTGGTATCGCAGAGGCAGACTCTGGCCGCCCTTAGCACAGTTTGCTCCCCGCCTGAGGGCAACCCGGCAACAGCCCGCCTGCACCCCTCCTTCCCCTCCCTCTCCCACCGAGCCCAAGATCTCGCAAGAGCCCACACCAAGTGTTAGGTGGTAGCTTCGGCGTGAGGAATTCCGACAACTAGGACCTTAGTCGTGATTATATCGGAGAACTCGTTAAGAAGACACGAGTAATGTAGGCTAGATATAGCGATTCACTTCGGTATAGATCGTCGAAGTATTGGTAACGATATAAAAGTATAGATAACTTATTATATTGATAAGATCTCTTCTCCGTGCTTGTTGTGTCTAAGAGCTGCGAAGATGCTTCGATATATATATTCCGCGTCTGAGCAATCGCGGTATACATGCTAACTCTATACTAACTAAGTACCTTGCCCGCAACTCTGCGAACTTCACCTGAGTGCGAACACTCGTAGACCCTGAAAGCTCTCTACCACACCTTTTTGCTCCCATGGTCAACTTATCGGTCTGCGCTTCAGTTATCCCTGATGGTGCGGAGACCACGTCAGGTGACAGCTCATCAGTTTATCCGTTGACAACACTGGTTACGAATTATCTTGCCCCTGTGCTCATCGAGGGTAGTCTAACTCGCTCGACCGAAGATGGCCATTCTTTGTTGATTGGTTCCGTCTAGAATTCGACATGGGACTGCATGTCATATTCTGGTCTTCCCGCATTATACGACTTGTCCTCGGGATCGTACCTATGGCCTTCTTCCCTCGGACTCCATCTTTTACCAACTTGTCCTCTGTGGATGCACCTGATCCACTTACCGGGTATAGTTACCTCCTTCATACTCTACATGACTTTGTAGGTACGAGGGGACTAACCTTTGTGCGAAACGTCCCGTTACCTTCGGCCCACTCCTCCGACTCTCTGTCTTCAAGTGTCTGTAACTTTATGCGCCGTCGCCCGATTCACCTGCATCCACTTGCATAAGGTGCCCGAAGGTCTCCCCTCATATACCCTGCCAACAGGATCCGGTCGGACGGACGGCCGCGACGTATACCGTGTTATAACATGTGGTCCATTGATAGTGGTCTTTGGTGTTGGGACGCAACTACCCAGGCGGCGAGTGATGACGCGCCGTCCCAACCCCTGGGCTGGAGGGGGGTGTTATCTTTTTCCTTCGAAGTTTGTGTGCATCAAGGTAGGGTAACTTTGTCCTGTAAATCCTTCCGGGGAGTCCGTGCGCCTAACACGAGCTCCCCTCTTCGAAGTGTTCGTCCCGAAAACTCTATGTCTATTATGCAATCTATCTTCCATCTTGAGCTCCACATAGTAGGGGTGAAAACCATGTGCGTTTACTTGTCCACCGATGGAAAACCGTTCTTATGCCACTCGACCTCTCTCGGGCCCGGCATCTCCGGACTTTCTCTATGAAACCTTTCCACCTGTTCTTGCGCGTTCTTCATACCTTGGTGTGGTTCCCAAGTATTTTCATCCGCCGCGCAGCCCTTCCATGTCATTAAATACCGAAGCTCTTTCATCGGTTTATTCCTTCCTTGAACCTTTTGCGTGTATGAACTGATCTCACTCTTGATGATCTTTTCTACCTCCCATTCTAAATCTCCATCGATCTCTTCGGGATCACGTGAGGGCTTCTCGCGATTCGGTCGGTTCAAGGCTCGATAGGGTTCCAACAGCGAAACGTGAAACACAGGATGAATTTTCCACCGCGGCGATATTTCTAACTTGGATGCCCTGCTTCCCTTCTTTTCTAAGACTTTGAAAGGGCCATACAGTTTTGGACTCAGCTTCTTTGATGGTCGTTTGGTACCTATGTTCTTCGCATTCAATATTACCAAGTCGCCGACTTCGATGCTGGGTTGTTTTGTCGCTTTGCGGTCGTAATATTTCTTCATCGATTCCCGCGTATTCTCTAAAGTTTGTTTCGCTTGCTGATGTATGTCCTGCATCCAGTGAGCATACATTGTCGCCCCAGGGTTATGAGCTTCTCTCTCTTTCATCCATTCAGTCTGTGGATGAAAGCCGTGGTTGGCGAAGAATGGGGTCATCTTGTGTGCGTTGGTTGCCGAGTTATTGTAGGCATGTTCGGCTAACGGCAATAGTGGATACCAGTCATCCTGATCGTAATTGACAAATGTTTGTAAATAACCTTCCAGCACTTGGTTGGTTCTTTCCGTTTGTCAGTCAGTCTGAGGGTGGTATGCAGTTGACATGCGCCGTTTAACTCCTAGCATCTTGCACAATGATTCCCAAAATTCGTCAGAAAACTTCGCGTCAATATCCGATATAATTTCGGTCTGTAATCCGTGAAGTTTCCAGACTTCCCGAAGAAAGGTATCCGAAACATCCATTGCGGTTGCGTTTTCCCGGAGGCTGATAAAATGAGCCATCTTGGTGAACCAGTCTACTACTACCATGATCTGAGTCTTGCCCTGCGAGTCTGGTAGTTGTGTGATGAAGTCCGTCGATATGGAGGACCAGGCGGCATAGGGTACTTCTAAGGGTTGAAGTAACCCGTACTTGGCATGCCGCGGGGATTTACTGTGTTGACATTCGTCGCAGGATCGTACATAATCTCTGATCCAATCTGCGAGTCCTTTCCTGTAGAAGTCCCTCGTTACTATCTCAATCCTCTTTTCCTGTCCGAAGTGCCCCGCTACTAATGAGTCGTGACAGCCTTGGGCTATCTCGGTTTGAAGAGCTTCGTTCTCGGGAATGGACAAACGATTTTTATAATATAGTAACCCGTCCTTTTCCGTCCATTCGTCCAGCATCTGTTTTCCGCCTTCCCTTAACATAACCACTTCACGGCCCCGGTCCTTCCACCTCTCGTCCTCCTTTCCAGCCACTGTAATCTTGTTTAGAAATTCATCGTTCATTGTACGCGTCAGGACTGTATTGACATGAGCGCTTGATAACATTTCTCTTTCGTTTGTCAACCGAGGGTGATAGGCGATATCCGCTGTGCTAAAGAATTCGTTTCTGTCTGTGTCTGTGTGAAGGAAACATATTTTGACTTCTTCTTCTTTAGCCATAATCGATCGCTTGGGGTTTAGATAACTTGACCCAAAACCCGATTTCCCTCCCTCGGTTGTCTCTAGATCGTCTACCTCCATGGCGTCTGCGTTGGCAACCTTTTCTATTATGAGCTACGGTATACGATCTTTTGCCTTGAATACGCAGTCTGCCTTGCCATGATTACGAAGTACGACCTTAACTTGTCCTGTGTCATCCGCATCTGTTACACCACCGCCCACTGCTATTCCCATTTTGCTAGCCATACCACCTCTCGCGGCTAGCCTTCCGTAGGTTCCCTCCGGCAATCCTATCGCAATACTTGTCTCCACCATTGTCTGTCCTTTTGCCGGTACTGTGGGGTTCGAAGTAGGCCTACCGATGTTACGAGAATGTTTCCTGTATTTTACGTTCATAGCACAAAGTTTACATAGCTAGGTATTAGATGGGCGGAGCCAGGCGGCAGGGATTAATCACAGATGGCAAGGATCGTAGGGTTTGGTGAAAGTGGAGGAGGCAACGGTCACATGAACACAAGGGGAAACGGACAGAGGGACGACGACGAAGGAACAATGCGGACTGCGTGTTTGGTAAATAGAGATATTTCTTTTCTCCACCGGTTTTTTCATTGTCTTTAGTTCCTTTTAACTCTACTCAGTGTGTGAGCGGCAACAGCCCACCTTGATACTGTTTGGTTTCTAGATCGTCATATTATTTCCGTGTTTTCGTCCGTCCGTTTGTTCTTCAGTTTACTCTTAGGTGCGTATTACCCACAGGAAGATAGTGTCTGCCCGGACCAAAGTCATCGTTTCAGTACCAGTCCGTCTGTCAGGGCATAGATGTCATGACCAGCCGCAAACCTTGATCCTTTTGTTGGGATTATTGCCTTGTCCGAAAGCTTCATTATTCGTAGGCTTGCTGGTTCGCGTTTTTCCGGGGTGAGGGCGGTCTCCACGCTTCGCTTTTGATGGATTATTGAAATTTGAAAATGTTCGCTTTTCAAAATTGACTGTTCACTATGACGAGCTCCCTCCTCTGGACGGTACTCCGGCCGTCTACTTAATGCGTCGGGTTTCCCGCCCCTGCTTCTTGGTCGATAGACTATTTTGAAGTTATAATTTGTTAACTCCTGTGCCCATCGAATCTGCCGCTGGTTCCAGACGTTTTTGGTCAAAAAGGACTGTAGATTTTGATGGTCGGTATATACCGTCACTGGCTCTTCTTTGCCCCAAAGGTATCTTTCCCATGCTTTAAACGCCTCCATTATCGCGCGTAATTCTTTGTCATGTATTTCGTAATTTCTTTCAGCGCTGTTTAGTTTTCGAGAATCGAAAGCCACTGGGTGAAGCCGTCTGCCCTTGTATTGAGATAGTACGCATCCGAGCGCAAAGTCGCTTGCCTCTGTCTCAACCACCGTTCTTCTTCCTGGGTAGAAATGCGATAAAATTGGTGCCGTTGTAAACCTCTTTTTCAACTCCTCAAACGCCTCTTCCTGCTCTCTTCCCCAGTGAAAATCCTTTGGGTTCCCTTTCAACGTCTCGGTTATTGGCTTGCATACCTTTGAAAAATCTTTGATGAATCGTTGATAAAAGTTTGCAAACCCAATGAAAGTTTGTACTTCCTTAACCGATCTTGGGTGTGCCCAGTTTTGAAAGCTTTTCACTTTTCTATCACTTATGGTGACGGCGCTTGTCTTGACAATCTATCCCAGGAACTAGACTTCCTCTTGGTGGAACACCGATTTTTTCAACGAGACTGCTAAGTCATGCTGTTCAAGCCGGTCAAGGACCTTCTGGACTAGTTTGATATGGTCGTCCATATTTTCAGAGTATATTAGAATATCGTCTAGGTAGACAACTACTCCGTGGTCGAAGAATCCCCTCAGGATCTTGTTCATCATTGTCTGAAACGTTGCGGGAGCGTTAACGAGTCCGAAAGGTATGACCTTGTATTGGTACTGCCCATATCGTGTACGAAAGGCCGTTTTGTGTTGGTCGCCTTTTTTCATTTGAATAAGGTGATATCCGTCCTTCCGGTCGAGTTTTGTAACCACCTTTGCTCCAGCAACGCAGTCTCGCAGTTCATCCATGAGCGGTAGGGGATATTTGTTCAGGATCGTCAATTTGTTGAGGTTCCTATAGTCTACACACAGTCGTAGACTTCCATCTGGTTTTGGAACGAAAAGGATTGGGGCACCATAAAGGGACTCGCTGTCCTCTATTTTTCCCTCAGCCATCATTTTCTTGAGGTATTGTTCAAAATATGGCTATGGTGCACAATCTATACTGCTATGTGAAGAATACTACGCAAGTGCGAGGGGATTGTGTTGCACCCTAAGTGAGGAGGAATTGTGTGGTAGGAGAGCAGATTGGTAGGTATTCTGGTTCTTATTCTTCTAAGCGAGATGGGCGGTAACCTCAGTATTTATACAGCAAGCGCACTCTCCATATAACCAAGAAACATAAGGGAAAACATAGTAAGAAACATAAGTGCGAACCATGTTTGACCCTGTAAACCTGCCAAGAAAATCGCAATAAAATATGCGTAAATCCATAGGGGTGTGAGGGAATAATTAGGAATAATCATGCATGATATGACCAAGGGAGATGCATAAAGTAATGCATAAACAACCATGATATCCCGAACACCAGATAAGGCAACACATAAGAAAACCTCTAATTGTTATCATGAAATATTAATGAAATACACGGAATTATGACTTAGCTGTAGTAATGTCCGCCGTGTACAGGTGAAACAGGAAACGCATACCAAGTAGAGACATATACGATATTATCAATAGAAATATACTTATGAAACGTATTATAAGGAAAAAACAACCGGTATTTATCCAGTTCATTCAACTGGTGTGCCAACATAGGGTAAATTGGACACCACGGGGGTTTGGCACCCTCCTTAAGGTTCATGGCGTTGTCGAAGGTTCTTCGAAGTGCCAACATTTTAGCTTTTTTCTTTTCAAAAAGCTCCTTATACTGCCAATATGGTTTTGGCAGTGTTTCCAACTGTACGCCCCCTTCTTCCTCTCGTTCTATCCTTTCTATGTACTGTGCTTCCTCGTCATATGCCACAGTTTCATCCCACTCAAACAGGTCCGCCACCGCCTCATCTTCTATATTGGCGTGGCACTTCGCTTCCTCAAAATCCCATTTACTTGGGTCTGCAATATTTTTTAGAGGGTGTTCATCATGCCACCACCGTAAGGGTATGACTAGATCATATCTTCCTGCGTCCGCTATTTCGCAGGATATCATACTTCGGTGACCGTTGGTACCAATTTCTAATAGGATAGGATGGGTATAGAATAATGCTCTGGTTGGCGCCGTCTCGCCATCGAAGGTTGTGATTTTTAACGGTGTATCCCTAGCTTCACTCAGAATCTCTAACCATCGTGCTGTTTTTTGGTGCATAAGAAAGATATTTGAACCGGAATCTAAGAGGACATTTATCGCGTGTTTTCGTCCTTCTACTTCACCAAAGGCCTTCCCCTCAGGGCAGGCGTAATGCTTGGGTTTTTTAATGGGTCTTGAGCTTTCACTCGGGTTCTGATGAAGTCTTTTCATCCTCGCGGTTACAAGTAAGGTGGGGGTTTGTTACCACGCCTGCACGGTTTCAGCTCCTAAAGCCACCTCAGACAAACTTTTGACAATAAGTGTCTAACATTTTGATATCGGGCAGCCCACTACTAGCGGTCTTTACCTCCTGCCGAGGAGTTCCCATATCACAGGAGTGGTGGTTCACTAGAGTACCCCTCGAGTTCGCGACTAGGGTGCGCGGCCCTTTATCGTTGTCTTAGCCCTCATGTGAGGCTGTCCCCTGCCACGAATCCACCGTACCTGCGCCTTCAAGTTTGGTCTCACTCCCGAGAGCCCCTCCGACATCATTCGTCAGTCATGAACCTTGTGCACAATAGAGGCGCCCCCAGCTTCTATTTGCTCGGCCATTTTACCCGGAGAGAAAGTCAGGTTACCCTGGATTTCAACTCTCCTTCGCGTGTCATTCAACTCAAGCCCCGTTCTGATGAATGATAGTCTTCTCTTTCCCTTTTAGTCTCGTCCACTGCTTTCTTCACTTGTGATTTTTTATGGCTCCCGTGGTAAGCACAGACTACCCATTTTTGGACTTAAAATGGGAACCGCGATCCTTTGATCTTTTAGCCTTCCGGTGGGATCTGGTCACCGACCACGCCGCAGGGCTTTCGATTCGAAGCGGCAACCTCACTACCTGAACACCGTTGTTGTCGGTACCTTGATGACTATTACCCTAGCGGGAATAGCTTACCTAATATTTAAGAGCGAGGTATATGGCTTCATAGGATGACCACATATCCGAACCCAAGCTCCCGGAGTTATGAGCTTCACAGAGGCATCTGGAAGACG
>Ga0307509_10009344_pt1 | contig 12288 bp, 12 predicted proteins | sample 10_EM_MG_FD_202245 | JGI IMG/M metagenome (GOLD analysis project Ga0307509, IMG submission 202245) | Populus trichocarpa ectomycorrhiza microbial communities from riparian zone in the Pacific Northwest, United States - 10_EM | ecosystem: Host-associated > Plants > Roots > Unclassified | place...
CTCAGGAAGTCCTCCAGGCGACCACAGAAGTCGTCTCGGAGGCCCGTGTAACATTCCCATAAATCTCTTGACCTTATGCGAATGTGCTCCCGAAAGGTTACCCTGCCTAGTAGAGTACCTCAAGGCTACTCAACTATTCCCTAGGCCTTATCCTAGGTTTACCAGCTACTTGTATCAAGTATACGAGACCATACCACCTCTGGTTACCTCTAGGTATACCATTTGGGCTAAGGTGATAGTGATTGTAGCTACCCATAGTAGGGTCGTTACACCTTCTTGGCTTGGATCGTGGAGAACCTGCTAATTAGGTTTTCTTCCAAGGCTTCCGCTTCTGGTATCGTATATACCGTGGGTAATTCGTTCAGGCACTTTGTTGTGCAACTTTCACTATCAAAAGTGATCTTTCCTTGCCCCCAGTCAATTCGGAGGTTATGGCTCTTTAACCATGGCATTCCTAAGATTGCCTCGTGATTTTGGAGTTTTGCCACTTGGAAGGTTGTAATTTCCTTATGGGCTCCGATGTCCATGGGTACTGTAGCTATATGGGTAACAGGTCCCATTGAACTAGGTTCTCCGTCTGCCAGGCAGATCTCCCTCGGGTTCTTGGCCTTTGTCGTGCGTATCTGATATTTGTTGCAGAATTCTTGGTCAATAAAGTCTTCTGTGGCACCCGAGTCTATCATCGCGTTGATAGTTGTTCTGTCGTTTATACCATGTAATCGTATTTTTACCATGGTATGATGGTTTTTGTTTTCTAGTGTTTCCGTGTTGTTGAGTACTGCGTATAGATTTCTGATCATAATGGGTTTTCGTTCGGGTCTGTCCCTCAGACCATTTCTTACTGGGGACAGTCTTCGTTTCCCGCCGGTTGAGGAGTCGTTTCTTCTTCGTCCATATTGATGGCTTTGATTTTGATGTCTTGTCTCCAGCTTTTGGCCCCTCCAGTCATTGCGTTGCTTCGCCTAGGACTCCATCCTGGTTGTTGGGTGATTCCTTTCTTTCCTTCATTGTAATTTTGTATCCTATGTCCTGCTTTTCCGCATCGCCGGCACAATCCTTGTGCCATGCTTCTTTGATATTTGTTTCGTGGTATATTTAGCCTTGGACCCCTATTGGTGGCATCGAGGTCCATAGGTTTGTATGTCTGGTTGCTTTTGAAAGTTCTGTTTTAGTTCCTTACTGTCTTGTCTATCTTCGTAGATTCCTCTCCACTGTTCTTGTTGTATTTCAAGGTTTCCATCCTTGCTTCCTTCTTGATAGCCTGTAGTGCTATGGCTTCGACATCGTCTTGATCGAGTTCGGCAAGTATCCACGCTTGTTGCAATTCTTTTTTCATTCCTGCTATGAGCAACTCCGACATAGTAGCGCCGTCCATCTGGGCCGTGCTTGCTATCAGTCGGAACTCGTTCCAGTAGTCCGTCATCGACGATTGTCCTTGCTTTAGTTTTCTTATCTTGGCCCTCGCTTCGTCTCTTGTATTGACTGGTCCAAATTGTCGCCTTAGTTCATTTTGATATTCTTCCCACGTTGTCCAGCTTTTGGCCTGTACTTTTTCGGCATATGGTGTATACCATTTCATGGCATCTCCTCTTAACAAACATGTGGTATATTTGATCTTGTCGTCGTCGTGGTCTTCTTGCCATCCCAAGATCTCGAAATATACGGATAGCTGTGCCACCCATCCTCTTAGGTTGTCTCTGTCTCCGTCGAACGTGCTTGGTTCTCGAATTTTGGGTTTTCATGTCCCGGTTGATAAACCCTTTCTTTCCTCCTCTTTGGGTATCTCTTCTTCCTTTTGTTTGGATGTCATAATGGTGTTCCTCTGGGTCCTTGTCAGAGTGTCTTCTTCTGAGCTTTGGGGCTCTAATTCAGAATCTGAGGATACTGGACTTGCTGTTGAGGAGTGTTGAACAGCTTCTGATAGGGCTTCTCTTAGGGATGTAACGTCGATTCCTCCTTGTGTGAGATCTTGTGCGGGGGTTTCGTTTGGTGGTAATGCCGCCGTGGTTCCTTGTTCGTTAAGTGTTGCTAGTTGACGCTACCAAATGTAACAATCCTACCCTGGAGGGGTTAGTTATGCAACAGGTAACGAAGTACTTAGCTGAGTATCTAAAACTATCTTTATAGTTCTTGTAAGTTTATATATGCGAGAGTGTTCTTCTTTCCGAGATTAACTTATAATCCCGTCTTTCGTATTAGACTATCGTATAGTCTTCGTATCTCACTCCAATATCTTATTGGGGAGAGATGGTGAGGGAACTTCTTCGTATCTTTCTTCTCACGTGAGAGAGATGTGAGACTGTCCTTGTCTTACAAGGTCGTACTTGCTCTAGCGCTCAAGAGCTAGGTTGCTTGCATACAAGCGAGAGGTATAAGTAAAGGTAAAGTTATATTGTAAGAAAGTACTTGGATAGTAGCGTGAAGAGCTCTAACTACTGTGACTTTTTTTTTTTTTTTTTTTTTTTTGAATATCATTTATTAATTGTTTCTATCGGGGCGAATGCACAACTGTGCTCAATCCCTCAGTCCTAGGTACAACGGACATTCGGCCGGAATGAAGACCATGTCGTCCAAAACCTCCAACTACAGTCCATCCCGCGATCCCCAAGCTAAAACCCTCTAACCCTGCCCGACAAAGAAAACTCCGCCCGGTACTATGGGTAGAAACTACAAGGAGATGAGAACACGGGCCTGAAAAACATCGAACCAATAACCCCCGCGAAAGTCTAGCCTAAAAGAAAAACATTCCCAACCGACAGTAGACACAACCAACAAAGGAAAACAAACCCACTCCCCCTAGTCAAACCACCTATAAGCTAAACCGTAGTAAAACCCCACCAGGCCCAGCTCCCGAAGGAATAGGGACTCCTGAATATAGGTCTCGGAGACGCAACGAGGGGAGAAAAGCTCCCGGAGGCTCAGGAAGAACAACCGAGTTTGAGAGAATGTCGCCAGACGAAGGAAGGCTCGTGGCAGCCGAGGAAAGATCCGGTCGGCTATTTCGGGAAACGGGACCCGGAAAGAAGGTTTAAACATGCTCCCCTAGTCCAAGGATCTCAGAAGGGAGCAGAGGTCTGGTGGTGGGCGCAGAGCCGCGAGCAGTAGGGTGCCAGCCAATTCAAACGTCGGGGAGGGGGAGGGGAAGGGCTAGCCGACACGAGAAGTGCGAGGAAGGCTGACGGAAATGGTGTCACGATGTTTCGAAAAGTCCGACCGTACCAGCAGAGCACAAAGGAGATAGTGCAATACCAGAGAGCTGTGCCACCGGGGACAGCTACTTTACCGATCGACCGAGACTAAAAACCGACCGTTGACAGGTGATGGGTTGCCGACCGTGGAGGGCTGCCTAAGCGAGCCCGGAGAAGAGGGGGTGAAGGTGAACTCAACCAACCCCTAGGAACAAGCTTGCCAGGCCTGACCATCAGAAGGGAAAGGAAGAGGGAGGGGAGATGGCTTCACCCAGACAGAGGCAATGTGGCGTGTCTGAGGAGAGGGGGGTGGATGGAAGTGACGATGATTTCTCGTGGTGTTGAGATTTCAATCGCCGGAGGTGTAGCGGAGACGGAGGATGGTCTAACTACTGTGACCGAGTCTCCTTCTTATAGACTCTTCACGCCAACAACCCTAACCCCGGTGACTCATAACTCGTGTCACACGGTCTTATGACTCATAACGAGTCATACCCGAAATCCATCAGATGACTCCTATGAGTCACTGCGCAACATGCCGTAAACCAATCATAAAACATAAAACATGTCAGGTGCGCAAAGCGCGTCACCTGCGTGGAACTCGTGACTTATAATGTGAGTCACGCGTGAAAGTCATTACATCATTATGACTCACAATCATGAGTCATGTAAACATCAACCAATCATAATATAACGATGACACGCAAGTGCAAGTCATGTGAGAGCTATGAGTCAACTGACTGCATAGCGTGAAACGTAAACATACCTTATGACTAATAACTATTAGTCATGTGAAATCTGCCTTGCTTAGTCACGATTTGTGACAATAACTGTTCAACCAAGTATATTGAAAACTCTGTCTGTCGAAGTCTGATCTCTCTAAGTCCGGAGAGATACAAGTTTTTTTAAATACACTTGCGATAATCCATCTCGCATCAATCATATCCAAATCCCAAGGTATCAAATGATACCTAACCCATAAACAATTCAACAATAAACAAGGCTTACGAACTTCCGGAGTTCGTATCCTAAAAAAATACAAGTATCAAATAACAAGGCTTACGAGTCTCCTGAGCTCGTATCCTAAAACAAAACATAAAACAAACTAACAAGGCATACAAGTCTCCTGAACTCGTCTCCTGAAACAAATACACAAGTATCAAATAACACAAATCCATACCTAAACTAGTAATCTGTAGCGGTTACACCCTGTATGGATCGAGGAAGAACAGATCAACACATGACATGTTCAAGCAAATTTACGATTTTGTGGATTACAACAAGAATATTAAGTGTGGGATGCTGTCGATGGATGCGGAAGGAGGATTTGACAAGATGGACATTGGGATGTTGTGTCAAATCCTAAGAGATAGAGGTTGTTTGGAAGGGTTGACTAGGTGGGTAAAGAGATGGACAAGGAATAGGTGCATCAGGTTAAGATTCAATGGAAGAACAACAAAGGACTACTATCTGAACAAAGGTATTCCCCAAGGATCTCCACTATCACCATTCCTGTTCGGAATATACGTTGCGGACGTATTCAGACCGAGAATACAAACGAGAGTTAACTTTAGAGCCATGGTTTCGAGCTACGTAGATGACGGTGTTATAGTGATAAGCACGGATCAAGTGGAATCGACTAAGGATAAGTTGATTGAATATTTCGGGTTATGCAATAAGGTTGCACAGGATAGAGGGATGAACTTCAGCCCCAAAAAGATAGAGTGGATTGGGTTCGGGGAAGAGGACTGGGGAAGTTTGGATATTAAAGGAGTGTTAACCCGGGAGGTAAAGGAGATAAGGATATTAGGGTATAGATTGAGGAAGAATCGGTGTATTAAAGGACATATTTAGTACTGGCTGGAGAGAGGGGTGGGTGTGAGAAGAAGAATCGGGGCGTTGAGTAGGAGGATGGAAGTGAAGGGGGCCTAGGGGCATGGGAGTGTATGAGACTGATACAATCGGTTTACTTTCCGATGGTATACTACGGGCTAGAATTTGTGTCTAGGTTCCCCAAGTTAGTCAAACAAATCCAGGTCAAGGTAAATGACACTCTACGATCCGGATTTCGAGCGCCGAGGAGATATGCCAATAAAATTCTATGGGCCGAAACGGGATCCGTCCCGGTGGAAGTGGAAGCCAAGTTGGTACGGAGAAGAGGGTATGCGAGGCATATAATGTGGAAGTACGGAAAGGATTATCCGTGGTATGGGAAGGTGGCAGAGGAATGGAAAGACGATAGAGTTACCGAACGAATGTTGGAATCGGTAAAGGTTATCAACACAACCCCAGAAGTTTGCATCATCCGAGACAAGGAGATCGCGATACGACATCACGAAGACGCGTTGGAAAATCGTATTCCGGAAGCAGAAATATGGTGCTATACGGATGAGGCGAAGAGTAAAGAGATGGCAGCAGCAGCGTGGATGATGATAGCAGAAAACGGGCTGGTCGAGGAGGAGCATAGTATGAGAGTCCCAGACTCGTGGAGTATCACGAAAATTGAAATTAGTGCTATCATTATGGCATTAAAAGACTTGGAGAGGTTAGGGAGAAAGAAGATTAGACTATTTTTGGATAGCATGACGGGTTTGGAGATGGTTAGATTGATGGAGCATAGCGGAACATCATCATCCATCTGGGATAGAATGGCAGACTGTTTGAACGGATGGGAAAGTGTTAGGATGGATTGGATCCCAGGACACAGAGGGATATACGGGAACGAGGCGGCAGACCGTGTAACCAAAGCATACCGAAACCGAGGACTGAACGAGAATGGGAGATGGAAAGAGGTGGACTATGAGGTCGACCAAGCAACCCTCCTTAGAGAAATCCGAGCGGCTGAATGGCAAGATATGCATGATAAGGGAGGACACAACTACTATCGAAAGAATCCCGGAAAACCCAAGCATATGTAAGAGCTCAGTAGGATGGACTATTATGTCCTCATGAGGCTTCGATCGGGGGTATGCGATGGCGAACACGAAGAGTGGGATGGCCATGATGGAAGACACCACCTATTACGCTGTGATCGGTACGATGGAAGAAGGCCGGAGGAAGAATGTCTATACGATGACAAAAAGATAGGAGAATGGAAGGAATGGTGGGTTAGGAACGAGTATTTAGGGATGGGAATACCGACCAACCTTCCTGACTAACAAAATGAAAGAGTCATGTATGGTAATCCGTTCGACGACACGATCACGATTGAGCGAAACGGTAAAGGTGTTACGGAAAAGCCATCTAAGAAGGGATGCAAGAAATGCCAGAAGAACCACAAGGGGAGGTGTTTGAAGGAGGTTCGAGTGTTGGACAAAGGGGAGTTTTTCTTTGCGGATGAAAGAGAGCTGAAGTGTAGGGGTTGTGGGGGTAATTTCGGTGGAGGAAGTACCACGAGACCTGGAGGTTCTGGTTTGTGGGTACATTTAAAAAGAATGCAGGAATGTGGGGAAACCTGGAAGAGAATGTGTTGGGAAGAAACAACCCAGGGATGGGATAAGTGGGATGAGGAGTATAAGACTGCTTTGGTTATTAGATGGTTTAAGGATGGTTGTAAGGAGAAGAGGATAGATTGTGTGGGATGCGGTAAAAATATGTTGAAGTTTGGTATAGGTTTACATGTTAGGACGATTAAGAAGTGTTATAATAAGTGTGAGAGTGTGTTGTTGCAATCATGCCGGACATGATGTTGTTGTGTTAGTTTTGTTTTGTTTTTGTTTTGTTTTGTTTTGTTATGCTTTGTTTGTTTATTTAGGTATGAGGGATGAACTGGTGTACTTCGGGTATGTACTGCTGTAGGATAGATAGCCAGGATTGGAATGCTTCCTGTTAGTACGAATATATTATATTAAGGGGTTCTTTGATGTCTTAGTAAGCAAAAGGAGCATGGGTATCGGGCGGGAGACCAACGCAATGTTCGCAATGAAAAAGCAACTTCGAATGAATATGATACAACAAAAGGTTACCCTACCCAGCTGGGGACAAGGATGGATCCTGGATTCATGGTATCCACAGAGCAGGAGTAGTCATTCTCAGTCGTGAAGGTAATTTTGCAACACGAGAAAAAGTATGCCTTTCCATCATAATTTCTCACCAAAGAATCCCACTTGAAAATAATATTTGCTCATTTATAACAATTTATAATATATGTCCTCCCTTACCATTAGTAGAATAGAGGGGCACCCTCCTTTCTGATCTCCGTGCTAGCTCACCCTATAATATGATATTTACCTCACCCGCTCTGGCCCTCTAACTTCCCCTGATCAGGAGCCGCCCATCAGTCCCATGCCGACTACCTCTCCAACTCGTATACTGAGATCACATGTGAATGCGTTGTTAAAATAAGCTTTGAGGTGCGGAGGCGGAACGGTAGGTCTTTGCGCAGTTCAACTCCGACAGTTATTCTTTCTTACAATTAACTAGAAGAAAGGCCCTAAAGGCCGAACATATATCGAGAACATCAGTGACCTCATCCTTCATGAGAAGAAGTCTGTTTCCCTTCTTCAGCCTATAGCACATCCTGGGGTCCATGTAGATATACGTACCTCCAAACTTGAATGGAAAGGTGCCCCGCCTATACACAATAGCCACTGAACTATCAACAGCCAACTAACGCTCTTTCAACATTGTGAGGGATGCAACCTAATACAAACGCGCGATGTAGGAAAGAAACACGGATTGCTGGTGGACGATGAAAGACCATGACAATATTTGCAGCAAGTTGACGCCGAGTGACATTATATGAAGCCTTCCACCAGCCCTTATTTTCAGATAATACTACCGTAAATTTGCTACTTAAGATACAAAATTCCCAGGTTAGAGGGTAGCTTAGGGTGGCCACCGCATTCAATGTATCGAACCTAGACCCCATTTTTCACCCACCGCATCTCTTTGCACAAAACTATATCCGCAATCCCGAAATATTCACACCTAAGATCTGGAATAATTTATGTTCTTCATTCCCTTCCCAGTCCATATCTGTGCACATGTACAAAAGGACATATTGTCGTCCTTCCTGCACCCCCTGCCTCCCCACCGCAGCTGCCTATGAAAAGGAAATACAAAGTCCATAGAAGCCAAAGCCCAGCCTAGCTACCAAACATGAACCTGCGTACATAAATTTTTTAGAAAAATTCCGCTCAATCTTCTTTGCCAGAACCCTCGTCACCAGACTAATCTTCTTCCCAGTCCTCATCATCACCGCTCTTGGTTTCCTTTTCTCCGACATGGTCATGCCACTCGATATTATTACGGTAATCTTGGCCGTCCCACTGTTTTCTCTTGTTAGCGCATTACCCGGCCAGAGAATTGAGGTGGGCTATCCTTACATCAGGTAAAATTGCACCAAGCAAGATCTTCGGTAACTACATTATTTTTCAAAAACAATTATCAAGTCAGTGGCTTCTGTTTCAAACCAAGGAGTTTGGGGAGAGACGGTTGACGTACAACAAACCACTTATCTTCCAACTGCTCTTCTAGTTCGAACTTAACCGGCAACACGTCGACGAATTCTCCGAGGTCTGGATCATCGTCTAGTTCATTCAATAACCTAATTGCACCCTCATCATCCCCGATACGTGAGAATTGGAATGATACGGCTATAAACCCATCGTAAGCATAGAGGTAAAGTATATCATCAAAACTCCACGACTAACTAACCATTGATCCCTTTTTGAGCATCCGCACGCTCGTTCACACAGTCTCGAATGACCTGCTTCAGATATCCTTCTTTCTCACCCTCGACCTATATTCTGGTGGTTATTATAAAGCTTTGGAAATCTTAGGAGAAAGACCTACAGCGCCATCAGTGACGATTAGCACTAGCAAGGGTTTGCTCTGTTTAGAATTCCTGATCGCATAAAAGTCCAGAATCTTCTTCTTAAGTTCCGTTCCTATCCTTGTCAAACCCTCATACTTGTGGCTTTCCAGGTATTCTCGCGACGACGGCTCCCCAGTCCACTTCTTCTTGCCACCACGACCGTTTATGAAACGCATAGCAAGGATGCCGGATTCATTTGCCATCGAATAAATGTCCGTGATGTGATCAACATACTCTATCAGGGTTTTCTTCCTCTCACCATTGTCCTCGTTAACCATTGAATCGGAGTCATCTGTCAATCCATGAAACGATAAGTAAGACAAGCCCTTAGTAATGGACACTAGTACTAATGCATACCGATCAAGATGGCCACATCATAAAGGGTCAGCACAGTTAAATCTTTCGCAACTTCAGGCTTACATCCCTTCTCGTTAATCAACTTTTTAGCCATGTCCTCCCCCTTTTTAACTGCCTCTTTCAGCTTTTCATTTTCATCCAGGTCATTTTCCTCGCCAAACATCTTTTGCAGGCCCTTTCGGTCCTTCAGTATTAGATTCTTGAGCCTTTGGGTAATGTCTTCTTTGCTTGGGACCGAAGATTTCTTCTGCTTTCCTTCCTCTGGTTTGGTTGCTGTATTCTCTCCAGCTGCCTTTCCTGGCGCTTCGGTTTCTGCTGCTTGTTTTCCGACTCCCGATTTCTGATTGTCAGTACCCCTCTCCTCTCTGGGCAAGTCCGAGTCATAGCCGGTTTCACTTGTGGCCTCTGAGTTGGGATCTTGTTGGTTGGTTGCGCTATTATGCTCGGGTGTATCCTTCTGCCGGTCCTTAGCCCCTTGGCCTCTGGTTTCGGGCATTTTGTAGGCTATTTTGCAAAAGATATGTGGGAGGAGGTAAACAAAGATGGGCCTGAATAGTTAGGTAGAGGTGAGATATGAGAGAGTGCTGAAGAGTAATTTCTGGAGTGGGTTATGATACTAGGGTTTTTATTAAGTTGCGAAAGTTGCGATCATCTCAGAAAATTATAAATCTCCTTCCCCTCCAATTCCCTCCGGACTCTCTCCGCCCGGCCTCCCCGTGCTGACCCACGGTTGATCGAACCAGAGCGAATACGCCCTCTCCTATCCGCGCCCAGAGGGGGGGAGGCTGCGATGGAAACACGCGCAGAAATCGACCACTCAATCGTTGTCTATCTCCATACATAAGGCTCTTCGTTCACCAGTGGTTAAAAATCCGCCCATTCTCGCAACCCCAGATTGGTGAGTGTTCGAACCCCGCAGGATCTCTAACATGGGGGCTAGCGATTACTCGCGATGTCCAAGAGTTTTTAAAAAAGACCGCTTTTGCATACCGCCCAAATCCAAGCAAAAGGGCCAATCTTTGGTAGTATGCAATAGCAGTCTTTTTTAAAAACGCTTGGACAACACGAGTACGCAGGTGTCTTCATCTGTGTCCACCGCACATGTGACGCTCTCTCTTCTCAGGAATGCAAAGGAAGCAAGAGAAGGCAACTATCTTCATAAACTCATTTATGGAGATTATGGTCTCGTTCCGCCGTTGCATACAGGTGTTATTCACTTTTACACACCGCTAAAGGTTTGCCGCAGGTGTGTTTGCCAGCTGCCGGTGTGTACGGTACAGTACTCGAGTACCAAACATCCTTGCCCATGCAGGGAGGGCTATGAAGAAAAATGTTTTCGCCCTCAGTATGTGCCAGGGTAGGGGTTGGATTTACGGGCAGCCTCCTTCGAGGGTGCTTGGGTACTATCATGATCATGACACTTGAGGTGGATGTGAAGAGGTGGGGAAGTTGATTGGAAAGCAAAGGACTCTTGCGGGGTAATGCAGCATGGTATCATACTGCTCTGGGCAGCGCTAAAATCTGCGGGCACTGAGTAGTGGTTGGCAACACGCTATAACCAAATATTCGAGCTTAGCCAGTTAGCACCTTGGAAACCCAAAATTCACCATTTATTATCCCTAAAGCGTTCACGGAATTCCTCTCCTTTAAGATATATAGTCGGAGACCAGGGTTAGTCCCTGAACAGGAGTAGTTCAATATATTATCCTGGTTAAACCGATGCAGGATTTTCGAGAGATGGGGATTGGGTTTATACCCGTATAATCTGGTGAAAGTCGGATTGACGCTGGTGAGGATTTCCCTGAACCTGTCCAACCACCGCCGCCCATATGTTTAAGCTGTGGCGAATTTGCCTTCTGCGTGCCCTTCCTGTTGGCTCGGTTGCCTTAGTTTCACTTTGGCTCCAATCCGACTTTCACCAGATTATACGGCAGGCCTTGTGCACATGCAGCGGTACTCGGGGCAGAGATAAAGCGGTGAACACTAGGGTTAGTTGTTGGCAACAAGATCGATGACCGGACATTCGAACCTGGACAGTTAGCACCTTGGAAAATAAAAATTCACCAACTATTATCTCACGGAATTTAAACTAAAATAGTATACCATTGCATGTGCATATGGCCTATAAACCCAATCCCCACCCCTTGAAACCCCTGGATAGGTTTAACAAGGATACAAGTAATATATTGAATCACTCCTGTTCACGGACTAACCCTGGTACCCGAGCGCCGCACACAAGCCGAAGTAGACTGAGGCATTTTGTTACATCATCGGACAGCCAAAATTTCCAGAACTCGTCAAATTTACTGTACGGGCATCTACTTCTGACATGCCCTAATCCCGGCCGGTGGGGGGGCAATCCGTGAACACCTTTTTATTGGTTAAACCAGCATAGACACCCCTTCTGGCAAAATTAAAAAAAGTAGTAAAGAGTTCATCGAATCTCCCCTCTCTGATAAATAGGCTTACGGTAACCGCGGATCAGTCAAGGCCTTACATCGGTTAACTCAATATATGTCCGCATTTCATTGGGAATGTTCACGGACTACCCCTAATATCCAAGTATAAAATTCCTCGCCAATACGACCCAGTTAGGAAGTTAGCATTACTGTAAACACACTTGTCCTTGAGAATTTACTAAATCTACGGTACGCTGCCGAAAAAATAATGATAGTACTCGTATTGACGATTACAATAGTGCATGCCATACAGCGCCAATCGAGGTGAGGACAAACTATAACTCGGGCGAAATACTCTAAATACTCTCCTTTTCGAAGCGTTTTTGAAAAAAGACTGCTATTTAATAGCGACACTCTGATGGCAGCTCGCTCACAACCCAATGATAACTGGGGTAGCGTAGGTAACGGCGCGAAGCACGGAGAAAAGCACGTAGGTGGTGGTTCCGGTATGTGATGATAACGATGT
>Ga0307509_10009346_pt1 | contig 12286 bp, 11 predicted proteins | sample 10_EM_MG_FD_202245 | JGI IMG/M metagenome (GOLD analysis project Ga0307509, IMG submission 202245) | Populus trichocarpa ectomycorrhiza microbial communities from riparian zone in the Pacific Northwest, United States - 10_EM | ecosystem: Host-associated > Plants > Roots > Unclassified | place...
GCTGTGCGAAAGTTATCTACCATCCCCTCCACGTCCCGGGCCATCATGACGGTCTCTTTCGCGATTTCGCTGGTGGACTTATTGTACATCATTGCGTTGGCGAACATTCTGAAGAGCTCCTTTTCTAGCTGGACTGAGTTTACTATACCCTTTGGAGGGGTGTTTAAGGTTGTTGCGGGGAGAGTTGTGAAGGTTGAAGTGCTTGCCGGTGGGGTCGAGGCGGCGATGGATTCGGTTGTTGGCGTAGTGATTGCTGGGGTGCCGGTTGAAGCGTTGGTTACGACTGCTGCACCGGCCTTGACCGCAGCCTTGATGGCTGGGAACTTGTTAGCTTTTGAGCCCTTGTGTGGGAGAAGGGAGGGGATTACATTTAAGATCTTCGGGCTTGTAGACTAGGTTCCGATATCCGGGCGCCATTCGCTCATTCACGGGATTCATAAATAAGTTGGCGAATTTGTGGCTGCTGATGTCGCCCAGAAGTGGAGCGCTAAGTTGGAGAAACTTTTTGGTAGCTACGACCATCTGCTGCTGCTCGATAGCGACACCCGTTGGAAGGGGTGATCCAATGCCGGCATTAGTGCTGGAACTTTGAGGTTCGAGCTTCGGGGGCCTGTGGAATGGCTTCCTCGGGAAAACTGTGGCAGCTTCCTCCTTGCTCTCTTCCTCAATATCTGAATGAGATGGATCGCGCTTACGTTTCGGAGTTTTGCTTCTTGGTGTTTGGACAACGGTACCTTCGCGTTCAGTTGCTTCTGCCTCTGCCTTGCGGCCGCTCGTAGATGTCTTTCTAGTCGTCCTTCCATTCCCGGCTTTCTTCCCTTCAACATCTTTACTCTTGTGTGCAGGTACGGGCGAAGCCATTGTCGCATCGTCATCGAACTCAGAAAGTGCTTCGTCCTTAACTTCACTCCCTTCTGAGATTGGTGAGACGACTGGTTTGACTGCCTTCGGCTTGTTCACCGGTGGAGGCTCGGCACTGGGACTTTTTGATGCCCTTCCCTCTGCCTCCGAACTGGCGCTCCTAGTGACCCTGAAAGAAGGAGGTTCGGTGCTGGGAGCTCGGGCCACACTCATACGACCTAGAGGCTTACCAATAGCTTTCTTATCGGTCTTTGAATATTTCTGTCTCTTAGGAGGTGGTTTGCCACTCGGCGACTTTTCTATAGACCCCTCATTCTTATTCTGTGCGCCAATTTCCTCGGATTTGTTTTCGCTAAATAACCGCTTTTTACCGCGTATTCTGTCGATGACGATTGGTTTCGGTGATTCAACTGTTGGTGAACCTCCGGGCGTGCTTATTGGTGAGATCTCATCGGGTCTTGGAGGGATGGGCGAACCGGGAGTTGCCAATTCTTCTTCTTCATTAGCTACTGGTTGGACAGGTATTGATGGCGCGTGAACTGGAGCCCCGGTATTGATCGGCGGGGGCGGAGCTTTCCTAGGTGAGACATAAGATGTCTGTGAGATAGGCGAAGGTCGGGGTGCGATCTTTTGGGAAGCAGGTGATGCCCGAGGGGTTGGTGATGCCCGGGCCGGTTGGCGTGGCTGCTGGACGGGCGCGGTAGGAGTAGGAGTGTATTGCTGGAAAGTGGTCACTGGAGCGGCAGCAATTGGCCTTGGCTGAGTCTGTGAGTATTGCTGCTGAGCGGGAATCGGCGTACCGGGAGTTTGAGGAGGGTATAGAATTCCATAACCTCCGCCCGAAGGGAGTGCTGATCCGGCGCTCGCCAGAGCCCTATCATAAACAGGAGTACAGGCAACGGGCTGAATGCGGTCAGGAAAACCCAGAGGAGGATATTGTTGATATGAAGGAGGACGTGGTGGTGGGGGATGCTTTTGCTTCCAGCGTGAATCTGCCACGTCCGCTAACTGATGTAAACCACCCATACTCGGCGGTGACCCTTGTACATGTTGCCCGGTCATTTGGATTGGCTGTGTAGGAACTGGTGTAACTGGCCAAACGGACTGTCCAGGAGTTCTAGGCGTGATTGATGGGTAGGTTAACCTGGCAGGGGGTGGAACTGGGACCGGTGCCTCAATCTTTGCTTGAGGCCTGGCTAGGGGAGGAGCGCCAGGCAGAGGTGGATTCGGATGCGGAGGAGGGGGTATGGCCTCCATCTTGGGTGGAATTGGCATCGGCCCAGGCAAAATTTTGGGGGTAGATGTCCGCCCGGAGGAAGGCGACATGCTGTTGTGCGCATGTGGTTTTTGAGGCAATAACGACGGCTGATGACCAAGGATTTCGCTCGTCCCAATCCCTGGGGCTGGTTGCATGTGCTCGTAGCGCATCTGCGGTGTTGGGCAAGGGAGCTGTGCTTGGCTGAATTGCAGATGTAGGGGTTGTGGCTGTGGGGTTACAACACTCGGCAGGACAGGAGGCGTTGATTTTTCGGGCTTCGCGGAGGCCACGATAGGAATAGGTATGGGCGGCGGGGTGGGCGCAGTAGCGGAAGGTAAAGGCGACTTGGCGGGCAGAGGTGCCGTCTCTCTGGACCTTGTGGCTGCTGAGGACCCTTCGATTATACTGTCAATTGGGGTGGTCCGTCTATCGGATGGTGGGGAAGAGACTTTGTCGCGAGAGTCAAACGACGTCCTCGACTTACTCCTGTCCCTTGCCCTGGCTTGCTCCTCTAGGCGTTCTAGGCGTTCATCCCATTTCCCCTCATTGATTTCGTCGATTTCGTTATTCAGGCGTTGGTATCTCTCCTCCAATTCTCGAATCTGGCGAAGGGAAATTTTCCGGTACCGTTCGTAAAGTCGCGAAGTGAGAACTTTGACCAGTCTCAATTTGTCTGGAGCGCGGTCGTATTAGTTTGAGATTCAGATTTTCGTGGGATCGTCTGAGGGTCCGGTTTACCATCCCCATTGGAATTCCTATCACTGAGCGCAAATTCTGATTCTGCCTCTGCCAGCCGATCATGATAAAATTCGCGAAGTGCATCCGGCGATAGCCTTCCCCGGTCGAATGTAGCTTCGGCTTTAATGACTGGGTTCTTTAATATAAGCTGGGAGATAAGAGCAAAAGATGATGGATGAGTCCCATGTGTTGAAAGATAGTGAAATAGGAGGAGGGCCTCCAAAGGAGTGTAGACGGGATTCTGAGTAGGAGAGTTCATGCGAGCAAGATTTCCGGGGGATTTGCCGGTCGGAAGCGACCAGCAATGGGGAGGGGAGGAATCCGAGCTTGTAGTCGACAACTGATGAGCTTAGTGTGAAGGTCGGGCGAAAGAATGTGGTAATGTCGGACCTTGGACCGGAAATTGACGCGTTTGTGGTGGTTGTTCTTGGGGGTATTGATGCGGCACGAATTAAGGGATGGGGGAGGACTTGTGTCGGAGCGGAGGTTGGATCGTGAAGGACTAGTTCGCTGACTAAACGATTAGACAACACTCGGGACGAGTCTGGTTCTTGGCGCCAAGGCTATGGTTGAGGTGTGATCCTTTAACCTGGTTTGAGGAACTGGTTTATTACCCTAAAAGGTAAAACGGTGGTTTTATCTCCAGCTAGGGGGAAGGTCAAGTTCATTGATTGGCTAGGTCATCTTTCCACGAGTGAGCCTATTCCTTTAATGGGTGATATACGAACTAATCAGGGTGAGGGCCTTGCCAATCACGGCCCTAGAGTGAAATTGAGGACAGACGAAGAGTTGCTTGCGGTTTTCAGAAGTGCTCAAGTATGATATGATACTCGGAGCTGGATGCCTTGGCACAGGGGTTGGAGACTTCATGCGCAGGTTGGACGTCTTGGCGCCAAGGATACTGCTCTTATTCTTCGTGCTGCCGGAGTGCTAAGTTAACCACGTGATCATTATTGGGGTTTGCTAGCCATTTTCAAGCGTAATTTGGTCTTTCTCTTCTTTTCCCATTTGGCTCAGAGGGGCCATAGGAGGTGGGTCAAAGCCTTCCTTTGAACATTTTACTCGCTTCCATTGTCGAGTAATTTGCGGAATCCAAAATCACGTGATTTGCTTAGCTCTTGGCCTCATTAGTGCTTTTGAACACCGCAAGTACCGATACTGGAATTGAAGCTCTTGCGGTAGTACCCTACTCGAGTAGGCAAATCTCCAGTATGATACTTGACCGCCTGGTGGTGATGGGAATATCTACCATGAAAGGTCAAGCAAAGAGACCTCTAGTGCATTCCCGTAATCTCTCTATGTCTTACATGAAATCTTCTCCAAGCCTGCACTCGAGGTAAAGCCCTGGGGCCATCCATTGTCTGGGTGTAATGTTTGGAGAACGAGGGTGAATTTGGGTATTTCCGAGAACTAATTAGGTTCTGCTCCTGTAAGTTTGAAGCGTAGTTTAATCGAAGTTAAAACCTGCTCCACTTATCTACAGTAGGTCCCCGATACTGTACTAGCATTCATCCCCTAGCCCTTTCCTTGGGCACCGCGATATGACGATGTAATATCATACTCCTAGCCCAAGATTGTTTAATGTTGTGCTTGAGCATCTAGACATACACTCCATCGCAATAAATCACAATAATTAACACTTGACAAATTTGATGGAAGAAGTAATGCCCTACCCGATATGATATACTGCAATGCTAGGTCACGGCTTAAAGTATCATAGTTGTCCTGGCAAGCTTACCTTCTCAACTTATTCCGGTATGCTATAAATGCCTTGAGCGAGGCTCTGTTCTTAATAATTCCTCTTATGACTATAGGGATGATGTGTTGTACTACTTGTGGTAGGTGGAACTGAGTTCTTCTTAATGGCGTAAGCTAAGGGAAGTATAGATCAATAACTAGGATAAAGCTTTGAGGGATTTCGTACTCCTGATGAGGAAAGAGTTACCACCGCTGGCGATGCATGCTAGACTAATGGTCTACCTACCGTATCATTAAGTGAACCTCATGCAGAAATGGATTTTCCTGGGGCCAGGTACGTTGTTGTGACTTAGGGAGCTCCTTTAAATTTCTTAGGCCTGTTTGGCACGGCACCATATAAAAAGATATGATATCATATTTTATTTGGCTGCATGCTGGACACAGCCTTACTCTTCTCTTTTCTATGCTTTGGATCATACTAAATCTCATTCCCTTTTCCGGTCGCCGTAGTTTAGTCTAAAATATAAGGGGTTTCTACCACTATTTCCTTCTTGATGTTCGAGTCATCTGATCATATTATTATCATAATAATATTATAAGATTATTTCATAACATAGTGTGTTAAGTTATAATTCTTAGCCTAAGGGCAGTTTGGCGTGACATGTTTGGGCACTCAGGTAACCCATTCAAGCCAACCAGAGCCTTCAAATGGATTATATAAGCTATCCAAACTATGGTTTGAAAGTCCAAACATGTCCTACCAGACGGCCCGTTATTTTTTTCTCGGAATTCACATAAGGGGTATGATAGCAAGAAATCAAGGTATTGTAGTGCTTAGCGCTAGGCGGCATTATCTATATCTGGAGGTTGGACTGATCGTATCTTGGATTCATCATTTAGGTTCAAAGTTCAAGGGCTAGCTATCTTTTTTTTCTTTCTCTTTCATTTTTTTCGTTTTTTTCGTTTCTATTCTTTGCTTTTCTTCTTTCCACGCTTTCAATATATATGATACTCCTAATACTGTAATATCAGAGGTTTTTCTAAAAAATAAAAAATGAAGTGGAGTAATGCTTTGACGTTAAGAGTGAGCTGGACTCTCTGCGCTGTGTACGTCGTGCATAATAGCTGGCTTGAGCTGCGGGATAGTTGTACAGTACAGATCCATTCCTCTCCTTTGCTTGATCGTGCGTTTGGATCATAGTTTTGATTGTGGGGTTGGACTGTATGGTCCTGCACACTTTCTTGTCATCAAATGATTAGATGACCCCACTAGCCACTCGGACATCACCCGCACCCCTACCACTGGACTTGGGGGGGGGACTATCCGAGTGGCTTGTGAAGTCGTCTATCGGTATCCCTGTACTCAAGCAGCAACCGGAAATCTGCAGCCCTGACAACACACTCTGCAGGAAATACAGGTAGGCTGCGCTAAAGGCACATATACGTATTTTGGAACTGAACCTTCGTTTTTTGGGGCGGCCTGTGTTCGAAGTTCCTCAATTCTCTCTAAAGAGTGCTGATTGTGTGCATCTAATGACAAACAGGGGCTTACCCCCGAGCGTACGGGGATCAAGAGGCAATGGGGGCGGCTACAGGACTGGAGAGATAGGGGAGCACCGGTATTGGATTTAGTGTCTATTCACTGCACAGAGCGGTCTTGCACAAATATTCCGCCACCACCGATGTTTTCATCACTAGTTTTTCATCACCTCTTTTCATGCCTTCTATCTTCTCTTGGCCTCACTGTCATACTTTATCCAACTATGGCATTATTTTTCTTGCCATTAAGTCATGTCATTTGAAACTTTCCCATCTACTAAGATATCATTCTTGCTCTCCCACAGTACGTTATTTCTCCATGTATCAACGTTCTTAGCTATTCTCCCTTCTCTTCTTCCTCAATTCTCGGTACGAGCCTCCTGAAGTGCCCCTAGTGGACGGTCAAGTGTTTTCTCTCTTCTTCATCACATGAATACCGTAGGTGGGGGAATAATTGGACCCCGCGCTAGGACGTTGGGGTTGCCTCTCCTAGTACGGTCAGTGCTTTCTTTCCTCTTATTTATCTCAGGGGAGGGCAGAAAAAAGTTTTTTCGCTATGCCTCCCCTCATAATTCGAGGGAGTTCTGGACGTCTTAGCGTGAGGTCCGGTTGTTCCAGTTTTCATCGGAAGGGGAAAAAGGCCGAGTGATAGAATATGATTAAGCAAACAGCCATCTTCAAGTGACTCCACGAAGAGTGAACAGTATTGACAGGGAAAGTTATGCTCTCTCACATGACGCCATTTGGAGCTGCAATATTTTGGTTCGTCAAACGGCCTAATATCCTGGTCGTTGGATAGGGTATAACTTGGTGGTGTGCCGCATGAAACATTCAGTTCCAAGAGGGTATATCGTGAATAAATATTATGATATATATATAAAGAGATCCATTGTAATATTTTTGTGGGATCAGGAAATTGTATCGGAAAGCATTTAATGGAGGTGTGCCTCCAAAAATGCTGTTATTGTGGGGGAGCGATGGGCCAATGATCTGCTGCGGAGTCTCGTGTGAAGTTCTCTTGAGGAATACCTCAGCCCTGACCCTCCATAGAAGGGACAGAAGCTGGGCTCCTTTAAATTTCAACATAAAATAAAAATTTTATAAAGAAAATACTATGACCCTAATTAGGGTTTTCAGACTACCAAGTCAATGGGACCAACCAACTCAGTATGGCAACCAAGCTCTGAGCCTCCAATATAAGACCGATTTTGCAAGCCTTCTAACACCCACATCCACACCATCACCACGAAGAAAAAACATCAACGCACCACCGGAAAAGTTTCACTATCAGGGAGCTATCATTGTACGCCTATCTCATCGGAAGTTAGACTCCTACCTTCACTCCCTCTCCCCAGCCGCTCACCCCCAATCCCAGCAATGCCAATGTTGGAAGGAGCAATCCTCTCCCGGCTAATGGTCTTCCTCCATAATGGAGGAGGTACAAACGAGGACTTCGATATGGCACTGCTCCAATTCGAGAAAGTGGTCCACGATATAGCTATTGGTCACTTTAAAATTCCTGAAGAATCCCTCGGGAAGTTTATCCAAGATCAAATCGAGGTGAGCCCCAACACATATTACTAAGTAGCTTTTATTGTTGCTGCTGAAGCGATTGCACAAAAGCTAATCATGGAGAAACACATCATAGGAGATCCACAAACTCTTCGGTCAAGTCCAAGCAATCGCCGTGAACTACCAATTATGGGGCCAGACCCCGAATTACTTTTGCAAGCGTGACATTGCGAAGCAAGCCTGCGGTTTCCCAGGACAACTAATCGCCAATTTCCTCCTGTCCGGCAAGCTTCTTCCAGAATTCTCACCCGAAGACGAGCAGCTGGTCAAGGATCTCGTCGCCGTTATGGAGAACGAAGAATCTGTTCATGACTTCTTGGACACTAAGCCTTACGTTGACCATTGGGGGGGCATGAGCGATCAGGACTTCATTGATTTGGCTCGTCGTATTGTGGTAAGATTTTGTTTTCTCCATGCCTCTTGGTGGTGTTTATGTGGCTAATAGGGTGATAGATCGACCTCAATGCCATGCATGAGCACGCGGATGAAGAAAACAAGTTTATGGCTCTGACACGTCAAGAGCGGATCGAAGACCTCTTAGATCTGTTGAAGGTTTCAAATATTTCCTCTCTTTGATATCCCCCAGTGCTAACGATTTAATAGAAATGCAAAGGCACCCTCTACGCAATGTGGAAGATGAGCCTCTACGAGGAATGCCTTAAAGATCCCCGCGGAATGCAGATTGTATCATTCTTCTCCCCCCACTCCCTCATCCTTCAACATAACTGACATGTCCTAGCGCTTTGTCGATAACCAGAAAAATAACTGGCAAAAGAAGTCGGAAGGGCGCAAACGGAAGCTCAGGGACGCGGAGATCGAGGAGCAAGAGGAGTCGGCAGGGGTCCGTTCTAAAAAGCGCCGTCTGATGAAACCAAGGCCCGAAGTGCCTCTCGAAGAACTCGGAATGGAGTACTTCGACGACCCGCGCGGGGTACCTTTGGCGCCGCCGGAGAAGCCGCTCGCTAGGAAGGGCATCAATGTTGGAAGGACGAGTGGCTCGCCGAAGAGGATCTTGCGTGGCCCGAAGTGTCGGGCTATTGAGGCTATTAGAAAGGCCAATGCAGAGCGCGAGGTGGCACAATCGGCCGCGAGAGCGGGGGAACTAGGTGAGGCGGCGGTGGTCAAGGTGGAGACTCAATTGCCTCTTACTATTCTTCCTGCTCAGGATTCTGCGGTCGGGGAGGCGGGGGTAGTTTTGGCTTTGAGGAATTTTCAACCGGGAGAGGTCGGCGGTGTCTCTCTCGAGGGTCAGGGTGCGGAGTTTTTGGAGAAGCAAGCTCTAGAAGCCCGCCTTGCGCCTGGGGGTCTGGAGGTGGCAGTCTTCCCTAACGTTGCCGCCAGGTCACAGGAGTACTTCGCAGCTGGCATGGATAACATCGAGGCTATAACTCTTCAGGATTCCGACTTCAATTCTTGGGACTTTCTCTTGGACCCTAGGTTCTTGATTCAAGATGATACTACAGGGAACTCCCTAGATGACTTTTTTGGAACTGACAATAATAATGGGAAGATTTTCGCCGGCGTCACCACCACCATTCCTAATGGTTGTCAAGTTAGGGATATGAACTTCTTTGGTTCTGGGCCCGGCACCGCGTATGGATATGGAGCTTCCCAGTCTTTGAATAACGCACCTGAGAGAGTTTCTATCAATGGCTCTGGAACTGACGCATCTGGTGGAGGGCTTGGTTATAGTTCTACCCAGATAAGGCCTGCTCTAGGCACACAGATGCCGTCGGACAACTTCTCTTCTACACATAATGCTACCGCCAATCGCATTGCCAATCCCTTATTCCAAGGACATCAGGGGTTCAACTTCAATGAGCAAGTCTCAGGGGCGGCTAACCCACAGTTCTTCCAAGCTGGCCAATTTCCCGCCCGACATTATCAGGCTCCGTATCAATACGTCAACCCGAGCTGGCTTCAAAGCTCCGGTCAACCCTCCTCTTCCGCCGCCAACACCACCTCTTCTTCCTCGGCTGGGGCTTCCTCCAACATCTTCCGCAATAGTGCCCCGCATGCAGATGAGAACGTAGAAGGGACCGGAATCGAATTCATGACAGGAAATGAATGGCTAAACCACTTTGATCGGGATATCAATGGGGGGACGGGCCAGTTTTCATTCTAATTAAAATTTGTTTATTCGATCGTGGCTGCGGGAACCTTGTGATCTGGAAAGTGGCCAGAATCCTGTATTCCACTCCATCTGAAACTTCTATTTCCTATTTTTTCTTCTTTTCCGCCTTCTCTTCTCTTTCCTCATTTTCTTTGTTTCTCCGCTATTCTACATGAGCGGGCTCACACTAAGTTATTGTCTCCTCCTATGTGGTTGAGTTGAGATGTTAGTGTTTGTAATATTCCTTTCCTTGTGTTCTTTTTTCTCCCTCCTCCTGTAACCGCCCTAGCAGGCTGGCCTTATCGGCCAACGAAATGTCGTTTCTTTAGCGTGCGTTCGTTTATTAGATGTTTCCCCCCTTCCCCTGGGAGTGTTGTCTGTCAAATACCAGTTTGACATTAGGTAGCGTTTGCATTGGTGGTTGGTTTTTCTCTCGTGCGATTTGGCGATTCTATTTAGCGTTTTGTTGGTCGGTTTGCGCCCTCGTACGCACGTTTGCTAGTTTTTCTGTCTGTCTGTCTGTATGTATGTATGTATGCATGTATGTGTGTTAAAAAAAATTATATATAGGAAAATACAAAAAAAAAGTTGAAAAAAAGTTAACTCGTCGCCTTCGTTTGTAGGGTGGAGGTTGATCTCCCTGTGAGGGGTGGTTGGCGCTGTGATTGGGGGATTAACTGCGCTTAAGTACGGGTACCTGGAGTGGCTGAGCCGAGGTTAAAATTTAATAAGGGACTCGTGGAAATAGTATTTAGCTGAGAACGTGCTAGACTTTAGTGCATGAATTATCACTCGGGGACTCGCAGATGCCTCAGTCTTCCTCGGTGAAGCTGTATGGTGGAATCCAACCTTAACGTTCCCGACCTAGAAGCGGGTCACGACTGGGAAACGGGCCACCCCAACACAACGCAGTACCTTGTCGAATAACAAAGATATCAACAACAGAAGCAAAAGAGAAATGTAAAGAAGAGTGAAATAATCATGATATAAGCTAGTTGATGAGAATGAAATACAAAAGTTGAGGAGGAAGAAAGAAGATCTGAGTACCAAAGACCAATTTCTATCAGAAATTATGCACTTTATATCCCAATTAGAACATATTCATGGAGCCAACCAGGGAACTGGAGATTTCTGACCTGAAGGAATGATTGAAGGCTCTACTATTATATCCTTTGGGAATTATGGCTAATTTGCTGAAGTTGAGGCCATAGGGAGAGGTCAAGAGGACGGAAGGAAGAAGGAATTACTGGGTGAGTTGCATGGGTACTGGGGATATTACTTAGTGATAAATCTTCTGGTACACAAGCAGCTTTCTTGCCTTGCCGACTGGAAAACCCATTTGCTGCTTGTGCAAGAGACTTCCCCTTGACTCTTATAGATTTTCGCTTTTTTTTTCCACTTGTTTTGCTTCTTTCAGAAGCGGAAGATTCTGAGCATTATCAAAATAGGAGTGGGAGACCAAGAGGGCTTTATAGATATGCCGCTGGTGAGACTTGCTCTTTTAAGGAGCAGAAGCAATCTTCTGAACAATTTTCTCTGCAATTGTTACTGCTGCTAAAGCTATACCTGCAGTGGTTGCAAGGGCGACACCAGCCTTCTTGACGATATCAATATAATGAGAGGTTGCTAACAGGTTTTTAAGCTGTGACACTGGTCAGATATCTCAGGTGGAAAGTAGGTAGATTCAGCTTGAGAGCAAATAGAGTAGGGAGAAAAGGAGGTAGCAGAGAGGCTAGAGGGAGGAATTATGGTATTTGGTAATGACTGAGTGTTTGAAGAAGAGGTTGAAGAGGATTTATCGATAATTTCAAGAACTCAGACACGGTGAAAGGGGTAAATCCTGGTAGCAGCAAAAGATGCCTTAATACTAACAATCGTTAAGGCCTTTTCGTGTGCCTTTTTACAAAGTGGGAAGAAGTCTTCAATGCTAATGGTTTGATATGGATGTACACTAGCCCAGTCATCAACCTTATTGTTATAGTAGTGCTCTAATGGACCAAAGATTCCAACATCTAAAGGTTGGAGAAGGTGGGTAGTGTGGCTTGGAAAACATAGAAGGTGGATCACATATGTAATGCCGAACTCGGGGAATTCTAAGGTAAGATGTGAAGTTTGCCATCTGTCAATAATTAAAAGCCGGGGATCACCAGTAGCTGACCTAGCATTTGGCTCAAAATGGTCTGTTAGTCTAAGCACCTTAACTTTATCATTTGTCCGGCTTGTTTTAGAGAGGGCAAATGCTGCTACATCTCTATCGTCATAGTTATAGTTACCTATAATATTGTAACGGGGGCATCCTATAGAGAGGTGAACTCTAAGGTTGCGACTGTACCAAACACTCAAAGTAGAAGATAATGATGAGGTAAATAATTCAAAAGAATCAAACGGTAAAACTTAATATTGTTAAGCTGAAAGCTTCACTCAATAAGTTCTCTCGAGGAAAGTTGGTTATCAAAGTAGAATGCCAAACGCTTAAACTTAAGTAGATATCAGATTTAAGCCTTTGA
>Ga0307509_10009348_pt1 | contig 12286 bp, 6 predicted proteins | sample 10_EM_MG_FD_202245 | JGI IMG/M metagenome (GOLD analysis project Ga0307509, IMG submission 202245) | Populus trichocarpa ectomycorrhiza microbial communities from riparian zone in the Pacific Northwest, United States - 10_EM | ecosystem: Host-associated > Plants > Roots > Unclassified | place...
ATGAATTGTGGCAATACCATTTTCTCTATATGGAACACCACCGAAGAATTTTCTTGTATTAAATCCTGTAGAAAAACATGGTATATATATTTCTTTCAAATCATTCAATGTGGCCTTAGGCTCACCTCCCATCAAAATACATACTTAAATCTCAATCTTTTCTTAACACACTCCACACAATTCATACAATACATTAGCATTACATAACTAATAATAAAGGAAAATCAAAAAAGTATTTTAAGGATCAATTTACTTAAAGGATTACATTAATTAATTATAACATTTCAAAAATTTACTTGCCAAAACTCTTCATTTCCTAGACTATTTATATAAGAAAATGAAGATATGATAATCTAAGGGCTACTGAGGAGGTGCATTTAAAGTACCTATAAAATACAATTAAATTATGAAATACAAGTATGCATGTACTATTACAATTAAACCTTTAAGACATTTTAATCTCCTTTACTTCTAGTTTTTATATCTACGATTGTATTTATTTCTCCTTACCATTCACAATATACAACCTTTATTTCAACTTGTTACCCTATGTTTCTTTTAAACACCAAAAATAAATATCATTTCAAAAAATATTGGATTCGATTTATATAACTATATCCTTACTCTAACGACATATATTACTGGTTTTCCAACATTCTCAATAACCTTTTTGCAGACAATTAATCCTTAAAATCTTAATGTCTTACCCTAAAGGCGAATGAATCCTTATAATACATTATCTCGCCCTGAAGGCAATTCCAATCTCGAAATATATTATCCCACCCTAATGGCAAATCAATTTTTGAATTTCACTATTATGCCCTATAGACAAACCAATTCTTGAAATTTATTGTCTTGCCCTAAAGGAAAATTCAAATATTGAAGTTTACTATCTCGACCCAAAGCCAGTATATATCATAAAATGCATTACCCCGCCCTGAAGGCAATTCAATTCTTAAAATTTACTATCTCGTCCCAAAGACTATTCAATTTTCAAATTTATTATCCCGCCTCAAAGGCAATTCAATACTCAAAATATGTCATCTCTCCCCAAAGGCAATTCGGTTCTTTCGATATCAACTTGTGTTGTTTTAGAACTAACAATTAATATTTAAACAATAACCTTCCATCAATTTGAAAAATAATAGCATTCAAGTAATAGGGACGAGCCCTTACCTGAAGCTCCTAAGACATGAGCTCCCGAGAGTATCAGCTCCACTCCAGATGAACCTCTTAACAACATCAACATTTCACTAGTCAAATTTTCATTTTCCTCAATAAACCTCTCATTGAATTTAAGCATTCATTTAAACATAATTCACAATAACTTCTCTTACAAGATAACCAAAATATTTGCGCTAATCTACTCATTGTAAATCAAACTCCAGTTTACTTGCATACATTTGTATTTACACTATTCTTTCTTGCAACATAACAAAGCATTAGCTTTAATTAAATCTCATTGTGACAAATCTTTATTAAAATACTTTTAAAATTTATAAAACACTATAAACCAACCCAATCTTTTTTACTAAGACAATTAAATCAACAATATTAACATCATTTAGTTTAAATCACGACCCCACTATTTTCTCTACCCTTGGTCGGCCACTAAAACATATAAAATACCATATTCCATTTGAATTTTATTTCATTTTTATCCTTAATTACATGATTTAAACCTACATAAATTTATTGATACACAACTCTTCTCTTTCAACACTATTTCAACATAAACCCTACTTTATATAATATTGAGGATTTTTAATTCTTATGAAAAATTGACAACATAAATGAAATCAAAGCAAGAAAAACACTTTACTAACACCAATTAATCAAGTTTGCCTTGTTCCTTTCACAATCTCTTCTAAAGATTTCTTCTTTCACTCTCCAAATCACTTTTTCTCTCTACCTACACTGTTTGCGTCCTTCTCTCTCTTCTTTAGACTCAGTTGGTTGCTCAAATCCTAGCTCAACACTTTCCTAAATCAACTTAGCCCTTTTTTATTTGGAAGAACAAGATAAAAATGAGAAGAAATGAAGAACTCCTCTTCCCTTTTTTTTCTAACTTCCAACCAGCCAGTTCCTAAAAAGAGGGAGGGGTTGTTTATGTTTTATTTACAAAAATTTCTCTCTCTCTTATTTGTTTAAGGCTTAATGCAGATGATTTTTTAATTACGGGTATTTTTACTTATTGTTTTTCATCGTAATTCCTCTATGTTTGCAAGCAATGTATTTTGAGATTTACATACCTTACATTAGATTGTATTCTTAAATTTAATTAGATTTTTATTTTATTTTATTTTTTTACTAGTGTTTATATTTTAAGAAATTAATTGCTAATGTTATCATAAGAGAAACTAATATTATTTAAAAATAATGGCATAATTGGATAATTATTTCAATATCATTTAAAAATAATTAAATAAGAAAATAAGAAAAGGGAAAAAACAATGAGAAAAAGAAATTAAAGGGTCATGCCCACATAGGCTAGACATACGCATCTAACCCAATATGAAAACTCAGGCATGCTCAGGTCTAGAAACCTAGCGCCACGTGTTTGTTTCTTCTTCTTCTTCTTTTCCTTGAGAAATGGACAACATGTCATTTGCCCAAATTATTTTTTTTTCTTTTTTAAAATTTGGTGAACCATACGTCGCTCTCCTAGAAAAACAACGAGTAGTTCATCAGCCTCTTCTTCGGTCATCAAAGGTGGTTCCGGTGACCAAAAAATCAGGGTCCAAGTTTTTTTAGCCAAAATACTCAGTTTTTTTTCACTTAAAAATATACAATACAAAATTTTATGAACTAGTATAACCTTGATTCTAAAAACAAAACATATTTTAAAAGACCTAAAATGCAAAATCAAATCAAATAGAAAAAACTTTTCGAGCTCTGGTCTACCTTTTATGGTATAATTAAAGGTGGGAACTACTTCCATTAAATCTCACTCTAAAAAAATCTATAAAAACCAAAATTAAAGTTATTAGTGGTTAAAATCATGCCACCCGAAAGCTTTCTCTCCATAAAAGTTTTTGATAACCTTTTTTATTCTCTCTCAAGTTCTACGAATGAAACTTAAAACAATTGAACTTTAGACCTAAATGAACACTAAAAAACAGTTAGGGACCAAACCTAAAAAGTAAAATTGAGGGATTAAACAATAAATTTAGGTGCCTTGTGACAATAAACATGGAAAAAGGCTGTTATTTTTTTGCTAAATGTCAATTTTGATTGTTATTTTTTTTTATTATTATTATTTCTAATAATTTAAGGTTTCCATGTAAAATTGACATGTCATTTAACATTAAAACAACATCAAGCACTTAGGAAACATGATAAAAGGCTATCTAAAAAAGAATGAAAAAATCTAGGATGAAAATTAAGAAACTTTTGAGGACCAAATTGAAAGGAACTGAAATTGGATAACCAAAACAAATCAGAGAATTTGCACAAAGTATAGTGTTTTGTAAAGGATGGATATGGTTTTACACTGTAAAACCTCGACCTCTATTAGTTTCTTTTAATTAGTGTAAATATGATATTGTTTTATTAACATTAACATAACATCTTACTTGCATTAGTTCTCGAGTAAGTTGCATTGTATACTTTGTTGTTTATGAAAAATAATTTTATAATTTAATTGTTTATTAGATTTTTGTAATTTCTAAATTTTATATTTCTATAATAAAATTTTATTTTTATCATATTGTGATCTTTGAAAGTTAGAGAATCAAATTTCATTTTTTTCAAAACTATAAGCTCCCAATTTTCCAATTATCGAAGGTGTTAAAAAATGATAACATAAAATAGACATATCATCTGCTCAAATGAACAATGTATGGTTCACTACAAGTTTCTTTTTGAAGGTTAGACACACTTGGCCCTTTCTCTTTTTATTTTTTATTTAGTTGTTTTAGTTTTCAATATTCTAGAACAAAATTCTCTTGAAATAAGATAATTGCAATGATATTTTAAAATCACCAGATAATATCATATTTTTCAAATATGATTAAGACTTTTCTATTGTAATATAATATTAGGGTTTTCAAAACACATAAACGTAGTGAAAACAATAACTTTAAAATTTATTTGGATTCACAAGGATCCCATTAGACACTTTAGAGTTGTTTAGGGTGCAAACATTACCTATATAACAATTCTTATTTCTTGGGTTAGATCAATTCTTATAAGCAATGTTGTCGTAAATTACAAACTGTACATCTGTCCGACCTCTAATAATAATTCATATAAACCACCATATTAGAAATATCCTAAAACCCTTTAGGAGAGAGGGATTGTTATGCCTTAAGTGCTAACTTTTTATTTGTATGTTTACTTGTGTTTCTATATCATATGTTCTTTACAAATAAATATGAGTCATATCATTGTATTTATAGAGAAACACTTTGTCCCTAAATAATATCATATATATTATTTCATAATAATTTTATAAATTTATGAAATCAATGCTCTACTTCGTTTTTCTAGGTATAGAATTATAATCCATTGTATTAATTACATTCTAGTATTCAATTTCTAAAATTTATTTACAATGAAATCATACTAAATTAATCATCCCAATTTAATTTCTTACCAATGGTGCTTTATGTGTGTGACTTATTAGGTTTTCTAATATGTTAGCCCAAAAATAAATCACAATCCTATTCAAAATAAGATTAAATAAGTTAAACAATTTAACTTACTTATTATCAATTCCAAAAATTAATTGATTTATATTCGAAGATCAAGTGCAACATATGACAAAATATCATGATCCTTATAATATTAAGAAAGTTATAAGTGATTTGATTTAATCTTCCAGTAATAATTTTGCTTAGTGTAATTAATATCTCTTTATAAAAAAATGTTTTTATTTAGATATTTGATAATAAAATATGTTTGCTCTGTCAAATTATATTTGTACTCAACATTATAATCATTGATTTTTTAAATAAGATTTGAAACACGCAATGATTTCACAGTCAATACCATTTGAGAATAGATAAAATATTTTCTCTAATTTACCTAGGGGGATAAATCATATATTGATCACTCAAATATCTTAATATAGTTTATTGTATACCCACTATATGTTCATTTGTTACCCTTAATTAAGACAACATATAGTTAGAATCAAAGCATATCATTCCCTATAAAATAACTTGGTGATTTTAAGTTTAAAAATCACTTACACAACTATCACGTGAGTCTTTCCATAGATACGGGTGATCTCTTCATGTATAATTCTCATGCATGTCAGTTCAATGTACATGTCATCTAACAAGCACCTATATATTAATTCTAAGTATCTTGCATACCTCAGCTGACTTCCTTTTATAAATGAAAGAGGATAATATGTATTAGTCTCAATAGCCTTAATTATATCCAATCTTAATATTTCATTTACTATGAACATTAATACTTTGACATAATAAAAATCTTATATATTATAAATATTTTATAATTTTCTTTGAAAAACATTTTTATCTCAAAGATTTTATTTTTACTCTAAACTCACTAATCAAAGATAAATGAATATTAAAGATAAAGAATGTCTTTATTAATAATAAATACGTTTTGCATGAGTAAAGTTAATGTCATATGTAATCAACCGATTAACTACACGGTATATATGCTAACATGTAAAAAATTACTTTATGAATAATTATATGTCAACCTAACATGCATAACTTTTAAAAACTTTCTCATAAATATTTAATAAAAATAAAATATCTTTTTTTATATTTTAATTATGATTTTTTAATTAATTATTTCTTTTAAGAATATAATTGCATAAATATCATGACATATATTTTTATTGAAACATATTTTTACAATCATAATAAATTTTTATTCAAAAAAACATGTTACAAATAAAACTACATGTTTTTTTTGTAAAATTATATATAAATAAATAAGAAAGTAACAAGTAGGCAAAAATTCATAAAAAAAAATAAAAAAACTTCTTCACTTCAATTCAATATATTTTGTATAAATTGGCAGCAATGCAAAGTCCATCAAACTAATATATCACTAAAATCCTTTTTTATATATATAAAATTCCAAGAAATACTACCATAAAAAATAAAGAAAATACTAGCACAAACTTGAAATCTCTTTGGTTAGAAGAAATCATCATCAATGATTTTAGCGTGATAAAATCAAGTTTAATGAGTCCAAAAAGCTCCCTAAAAGGCCCAAAAAAACCTTTATGAGCTCAAGCTATCATGCTCGATCCCAACTTTTATCAAGATGCATGGGCTCGAGCATAGTAGCCCGAGACCATTCTGGGCACGCGCCTAAGCCAAGCATGCTGCCTAGCACCCTTAGTGGTGGGCCTGCACCTGAGCACCCACATGAGCTTAGGCTACCATGCCCGAGCCCAACATGCTTGGACTTATGCAACATGTCTAGATCTATTTTTCACCTCTAATGGGCTTATACACTTTGTCTAGACCTGACATTTCTCGGTATTTTATATTGATCTTATAGGTATTATTTTGAGTAGAATACAACTCAAAATATCATAGGGATGAAGTTACTCTGCAACCCCTCCTCTATATAAAAGGATAAGACTCATGAGCTATGAATATATCATGAATCCTTCAAGCTCCAAGTTCATAATCTTTTTATTTTCTATATTTTTAGCACATATATTTTTAGAGTTTATCTCTCTAAAATATCATTTACTTTATTTCTCTAAAAAGATACTTACTTAAACATTTGAAAGTCCTCAAATCTACAAAAAAAGACATTTTGCATTACCTACCACCTTGACCTACCAGACATCAGCCACCTTGGTCAGGAAGAATGCATCAAATTACTAGAACCAAGAAATTAATTGATTATCTAACACATAAGTCTTGCTCCTAAGCTACTTGAATTTTTTGGGACCTCATTATTGGTGTCGTCCATGAGAAACTAAACAAAAAGTCATTGCCTTCATGTTTCTCAACAAGTCTTTTTCATGATTGATGAAGCTCCAACACAATGGTAACTATGCAAGTGGTTTTGTATACGAATACACTAACGACACACCAACAGCTAAGCCAGTGGTTACACCCACGACTATGCTCCAAATGGCTACGCTAGAGGCTTCACCCGCGATGACACCCATGACCACATCTATGGCTATGCCCCAAAGCTACGTCTATAATTTTATGGTGACTTGTCCACGTCAAAAGGTGTCACCAGGACTTGGAAGGCTCTAATGATACACAAAAGGATGAGTTCCACCTACCAGGTAAGCTTCACCTACGAGGCGAGCTCCACTTATTGGACGAGTATAACTCTCATTGAGAGGGATTGATTTGGTCTCTCTAGAGCAATATCTCCATCATTACCAAGGAAGGGATTGATTTATTCTCACTGGTGCAATAACTCTACTCTCTTTGAAGGAAATTGACTTGGTCTTCCTAGGGCAATAACCCCACAATTATCAAGCAATGAATTGACTTGGTCTCTCTATCTCCTTAAAGGGGATTGACTTGGTCTTATTAAGGTCAAAGCTCTACAATTATCAAGGAAGGGATTGACTTGGTTTCTCTAGTGCAATAGTATCACTCTACTTGAAGGGGATTGACTTAGTCTCCCTAGGTAAATAGCCCCATAATTACCGTGAAGGGGATTGACTTGGTTTTCCTAGGACAATAGCCTTATAATTACCAAGGAAGGGATTAGTATGAGGTCTCCCCTAGTGCAATAACATCATTCTCTTTTAAGGGGATTAACTTGGTCTCCCTAAAGCAATGTTGGCGTAGTCGTAAGCACAACTATCGTTATGTTAGGGCTTTGTTAGCCATGAAAAGAGCTTTTGAGAAACAGGAATGAACTGACTTTTTGTTCAATTTTCCTATAAACGACGTCTATAATGAGGTCCAAAAAATCCAAGTAGCTTAGAAGCAAGGTTTATGTGTTGGATTATTGATTAATCTCTTAGTTCTAGCAATTCGATCTATTCTTCCTAACTAAGATGATTGTTGTTTGGTGCCTGGTAAGTCAAGGTGGTTGGTATTCTTAAAAAGTCACCTTTGGTAGATTTTGGGACTCTCAAATGCTTAAGTATCTTTTTAGAGAAATAGACTCTGAAAACATGTATGCTAAAAATGTTAAGAATGAAGAGATTGTGAACATGGAGCTTGAAGGACTCATGGGGTATTTATAGCTCACGAATCTTATTCTTTTATGAAGAGGAGGGGCTGAAGAGTCACTCCATCCCTGTGGTATTTTGAGTTGTATTCTACTCAAAATAATACGTATTTGATCAGTATAAAATATTAAGGGATCCACGTAGGGTCTTGGAACAATTTCAAAGGGAGTGTTGAGCCCGGGCAAGGTGCTTGAGCCTATTAGAGGTGAAAAATGAGTATAGACACACTACTTGAATCCAATTAGGTTGGGCTCAGGCATGGTAGCCGAGCCCATGTGGGCGCTAGGCAGCACACCAAAATATGTGTACGCCCAGCATAGGCTCCGACTACTATGCCCAAGTCCATACACCTTGGTAAAAGTTGGGCTCAAACATGGTAACCCAATCCCATAGAGATTTTTTTGGGCCTATTAGAGGGCTTTTTGGGCCCATTAAATTTAGATTTATCACAAAGAAACCACTTCAATTAGTATTTATCATGGACTACAAAACTAAAAAAAGACCCAAATATCTATTTTACAACGATCATACTCTCTCAACCAAAATGATTCACTATCCTTATCAATATCATTTTCATTGTTGTCATCGTTGTCATCTATATTGTCATCGACACCACCACCACTATTGTTACCGCCACCACTATAGGAAACATATTCAATAACTCGATTTATAACATTATCATAATCCCTATTAAATAGATTATTAAATCATTGTGCGTCCGTATTTACAATGGAAAAGAATTATTTCAATGAAATTAACTCTTATTTAATCAATATTGAGTTGTTCGGAAATTAATATATACATGTCAATAAAAAAAACTATAATAGATTTTAAATAAATGATTTTGAATTTATTTGGTGTCCATTAAATTAATATATAAATGCAAAAACTTCTTGTTCTATTAAATTTATGTTTTACAAATTACATCAAAACAAACAAAATAAATAATCAATCTATTTTACAATATTGTTTTTAACAAAGACAATATCACATGCAAATACTATCCTGCAATAAAGCACGATCATGTTTTGGAAGTTATAAACAATGAAAATGGAGTTGTGTTTTAGAAACAAGATCATTTTTGCGGAAGGTATAACAAAAAAAATGTTGTTTCATATCTTTTTTATTTTGGTTCTCTAATTTCACAGCATTAATTTCAATCAAATATAAAAAGCTGGAAAAAATTCTTCATGGTTTTATTAACCATTAATGTTTAAGAGACAGGGCTGATTGGAGGAAATAAAAAAGAGATATTAAGAATTTGGGAAGCTGGTTTACAATGGAAAATCAAGTCATTTCAACTATCATTCAACAAATATGTAACTTCCAAATCTATTGTAAGTATTTAGGAGATGCAATAAGGATGAAAAAGAGTAATCATATTAATGGTCAGGGCTCACCAATTTGATAAGAAATTATTTTTCAAACAAATCGTTCTCTTTATCAAGTAATGCTAATTATTTTAATTAAGTAAATCATGAAAGTAGATACATTAATTGTTATATTCATGCTTAACTCACCATAAAAATAATTTAAGAACCTTGGAAAAAATTATGCTAGTTTATGTGCACTTGAACTTATCTAGTAAATTTCTTTTATGCATCCTATGGCATTACATATATGACATTAAATATTTGTTTAGTGTGTCAGGACAACATGCAATATATATATATATATATATATAATGCATTAACTGTTATGCTAGCTATAATTTAAAACAAAAAAAATATTATTTACTTGTACATGTATCTCAAAACAAAATGCTACACAATGTATTTAATACTATGACATCAAGTTTTTTAACCTATGAATATGAAAGAATATATTTGAAAATAATATCTAAAGCTTTTAGGAAACAATGAATTATGTAAAAGTGTCAACAATGCTAAAACAAAGTTTGACCATTGGTTATTATAATTCCAAACAAACATTCAAATCCAGTTATTTTCACCTAAACTTCTCACAGAATAATAATCCAACTCAATACCACTACAACTACAATAGATACTAAATTTCAAAGAAACATCAGTACCATATACAATTTACAGAATGTTGCATTGTCTACATTTGAAATAAAGATACATTGCATGTTTAACAACATAAAAATAATAGAGGCATGTCAAAATCAATAACAACATGGCAGTCATGGCTATCATAACAGTGGCAAGAATTGCATTAAAGCATCAAGCCTCATCTAGACTATTTTTGAAATAGAACAATTAAAATTAATATTAGGTTTATGTAGAATTTTACACATACATGAACAATACAATTTATAGCATGGAAAGAAATTGTAATTACTTATCTAACACAAAACAAATTGAAATATGAACATCAATCAAAACAAAAAAGATGTTAAATGCGTAAAAGTTTGTTAATATTTTTTATAAAACATAAGTCAAACATTATTAAACAAAATATTATGGTTTAACTAGGATAAGAAGATTGAACATAACCTAAGGATTCAAGGTTTGATATTCTTTCAAACATTAATTTTAACCATACAAATTTTCTTTTCATATTTCTTATTGCTGCCCACATATTCTTCTTACTTCTAACTAAGAAAAACTTAGTTGTAAAAACATACAACTCGCTGCCAAAAACAACATCATCAATGAAGTGAAACTCTTGCATCATCAATCTCTTTTATGCTACACCTTTTATTATCCCTAAAAGTGGATGTGCAATCACTCCTACTAAACACGCTATCAATCAATCGATCCAAATGTAAAAAACGTTGCTCTCACATTCCATAACCTCTCTTTTTTTCTCACTATTATGTGTATATTATTGAGTGGTTTTTCTCTTCCCACCATTATTGTGGTTGCTACCACCATTTGTAACTTTAACACCAGCAACCATGTTACTCACATTATCAACAAAATTTAATAAACTATCCTCCTTTGAATCTTTACTTCCTTTCTCAAGATTGAAATCCTTCTTATTAGTATTCCTTAATCCATCATCCCCACCATCATCATCAGATAACATTTCTTAAGATGAAGTCAAACAAATTATCCAATTGCAATAATGTTTGTAAATATAATGTCATATTTACAACACAATGTTGGCTCAATACTAAGATGCCTAAACTTTCTAACTCCTTTTATTTCTACAACAAAGAAAATAAATGCAATTAATGAATCACAATGAATGAAATAAAAACTTAGACTAGCTTAATGTAATTATAGAGATGAATTAACAATAAAATGACCTGGATTTTGGATTTCTACCGCTCATAAGTTGTATAAATTGCTCATAATTCAAAACTCCAACCAACTTCAATTTCAAAAATTAACTTTTTCCATATCCTCCAATCTTTTTTACTCCATCCTATTTATTCTTTAATTGTGCTTTTATGAATGTATGCCCAGTCTGCTCTTTGAATCTAGTTATAATTAATTTCCATCTAGCTTCGTTAAAATGCGTGTTTGGTCTCATACCTTTCTCAATCGCCTTAATACATATGTCATAAAAAGTGTGTAATATATCTTTAGTCCAACATGCGACTTTAAGAATCTTTCATATCCTTAGTTGAAATCTTATTTCTAAATAAACAATTAAACAGTTAATGTCTTAGGTACAATGTAATGATTAACAATGAACATATGCATATTGGGTGATAAACTTTTAAGAACAATAATATATAAATGAAGTGTTGTTAATGGATAATATGCAAAAAACAAATATAATAAGCATGATGAAGATTGAAACAAAATAGGGTAACATATAAATGAAGGATTAAGCTAGTGATAACCATAAATATTGTTGCACAAGAAGAAAAAAATTATGACACATCATGTTAAAAAAATAGTGGAATGTCGTCTGAAATTTCCATCAAATGAAAATAATAAAAGATAAAATCAACAGCATGATAAAGAAAAAACAATAACTTTGTGGTCAATAAAAAAAAAAGCATGACAAAACATATAACAGAAGAAGTATGATAAAAACAACAACATATATTATACTGAAACCAATAAGAATAAAAAACAACAATCTAACACAATGAATCTGCTACTTGTAGGCAATCAATGATAAATATGAAAGACACTTCACATTGCAAAGGGCAATTTCAATCTAGTATCTTATCTGAAAAATTATGGTGATAGTTGTTCAATCCTTTAATGCTAA
>Ga0307509_10009349_pt1 | contig 12284 bp, 13 predicted proteins | sample 10_EM_MG_FD_202245 | JGI IMG/M metagenome (GOLD analysis project Ga0307509, IMG submission 202245) | Populus trichocarpa ectomycorrhiza microbial communities from riparian zone in the Pacific Northwest, United States - 10_EM | ecosystem: Host-associated > Plants > Roots > Unclassified | place...
ATGGGACTGACGTCACAGATGAGGGGGGTGGGGGTGAGGTGAGGTGAGGTGGAGGTGGGGGGAGATGGAGGTGGAGTGGGGTGGGGTCAGCGCGAGGGCGGTTCGAGTTGGAGCAAGGGCGGTTCCGGGTCGGCTCGGGAGCGGCGCGGGGTCAGCGCGGGAGGCAGTCCCGGGACAGCGCGCAGGCCGCGCGCAGGCCGCGCGGGGTCAGCGCGCGAAGCGCGGCAGCTGGGTGGCGATCTTCGGCACGTCCAGCGCGCCCTGGCAGACGTCCAGTACGAAGCGCTCCGCCTCGTCCACGTCGAAGTCCGCGTCCAGGGGGTGTCCGTTCAGGTGCAGGAAGACCCAGGTCGCGTACCAGGCGATGCGCTTGTTCCCGTCCACGAGGGCGTGGTTCCGGGCGAGGGACTCCATGAGCGCGGCGGCTTTCTGCCATACGTCCGGATAGGCGTCCTGCCCGAACACGCTCGCCCGGGGCCGCGCGAGCGCCGAGTCGAGGAGGCCGTAGTCACGCACCTCGTCCGTGCCGAGCCGCTTCGTGAGGTCGAGCTGCTCGGGGAGGGTGAGGTAGTCCATCAGGCGAGCCTCCGGTTCAGCTCGGCGCTGGCCTTCAGCACATGCTCGGCCGCCTCGTCGAACAGCCGCGCACGCTCGTTCACCGCCGCGATCACCGCGTCGTGCGCGAAGGCCTGCATGCTGCCCCCCTCCGCCGCCGCGCGGTCGCGCAGGGCGCCGAGCTCTTCGTCCGTGAATCGCAGGTTCAGTCCAGCCACGCCTCAACGGTACCGAGCGGTACCACGTGGTGTCACCGCGCTTCCGTCCGCACCCGCGTACTCACCCAGGCCCCCACCAACGCCACCCCCGCCATCGGCAGAAACACCGCGGCAAAGGCCCCGGGATGCCCCGAATGGGCCCCGCTGCTCGCCGAGCCGACCACATGCCCCACCGTGCCACCACCCAGCGCCCCGAACGCGGCGCCCCCGACGGAGAGCAGCACGACGTTGGACAGCCCGTCAGAGATCTGCAACGCGGCGGAGTTGGAGCCGGCCTCCGCCGGAGCGGACAGCTGGAGCAGCAGCACGCTGGTGGAGGAGATCACCAGCCCCATCCCGAAACACCCGAACCCCCACGCGACGGCGACGATCCACACGGGCACGGCAGGGATGAGGACGCTCGGCGCGGCGGCGATCGCGGCAGCCACCAGCACCATCCCGACCGTCATCGACCGCTCCCGATACGGCACCATCCGCGCCCGGGCCTGCACCCACGACCCGAGCGCCCACGTCCCACCGCCCGCCGCGAGCGAGAACCCGGCCAAGGTCGGCGACAGCCCCCGCTGCGTGACGAGCATCAACGGCACGAAGGACTCGGCCGAGATGAACGACCCGGCGGCCACCCCGCGCAACAACACGACGGAGGGCAGCCCACGCGCCGCCCGATACGTCCCCCGCGGCAGCAACCCGAGCACGGCGGGCACGAGCAGCGCGACACCGGCGGCAGCGGGGAGCAGGGAGAACCACCGCAGATCCTGAGCGGCGTACTGAACGAGCCCGGCCCCGACCGAGATCCCGAGAGCAAGCCGAATACGACGCCGATCGAAGGAGGCGGACGGCTCACCGGCATCACCCACCGGCCCGGCCGCCCGCCGCCGTATCTGAGGAAGGGCGAGGGCAAGCGGAAACACCACAAGCACGGGAATCCCGAGGAACACCCACCGCCAGCCCAGATGCTCGGTCACGGCCCCGGAGGCAAGGGGACCAACAACGGACGGTACGACCCAACTGGCGGCGAACGCGGCCATGATGGCGGGCCGCAACCGCTCCGGATAAGCCCGCCCGACGACGACATACAGAGCGACGATGACCAGCCCACCCCCCAGCCCCTGCACGGCCCGCCCCAGGATGAACACCCACATGACCTGAGCGGTCCCCGCCACCACCAGCCCGGCGGCAAATGCCCCGATCCCACTGGTCAACGCCCCGAGCGGCCCCCGCCGATCCGACCACTGCCCGGCGAACACCATCCCGAAGAGACTGGTGGTGAAGTACCCGGAGAACGCGAACGCGTACAACGACACCCCGCCGAGTTCCCGAGCGGCAACAGGCATAGCCGTCCCAACTGCCGTCGCCTCAAAGGCGATCAGCAGAACAACGGACACGATCCCGACACTGAGCGCCCGATGCGACCGCCCCAACACGGTGTCGCGACACTCGTCGGCCAGGTCGGAGGCGGTGTCCGTGACGCCGGCGTCACGGGGTTCGAGGACGGTCATGCAGGCCAGCGTAAGGTCCACGGGCGGGGTTGACCCCTGTCGGAGGATGGTCGGGGGCTGAGACCTTGGTCGTACGACCAGCGCCACCAAGCGACCCCACCGGCCACTCCCCATTCATGAACGGCGTATGGCAGTCCCGTTGCGCCACCCCCGGCCCCCTTGTCCGGGGCCGCCACCCGGCCCTACGGTCAACTCACCAAACACGGCCGTGTGCCCGAGTGGTTCAGGGACTCGCCTGCAAAGCGAGTTACGCGGGTTCGATTCCCGCCACGGCCTCCGATGTGTGACCAGGAAAAAAGAAGGGCGGCCCCCTTAGTGGGTGCCGCCCTTCTGGCCGTCCGTCTCAGTTTCCGTCTCAGCCGCTCTGAGCACGCGCTGGTGACCAACTGGCAGACGGTCACTCAGTCGCGCATGCGCTTCAACACGTTCTCACCTATGCGTCCACCACCACCAAACAATGGCAACGCACACTGAGCCCAGCTGGCGAGCGGCACCCTTCAGCGCCTCCTCGGACAGCAGCCGTCTGCGACGCTTCAAAGCTCGATCCAAACGCGCCCCCACAGCCTTGAGCCTCCAGTAGCTGTGAAGCATGCGGCTCCGGGCAATTCGAACGCGTGGCACAAGGTTTGCGAACGACTGCCTGATGTGTGACAACGGATACGTCCTCCTCCCATAGCGGTGATGGGGATGACTGAGCGGGGGGTGCGCACCCGTTGGTTTACGAGGCCTGGGCGTTTTCGTAGCCCCCCGCTCAGCTGGGAGGATTTAACCAACCCGCCCGCGACCACCGAATGTGCGTGCGTGCACATCAGGGAGCGCCACAGGGCGCGTTGTGCCTCTCAGCTGGACAAATTGATGTGCACGCATGCACACTCACCTTCGGCCGTCCCCCTAAGGAAGTAAGAATCCTTGGGTTGTTCGGGTGAATCTAGTATTTGGATTCCAACCAGCTCACCTGCGGTTTTACCGGTCATCCAGTTTCACCTCACAGTCACTCGGCGTCTGACTGCAAAAAAAGTCCGTCGACCTGCCTCGCGATGTCGGCTCGTACCGCGTCGACCAGGTGCTGATAGCGCGCGGCCAGGGCGGTTGTCGACCATCCCATGAGGCCCATGACGGCGCGCTCAGGTACCCCGAGGATGAGTAACACGGTGACGGCCGTCGTGGCGCGCGTCGCGCAGTCGTCCGTCCCGGCGGGCATGTGGACGAAGATGAGGAAGCCCGGGTCGGCGCCGGGGCCGACCCGCGACCCCGTCTACGAAACGGGAACGGCGTGTGCGGGGGCGTGGCCGTTTGCGGCGTTGGCCGCGGCAGGAATTCCGACGGAGCCTGCGATGGCGACTCCGGCGAGGGTGACCATCGTCGTCTTGCGTCCACGGCACCGCCCATAGACCCAACTCCTTCGCCCTTGGACCCGATTCCTTGTGCGCATCGGTTTTCTCCTCTGAACGTGATGCCGGGGACAGACCGGGTGCAGGCCGGGGACAACTAGCTCGTGATTGAAGGGGACTTGCGCGACCGACCGCGCACGATCTCCGCCAGCCGGGCGGCCTGCTCGTCGACGGCTTGGGGCCCGTTGCCGGTAAGCAGGGAGTGGTCGGCGTCCCAAATCACCTTGGGGGCCGAGGGGTTGAGGGTGAGGTGGACGTCGTAGCCGGCTTCCTTGAGCGCCACGTCGACGTAGTAGGTCAGGCGCGTGCGCTCGCCGGGCACCTTCGGGTACTGGAACCCGAGCATCGCCCTCTCGCCGTACTTGGGCACGGTGGTGATGCGTGCACCCTTGAAGGCGTGGTCGGGATCGGTCACGACCTTGCCGTCGCCGTCGACCCGGTAACGCGCCGAGGTGAGGGCGATCGGGGCATGGCAGATGAGGGAGATCGGGACGTCGGCTTCGCGGAGGGTGTGGAGCAACTCCCCCATCCACGGGTTGTCGTGGAAGTCGACCATCGGGCCGTGTCCGCCAGGCATGTGCACGAAGGCCAGGTCAGCCAGCGAGAAGTCGGAGGCGGGATCGCGGTGCCGTTCGATCAACTGCTGGATGGACAGGTACTCGCGCTGCGGCGATGCCTCGAAGCCGGCGACGACGTCACCTCGTACGGAGATGGCCTCCGCGTCCGTCCTGGGGAGCGGCTCGGAGACCGGGATGCGGCCCAAAAGCCGGTAGGCGAGGGCGAGTTCGGACTCACGGCGCTTGAGGAGGTCCGGGTTCCTCTCGCGCAGCTTCTCGGGGCCGAACCGCTCGACTCCGGTCTGCATGGTGGTGCGGGCGGTGGCGAGACCCAGGTTTCCGCCCCCGTGGAAGTTGAGGGCGAGCCCGTTGACGTCGAGCTGCGGCGGGCGGCCGTCCGGGGTGGCCAGGACGAAGTCGTAGTCCTTCTCGAACTCCGCCATCACGGCGGCGAGTTCGACGAAGAAGAAGCCGGTCGGTATCCCGGGGTGGCCGGCGGGCTCGCTCAGCGGGAGCACGCGTGCCGAGGACAGGACGATCAGGGCCTTGGGCCGAGGGGTGGTGGATTCAGTCATGGTCTTTCCTCTTCTTCGGAATCGGTCCGGGACCACTTCTTCTGAACTGGTCCCGGATTCGGCGGAGTTGGCCCCCGCTTCCGCTGAGTCGGTCTCAGATCTCCGGAGTTGGTGTCGGCACCGGGGCTTTCACGCCGGCACACCGGACGAGCGTTTGACCAGCGCGTCGAACGTGCGGGCCGGCAACAGCCTGCTGAGGAAGATGAGGGGGCGCGCTCCGAAACCGACGCGGTAGCGGGTCCGCGGACGCCGGGCGGACGCCGCCTGGGCCACGGCCTTGCCGATGACGGTGGCGGGTGAGGCCATGCGGGCGCCGGGCCGCGAGCTTCGCTCCAGGGACTTGGCCATCGCGTCGGCCTGCTCGCCGTACGGTCCGTCGGCGGAGGTGGCGCGCAACTTGCCGGCCGCGATCGCGCCCCAGTCGGTCCGGATGGAGCCGGGTTCGATGAGTACGACGTCGATACCGAACCGCTTGACCTCCAGGCGCAGCGCGTCGCTGAGGCCTTCGACGGCGTACTTGCTGGCGTGGTACCAGGCGCCCATGGGCGTGGCGAACCGGCCGCCCATCGAGCTGATGTTCACGACGGTGCCGCTGCGCTGGGCGCGCATGTGCGGCAGCACCAGCTGGGTCAGCCGCGCCAGGCCGAACACGTTCACCTCGATCTGCGCGCGGGCCTCCTCCATGGGTACGTCCTCCAGCGCGCCGTAGGAGCCGTAGCCGGCGTTGTTGACGAGCACGTCGATACGGCCTTCTGCCGCGATGATCTCGGCGACCGCGTTGGCGACCGAGGTCTCACTGGTGACATCGAGCGGGAGTGTGCGTACACCCGACTCCGCCAGGTCGCTCATCCGGTCGGTGCGCCGGGCCGCGCCGTAGACGATGAAGCCGGCCTGCTGAAGCTGGCGGGCGGTGGTTTCGCCGATGCCTGAGGAGGCGCCGGTGACCAGGGCTACTTTCTTCGTCATTGCAGTTCCTCACGAGTCATGGATCGGACGTCGAACCGGACCCCACCTAACAGACCGGTGGGCTCTTCGGACTCTTCGAGCATAAGAGACCTGCGGTCTCTACACAAGGGACCGGGGGTCTGTAATATGTCCGCATGAACACGTTCCAGCGCGCCAGAAACGAGGAGCAGCGCGAAGTACGCCGCCGGAGCATCCTGGAGACGGCGGCGACGATGCTCAGCGAGATGCCGGTCTCAGCCGTGAGCCTCAATGAGCTCAGCCGCCGCGTGGGACTGGCGAAGTCCAACGTCATGCGCTATTTCGAGTCGCGCGAGGCGGTCCTGCTGGACCTCCTGGAGAGCCTGACCCGCGATTTTCTGGCCGAGGTGGTCGATCAGCTGCCCGGGTGCGTCGACCGGACCGGTTCCGCGGTCACGCGAGCCGAGTCGGTGGCATCAGGTCTGGCCACGTCCTTCGCGTCCCGGAAGATGCTCTGCGAACTGCTCAGCGCCCAGGCCGGCATCCTTGAGCACAACGTCTCCGCCGAGGTGGCCGCGAGATACAAGCAGGGGGCCTACGACGGTCTCGCCGGTCTCGCCGGCATGCTGCGGGAGGTCCTGCCCGAGCTCGGGGAGCGGGAGGCCGCGGAAGCGGCGAGCATGACGATCGTGCTCGTCGGAGCGCTGTGGACGCACAGCCATCCGGCGGAGGCCGTGCGAGCCGCCTACGCCAGCGATCCGAGTCTCGTCTTCCTCCGTACACCGTTCGCCGCGACGCTGGAGCGTGCGATCGCGATCTACCTGATCGGTCTGCTGGCCGACTCCGACCGCTGATCCCGGCCGAACCGGCCGAACGCGGGCCGGCGGCTCGGCGTCGCGAGCTTGTCGTCGACGTTGGCCGCGGTGGCGATGGCCTCCGGTCGGGATACCGCGTCCGTCGCAGAACAGGCAAACCCGCAAGGCGAGTTACACAGGTCCGATTCCCGCCACGGCCTCCGATTGTCGAGCGCGCGGAACGAAAGGGCGGAAAGAAGGGCGGCATCCCCGTGGGGAGTGCCGCCCTTGTCCTGCCTGTAGCAGGGTAGGAACTCGATCCCCTGACGGAGGACCGGCGGAAGACCGGGAAGGGAAGCCGTGGCGACGTTTGCCGGGTGTGAGCAAGAGGCGGGCGGGATTGTCGCGGTTCGCCTGGCCGAGACCGGCTTCCGGGCACGGTTGGAGCGGAGCAGCACCTCGTGGGAGATGGAGTTCCCGTTCTTCACGCAGCGGCTGGAAGTCATCATCGCCATCGCTCTGTTCAGTGCTTACCGCGACAGCACAGAGCAACTGACGGCGCCGGAGGCCCGGTTGGCGGCGCTCGGCTGTCTGCGGGAGCTGGGCCCGGTGGAGTTGTTCGCCGTTCTCCCCGTGGAGCTGGGTGAGTCTTCCACTGTGGTCGCGCAGCTACGGCTTCTCTCGATCGGCCTGACTTCTCGATCCGCGATCCTGTGGGAACGCCTGGCGCGCACCGCACGCATCGTTCTCGATCCCGACGCGCGGTTTCCCGGCGAACCGTAGGAGGTTTCCCGCCGAATCGTCGGAGACGAACCATCCCGATGATCTGGGGACGCCCGCTGTCCTACCGTGGCGCCATGAGCGATTACTCCGAAGCGCCTGTCACACCCGTCGAGGCCTATGAACCCCCTTACTACGTCGCTGTGTTCACCACGGTGCGAACTCAGGAGCAGAGCGGCTACGGCGAGACCAACGCCCGCATGGAGGACCTGGTGAAGGACATCCCCGGGTACCTGGGGATGGATCACGCCCAGACTCCGGACGGGCTGGGCATCACCGTCGGGTACTTCCGCGACGCCGACGCCCTCACGGAGTGGCGGACCAATGCCGAGCACCGTGTGGCGCAGAAGCGCGGGCAAGACCAGTGGTACGAGAGCTACACGCTGCATGTGGCGAAGGTGGAGCGGAGTCACGGGTTCGTGCGGGCGCGGGTTCCGCAGGACCCGCAGAGCCCTGCGGCGGGCTGACCGGCCGAAGTTCTGGACCGAGGACACGGAAATCGTACGCGCGTGCGGCGATCGGACCCTATGATCACTCAGCCCCGGTGTCCGCCGCGGCCGCACCCGCCTCCGAGACAGGCCGAAGTCGATGACGAGTACCGCCCGCAGAACTTCCCGGATCCTTGTCCGTTCCGCACAGGTGGCGATAGGCGTGGCCGCCGTGACGGACGTGTTCCGTGCGGCGGCGATCCGTAATCACTACCTGCACGGCACGGACGCATCCGAGTCGGGCTTCATCTCCATGGCCTTCGTCTATCTGATGACTCTCGCGATCGTGCTGTTCCTTGTGTGGCTCACCCAATCCCGGCGCAACGCCCAGGAGTTGTCGCCCGGGGCCGCAGTACCGAGCCGGGGCCGGACGATCGGCATGTGGTTCATTCCGGTGGTCAACCTCGTTGTCCCTCGCGGGATCGTCCTCGCCATCGGGCGCGCGAGCTCCGCGTCCTGGGCGGAGAAGCGGGACACGACACTGGTGAATGTGTGGTGGGCCGCCTGGGTCGGGCACGGGCTGGCGCTCACGGTCGCGAGCCGGGTGGCCCCGGGCTCGATGGCCTTCCTGGTGGTGGAGGAGGCACTCATGATCGCGGCCGCCGTACTGGCGGGGCTCGTGATCGAGCGCATCACGGCGTTGCAGAGCGCCGCACTCGGTGCCGCCGTTCCTGCCGAGCCCCTCGCCCAGGCTTGAGGTGCCACCCTTCCCTGCCCTCGATTGAACTCCCTCAAGGCGCCTGAACTCCCCCAAGGCGACCCGGACTCACCCCTCGCTCACACCCCGCGCCCGCCACAGATCCCGCAGCAACGCGATCTCCGCCATGTGGTGGATGAACTCCAGGTTCGCCCCCGCCACCACGGCGACATACGGGTCGTCCGGGTCGGAGCCGTACGGGTACTGGGAGAAGCCGACCGTATCCAGCTGGTCCTCCGTGACCGTGGCCACGGCCGCTCGCCAGCGGTCGATCACCGGCCAGAAGCGGTCCAGGGTCAGCGCGGCCGACGGCGTGAAGTCGACCATCTGCTTGGGGTCTTGGCGCCGGTCACCGAACGCCCACTCCCACGCGCCCGCGAACTGGAAGTGCAGGTGCCCCAGTCGCCACGCGATGGTCGTGATCGGGGTCGTGTCCGGTTCCGGCTCGCCCGTGTGGGCCAGGATCTGCTCGACCCGCTCGACGGTCACGCTCCAGTCGTCGGCGATCTTGGCAACCGTCATACCGTCGGCGGCCTGGCGGGCCACCTCCGCGTACTCGCTCGCCGGGATGTCCGCCGCGCCCAGGTCGAGCACCCACTCCCCCGGCCCGAACGCCCTCGGTGTCACCGCCTCGCCGCGACGCCGGAGCGACCAGCAGTCGGGCGCCGGCTCCCACAGGTACTCCTCGTCGCCGAGCCCCTTCAACCGGACCTGGGCCATCTCCCGGGCCTTGTCGAACTGCTCCAGCAGCAGGCCCAGTCGGTCGGTCCGTACGCCGCTCTCGGTCTCCATGTCCAGTTCCCCTCGCCCGTGCGCCGTCTCGCATCCCACCCCGGCCAGGCGGACGGTAACGGCTCGGCTCCCCCGGCGCGAACGAATTCCTCGGCCGCCTACGCGCGCGTCACAGCACCCCGCCCGCCTCGTCCCGGAACGCCTCCGTCCAGTAGTGCGGGTGGCGGCCGGACCCCTGGGTGTTCCGTCCCGTCGGGTCCACCGTCGCCAGCGTCTGGAGCATCGTCGTCGCCAACTGGTCGTACGCCTCTGCCGTCAGCTCGCCCGACAGGTCCGCGTCGATCGCCTTCTCGCGGTGGAGCAGCCACAGGGTGAAGGCGAGGGTCGAGACGTCCGTGTTGAGGGGAGCCAGTGTCGCCTCCGGCTCGCTCCAGGTCAGGACCTCGCCCGTCGCACCGTCCACCACCAGGCTGTTGTCCTCCAGGAGGTAGCCGAGGCGGATCAACTGGTCGGCGCGGGGCGGGAGTTCCTCGGCGGGCTCGTCCTCATAGAACTCGGCCAGCGTGGGCAGCGGGACGTCCGTGTCCAGGTGGAAGAGGAACGCGTCCTCGGGCAGGCCCGTCTCGCGTAGGAAGCGGCGGGTCGGTTCGTGGGTGAGGGTGGCGGGGAAGTCGACCTCTTCGAAGCGCGCGACCGTGCCCTGGCCGAACTCCTGGTCCAGCAGGCGGCCCGGGATGTCGAGGGTCAGTCCCGATGTCGTGCCGGGACCAGCGACCAACGCGAGCGGGCGGATCAGGGCCGCCGCCTTCCAGAACGGGGGCACCTCGCCGGCCGTCCCCGACTCGAACACCGCGAGGAGTTGGCGTGATGCCTCCGCCGCCGTCTTCGTGCCGTGCCGGCCCTCGTAGGACGCGAACTGGCCGCGCAGGTGCGTCAGTTCGTCCGTCGTCGCCGTGAAGTGCGTGAGCGTTTCGATCGACGGGGCCAGCGGGCCGGTCTCCATCAGGTCCGGGCGGTCGTGGAAGAAGTACGTCGTCGCGATCTCGCCCGTCTCGCCGTCCAGCAGGATCGACTCCGCCTCCGCGCCGCCGGGTCCCCGGAGCGCGCCTATCACCAACTGGTCCCGGAGCTCCCGCGCCAGTGGGCCGGGGTCGCCCAGCGAGTCCGCGACCGTCCGCAGGCCCTCTTTGCGCAGCTCCTCGAACGTCAACAGGCCACTGTCACCCGGCAGTCCGGGCCCCGTCAGCCAGCGGCGCGTCGACGCGTGCGTGATGTACGGATCGAGGTCGTCCTCGGTCAAGGTGATCGCGGTCATGGTCGTCATCGTGGTCATGGTCGCCGTGGAACCGGCGTCGGTCCTGCTCATCGTTTGTTCCCCCGTGCGTGAATCTTCCCCGTGTGCCACCGCTGTTTTCGCTGTCACCCCCACTGCCCAGAACACTACGCGGCACCACTGACAACGGCCCTGACCAGCGAAAACGCAGCGAAAACGCACCGAAAACGCCACACAGAACCGCGGAGGACGCGAAACGTCCGAAACGTCCTCACCTCGTCAGACGCTCAAACCACCCGCGAACGTTCCCGTCCCTCGACGATCGCGTCCACCGTCTCCCCCACCGACAGCCCGGAGGTGTCCAGCCACAGGCCGATGCGCGGGGTCTCCGTCCGCAGGGCGCCGTCCAACCCTTCGACCGTCCACGCGCCGTAGCCGTTCTTCGCCCGGCCCGCCTCCCGTGCCGTCACGGTCGCCGGGGTCGGTGCGAGGACGATCACGTGCAGCGGGCGGGTGCGGATCAGGTCGACGTACGCCGGCAACTCGGCGCCCAGCACCACGTCCTGGACGACCGCGGTGAACCCGGCCTCCGCGTACGCGTCCGCCGTCGCCGCCGACAGCCGGTACCGCAACCGGAGTTGGGACTCCCCCTCGCCGCCCGCACCGGGAACGTACTCCTCGCGCCCCGAGACGACCATCCGCCGGAAGACGTCACCCCGGACATGCGCCGCCCTCGGCAACCGCTCGGCCAGCGCCTGCGCGACCGTCGACTTGCCGACGGCCATCACGCCGGTGATGAGGACGACCCCCTCAAGCACCCGGCACCTACTGCCCGTAGGGACCGCTGTTCGTCACCACCGCCGCCTGCGGGCGGATCGGCAGCCGGTTCACCGGGCGGCCCGTCGCGGCGCGTACGGCGGACGCGATCGCCGCCGGAGAGGTGACCACGGGTACCGCGCTGACCGCCTTCGCCCCGAAGGGGGCGACCACGTCACGCTCCTCGACGAGTTTCACGATCTTGATGTCGGGGGTGTCCAGGGCGGTGGGCAGGGCGTAGCCGGTGAGGTCGGGGTGGCGGATCAACCCGCGCGCGGTGCGCAGGTTCTCGGTGAGTGCGATGCCGACGCCCTGGGTGACACCGCCCTCGATACGGGCGACCAGCTGAGTCGGGTTGAGGATGCGGCCGACGTCCTGGGCGAGGGCCAACTCGACGACCCGGACCGAGCCCAGCTCGATGTCCACGTCGACGACCGCGCGGATCGCGCAGAAGGCGAGCCCTACGAAGGCGTCGCCCTGGCCCGCCTCGTCCAGGGGCTCGGTCGGGTGCGGGCGGCACTGGGCGGTGGCCCAGAGTTCCTTGCCGTCCAGGGCCTCGGTGACGGTCGTCGAGAGGACTCCGTCGTAGGAGGTGATCTTGCCGTCGGTGATCTGGAGGAGCTCGGTCGACATCCCGAACTTGTGCGCCAGGGGCTGGAGGAGCTGGGTGCGGACCATTTTCGCGGCCCGTTCGACCGCGCCGCCCGATACCCAGGTATGACGTCCGCGGCAACCAGGGCCGGCGGGAGGCTGATCGGTGTCCACGGGGGCGACGTGCACCTCGTCGATACCGAGGGTCTCCTGGACGATCTGCCGGGCCAGCGTGGTGAAGCCCTGGCCGGTCTCGACGGCCGCGCACAGCACGGTCGCGATGCCGTCGTGGACCTTCACGGTGGCCGTGGAGACCTCGTCCGCGCCCTCGGCGCCGAGCATGTGGACCATGCCGAGGCCGTAGCCGACGCCCCGGCGCACCGCGCCCGGTTCG
>Ga0307509_10009350_pt1 | contig 12283 bp, 13 predicted proteins | sample 10_EM_MG_FD_202245 | JGI IMG/M metagenome (GOLD analysis project Ga0307509, IMG submission 202245) | Populus trichocarpa ectomycorrhiza microbial communities from riparian zone in the Pacific Northwest, United States - 10_EM | ecosystem: Host-associated > Plants > Roots > Unclassified | place...
GTTTTCAACACACACCCCTTAGTGCGTGCGCTATTCCTAATATCGTCGTTAGCTTTGTCAGCCCTGTGTTCGCGGACTAGCCCTGGTATCCGAGTACTACTGTCCGCTCCACAAGCGCGGAGCGCCCGACTGGATTATAAATCACCGCATCACAGGATCTCACTCGAGAATTATTTCTTCGGATAATCTCTGGTTCCAAAAATCCCGGAAATTCAAGACAGAAAGAACCAAAATTGGGGCTTGATTCCATGCCACCACCAAACAGACCTGCAGCAGGATGTCGGAGAAAGGGCTCCAAGCATGCTTCGTCTCACTCTTGCTCAGCTGTGGGGTGTGGGAATTCCGTCCCTGGATGAGGGGATTCGAGAGCCGCCGTGGCGTTGATAGGGGAGTTCTGCGAGGTGAAGGATTCTGGGTATGGTAGCTCGGTAGTGATTCCTAGGGAGAGCTACAATATTCCTAAACATTATCAAGGAAACCTTGATAGGAGTTACCTTGGGGGACTTTCATGGCCGATGGAGGTAGTCTGCAATAGCTTTTTCACTTCACCAAACAACTACAAAACCTTCGATACAACTGCAATGTTTTTATTTCTCCCAAAGGAGGAAAAGTCAAGTGATCGTCTATGCTGGCGAAAGCTACATTCCGACTCCGGGAATCCCCCATGAAAAACGCTGCAATCTCCATCAAATCCACCACATGAGCCAGAGATAAAATTTAATAATAGCAGACCACCATTACCAGGAACTCAGACACCCGAGAAACTACAAGCGACCCCAGCAGCCCGATTGAACAGCAAAGAATGCAGCCCCTCCCCCACCCTCAATTTGGGCGAATACCTTTAACATGTGGCAGAAAGCTAAAAGACAAACAGTTGAAAAGAGTTTTTTAATAAGTTTTTTTTTTAATTTTTGAAAAGGATTTTGTTTTCCGGCGAGAGATATTTGAGCTCTCATCGGGAAGGCTACTGCCCCTTAGAGCTCCCGGCCGCTCGGGGAGCGTGCTTATCGGGACCCCCCCCGCCGGTTATTTCGAAGAGGTCATTGGAGAGGAGATTATTGAGCTTGCTCGTAGGAATAGCGTTCTTGGCTCCGGACAACCCGTTGCGGGGGAAAATGAACTCAACCGGGACCCTGTTGCCAGAACCAAACTTATTCGGGGAGGCCAGTCGACCATTCGGGCTCGCGTTGGGCATGATGGATGCAGCCCACTGGCTGACCTTTTCGTTGTGGGACATGGGAGCTCTTAGGTTTGAGGCATGTCCTGCGAAAAGACTGCTCTTGGATGCCGGAGTCGGTTCGAGGACAGGAATATCGATGGCGCTCTCCAGCACAGAGTCGAACATAGTATCAAAGGGACAATTCCTACTCGCAGAAGACCCGGCGTAAGAGAAAACAGTGCTAGGCGCCTTGGAAGCCGCGCTATAGTTGGAAGTCCCATAGCCTCCAAAGGGTCTGTGAGATGGAGTACCCAGGTGGGATTTATGGAGAGATCCGTCAAAGCCAGATGTTCCGCTCAACACCGTGGGTGAATAAGCAGAGCCAACTACACTAGAGGTACGATACGGCTGCATCTTCTCGATACTAGAGGAAAGGAGAGGATTCGTGTTCGACGCGACACCAATGCGACTAGGCATCGAGGTGGAAGCAGTTCCTGACGCTTTCGGGTCGCCTAAGTCGACAAGGGAAGAAATTGCGTCATTGTCAGAATGCCCTTCACTCGCCGCAGGGGGGATAGCAGCATCTACCGGGGCCGCTTCCAACTCAACTTCTGCGAAGAAATTTTGGCTAGCCTTGACAGCTTCCGCCGTCTCTAGGACGACTTCTTCTTCAATACGAAAACCGTTTAAGACCTGGATCAGTGACCCGCATGCACTACCGACGGGAGTAGGCGATACGCTGGGGGGGGTAGGCTTGGGGTTTTCTAGACTTTGGGCCATGGATACATCGCCGTCTCTGTCTACACCGTTCAAAAGCGCAACACCTGAATCTCTTATTTCTCCTTGCTCTGAAAGTGCAAAGTCAGCTTCTATGATAGTTTTGGGGGTTCTTCGAGAAGGGGTAACAATTAGGGAATATGCCTACCTTTCTCGTAGAGTCTTTTGGCCGAAGATATATCTTTATCGTCGTCACCAAAGGTCTCTCCACTAATCCAGTTGTCGGGATAACAAGATGGAACAATCCCAAGCTCTATTTGCCTACGGCGATGCTCATAGAATGCTGGCCCGTTATAGGTATCGGTCTTTGTGGTTTGGTCTTTCCAGTCAAAGGGGCGAGGAACCCCCACGAACTTGTCGGGATCCGAGGGATCCTGCAAGTATGGATAGCTAGTACGGGCGGGCTTCTCAAAGCCAGATTTGCCATAGTTTGGGCGAGTGGCCCATGGGGGTAAACTAGGGCGAGGAACACCAATGAGCCTGTTGGGATCCGAGGGATCCTGCAAGTATTGATGAGTTGTACGGCCAGATGTATCCGATGAAAGTTCGCCATTATTTGAGTCAGTAGCTACTGCAGGAAAATCAGAGCGTGGAACACCAATTGGTCCATTGAGGCCTCGGCGGTCCTGCTGATACGGATGATCCGGACCTTTCCCTTGTTCTAAGACTGACCAATACTTTGTCATAGCTCTAGGGGCAGAAGGAACCCCCTGGAAACTTCCACCACTGTTAATCCTTCCGTAATAAGCTCCCGTATTTCTTCTGGCTGGATCTAGAGGAGGAAAATCGTAGATTAGTGATTAGGTTTCTTCAAAAACAGGCTAGTTATCTAACACATACCGGTGGGAGTAGAGCGATCGACGATTCTTGCACCAAGAAAATCGGCACGGCTTGAATCAACCCCGAGTTCAATGTCAACGGCCAAGGAGTCGTGAGTGTTCCAGACCGCCTTTTTGACCACATGGCTTTCATTAGGTAATAGATTTTTCAAGGCTATTTCTATTCCAGTGGCAAGATTACGAGTGTCACGTAGTCTCTGGCGTTTCCTCTCCTCTTCTGCAGTAGTAGATTTTCTTTTAGGGATGCGATAGTTGCCCATAACGCTGTCCCGCCCGCCGGTTGGCCGTTCTCTCCCTCCCTTTGAAAAGATTGCGATTGGTCCCATGATCTGAGACCGGGTGACAGCCGGTGACGCATATGTCAGTTACCTCCAGTTCGACAAAAAAATGGGGGCGTAAAGGAACAAATGCGAAACTGAGGTAGAGAGATCACCGATAGTGGTAATTCCTAACGTACCGTAGATTTCTACAGACAGCAGAAGTTTCGCAAGCGAAAGGTTTCTTGAAGAGAGTAATTAGAAGTTTGATGCTGTCTCAACTGCTTTGGGCCGTTGAAAGGTGAAGATAGAAGATGAGGGACCGGGGTATAAAGGAATACTAACCAGAGAAAGTATGATAAAGCAAGTGAAGCCTCTGTATAGTGTCTCGCCAAGGGGGGGTTGGGATGGGGTGTGATGATTCCTTACTGTGTAGGAAAAAATAATTGGATGGGAAGGGGAGAAGAAATGAGTGGCAGGAAGAGGGGAGAGAAGGTGTTTGAGATGGAAGGGTTGCTAGGGAGACAAGAGATACGAGCGCGTGGTCTGCTTGACGCGTGGACAGGAAAGAGTGTGATGGCAGTATGATAGCTAGGTGCCTTTGGTGATCGGGGGCCCAGCTAAGGGAGCGAGTGTTAGCGCACCAGACGTCTTTTTCTCAGAGGGCTTTGGCAGGGGGATATTTTGGTTATGGAGCGTATGCAGTATGAGGGGGTAAGGGATAGCGGTATCGGGGAGCATTTGGATTTTGGAAACATAATTAGGGTTGGCTGCCCTCGTAGATATTCTATTGTAATGTCAGTGGGAGTTTCGATGCCCTGCCCTGCGCTTGGCATGGAGGCGGGGGATTAGCCCTAGGATAAGGGATTTCCGTCTCGAGGCGGACCTCTCTAAATATATGGAGCTAAGCTGATGAGCGCACCCGCTGGTATTGTTTCCGCTAATGGCATTAGAGCTACTTTCCCAGAGATGGGAGGGGTCTAAGGATTCTCCTACACCATTTTGGGGCGCTGAAAGATATCCTTTGCCTGTGCTTGTTATTTCTTGTTTATGGCTCCCCATTGAATTTTGCTGTATGGTTTGGGTTTATATCATAACCTACCTAGCAGCCGTGCACAGAAGTTGTGTGCTTAAACAACTGAAGGAAAAAGAAAAATGCTATCATATCAATGAGAGTCACACTTTCCCGCAGACACAGTACTCGTCCCTCCGCAAAAACAGCCGATATGACGGCTTAACCCTGCGTCACAGGAAAATTTCGCATATAGCAATGCCACATATTCGCCACCCTACTTCCTAGAGCTCTAAAATCCAAAACCATTATAATTACCCTACTACAACTACTACCTGTACAAGTTACAGGCATATAGAACCCGAACACTTGGGTCCGAATTTTGTATGGGAGGTCAAATACACATAGATAATTTACGAGACAAAAGTTTTATCTCTGTCCTTTCCTGTACCAAAGAATAGTCGCGTCGGGGATACTAGTCATGGAATTCGGGGAACATTTGTCCTCTGACAAGGGAAGTGAGTGTTTCGGAAGTAGAGCATAGTTATACACTGGGACCCCCCAGTTTCTCGTTCTATCGACATCATTAGAGAGTGCTATGGTTGGATACCGATGCCCTTTTTTACCAATGATAAAGTATCGGGCCCCTGAAGTGTCTATTTTCTGAAGATGGAGTTAAAAGATCAAGAGGAAAGAGTATTATCGGCCAGTTCCTATGGCCTAATGGCTTAGGAGACTGGTCGGCTAATTTGAAACAGGGACCATCATGAGTTCGAATCAGGGGGGCAGTGGAGTAGTCGAGCATTAAAAAAATGCTCGGCGAACCACTTTTTTTCTGGGGGGTAGGTCTAGGGTTGGTAATGTCCTTGGGTCAATTCCCGTCAAATGTTGGGGTGGGGCTGCTGGCTAGTGTTTGGGTATCATATAATACTATATGCCCGCAACTTATAGCCTTAGATATCCGCCGATTCACATTTTATTTTTCCTCGCTCCGGGCCTGGTCTGGCCTTAATCCATCAAGATCTTATCTACCCACACTCCTTCCCCTTCTTTTCTCACCTAGATACTAGAAATACAACTAGCCGTCCTCACCTCTCTCTGGGATGCCAAACGCCCCTGTAACTCACAAAGCCTACTACAGTCCCCCGAGCTTTGATCTGGGGTTGAAAGTCACCAACTACTAAATGATTTCGAGCTTACTATGCTGCAGATGAGCCTGTTGAAGAGACCGCGCTTCTCTCATGCTACTGGATTTAGCGTCCCGGTTGTTTAGACGTTTTCTGGGTCCTCTAAAGGTCCGATGAGCTTCTTTTCCCGAAAACTAGCCTCAGAACTTTCTAGTAAAAATAATTTCGGGAATGAGGATTGTTTGGGCGGTGAAAGGGTTAGGATCTCAGTGGTAAAGGACCTATTGCACTAGAGATGCACGGTACAACATACTGGGATACTGGATCTGCGAGGACCTAGTTTATACCGTCAGTGAGCACTTCCTCCAAGGCGCATTCCAGTACCTCGACGGAGTCTCAAAATAGGCAAAGGATGCCGGGCTCTACATCATCATTGACCTACACTGTGCATCGGATGCCCGGCAGAAGTACCAGCTTTTCACCGGACAGTATTCCCCCACCGCCGGCTTCTATGTCGACTAGCAATATGAGCGAGCATACAAGTGGCTCGAATGACCGACATCATCCACACAAACCTAGACGACGGCCACAGGCTCAGGGAACTAATTTTGGGGGGAAGCTGGGTATGTTTTGTGATGGATAGGCAGATTGCAAAATATTTTTCAGTCTTTCGCCATTGTTCCGTTGGGCCTCTGCGGTACTTTCTCATTGAAAGGTTGGGTGGGAGGCTCCTGCGGGCGATTAGTGTTTTGTTTGGCTCTTTCTGGTTATTGGACTGATCATACTAACTTTATTGTTTTTTCCACACAGTGCTGCGTGCGTTCTCGATGTCAGCGGGGAACGCGACTTGTGGGGTTTTTGGGAGTAATAGTTTGGCTAAGTATGGGCATATTCCTCCTTACTATTACTTCCCTGACCTAGGGGGGAGATAACATCCGAGTAAAATATCTCTAAGGCATAAACAGCTACCTCCGGGGCGTCGGGGTGGTCTGTGAATAGCAATTCCAAAGTAATTCAACTAAAGTACGATTACTCTAGTGGTTTTCCCGGCGTTTTTATTCTATAAATCGATGCTTGGTATCGCAGTTTCTTTTGCCTCATAGCAGTTGATTTTTGTTTCATCTATACTCACTGTCCACAGGTCCGAAATTACGAGCGATTACTCTCGGTGATGAGCTCCTCCCCAAACACAACTCTCCTTCAAGTGCCGATTTTCCTAGGCGCTGGTTTGAAGCGCGCTTGAAACCTGCTTGATAAAGAGAGCAAAAGAGAAACAGTCTTCAACTGCAGCACTTGCAGGACTGATACGACATCTTCGAGGAAAGATTATATACTTTGATTCAATCATTTCACTCGTATATACTGATGGGAGCGGGCAACTTGTTTATAATATAAGAGTTGTATCATAGCCCTTAACACCTGTATTGATATCAGACTTTTTTTGAAAATTTCATATCTAAGAGAGATCGCACTTAAAGCTCGAAGGGAGAGGTGATTATTGACTAGTTCCGATGGTCTAGTGTCTAAGGAACTGGCCCTGATATCCATCCTCAGGGCAGATAGAGCTATAGAGCGTCATAAGTGATATAGAGTAGGCTAGTTTCAACCTTTCGTTTTATTGATAGTCTAACACAGCTTCTTCATTTTCCCAAACTCTCTCCAGAAATGACGGCCTGCGGGATAACCGCTATCATACTACCCGTTTCCTACTCTCCGGTCTGCGGGGTGCCGCCAGACGTGGCGAACACTAGAAGTGCAATAGCGCCAGCAGTGCTTCCATCGTTTTCTCCTACAGGCTCTCATGGGTGTTCCCTATTTGGAGCCGAATTTCCATAGGTTGGTGAACTGACTGTTTCCGCAAACGACTGCGGCCATAGAACTCTTTCTAGGCTCATCTTTTTTTACAGGCTAGTTGAAGTATTAAGGGGAGCAGAGGGGGAAGAAGCAGACCCTACTCACAAATCCTGTCTCAATCAAATGAAGGTAATATTCTTATTAGAGAAAGTTTGGGGCTTTCGGCACAAGCTAAACTAGATCTGTCTACAGAATGCTGCCGCTTATCTCCCGTCTGGAGAGCCTATGGGTGCTCAGTGCCCCGCATAATATTCCTCTTCGGAATCGATGGACCCGTCCTTCCCTGGGAGCTTTAATTCTCTGGTCGTTGAGCCAACACGATCAGTCTCTAACCCGCGCGCACACCCGACAAACCACTCAGTGACAGGAAGATGGCGGGAGATGCGGAAGGGACTTTTATGGAATGGGAATTCGATTTTCACCGTGCTTCGGAATACCAGCTACAAGGGTCCCCATAACTCCAGCCTAAGATCCTCGACCACGGTTCAGGTATGACATGTCTGCGTGCCCGGCTGTCTGCTAAACTCCCCTCGGCCCCTTAAGTGGTATTTTTGGGTTTTCTTGAAAGTTGACAACAGAAAATAAAGCGGTTTCCATAATATGGCAGGTAATATTTTCTACCGAGTGAGATATCATGATCCTGAAGAATGGGTGATGATTGCTAACTAGCGTGGCTCCCGGAATAAGGAGGATGAAATTGCTTCCGAACACTCAGCTCCATCCCACCGTTGTAGCTGCTCTAAAAATCTTCAACCCAATTCTGCGACTATATTGGCGTTGAAGACGGGAGGATATCTGCTGGCTCCGCACCTTGGTAGGGTTAGGGCTATATGACGAGCACGCCAGATTGAGTTCTGGGAGGAGAGGCCTGTCAGGGGGTGCATTTCAAAAAAAAAAAACGCTTTCCAACAGAGCATAATCAGTGGAACTTCGGTAAGGATATTTAGAATCTGAGGATCAACTTGTGGCTAATTAGGTAATGGGCCTAGGCCACACATGGCCGGCTGAGTAAGGCGTTGCCGAAGTGAAGGAAAGTACTTCAAGGGGTATTAAAAAAAGCAATCACTAGGCTTCAGCAATTGCTGATTTATCGTACATGAATCTACTAGTATTATATTACAACAGAAGAGGAAACAACAAGAAATCTTACTTCTTGCGGATATTTTTGACCTTACGCTTCTTAAATACCACTCTAGTACCTTCCTCCTTCTTTACCTCCAGCGCAGCATCATCGTTACCCTCGGAGACTTGAATCCCTGGCGGTGAGTCTGGCGCCTCAGCCTTGACCTTAGACCCTGCCTCCGAATCCGCTCCCTCCGGCTTAACCCCCTGTTCTTCCTGCCCCCCCCCCTCCTTCACCCTCCCTTTCAATTTAAGTAATCGCCCCAAGCCCCCTTCATCCTCATCCTCCATCCCCGGATACGACTTGGTCTCGATCTTAAAGCCCCTGATAGCCTTTTCATCTTCGTCCAGCGCCTTCCACTTCCGTTTCGCCTCTTCCTCGTCAAACTTTCGCCTCACGTCCTGCTGGATATCCTCCTGGACCTTCTCCTTCTCTGTCATTTTCTTCTCGGGCACATCAGGCACAACTTCCGCCGATTTCCACTCCCCCATCAGCGCCATTTCGGCACGATAGTCATCCGGCAATGCAACACCCAAAGACTCGAGCTCTTTCATCTGGCGTTTCCTCTCTCCATCCGTGAGGACTCCTGCGGGCTGTTTGGGCGGTGGCGGTCTAGCGGCGGTGGATGAAGATGATGAAGATGCGGAGGTGGAGGGACCACCGGTGAGAGCGTTCAAGCGCGCGACCTCCCGTTTGGCACTCTCGGCAGCGGCTTTCTCGCGTTCGTTGTTCCGGTGGAGGTCGCGGAGGAAGCGCTTCAGATTGCCTTGGTGCTTAGGGGAGGAGTCGTGGTTTTTGCGCGAGAGGGGGGTGTCGGTTACGAACATTTTGCAATGTTTGCAGTAGTACCTAGGTGTTGACTTCCAGTATTCCGACATTTTCGGCGGTGGCTATTTGTAAAACGGTGGCTAGGGGCAGTTTTTTTGCTGCTGTGGAGGAGGGGAATGGTGAGCTCTGAGCGACAGATTGCGATTTGGGTCGTGGAGACGAGAGCCGTGATGAGGCTGAAGCGGTGAAGTTGAGGATCATGGTGGTCCGTGCGTTCAGTGCTGCACTCGAGTAGTTACCCGGCAGAAACGCGGGGTTAGCGTGCTAGCACCACGGCACGACACCAAACGCCCTCTGATCTGCCCCTCATTGACACCCCCGGAAGGCTCCGTCTTCCGCAACAACAGTTATGTTTAAAAAAGGGTACTTGCCCGGATTATTCCCTCTTCATACGGACCAAAGCTAACTCTCATCTCTAGATTCACCGGATCGTCAAAAACCAAGCTCAAGTCCTCCGTCCAGCGCTCCCTCCGAGCAAAGCTAGTCGAGCAATTCCCCCTCCTAGCACCACACATCGACGAAATCCTCCCCAAGAAGTCGCAGCTCTCCCTCCTGAAAGCGCCCGAACGCCTTTCTCTCTACTCCCTCGACAATGAAGTCCTCTTCTTCCAGCACCATGATGACGCGCTATTCCCCTCCCTTCGTCTGGTGCATAAATTCCCCGATTGTTTTCCCACCGTGCAGATCGATCGCGGGGCCATCCGCTTTGTGATGGCAGGCGCGATGCTGATGTGTCCGGGCCTGACGTCGCCTGGGGCGAGGCTACCGGCCGAGGGTGAGGGATATGATGCCGGGATGGTGGTTGCGGTCAATGCGGAGGGGAAGGAGAATGCGTGTATGGTGGGAATGTTGAAGATGAGCACTGATAATATTAGGAAAGTGAATAAAGGGGTTGGAGTCGAGACGGTTCATTATTTGGGGGATGGTTTGTGGAAGCTAGATGTGGATTAAGGGGCAATTGATAACCAAAGCGCTCTTCGGCAATGGCGCAAGGGGCGATGGATCCTTATTTCTCAATGTCCTTTGAGGTTTGCTGTGGAGAGGTGTCGGAGGCACTATTTAGCATCATGGGAACAACAAATCTTGTGCTTTTTTTCAAAGGAGTTGTCAGATCATAAGATGGTGATCCATTGAGCACAGCCCTTTGTGCTACCTAATATTAAAAGCACTCCTCAAGCCACCGGCCGATCCCTCGGGCACAAAGTTATATCATTACTATGCTCTCCGTGAGCACTAAGTCAATATAACCCCCTGGTAACAGATCCTCATCACGAATCACTTGCATGCTCTACCTTTACCTCTAGAGGAAATAACTACCCAGTTGCCAGACTAACTACAGACCAAATGCACTTTAACCGGAAGCGTTGGTGTCCAATTGGCGAGAAACACTAAGGGAGGATATATGGTGAAGCCAAGGTTCGCCATACTATGCACAGTATTATACCAACCCGAAACTTTGAGAGAGAATGTTCCATCATACCACCACTTCACTCTCCTATCTAGTGGCCAAGGGCACACCCCCCACCCCACCCCAGAGGCCATAGCACAACCACAGCGTGCCTTTTTGCCACAAACCGGACCCCTCCCAACAACTATAGTATTCACCGCACTCTCCCCATCCCCACCATTGACACTCACCTCACTGCCGCCGCCGATATAGTCATCATCATCCATGTCACCACCACGCAAAAACTTCCTCTTCCCCTCCTAACAAGTGCCGTCCTGGTCACTCACAAAGATCGCGCACTTATCATAATATTATGCGGGGGTAGTCGACTACACCTTCCCGAGCAGAAAGCACACCTCCATTCAAGAACGACGAGATCTAGAAAGTAAATGAAGACCAAAACCGACGCCTCCGAACGGATCTCCATAGAGGTCACTGACCATATTAGACCCCCAAGCGTTCGCTATCCAAATATACGCATACCCATAGGGTTTAACACAGCCCGCTTCTAATCATTCAACCTATGCGATCAGAGCACGTGTATTCTTACAAATATGGCCATTGCCCTTGCTACCCACTTCACCCCATTCCAGCTATCTATCGGACACGCCGCAGGCCTACAAAACCGCGGAGGAATAAGCCCTTATCTTTGCACTGTACCCCCTCTGCCTACTCGCGCTGCCCCCTCCTCTGTCCAGGACGCCACCAGTGCATTCCTACCAACATTTAATAAACCCAAAGCATACATAATTTTGCCCTGATACAAGCCCAACTGCGCATAACCCTTTCTACCCAGGACCAAATAAGCAAGCCATAATAAATGACAGCGGCGCATACAATCAAGCCATGAAATCCCGACACCAACCTAAGGCTAGGCGTTTTTCCCTTCTACGAGGGGATATCATACAACCTGATATCATAAATTGCTTTTACCTCCTAGTCATGGTTTGACTATTTTAACATTTCATCAGCGTTTATTTGTTTTAAACCAGGAGCATTTGTGGTTTCTAGGCCATGCCGCGGCGGCATTGGCATAGTTTTTCCCGTATTTTGCGAGCAAATCTAGGAACTTATCGAAGAGAAAAAAGAAAAAGAATAATTCCACCCCCCAGTTTCATAAAGATAGTTTTCAAATAATCTTTTCCCTCCGGGGAAGAGCCCCCCCTCCCCAATTCCTTCCCCCCACCGCTCCTCAAGCCTAGCCTATCCCACAACATCAGCACCCAGCGCTACCGTACTCAAACTTTGCGAGAACCACCGGCACAATACTTGATCTCTCGAACTGGAATACCGGCAGCCCCCTCACGGGCCTTTTCACCTCTTCTTTCAACATCCGCATAACCTCAGACATACATAGTACAATACTCAGATTTTGACGAGGTGGTTTTCTGCCGGGGGGGTAAACCCCAATATAAACCAAGAAATCTGACGTTAAAGAACTCCTCTCATATCACGTAGGCTCCGTGGTGGATTTTTGGTACGAGCGCAGTGCGTCACCGTCTGTTCTACCGCCCGGCGATGGTCTTTCCCGCTCCCGACAGCTTCCCACCGGCTCATCTTGTGTTTAGATATTGAATGCATGAGCGTTATTATCGTTAGAAAAAGTCCTGTCAGTTGAGTTCAACTTGGAGTAAGTAGAGAGAGAGCGTGGGGGCCGGCTTTAAGACACGCAGAAGGCCAAAAAGAGCCCATTTGATGTCATTTTGGCCCCTAAAAGCAAAGAAAATGACGGTTGTGGAGCGATGAGTCCTCTGAAATTTCCTATTCTGGCCTTCTCCGTGTCTTAAAGCCGGCCCCCACGCTCTCTCTCTACTTACTCCAAGTTGAACTCAACTGACAGGACTTTTTCTAACGATAATA
>Ga0307509_10009351_pt1 | contig 12283 bp, 17 predicted proteins | sample 10_EM_MG_FD_202245 | JGI IMG/M metagenome (GOLD analysis project Ga0307509, IMG submission 202245) | Populus trichocarpa ectomycorrhiza microbial communities from riparian zone in the Pacific Northwest, United States - 10_EM | ecosystem: Host-associated > Plants > Roots > Unclassified | place...
TTGGTGACAGCGTCCACCTTCACCCCTTCCTTCCGTTTCATCGCTCCCACAGTTGCGAGCACAGCACCACCGCTAACCACACCAGCAGCAGCCGCAACAACTTCACCCTTCCCGGTCTCCTTCTCGGCCTTCTTGGGCTCATCCACCCTCTTGGGAACTTCAGGTAGGGGCTCAGGTTCCTCCGAAAGCACTTCACCCATTTCTCCGATCCTAGGTGACCTGCTGGCCCCAGGTTTCTTCCTCCCTCCACCGGAGATATCCCTCTTGCTGGACCCAGGCACGTCCGGGGTGCCATCATCCGCCAAGTCGTCCTTGGACCCGCCGAAAAGGGTGAACCGTTTGAACGTCGCGGACAACGAGCCCTTCTTGTCTCCAAACGAAGGCCGGGGAGACGAGGTCCTCTTTAATGGTGTCGCCGAGGCTCTCAGCCCACCGGTTGTCGAAGTCTCAGGAGGGACGACCGGGGTCAGGGGTGGTGTCGGTCTCCTGAACGTTTCCTCAACAATAATCCAACTAATTGGGCTACCGGGAGACGTCTCTTCGGAGGAAGTATGGATTGAACGCGGGGTTATAGGGTGTTTCAACTCCACGACGACGAACTTGGGCCAATGGCTCGACACTGGATCCACAACAGCATCCCGCCAGAAATCTACAAAGGCTTCGTCCAACTGAACGATCTCCGTCGCAGCCAGGGCCAGCTTGGGAGCCTCAGGTTCCTCCGGGGCGGCGGCCGGTAAAACGGGGGAACTGAACTCGGTAGATGTCCTGATAGACGTAGTGGTGCTTTTGCCCTGCTTCCGCTTGCTCGACTTCCTCTCGACTGGGGGTTCGGTCACCTCCAAATCCTTATCCAGCAGCGTCGAAGCGAAATTCTTGGATATTGTGACCTCTCCGAACCCAGCGCTTGAGAACTCTGCCCAGTCCTTGGGAGATTGTGGGGTGCTGATAGGGGTGGTGGGCTTGGGAACAGGAGCGGGAATCCCATTTCCGTTCGCTGGAGCTGGTAGGAAGCTCTCCGTTATGGGGCTGAGGGGCGTAACAAGAGTGGATGCGGCACCAGGAATACCAAGGAGAACCTGATCCTGGGGATCGGTGGAGACTAGGGAAAGAAGGTTGATGGTGTCATCAGATAAGATAGCCAGCAACGGTCTATCATCGGAATCAGCCGTCGCCGCCACCTTGACTTGGTCCCAGAGATAGACGTGTTCTCCACCGTCGGATTTGGACTCGGACTTCAGGGCATCAATAAAGATGCTGACGGGTGATCGCGGCGGGTGGGTCTGAACGTTGTCGGTGTACGTCGCCTCGACGCGCACGAAAAGCGCATCGTGACGGCGGGTGGAGAAACGAGGTCTCGTTAGGAGACCATCCACGGTTGGACCGGAAGATGTGGTGTATGGATACTGCGCAACGAGTTCTTGTAATCTTCTCGGCAAGGGTCGCTTAGTATTTTCGTCCCTGCTACATATCAGCACACCTGCGTCTGATAATATCGACGGAAACGACATTACCTCAACCAAGACAAGAACAAATGCTCCAGCATCCGTCCAGAAACCTCCCATCTCGTATAAAACGAGCTCCAATCTTCGGTTCCGGTAGCCCTCCGAGCAGTCAGGAGCCAGAATCCAAAGTATTTGGAAAGTTTGCTGCCGGAATGCCCATTGGCCTCCGCGTGCGCCGCGAGCGAAGAGATGATGTCCAATGTAGGTATCAGTAGTGTGGTATGTACCGGTGGGATTTCGGGAACGAGTCCCGCGGTGAAAACTCGAGGATCGTAGGCGCTTTTCCGTTCGGATTCGCAAAAGTTGCGATACCAGGACCACTCGTCCGAGGTGGACGAAGATCCGAACGAAGCGCCTTCGATCTTGAGATGTCGAAGGGCCCACCGAAAGACGGCAGCGATGTCGTGAACCGAGCGTGTATATTCCAACTCGGAGTTAAAGGCGGCTGATGCGGAAGTAGAGGGAGCGAGCGTGGTTTCTGGGCTCTTCTGAGCCAGTGAAAGGATAAAGAGCGAAATAAGTTTGCGTTGAAGTTGTGGGGAGGCCGAATGCCAATGTGGACGCATCACGCCAAGTGTCTCGAGACCTGTTGTTTTACGTCCTTAGTCGCCTGCAGCGGCGTTAGCGTAAAATCGGACACTCACCACCACGTTCCGTGATAGCCTTTGAACACGCATCAATCAACAATAGCGTTTCCGTGGGGGTCAAACGACGCGTCAAAATTGAATCATCCGGCTCGTTAGCTTGTGGATTGAATGAGGCGGCGAGGGAATTGGCGTTCTTGTCGATTGTGCCGGGGAGACGAAGGGTCAGATGGGGCGCGTCGGTGGTAGGGGAGGAAGGCTGGGGTCTTGACTTTGACCTCAACAAGCCAAACGGCCCACCCTTATCCCCACCTTTATCCTTGCCTTTTTCCGGTGCATGCGGATCTTCAGGGAACTTGGGGGTGGATGGGGAGGTGGTCGAGGGGACGGCCTCGAACTTGCCCTCCAGGAGCGAAGGATCCGAGCCACGCTTGACGGAACGGGGCGTGCCAGTCTCTTTTTCATCACCCTTCTTACGCCCGAAAACCTTTGACAAGAACGAAGGCATTGCTGCGTGTCCGGTGACGATAGACCTAGAATGAAAAGCGACCGGAGTGGGTGTTTGTTTGAGCACACGTTTTCTTCTTTTTGGCGTATTACGACAGAGGAATTGCAGAGGATGAACTCACAGGCCACGAGGCTGGGGGTGGAGGGATAAGTTAAAGGTGGACGGTCGACGCTTCGGCTCGGGCTCTCCTGTGTTGGTGGGTCAGGGCGAGGGGGAGGAAGAATGACCAGGCACGCGCCGCATCAACGACCTCCTCGGTCCTTGGACCTCTCAGCCATTTCTTAAAATTCAGACTACCACCGACATAACAAACAATTCTACGCAGACTCCAGCAAACCTTCCCCAAGAGCCTCCGGAGTGGGTTTCCTTGCAACAGCGTGCACTCTTACCCCACATTTCTCCTCTACGTGCGTCACCGTCGTCGGTCCAATGGCCGCGACTCTACAAAATCGCGTATCTTGATCGTGTCCCCCATCGACTGGAGGAAAGTCAAAGTGTTCCCGTAGGATCTGCAGTGAAAACTCTGTAGACGACGGGGCAAAAAACACAATCCACCACCTAGTGGGATCTGCGGGCGTGAATCACGGTCAATCTCATCCATCCCCTTTAGGTCAAGTCTGGGATCACATATTCACCAAGAGGCAGGTGCCGTTGGAGGAGCTCCTTGATTCCCGTAGAGAATTTTTGAGACCCCCGTGTGCCGTAGACCTGGAGCGGTTCGAGGTCGGTTCCCGCAGCTTTAACGAGCTTCGGCAGGGTATCCCGGTTCTTGTCCCCAGTCAAATAGAGCAGTGGAAGCTTTGGCGTCCGTCTGCCCTGATCTTCTACGATCAACTCAGCCAACGCTTCCCCCGTACCAGACCCCTCTCCTATGATGTTTTGGGAGGAAGGGGTGAACGGGGACGTTGGCATCTTTCTGAGGACATTTCCTGTCGTCGTTCCCACGACATAGAACGGAACAGCGGACCAATCTACAACGCCCAGATTAGAAGCTCGCGTCTGCGATACGAAACTACCCACCAGGGTTGCCAGAACAGTCCTGTTGGGTAGAGGAAAGCTCCTTCCTGATAAGATCCCAACCCTCGGCTGACCTCGAGCTGGTCATGATAACGCCCCCATAGTCCGAACTCTTCCCCTTTACAATCCCACGCAGATCCCCAAGATTGGTGTAGATGGTCTCAAGCACCGGGACCGAGTACGGGCGGAGACCGATAGATTGCAAGTGTTGGTGATAACGGTCCGCGGTATCCTCAGGAGGATTTCGGACCAAAAGGACGTTCATGGGGATGGAAGCGTGAGGTACAGAACCTGATCACGAGTGACCCCTTGAATAGATTAATGTCTACGATCTACGCGCACACCGATACAAGAAAGATAGGATACCTACCTAGCTAAAGGACACGTAGGGTACAAATGTACTTACTTACTAATCAAAACACTACATAGGTGAAACAAGTAAAAAAAACAGTCGCGGAGGGAACGGATGCGTGGGAGGGGAGAGGAATGAAACCAATTCGGCTGCTTCAAAGTCAGGAGTAAGGTAGCAGAACCAAATTGGTGACCGTCTAGCGTGATTAGACCATGGAACCGTGTATCAAAACATCCCACGCGCTCTTCGACTGCAACGTCGCGATGACCTTTCGCGAAGGCGTCCTCTGACCGGACGAATCGGCCCCGTGGTCACCGTCCCCAACAACTATCACCGCCAACGGAGGGCGGGGGGAACCGGATGTGACATCGTGGGACACATTGTCGTCTATGTGTGATACCGGGTGATTTAAGGGCGAAGGGGAGTTGGTGTTGTGGTTGGCTGTGTCAGACGATGAACTCGACCGCGAAGGCGATGACAACAAAGGGGGTGGGGGGGTCAAATTGTCTGGTGATTGTAGACCCTTGGGGTGGTGGTGGATCGACCAGGGAATAGCCGGACTCGCGGATCCAGATACGGACGACGAGGACGACACACTACATGGCCGTTTCTAGTCAATGACCAGGTCACCACATCGAGGACCCGCGCCATTAAAAGTTAGTTGCGACCCCTTGGAGCCGTGTAGGAGCTCAACATACGGGAGACAGGATGCTTCCCAAGACGAGCCTCAGGTGCTGGTGCTGATGATGGCTGTCGTCGGAATTAGGATTCTGTTTCGGGGGTGTGGCGTCAGTTCCTCGATGGGCAACGTTCGACGATGACGGTGAATTGACCATGACTGTCTTGTATGGAGATGGCCAAACTCGTATTTGTGGTCAATCGTCGCCGTTGGCCCCGTCGAAGAGGGTGGTGGTTGTAGTTGGGGAAGAAGAAGTGATTTTGGCGTGACGCGTGCTTGACGGGCGTAAGCTTGGTTGATTCCCACGGGGTGGAAGAACCCGGTGGGGATGGCTATCTCAGCTACGAGCTCACCCGACCACAGATTTAGTAGAGTCTGCTGTATTCCCGAGGGTGAATAGGACCGCTCTCTGCGGCGTTTCTGGGGCTGCGTATGGAACTCTGAGGTCCATCGCGTCGAGTTACTTCTCCCGTGCCTCCTTGGGGAAGCTACCGATATTCTGATACCCGTCACCATCAAAACATTTCCAGATTCCACGCCCTCCCCACATGGTACCGTGTCACCAACGACCACGCCCAAAATGTGCCATCGCGGGTTATCCAGGGTTGTCGTCCGGGGCTCCGTCCCAACCCTTTCCACATGCTCAGCACGAGTCGTATCTAATCCTCCGGTGTTGCTGCAGGGGCTGGATAAACCGGGAAAGAACCCTCCCCGTAGATCCCCTGCGTTCAAGATGCGATTCAATCACCCAGTTTCACATGGCGACGCGGTCCCGTGTCCTCATCTCAATGGGTCGCCTTTGGTCACCGACCTCATCGATTTCCCACGTCCAATCCTCCTGTCGAGATGAGCGCCCATTGGGTTCCCCTTCTGAGCCCGGAGAGGGTGGTGACTACGGTGATTACGCAAGACCGGATCTCAGGCAGGCATACCCACGTCATTCCAGTATCCCAGATGTCATCCTGAGGCTGAAAACTTTGCTGTAGGATCGACACCCCGATCAGTGTGCAGATTTTGCCCCACGCGTGTGAAGGAGCACTGGGCAGCCCGCAGACCCAGAGCATTCTGGAACGCTGCATCCGTTATGCATGAGTTTCTATTCACTCAAGGTCCGTTCGAACACCTTTCACACCATTCTAGGTTGCTGCCCACGCGTCACGTTCCCCCGTTCTCAGGCGTTGGGTGTCCGATGCGTCCTGGGCTGAAACGTCCACAGGTGGCGAATGGATCCACCCCCCGGATTGGCTCGTGTGTTCAGCATGCAAGTTTCCGGACATCATAACGACTCGGTGTAACGACTTGGTGTGGATGGCGGATGGAGACACTCATCCGTTCTTCTTCCCCCCCTTTGTGGGTCAACTCAACGGATGAGATCCCGCGATCCGTTCGGCGGTGGCGGTGAAGCGGCCGGAACGAGCTCAGAGCCGCTTCTTGCTTGCAGTAGTACGCCCACATTCATATAGGCTGATATTTCCGCCGAAATCCACGAATGATGTGTTTGTGTGATAGCCCCCTTTTTCCGCATTCGGCCCCTTGAAGAGGGAAGCGGAGCGATTTGCCACGAACCCTTCGTGCGCCCCTGAGCTTACGTTTAGAGTTCAGGCTTCAATTCGGATGAGTGTAGTCGGGGTAGGTTTTTCTATACGATGGAGCGGAGCCAGACCCAGAAGTGGTTATCTGAGGGCAGAATATTACACAGGACAGAGTCCCCAATTTGCGCTACATCCTCCAGATGTTCGTTCGCTGCGAGCTGGCCACCCACATGGGTGATCGCTCAGCGCCAATGAATCGAGAATGAGATTGGGGCGCCTGGCGACGGCCCTCACAGAGTCTCTGCGGCCGAGATATAGAGGACTGGAAAAGAGGATCGTCAGGTGGAGGGTCTGGTTGAGGGGTAGGGTATCAAACATACCGTTATTCCCTCGAATAAACGCATCGCCATAGCGGTTGAGGACCCTGCCGTTAACGTGTTCCTCCGTCTGTTCCAACGCGATATTCATGTATCCATCGAGGCAAGACAGCACGCCTGGTAGAGGGGTTGGAGATTAGCGTGCAAGTGATGGAGGAAGCGATGATGAGACACGCCTCGATAATCTACACCCGAGGTTAGGCGGACGACCACCCGTTTCCCGACGACGCCTTTCAAGAAGTCCGTCGGTGAGCCCGAGGTGGTAACTGGGGCTGGGGGAGCAGGGACGTCGTTGGGTGGAGGAGGAGGAGTCGTGTCGTCCATCGTGCCCGACAAACAGAAGGCGTTGACAAGTGTTTGAAATACGATAACGAAACTTTGTTATCGATAAGGAGAAGGTTTGAATGTGGGTGGGACTCCACGTGACCGCCAGCCAATCGCGGTCTCAGGGTCGCCGAAATTCTCCGTAGCCGCTCGCGTCTTTGGGTTGATGACACAAACAATGAGAGAGCTTCCATGAACGCGTATTCGAGTTTTGCTTACTTATCGGCAGAATACCGCCTACCCCTGCACGCGGGGCTAAATTTGGACAGCCCCTCCTGTTCACTTACTCCCGACCACCACCTGGACCTCGTCCGGTTTTCCCAACATGGAGTCCGACCCGCCACCCCGCGAGCCGCGCGTGAGCGAAGAGAAGCTGGAGAGCAAAGGCGCCGACCCGGCCGGTGCGAGTTCGTCGAGTAGCGACGCCGTTCAGGAGGAGAAGGAAGAAATTCCTCCACCGGAAAGAAAGTTCACGCTTCCGTCAAGTCTTGCGTGGATCCCTGCGAACTGTACTTGGTCTCGGTTCAAGCCCCTCATCCGATGCTCGCTCATGGCATGGGTCTCGATCCTGCTCTCGATCCTCGGAGATGTTGCTCATCCGTTGGGCCAGGCGAGTGCAACGTTCTCGTGCCGCTGAAAAAGACTAACAGATGTTGGGATCAGGCTAATTTCCTGCTCATAATCAGTGATTGACCTTTGATCGCTCCTGCCCCAACCCACTCCTGATGCCCGCCATATAGGTGCATTCCTCTCCCCTCCTCAAGGTCCGTTCATCTCTGTATTGGAGCGGGAGCTGTATACAACATTCTTTGTGGCTATCTCTTGGGCGTGAGTAACCGAACTCTGTCTGGTAGAACGATCTGACCAAATGTGTGGCAGTTGGTCATGCCTTGGCATCAAGCTGGCCAGCCTTGCTCGCTCAGAGATCATCACAACCCCGGATCCGAGGAAGATTTTTTCCGGAGGATATCTCGAAGCTGGGGTACCTCGTTTCTCATATCGTGCCTCCAGATACATGCTGAATTTCGAATAGCCTACCGCGATCATGGCCGTGTTCCTCTTTATTGGATCAGCGGTGTTGCTGTATATCAAAGCATCCAAACCCCCAGGACCGTTACTTTTCGCAACGATCTTCGGGTGCATCGCAGTCGGTACGGAGGCGCCCACGACCGCCATCGCGTTAAACTCAAACCTATTCATTACAGACATAATACTAACCACCGCAGTCCTTTTCCCGTACCCGTACTATGCGGTAGGCACTCTTCATCGCCAGAACATACGCCCCCTGACTTCCAAAGATCGGTCGAGCTGTCATGCTCCCCGTAGCCTTGCACTCCGCCCTTGCTATATTATTCTCTGCGACAATCTTCCCTTCGACTGTCTCTTCATTCTACATAACCAAATGTCACGGGGTGCTGCTCCCTCTCCGGTCGACACTTCAGGAACACAAGAGGCTTCTTCAGGAGTCCACCGAATCGCCGGCGTTCACTCATACCAAGGCGAACGACCTCACCGCGGCCTCCGAAGCCGGACTCGCCCCTGTCACATCGGCGATCTACCTGTTGAAGCGAGACATCGTTTGGTGCCGTTTCAGTCCCAGTGACTTTGCGGGCCTTCACGACTATGCGCGTCGGTTGGTGGTCAGGGCGAGCGGAATGTCTGCTTATTTTGGGATAATAGATCCCACACGAGAGCGATTCCCGACAACCCCTGGGCCCTCCGTTCCCGGATCTCCTGCTCGCAGCCCTGGACCGTCTCGACCCCCTTCGGTTCACGAAGACATCGGAACGGGCGTCACCGAGACACATAAGGCTCCCTTTGGGTGGACACCCTCCGTGGATGGTTCCGTGACTCTTGCGCCGAGCGATAGCACACCCGAGAGTCCCGTTCAACCAGGTTCTATCCGGGGTGCACGAAGGAGGAACGGTCATAGCCGTCACCCGCGTTTCTCGGAGCACAAGGCATCGCTAGCACACGAACATATTCACTACAAGACACATCATCGGCACAACCACATCATGTCTCACGGACCATTGCTCCCTCTCGTTCGGAAGGGACCCGGCTCGTCCCAACCTGCCGTTGGTCTGTACGAGGCGACCCGGTATGCAGGCCTGGAGGAGAAATTGGCACATCCGGGCATGGTTTGCAACACGGAGAAATTCCACCGCTTGCTGAAGAACTGTTGTGAAGATATGCTAGAGGTTGCCGATGAAGTGTTCGTGGCGTTGGACGGTTGGCTGAACACGGTTACGAGTAAGTCGAGGTTCAAGTTCTGGAGGAATAAGGAGGAATGCAGGAAGACGGCGAAGGAGGCGTTGGATGGATATGTGCAGCTGAAGGAGAAGATGGACAGGGTGTTGGAGGTGTTTGAGAAAGAAAAACGGTCAGTCGTTCTGGCCGATGCATCCCATTGCACGGCTGATCGTCTCTGTAGTCACATCGTGGTTGATCCATATCGAGCGTCCCTCGACCCCAAGGCCGGAAATGCGGAAGGAAGTCACTCGCCATCCCACAGGCATCTGTTCCACTGTTACGTGTACCAGTATCATCTCTGGCAGTTTGTGAAGGTTCTCTCGGAGCTTGTACGTTGGCTACTCCCTCGAACCGTCCATGGATACCTGACCTGAGTCATCTAGCTTGAAGAGGTAATTCGGCTCGAGGACGAACGAAAAGGCTACAAACTCTGGATGCCCAGGTTACCGTGGCGGAAACTCCTGGCGAGGGAAGGGTTGGACACGAATGATGACGTTGACAACGACAATGATGAAGATCCTGGTTCGTGGCTTACCCCTATGAGCGTCATCGGGCAGCTGACGGTTGGATTCTAGACGTAATCCAGGGGATGCAGAGGGAATGGAGAGAAGATCTCGGCCACGCAAGGAGGCGAGATCCCGATGCGTTACCGCCCAGGAATGCGTTTGAGTGGGTCATGAATGCCCTGTATCGTGGATGTGCGGAATTGGCCCAGGGGAACACTCTGTATGCGATCAAGGCTGGAGTGTTGACCAGTTGAGCCCATTGCCCCTCGTGCCCACAGCCCATGATTTAATGCTGGTCGCTTCTTCCAGTCCTAATCAGTATACCGGGCTTTGTGCCGTCTTCAGCGCAATTTTCATGGGGTGAGCATTTCCATCGGTCTCGTCCGTCCCCGATTACTGACCAAGCACACAGACAATAAACTTGTCTGGGGGGTGTACGTCCCTTTCTCCAGTGGCAAGGGCCCGACTGAAATCTACGTTTTCCTAGCATTATGGGACAGCTGACCCTCGTGCGATTCAGGGTGGGTAGATGGTTGCCATGGGTTTCTCTTTCTCACGGGAAATACATCTACAGGGCGACACCTCTGCGGGTCTTATCGCCCGCATACTTGGGACGGCCTTTGGAGGTTTCGTGGGAGCCGCATTATGGTTCGGATTCCGCCCCTTGATTTTCTCTCCGACCTATTCACCACCGCGGTAGGTACATGTCCACTGGGTTGGGCAAGGGGAATGCGTACGGATTGGCTGCCGTGTGTGGCGCACTGTTCCCCCTCATGATGTTCGGGAGGCTCTATTGGCCGGGTCCTCCGATGACGAACATTTTGTTCTTCGTCACTGCCGTGATAGTAAGGAGATCTGCCATCGCACCGGAAAATGGGACGCTGACGGATCCTAGGTCATTGGATATTCCTGGTACAACACGCACCCAACCACTCTCTCGACATTCCCACACTGGGGTGTCGACCTTGCTATCGTGAGTTTTCTCAATAGTTTAGCTGTCGGACTGGATTTCTAAGCATTTTTTGTAGAGGCGTTTGATCCTCGTCAGCGCTGGAGTCGCGGCGGCATTGTGCGACCTTCCTGTTTCTTCTGTCATTCTGCGGAGCTCACGGTGTTTTCCTTGTAGCGTATTCTCGTTCCTCCCGCCATCCACGACGTTGCGCAAATACCAGCGATCCATGCTCGCGACCGCATCCGGGGAACTCGGAGCCATTTACTGTTCCATCGTTTCATTTGCGAACACGGGTGAACACACTGATCAGGACATCCAAGAGATCGCGCAGAGCCTCGTCGCGATCCGAGCGAAGTTGAAACGGTCTTTGGTGCTAAAGCAGAACATCATTTTTGAGGTGAGATCGCGGCGGTCTAGGGGTGGGTTCGACCAATTGCTGAGGTTTTTCTATAGTTCTCCTTGAGAGGGAGGTGGCCTGCGGAGCGCTACCAGAAGATTTTAGACGTCCAGCTGTACGTTGTGTATTCAGTGACCATCCAGAACGTTTAGGCTAAAGTTCTGAGCCACAGAAAAATCGCCTACCACTTGTCTTTCCTCATGTCTGTGGTGGCTCAATTCAAACCGGCATGGTCCCGAGCATTCCTAAGACGGTGCCGGTTCTTGGATTCTGAATTCCAGGGCGAGATGCTCGCGGTCATCAGTGAGCTCTTATCCCGTGGCGTCTCCTCTGTTCATATCTGACGCGCGCGGAAAACCTATTCTAGGCATTATTTCTACTGCCCTTCGAAGTGGTACCCCAATACCGCAGATCACGCCTTGCCCGTTGTTAGATCGATTCTTACGGTTCAACCACGGGTTTAACGTCGTCCCAGGGGAGGAAGGTGATGAATACGGGCTCCCGGAGACTGCTACCGTCGCTCTTTTGGAGGACGAACAGTACATGTACGGTTTTTCTCCCTTCCGATCGTGTGCCCCCAGGCCTGACACCATTTCCAGGTACTTCTGCGTCGGAGTCAGCACGGCCTTCAGCATTGTGAACAACCTGGACAAGCTAATGGTTGCCACTAAAGAGCTCGTGGGAGAGCAATATCACATTCACGGGATTGGGATCGTTCAAAAGGGAGGGCACGAACCTCCTCAGGCGCCTGGATCAATGCATCCGTATCCTTCTAAGGAGGTTTAAAAGGAGGCTTCTATGGGGTTTATTGTTGTAATGCGCAATACGCGTACATTTTCTACGCTTTATATCTCGGTGAATTGTCTATACAATGACCTTCAAGAAGACTTGGGCACGAAGGATATTGATGCATACCTGACGGAGAGTAAGGTGAGGACGTGAGTGGAGGAACGGAGGAGGGGATGGGGTAGATTGTGCTCACCGTCCATCGAACCTCCACTTTCTATTTTCTTCCACGTCGAGCCTGTCCGCAACATCTTGATCAACTCCAACCACAACATCGGCCTTGTTTGTCCGCAGGCTGAGGATCGGGAACGAGCCCGCGAGAGGGCCAATTGCTTTCTCGAATGGGGTGGAAGCTGGCCATTGGATGTCCCCAGTGAGCCTGGTGTCGAGAGATTAGTGGTCACGACCGTGGCTTGGCGGCTGAGATAAAACTCACTTTCGGTAGCTATATTGAGGATCACGGCAGCGACCCGGTTAGATCTCATACAGGGGGGACATTTCAGATCCACGTACT
>Ga0307509_10009352_pt1 | contig 12283 bp, 12 predicted proteins | sample 10_EM_MG_FD_202245 | JGI IMG/M metagenome (GOLD analysis project Ga0307509, IMG submission 202245) | Populus trichocarpa ectomycorrhiza microbial communities from riparian zone in the Pacific Northwest, United States - 10_EM | ecosystem: Host-associated > Plants > Roots > Unclassified | place...
GGCCTGCCGCCGGAGGAGTCCATGCTGCTGGCCGTCGGCCTGACCGGGATCTCGCAGGTCACCGCGCGCTACTGGCTGCACAGCGGCTCCTCGGTGTCCCGGACCAAGGCCTCCGAGCTGATCTCGCAGCTGGCCTGGCGGGGTATCGCCAAGTTCCCGCTCGGGCGCGAATCCGCGAAATAACCGCGGGCCCGCGGGACATTCCGCTTGAGGCGGGGTGGAGCGGTTACGCTGGCGATGCCCGCGATTTCTTTGCACAGTGACGGACGGCGCGTGCCCCTGCGCGCCGCGATGGAGGGATGGAAGCGTGGAGATCAAGATCGGCGTCCAGCACGCGAGCCGTGAGCTGAGCGTGGAGTCCGCGCTGACCCCGGAAGAGGTGGAGAGCGCGGTCTCGGCCGCGCTGACCGGCAAGTCGGGGCTGCTCGTGCTCGAGGACGAGAAGGGCCGCAAGGTCATCGTGCCCGCCGACCGGCTCGCGTACGTGGAGATCGGCGAGCAGACCGTTCGCCGCGTGGGCTTCGGCGCGCTCTGAGTCCGCCCTGAATCTGTGAATCAGTCAGATATGCCCGATTCCACGTGAACTCGGGCATATTCTGGCGCGCATGCACTGGCAACTGCTCTGGACGGCGGTCGGCGGGCTGCTGGTCGGCCTGCTCGGCCGCCTCGCCGTACCCGGCCGCCATCGGCTGTTCTGGCCGCTCGGCCCGCTGCTCGGCCTCGGCGGCGCGCTCGCCGGGAACGCGCTCGCCGTCGCCGTGCTCGGCCGGGACCACCGAACGGTCAACCTGGTCGTGGCGCTCGTGATCGCGGCGATCGTCGTCTTCGGCTTCTCGGCCTACCTGCGCATTCGTGAATTCGCCTGAAACGGGTCAGAGCACCCCGAGGGCGTGCCGCAGCACGAGGGCCTCGCCCGCGAGGCGGCGTTCGACGAGCTTGAGCCGGTCCGCGATCCGCTGGTCGGCGGACGCCTCCTCGAGCCGCTCCAGCGCCCAGCTCTGCGGCTCCGGGTCGAGGCGCACGCCGTACGCCTCCGCCGAGAGCCGCTGCCAGTGATAAGCCTTGGCCAGCGCCTCCCACCAGTCGCTCGGGCGCACCCGGGCCCCCGCCTCGTCCAGCCGCGCGTCCGGGCCCTCGGGCGCCGTCCCCCCGGCCAGCCTGCGGTGCGCGGCCGCCGCCGAGTCGGCCGCGGCGAGCCGGTCGGCGAAGTCCCGCGCGGTGGCTCCGAGCGCGGCCCAGCGCTCGAAATCGGCCAGCGCCTGGTACCCGGCGAGCCCCGCCTCGAGCTCCGCGCGGTCGGCGGGCTGACCGAATCGTTCCTCCTCAGACTTCTGCATGTTACGCAGCGTACCCAGTCAGGGGTTTCCCGGCTGGTAACATGGTGACACCGGTGGTCTTAGGAAGACCGCCGAGGCGGACCGAATGATCCGCCGGATGCCCGGTCGGCGCCCCGATCGGCTCCGACCGCGCGGCTGAAACGACGTCCCTCTTTCCCCGACGCCCGGTAGCCACGCGAACCCCACCAACGGGCCCCGCGCGGCCCGCACCCGGCGCGAGCACGTCCGGGGCGGCACCGCCGCGAGCGAAACTAAGAGGTCACGATCATCAGTACTGAAAACGCTTCCACCGAGGGCGAGCAGCCCGGCGGCTTCGCCGAGCTCGGCGTCGCCGCGCACATCGTCTCCGCCCTGGACGCCCAGGGCATCTCCAGCCCGTTCCCGATCCAGGCCTCGACCATCCCGGTCGCGCTCGGCGGGGCGGACATCATCGGGCAGGCCAAGACCGGCACCGGCAAGACCCTCGCCTTCGGCGTCCCGGTGCTGCAGCGCCTGGTGGCCACGGTCGAGAGCGAGCAGCCGACCGAGCCCGCCGCCACCGCCGCGTCCGGCGAGGCGCCGGCCGCGAAGTCGAACAACCGCCGCCGCCGCGGCCGCCCCGCCGGCGGCGGCTCCGGCACCAAGCTGGCCCCGGCCGGCGGCAGGCCGCAGGCCCTGATCGTGGTGCCGACCCGCGAGCTGGCCGTGCAGGTCTGCGCGGACCTGACGGCCGCGGGCAGCACCCGCGGCGCGCGGGTGCAGGCGCTGTACGGCGGCCGCGCCTACGAGCCGCAGGTCAAGGCGCTCAGCGAGGGCGTGGACGTCGCCGTGGCCACCCCCGGCCGGCTGCTCGACCTGGTCAACCAGGGCCACCTGGTGCTCGACCGGGTGCGCACGCTGGTGCTGGACGAGGCCGACGAGATGCTCGACCTCGGCTTCCTGCCGGACGTGGAGCGGATCATCCGGCTGCTGCCCTCCGACCGGCAGACGATGCTGTTCTCGGCGACGATGCCCGGCGCGGTGATCTCGCTCGCCCGGCAGTACATGAACCGGCCGACGCACATCCGCGCCGCCGAGGCGCACGACCAGGGCATTTCGGTCGCCAACATCAAGCAGTTCGTCTACCGCGCGCACGACCTCGACAAGATCGAGATGCTGGCGCGCATCCTGCAGGCCAACGGCCGCGGCCTGACGATGGTCTTCGCCCGCACCAAGCGCGCGGTGGCGCGGATCACCGAGGAGCTGCAGGACCGGCACTTCGCGGTCGGCGCGGTGCACGGCGACCTGGCCCAGGGCGCGCGCGAGCAGGCGCTGCGCGCGTTCCGCAACGGCAAGGTGGACGTGCTGGTGGCCACGGACGTGGCCGCGCGCGGCATCGACGTCGAGGGCGTGACCCACGTGGTCAACTACCAGTGCCCGGAGGACGAGAAGGTCTACACGCACCGGATCGGCCGCACCGGCCGGGCCGGGCGCACCGGCATCTCGGTCACGCTGGTGGACTGGGAGGACATGCCGCGCTGGGGGCTGATCAACAAGGCGCTCGGCCTGGACCTCGCCGAGCCGGTCGAGCTGTACTCCACCTCGCCGCAGCTGTTCGCGGACCTGGACATCCCGGCGGGCGTCAAGGGCGCGCTGCCGAAGCAGGACCGGGTGCGCGCCGGTCTCGAGGCCGAGGAGCTCGAGGACCTCGGCGAGACCGGTCGGCACGCGGGCGGCGGCCGCGGTGGGCGCGGCGGCAAGCGCGGCCCGGAGGCCGAGCAGCCGGAGCCGCGCCGCGAGCGCACGCCGCGGCAGCGTCGGCGCACCCGCAGCGGGCAGAACACGGCGGCGGACGGCGTGATCGCGGTGCACACCGAGCGCGCGGCCGCGATGGGCGCCGCGCCGGTCGTGCAGAGCCAGACCGACCCGTTCCACCCGCCGGCGCTCGAGCCGGCGCTCGAGCCGGTGCTCGAGGCTCCCGCTGAGGACAAGCCCAAGCGCACCAGGACCCGCAAGCGCGCCGCGACGGCCGAGGTCGTCGAGGCTGCCGCGGCCGTCGAGGCGGCGCCGGTGGTCGAGGCCCCGGCCGAGCAGGAGAAGCCGAAGCGGCCCCGGACGCGCAAGCGCGTGACGGCCCCGCTCGCGGAGCCCGTGGCGCCGGCCGTGCCGGTCGCGGAGCCCGTCGTCGAGGCCGCTCCGGTCGTCGAGGCCCCGGCTGCGGCCGAGGACAAGCCCGCGCGCAAGCGGACCCGCAAGCGGGTCGCGACCGTCGACGCCTCCGTCGCCGAGCCGATCGCGGAGCCGCTCGACGGGGCCGCGCAGATCGGGGACAAGCCCGCGCGCACGCGCGCGCCGCGGAAGACCGCCGCGAAGAAGGTCGTGGCGGCCGGCGCGGAATCCGCGGTCGCGGAGAAGCCGGCTCGCAAGCGTCCCGCGTCGCCCACCAAGTCGCCGGGCAACGCGCGCGGCGGCAGCATCAGGCTCGCCCCGGGTTCGCTGGCCGATCCGAAGCTGCCGGAGCCCGAGGCCGTGCGCACCGCGCCGGTGAACGAGCCGGTCGAGCTGGCGGAGCCGGTCTTCACCCAGGAGCCGATCCTGCCGAACCCGCCGCGCGCGCCGCGCAAGCGCACCGCCAAGAAGTCGGTCGCCGCGCAACCGGTTCAGGGCTCCCAGGTCACCTCGACCCTGCCGGGTCAGGAGCAGGGCGAGCCGACCATACTGGACCCGCTGAACGTCGGCCCGGTCGCGAACCGGCGGCGTACGCAGATCTGAGAAGTCCATCGGAGGGGGACCCGCTTGTCCACGCCGCCTTACCTGGGGCTGCCCCAGGGCGCCCATCGCGTAGCGCTGTCCGTGGCCGCGGGTCCCCTCTCCGCGCTCGAGGCCAACCCGCCGGAGGACGTCGAGCCGCGTGGCGAGGTCGTCTGCGTACCCGGATTCACCGGGTCCAAGGAGGACTTCCTGCCGCTGTTCGAACCGCTGACCCGCGCCGGGGTGCGCGTGCTGTCGGTCGACCAGCGCGGGCAGTGCGACTCCCCCGCGCTGCCCCTCGACACGCCGTACACGCTGCGAGGGTACGGCGAGGATCTGCGTGAGCTGATCGAGCAGCGCTGCGACGCGGGCGTGCCGGTGCACCTGCTCGCGCACTCCTTCGGCGGCTACGTCGCGCGGCAGGCGCTGATCGGCGGCCCGCGGCTGCCGCTGGCCACCATGACGCTGCTGGGTACCGGCCCCGGCGCCGTCCCGCGACCCGCCGCCGACCGCGTGCGCTTCTTCCTGGCCGTCTCCAGCGTGCTGAATCCGGTCGTCGGCAACCGCGTGCTGTTTCTGGACCGGCACGGCGATCCGGCGATCCAGGCGTTCATCCGACACCGCATCAGGGGAAACGACCGGCGGTCGCTGCGGGCCATAGCGCGCTGGCTGCTCACCGAACCGGACCGGGTCGACGAACTGGCCGCGATCCTGCGGCGGGACGAGCTGCCGTGCACGGTGCTGTGCGGAGCGAACGAGAGCACGTGGACCGCCGCCGAGCAGCGTTCGATGGCCGAGCGGCTCGAGGTCCCGTTCGCCGCGATCCCGGGCGGCGGGCACTCGGTGAACGTGGAGCAGCCCGAGTTGCTGGCCGAGGCCCTGCTGGACTTCTGGGCGAAGTCCGAAGTGAGCGAGGAAGCCGTCTGACGTGCCGTCAGACCGCTAGCCTTCGTCCAGCTCCACCAAGAAGGACGTGGTCTTCCCGCCTCCGGGCGCGGCGCGTACCCACCAGCTGGAGGTCAGGGCATCGACGAGGCTCAGGCCTCGATGGTGCTCGTCCTCGGGGCCCGCGTCGAGCAGCATCGGCAGGTCGACGCAGCGGTCGGTGACCTCGCACAGCAGCCGCCGCGGCTCAGTGCCCGGGTTGTGCTGGAGCTCGCGCGGCCCGTAGACGAGCCGGGCGTGCACGGTGATCGGTCCCGCGCCGTGCAGCACCGAGTTCGTCACCAGCTCGCTGAACGCGACCAGCGCGCCGTACGCCTGGTCCTCCTTGCCGGGGCACTGGGCGCCCAGCCAGCCCTCCAGCCAGATCCGGGCCAGCCTGGCGTGCACCGGCAGGGCCGGGAAGGTCCACCAGACTCCGTCGGCCGGGGCGGCGGCGGCCTCTGCCTCGACGTCGACCGGTAGCGCTTCGTGCATCATGGTGCGCATCGCAGACCACTACCTCTCGGTTGCGCGGTCTGACGGTCCGCCTCGTTCGCGGCGCGTCATCCGTTGTCTCCATCGAGAGTAGGCCGTGCGGAGGCGATTGCGGATGCACTTTGCATCCATGCAACACTTTCGAGCTACGGAAAGTCCCCTTCGCGTCCGCTTTCCGTGATAAACGCAGGTCCCCTTGACTCCAGGTGAGGAGTCAAGGGGACCTGAAACGCCGTCAACCGCGGCGCGCGCGCCGGGGAGAGTGCGCCCCCGGGCCTGATATCAGACCTGGTCGGCCTTCTCGAGCGCGGTGCAGCAGGTGTTCACGATCAGCCGGGTCACGTTGTAGGGGTCGCAGTTGGCGTTCGGGCGACGGTCCTCGATGTAGCCCTTCTGGTCCACCTCGACCTGCCACGGGATGCGCACCGAGGCGCCGCGGTTGGACACGCCGTAGCTGTACTCGTTCCACGGGGCGGTCTCGTGCAGGCCGGTGAGCCGGTCCTGGATGCCGTCGCCGTAACCCGCGACGTGCTCCATCGGCTTGCCCTCGGCACCGAGCGACTCGGCCGCGGTGATGATCGCGTCGTAGCCCTCGCGCATGGCCTTGGTGGAGAAGTTGGTGTGCGCGCCCGCGCCGTTCCAGTCGCCCTTCACCGGCTTGGCGCCGAAGCTGACGGTGACGCCGTGGTCCTCGGCGACGCGGTGCAGCAGCCAGCGCGCGAGCCACAGGTGGTCGGAGGCCTCGACCGGGCCGGCCGGGCCGACCTGGAACTCCCACTGGCCCGGCATGACCTCGGCGTTGATGCCGGAGATCTGCAGGCCGGCGGCGAGACACGCGTCGAGGTGCTCCTCGACGATCTCGCGGCCGACGATGTTCGCCGCGCCGACGCCGCAGTAGTACGGACCCTGCGGGCCGGGGAAGCCGCCGCCCTCGGGGAAGCCCAGCGGACGGTCGCCCTCGAAGAAGGTGTACTCCTGCTCGATGCCGAACCAGGACTCCTGCGCCGCGAAGCGCTCGGCCACCTCGACGCACGCGGAGCGGGTGTTGGACTCGTGCGGCGTGAAGTCGATGTTCTCCACCTCGCACAGCACCAGCACGTCGCCGCCGCCGCGAATCGGGTCCGGCACGGTCAGCACGGGCCGCAGCACGCGGTCCGAGGCGTGGCCCTCGGCCTGGTTGGTGCTCGATCCGTCGAAGCCCCAGATCGGCGGCTCGGCGCCGTCGGCCAGGATCTTCGTCTTGGAGCGCAGCTGCGCGCTCGGCAGGGTGCCGTCGAGCCAGATGTATTCGGCCTTGTAACTCACGGGCGGTCCTCAGCAGGCGTAAGAAGGGGTCACTGGTGCCCCCCAGGCTCACAGCACCTCGTTTCCGCCTTGTTAACCGGTCGTGAACTCGGCATCAATCACGTGACGAGCCGTCGCCCGGCGGGTTCTGATCCGGGTGGTCGAACCACTCGGGCGGCGGGCCGTCGCCGAACCACTCGTCCGGGTCGTCCCCGTCCTCGCGAAAGATCGGGCTGTCGGCGTTGGTCAGCACGGCGGCGAGCGGCGGCAGCAGCGCGGCGACGAGGCTCATCACGCCCGCCGCGAACACGGAGTAGTAGCGCACCCAGGTCCAGGCGAGCACGATCAGCAGCAGGCAGCAGCCCATGACGAGCACGTACCGCAGGTGCCTGCGCCGCTCGGTGATCGGCTTGGGCGGATTCGGCGTGCGCGGGGCGGGGTCGACGGGGCGGTACGGCGGGATGTCGCGGCCCGGCTGGTAGTGCGCGCCCTGCCGGATCCGGACGGATACGACGACGATATTGCCCAGCGAGAGCAGCGCGACCAGGGCGAAGAAGGCCAGGAAGGGCAGTGTGCGGAGCCAGAACCCGAAGATGCCGATGCCGAGCAGGCCGTTGAGCAGACCGAGGCAGGCCAGCACCAGGCGCATCCGCAGCGGGCTGCGGGCATGCGTGGGCTCGTCCCCCGTGCGAACCCGGTGCTGATGCTGTTGCCACTCCATGCGCGCCATCCTAAGGAGCCGCGAGTACCCGTCCGGACGTGACCCAATCAGGGTCCTCACCTGTACGGATACCCGATGTGATCCAGATCACACCCGTCGGGTGAACGAAACGGTTTCGTACACCGGCCGACCGAGGTAGGGTCACTGCTGTACGAAACGGTTTCGTTCAGTTGGCCGGGCGGTATTATCCCGGCCAGCGAACGCGGCCGTCAGGAATCGGCCGCGAAAGGAGTCGGGCATGGTCGACATCGACGTCGCCGCAACCAACGTGGCCGAATCCCGGCGCGGCGCAGGCCGACGCACCGCGATCTGCCAGGCGGCGTGCGACCTGCTGGCGAAGGTGGGCTACGACCGGATGACGATGGACGCCATCGCCAACCAGGCCAAGGCCAGCAAGGCGACCATCTACCGGATGTGGCCGGACAAGCCGCAACTGGTGGCCGAGGCGCTGCAGTGCCAGTTCGGCTCGGACACGGAGATGCCGGACACCGGCTCGCTGCGCGGGGACCTGCTCGCGCTGATGACGATGGCGTGCGAGGTGACCGGCAGCGCGGCGGGGGAGATCATCGCGGGCGTGATGACGGCCGCGGCGCACGATCCCCGACTGGCCGAGACGCTCAACCAGACGCTGTTCGAGGGCAAGGCCAAGATGCACGCGGTACTGGTGCAGCGGGCCGTCGCACGGGGCGAAGTCGCTGGCGACACCGACCCCTCGATCGTGCACGAGGTGATGCACTCGCTGATCTCGGCGCGTAAGTCCTGGAACCTCGGGCCGCTCGACGAGGAGTACGCCCGGCACGTGGTGGACGACATCCTGATTCCGGTGATGACGAACCGGAAACCCTGACCGACCAGGCCTTTTCCGGCCGCCGATCCGTCTTGAAAGCCCGATAGACCGAAAAATCACGCGATCTTGTCGGTGCCGCCCCGTAGCGTGGGCTGCCGGCCGGGGACCGACCGTCCCCTCGCATCGAACATTTGTTCACTCAAACGTATCCCGGAGGGGACCGAACATGTCAGACCTCCTCGCGGCGGAAGCTCCGCCAAAGGATTCGCGGCGTTGGCTGGCCCTCGTGGTCATGCTCTTCGCCCAGCTCATGGTCGTGCTGGACAGTACGGTCGTGAACATCGCGATGCCGCAGGCCCAGGCGGCCCTGCACATCACCGACGCCAACCGGCAGTGGATGCTCACCGCGTACACGCTGACCTTCGGCGGCCTGCTGCTGCTCGGCGGGCGGATCGCCGACTACGTGGGCCGCAAGCGCGTCTTCCTGATCGGCCTGGTCGGCTTCGCCCTGGCCTCCGCGCTCGGCGGCCTGGCGCAGAACCAGGGCATGCTCTTCGGCGCCCGCGCGCTGCAGGGCGCCTTCGGCGCGATCCTCGCCCCGGCCTCGCTCTCGCTGATCACCGTGACCTTCACCGACGTCAAGGAGCGTGCCCGCGCGTTCGGCATGCTCGGCGCCATCAGCGGCGTGGGCGCCGCGATCGGCCTGGTCATGGGCGGTTGGCTGACGCAGGACTTCAGCTGGCGCTGGTGCCTGTTCGTCAACATCATCATGGCCGTCGCGGCGTTCGCGGCCGCGATCCCGCTGCTGCACGAGTCGAAGGCGCACGGCAACACCAAGTACGACATCCCCGGCGCGATCCTCGCGACCCTGGGTCTGACGAGCGTGGTGTACGGCTTCACCAACGCGGCCAAGCCCGGTCAGGGCTGGGCCGCCGGCGAGACGCTGCTGTTCCTGATCGGCGGCGGCCTGCTGCTCGTGGCCTTCGTGTTCGTCGAGGCGCGGGTGTCCAACCCGCTGCTGCCGCTGCGGGTGATCTGGAACGGCAACCGAGGCGGCTCGTACGCCGCGTCGGTCCTCATGGGCGCCGGCATGTTCGGCATGTTCCTGTTCTTCACGTACTACTTCCAGCAGTCGCTGGGGTACTCGCCGCTGAAGACCGGCGTGCTCTACCTGCCCTTCACCGGGGCGCTGATCGTCACGGCGGGAGCGGTCAGCCCGCTGCTGCCCAAGATCGGCCCGCGGATCCTGATGACGTACGGTTCGCTGGTCGCGGCGGGCGGCCTGTTCTGGCTGACCCAGCTGAAGCTGGACTCGTCCTACGCGACGATGATCATGCCGGCGATGATCCTCATGGCACACGGCATGGGCTGCGTGTTCGTGCCGCTGGCCAACACCGCGCTGACCGGCGTGGCCGACCACGACGCCGGCGTGGCGAGCGCGATGGTCAACGCCACCCAGCAGATCGGCGGCTCGCTCGGCGTGGCGCTGCTCAACACCTTCTTCACCACGGCCACCACGACCTACGTGGCCGCGCACGTCGGAGCGCTCGGCGCGGCGAAGGCGGCGGCGCTCGGCGCGATCCACGGCTACAACGTGGCGTTCACGGTCAGCGCGTTCCTGCTGGTCGCAGCCGCGGTGGTCATCTTCGCACTGATCCGCAAGGACCCGGAGCACGAGGGCGCGGTGACCGGCGAACCGTCGGACCGCCCGCTGGTGCACGTGGGCTGAGCCGCGGCTCGCACGCGGTTGCGAAAAAAGGACCCTCGGGCCGACTCCCTTGTCGGCCCGGGGGTCCTTCGCGTTCCGTGGTGGCTCAGTGCTTTGTCAGATTGCTTTTTGTCACCGTGTTACGGCGTTCTCACGCCACGGCGGCCTACAGGCCCGCCTCGAAAGCCGGGTAGTACGCGTACTGCTGGCCGTCCGCGGTCGGGTGGTAGGACTCGGAGATGTCCAGCCAGTTGAGCGAGTGCAGCCACGGGCTGCTGTCGCAGATCTCGTGGCCGGAGAAGTTCGAGCGGACGTCCTCGTAGACGAAGCGGTCGCCGCTGTACTTCGCGACCTCGGTCGAGATGACGCTGTCGATCACGTCGGCGGCGCCGTTGATCGCGGTCCGGCTGGTGCCGCTCAGCCCGACGCAGCTGCCGGACTGGGACAGGTCGTAGAACTCGGGGTAGCCGATGACGATGACGTGGGCGTTCGGCGCGTCGGCGTGGATGTCGGTGTAGACCTTGTCGAGCAGGCCCGGCAGGGTGGTCTTGGCGTAGTTCTCGGCGCTGTCCACGGCCGAGACGCAGCCGCTGGTGCCCTCGAGAACGCAGTCCTCCATGACCGTGCTGAAGCCGGCGTCGTTGCCGCCGATGGTGATCGACACGAGGTCGGTCGACGAGCTCAGCGCGCTCAACTGGCTGCTGATCACGTCCGTCGTCTTGGCGCCGGAGCAGGACGGGTCGGCGAAGGCGATGGACGAGTTGGCCTTGTCGTACAGGTAGGGGTACGCGCTCTCACTGACGTCGCAGCTGTTGATGTAGCTTCCGGAGCCGACGCCCGACGAGTACGAGTCCCCGAGGGCGACGTAGTTGCGGTAGCTCGCGGCGTGGGCGGCGCCGGTGGCGAACAGGGTCAACGCGGCGGCGGTGCCCGCGGTGGCGAAGACGGAGACGCATCGCCGGGTGCTGACGGACCTCATGGTTGGGTATCCTCCCTGGTGGCAGCCTTGTATAAACAAGTAGCCAGGAATCAGACACGTCACAAGGCGATTTCCGAGTCTTTACGGAGTTTCACGGGGTCACCGGAAGCGAACGGGGTGCGACCGGTGAACGCCCGGTGCCCGGCCGGGCGCGTACGTTTCGCCGAGCGCGCCCGCGGTCCGGAGCGGCAGAATGAACGCGTGAGGATTCTGGAGGTCGTGCTCGGCTCCCTGATCGTGCTGTTCACGTGGATCTCGGTGGTCGCGAACCTGGTGGTGCCGCGCGGGCTGCGCTCCCGCTACACCCGGCTGATCCGCGACGCGGTGCGCGCCCCGTTCCAGCTGATCGCCGACCGCTTCCGCACCTTCGAGGCGAAGGACCTGCTGCTGGCCTGGGCCGCGCCGCTGTCCATCCTGTTCACGCTGCTGAGCTGGCTGGGCCTGTCCGTGGTCGGCTTCGGCTTCGTGCTGGCCGGGGTGGGCAACATCAATCCGGGGACGGGGATGCTGGAGTCGGGCTCGTCCGTCTTCACGCTCGGCTTCCTCAGCAGTTCGGACAGCCAGCAGACCTTCATCGACTTCTGCGCCGCCGCGACCGGCCCGGTGATGATCGGTCTGCTGGTCGGTTATCTCCCGGCGATGTACAGCGCGTACTCGCAGCGCGAGGCCGAGGTGACGATGCTTCAGGCGCGGGCGGGCGTGCCCGCGTGGGGCCCCGAGATCCTGATGCGGCACGTGCAGATCCCCGGCCTGGTCACCCAACTGCCCGCGCTGTACCAGGGCTGGGAGCGCTGGGCCGCGCAGATCGCGGAGAGCCACACGAGCTACCCCGTGCTCATCCACTTCCGCTCCCCCCGCGCCACTCGCAACTGGCTCATCGCCCTCCTCGCGATCATGGACGCGGCGGCACTGGAGCTGGCGCTCAACCCCTCCAAGCCCAAGGCCACCATGCGTATGACGCTGCGGGCGGGCTTCACGTGCCTCAGGGAGATCGCCGACGTCGAGGACATCCCCTACGACTCGGACCCCGACCCGGACAGCGAGATCCAGCTGACCTACGCCGAATTCTCGGAGGGCCTGGACATGCTCAGGTACTCCGGCTACCCGATGGAGCGAAACGCCGAGGACGCCTGGGCCCACTTCCGCGGCTGGCGCGTGAACTACGAGTCGCTCGCCTACATCCTCGCCTACCGCATCGACGCCATAGCCGCGCCCTGGTCCGGCCCCCGCCGCACCCAACGCCAGGTCCTGGCAGTGCGCTCCCCCGTAGACCGCCAGCCCTCCATCGTCCGAGCGGCCGCCAGGGATCGGAAGGCGGCGGCGGAGCGGAAGCCGTAGC
>Ga0307509_10009353_pt1 | contig 12281 bp, 10 predicted proteins | sample 10_EM_MG_FD_202245 | JGI IMG/M metagenome (GOLD analysis project Ga0307509, IMG submission 202245) | Populus trichocarpa ectomycorrhiza microbial communities from riparian zone in the Pacific Northwest, United States - 10_EM | ecosystem: Host-associated > Plants > Roots > Unclassified | place...
ATCCAGGCCTCCCTCCAGTCCAACCCAACAAGGTGGAGTGTACTGTTCAAGACAATTCCACTCCATGACATACCACCTAAATTCTATGAGTGCCTCTCCACCCACAAGATTCAGACCATTTCAATTGGCATTGCTGGAACTCTTGATATACCACCATCCCACCATCGACCTTTCTTTGGCCTTCCCCTCCCAGACACTATTTCCCTTCCCATCCACCTCCATTGCACCTTTATCCTCTCAGGTGATAGGCGCAGTATACGGTATGATGAAAAGGGAAGTGGAAACCTAGAGTCAGAGTTCAATAAATGGCTCCTCACTGAGAAAGTCCCCCCACTCTACCTCCAATTCCTTGCAGATTGGAACCATGGTCGGCCAATGGGAGAGTGCCCCTGGTGGCCAAAGGGAACTGAACCAGATACCCTCTCCCAGGCTGTTGTCACAGCCATGCAGGCCACTCTTCCCACATCCACTAAACTGGTCTGTGATACCTATTCTGGCCACCGGATTGCACCATCCAAAGCCCACTTCCTTCAGTCATTATGTCCAGGAGGTCTCCTCAAGGCACTGCTTCCTCCAGACCTTACTATTTTCCCGCCTGGATTCTCCCACCAATCCTCACCCCCATTGCGGAATGTTGACAGTAATTATCTGACAAAAATACTGCGGTGTCAGGCTCCATCCATCATTTCAATGTATAAAGCAAGAAAGATTACTGTGGGTGATGTGGTTGAGGTGGCTAAATTCCTTGGACTCTCCTCACTCCCTACATCCCTTGGACTCCCTCTTCTACCACTTGCTGATGGAACTCTGGCATCCCTGTCAGCAGAACGCACAACATTCCACTGTCCCAATCGGAAACGTAAATCCGCCCAGCTTCCTTTCCCACTTGACCATTTCCTTGATCCAAAGGTAGCAGAGGCAAAGGACCGTGCTATCTATACCTCACTCCAAGTTCGTAGTCTGGACAACATGGCTATCTCAAGGCTCATCATGGCCAAGATCCCTGAACAGGACACCTTTTCCTCATCTCCAGCCCTGGAAGTGTGGTTGAAAGAACTGTGGGAGTTTCTTGATACCACTCGGGATACAATCGAGGATTCAGCATTCCAGACGTTACCGCTCATCCCTACCTACAGCACAAGGGTCCCCACACGAATCTCCTTCCAAAAACTCACTGGAAGTGAGGTCCTCTTCATTGAGTATCCTACAGATATGCCGCTTGATGCATGCATTGCCCTGGGAATGAGGATCATCAAGGCCGGCGATTGCACAAGGAAACTTTGCGCAGCCATCAGATCTCGCAGAGCACAGCCCTTAGGAATCCACCATTCCGTTCTCCGTTTTTTCGTGGACCTCCCCTCCCACCAGATTCAAAACCGTTTTCGGAGGCTCAGCCATGAACTCCACTCACGGTTCTCCCGATGGTTCCGACACGAGTTGAGCGGCAACTCTCGTTTACAACCAGATGAGAAGGCAACCATCCAGCAGCTTCCACTCTGGGAGACCGTACAGGTTGGCCTCGCACCTGGAGGATTCGTTCCTGCGAGTGAGGCCCTCATGATTCCGAAAGGCGTCAGCATTGATGTCGTTCGAACATGGGCCACGGAATCAACGGCATATGTTCCCGCCGACGATCTCCTCTCGCTCGTCAAAGAATCGGTCTCTCTGCCAGCCTTCTACACAGATCACTTATCGTTCCCGCTTGCCATGAACACTGTGACACCAAATTACAAGTCACTACTGAAGGGAGTTCTCTGTTCACCGGAAAAACAGCAGTCGATCCTCGTTCCCAATGCCAACGGGAGAATGTCGCCATCCAACGAACTCTATCTCAGCTCTAATGCGACCTTCGCTAACAGCTTTGTGTCGCAAAACAGGGCGATGTTCCTGCATCCAGATCTCAGGGCCCTCGAACAACAGCTATGCAGTTGGGGTCTGATCGGCACCGTCACCGCAGTATCTTTCGAAGCCTGCGCATTGGCCATCCACCAAGATGCCAGAAGAACAGACATCCTGACTAGGGCCCTAACAGTCTTTCGTACCTATAACACCGAAATGCCGCGCAAACTGCTTGGTGACCATGGTTCTCAGAATGTACTACGAAATTTGCGTTTTATTCCCCGCAGCACGGGTTCTCGTTACGGTTCCGTTCCGACAGACCGCTACCACTCTCTCCCGCAGATCGTATCGCCCTCCGAGATACTGGACCCTAGGTTTGTCAGCGTGGCTTGGACCCAACGTGCGACGTGTCTCGAGGAACCGTCGCCTGAACTCCTGTCAGTTAACAGCTGGACCTGGGAGCCAACAGCCACAGAAGTCGTACGTGTCCTATTTTTTGTTCCGCCACTCACCTCACTCCCCACTTTCAGATCAAACACCTCTACATCCTCTCCACTGAGATTGCACCCAATCTACAACGCAACTCCGAGCTGATTAAGGACCTAAAGGCGATTTATTCGTGGCTCGATAACCACGAGAGCGAAGCCGAGGGGTTGTTGGACTACAACCAGGACAAATTGTTCCTCAACGTCGATAACCCTGTCTCGGAATGGACGTGGGACTCCGCGTCCGAGCTCCTCCTCGACGAGAGGGATACTTCCAACCCGCACCGCGTGAGGCAGTTCCTGAGGAACTATAGCGGGCTCTTGCGCGCCGCAGGGGTCAAGGAAATCAATCACGTCTCTATCCCCAACGACCTCCTGCGTGAAGATTCACAGGAGGCTCAGCTGACACAGTTGACACAAATTAGAGGCAGTTTCAACAAGATGCGAGAAGGGGATCAGTTTACGGACGTTACCCTCACCGCAGAGGATCGTACGCAGTTTTCAGCCCACCGGGTGTTCCTCGCTGCCCGAAGCGGATATTTTGAGACTTGCTTCACTCTCGGCTGGAGGGAATCGGTGATCTTAGACGGGAAAGACGGGAAAATCGGAATCGTTGTTGAACGTTGTCGAGAGTCGCTTGAAGCTGTGTTAGGTTCGTGATCACGTTCCCCGAAATTGAGGTACTGAGAAACCACGGCTTTTCGCATAGACTGGATGTACAAGGGATCATACAAGCTGCCAGTGGAAGAGACGGAGAGATTGTACGTCGTTGAGGAGATGTATAGGCTCGCGCACTACTGGGAGCTCACGGATACGGACCTATTCAACGGTCTAACCCGTGAGTTGATCCAGTCGATCGGCACGCGAACGTACAGCGATTGTACGTCATGTTAGACCTGACCCCTTTTGAATCCAGCCACTAACTGCATGATTCACGTAGTGAGGAAATTGGCGGAAGACTTGGGGTTAGAAAATGGGCCATTGGCGAAGAAATGCGAGGAGTTCGAGAGAAAGAATAGGTCGGTGCTTGCTGAGAATCGTTGAGCCGTTTGTTTCCAGTGTTCAGTTCGATCCCAAAGTTCGGCCCCACGCGATGTGATGAGAAATGACCTGGATTAGACCCATTACGCATTATATATCCAAATAAGTAGACCGGGGGTTTACTGACTATAGCGGGTGATGTATGATACAGCAAGGCGAGCGCGAAAGCGGGAGAGTGAGCCAAGACAGCATGTGCAGAAAGTCTAAGCATGGGCGCTGGCATGGAAAGTACTTTTCGAAAGCGGAGGGGAGGGATACAGCAATGAGAACGGAGACCTGGAAAATTGGACGAGAAGCCCAATTACGATGATTTGTCGCCCCATCTAAGAATGCCTTCGTAGACCCAGAACATCACTGCGGCGTTCGGCACAACCCTCATCAAGTGCGCGCTGAGTCCACCGTACAACGATCTCGCGCCCTCCTCGGCAATCACGAGACGGAGGGTTTGGACAAGTCCAGTATATTTTTTGACACCGTCGACCATCGGTTGTCGAAGCCGTGTCCGAAGTACCTAACAGTGAAGGTACCGTAAACACCGGCACACACGATATGAGACCGATCGGAGCGTACCTCGTGCGGGTATGTAATCAAGCTGGCCACACACTTGGCAGTTCCCGCGCTGCCAAGCATCCCTGCCCACTCTTGGAAACCTCCCTTGCCTCGCGACTCGGTATTGAGCCGCTTCAGCTTCTCGTAGAGGACCCACTGGATGGTGCCTTCAGTGACACCAAGGTAACTCGCGCTGAGCCCCTTGTAGAAGCCACGAATTCCTTCCTCCCTAGCAATTCGCTTGATCATACCCAAACTAGAGACGAGGGACTTGTTGGGTGTCGATTGCATAGCATTCGCGTGGTCCGCCGTTAGCTGTAATCGGGTTTTCACTACCCAGATTGGGTTTGTGGCAGTTCCGGTCACGACGCCCGCCAGTGCGGCGGCGGTCAAATGGACATAGGAGTTCTCTACACCGTCGTTGAACCGTTGGGCGATAATCTGCTTCCCGTTTCCATAGGTGAAGAAGTTTATCGACCGGGCGGGGATAACTCCGACGAGTGTGGCTCCAAGTCCTTTGAATAAGGCCCGAGGGGATTCATCCCGGTAGATGTCCCTTTAGATGTTGTTAGTTCTTGTCCCATGTGTCATAAGGCTCATCCGCTGTACGCACCGTATGATATGGGTGGTCTCTACGAAATGCCTCAACAAACCCGAACGACCCTGCGGCATAGTCAGAACCCCGCCGTTCATCCCATTTGCAACGACATTGACAGCAACATGGGTCTCCCTGAACAAACTAGACTGCAGCCTCGTCTTCACCACGTCGAATGGGCTCGTAACGATGGCTCCGGCCATGCCACCAATCCTGGCAAAAAACGGCGCGACGAAGGGGGTCAGGATCCTGACCTTGAGTACCAATGAAAGTAAGACTCACGCTCCGCCCACAAAATGCTGCCAGGACTTCGCGGGGACCCATTTTGACTGCGCGGTGTCGGACATTGGCAACTTGACTGTGCGGTGGCACGGGAGTCGGGAGGGAGGACGGTTTGTTGGTCATGTGATTCGGACTCTCAATTCCGACGATCGGGTTGTGCCGTGGCAGCGACGCGGTCCAGACACAGGGCAGAGAGGTGAGCCAAGACAGTTGTGAATCCATAATATGGCACCGCCAAAGGATTATCTGGTTCGACCATAGTTTGGAATTCACAGATTTATCTGCTACTCGTAAGTTAACCCAGTCTCAAAGGTATGAACGCTGAGGCCGTCATCCATCGCCTCCGGATCCTGCCTTCCCTCGGGGACCCAACCTGATGGCACGTCCAGCTCCCAATCTCTTTTCAACCTCGCGAACACCGCCTTGAAACTTGACGCCGCCCCTTTCTCCTGGACGAATGCCAGCGCGAGGCCGTTGCCATCAACACCGACGGTCGAACCTTGCGCATCGCTCACCCTCCGAATCTCCACCCTGAACCTCACAGGCTTTACCACCCCCATTGCTCCAGCGGGGTCCCTAAATTCGTCCAAACGACATTTCAGTAACCCCAAGTCTGCGGAGTGCGGTATGGAGATCCGGACTCCCATCTTCTCGAGAAGCCTTCGGCATTCCTTCTGAGTCGTAAACGCATTGTGGACCGAGAACAACGAGAGGACGGTCGGCTTGAGTCCAAAGAGTCCGAAGAACCCTCTCCTAGGAATAGTCTCTGCAGGAAGTCCGTCGAGGCCCATCTCCGCGTCCGAAAGTAGAGGGGAACCGGCATCGAAGGTGTTTGCTCGTTTTCTGAGCTTGTTCTCCGTTGGTTCTAGGACTCGAACCCGCCGGTTGGATTTAGTCTTTTTGTCCTGAGACTTCTTCAGGGACGATTTCTTCACGAGAGGTTCGTAGGTCCGATTTTCTTTATCAGCCGATTGTTTGGTCCTGGTCCTCGTGGAATGACGGCGCAGGACGAGTGGCTCTGTATCTTCACGGAAAACCTGTACCGCCCCAATCGTCGGCGTTGCCAATGGTGACAAGAACCGATCCTGATAAATACGCGGGCTTGGAGGGTTGATGCCGGGGAGGAAACGTTGGTCGAATTCTGCGCTGACAGGTGTGGGGGCGAACGAACTCGGTGTTGCGGAAGAGCCGGCGGCGTCACTGTAAGCCCCTGGGGTGGGGGGCCAGCTAGAATTTGGGGATGTAGCCGGGGAGATGGAGCCGTTGGCCCTCAGGTTCATGACATTGAGATGATCGGCGACCTGCTGGAAGAACTGTTGGATTCGAGCATCCTGCATCTCGGGAACGTTCAATAATGGAAGGTTGAACGTCTCCCAGATTGGTGAACCAGGTGCCGCCGGAGAGACCGCGGGCGTTGGGCCATAGCCCGTGAGGGGAGAAGTATAGGACGAGCGTTTATTAGGGGATGCTGAATGCAACATGATCTCTGGGACAGGCGCCTTCACGCGAGACTTCAAAACCCGAGAGGGGGTGGGGGGCGACGGACGGGGGATGTCCGGGCTTCGAAGAGGAGAGCCTGGGCGGATAGAATTTTGCTCGTGGTACGTATTCGGGGTGTTGGCGATTATTTCTTCCTCTTCGTCATAGTTTTCCATCCTCCGAGCACGGTACTGAACTAGGAGATGATACACGGCCTTCTCCCAAGTCTGTTCGGAATTTATGAGCCTTCGGATAAGTTGTTGATCAGGAGTGTCATTCCAGAGAGTGCGTAGATTGTCGAACAGATCAGGGTCGATATCCGACGCGCGTCCGATAGGCTGAGCGATTTCCACAAGATCAGGAACGTGAGCGTGAGTGGGTTTTGGGGGACGGGAAACGAAGAAGGGGTGAACAAGGATTTCGGCCATAGTTATCCGCTTTTGCACATCCTTTTCAAGCATCCTTGAGATAAGGTGTTCTGCCCGCCTGTCAATATGTGAGGGAATCTCGAATTTGGCTATCTTGACCTTCTCGAGTAGCGTCGCGAGGTCGTCGTCATCAAATGGGAGCCTCCCAGCAAGCAGAGCGAATAGGATGATTCCACAAGACCAGATATCCGATGCCGAGCCGTTGTACGGGGTCCCAGCGACAACCTCTGGAGCGGCGTAGTGAGGGCTACCGCAAGCAGTCTTGAGCAGACCATTACTGTTACTCTTTTGCCAGGCGGCCATGCCAAAGTCAGCGACCTTGATGTTCTTGTTGCCGTCGAGCAGCAGGTTCTCCGGCTTGAGATCTCTGTGGGCGATATTGAAGCGATGGCAGTAATCAACGGCAGTAATGATTTGTTGGAAGTAGCCCAGAGCCTCAGAAGTCGAAAGACGCCCGTTTTCGCAGATATAGTCGAAGAGTTCCCCCCCTTCAACATACTCCAGGATTAGATAGAGCTCGGTAGAGGTCTCCCAGACGTCGTAAAGCCGCATGATGTTCGGGTGGTCGATGAGTTTCATGATAACGATCTCCCGTTCGATGCCCAGAAGAATCCGCTCGTGGTCCTCGGCGAGACTATTGAGAGACATGCGAGAGTTGACAAGAGCGCTTTTCGAGACGATTTTGACAGCGGCATATTGTTTGGTTTTCATGTGCCTCGCAATCCTAACTCTCCCTTTACAACGATCAGTAGAGAACCTTTCTCAAGGGCGGCGAGGACGAACCAGAGCTGCCCTTTCCAATCGTCCGGCCGATCTTCCAGAGACCAATCACGCTCGGGTCGTGTGTCTTCCTCCGCTGCAGGGAGTTGAAGGGATCTTCGGTAGCCATAGTCTGCACAGAACAGTGGGGAAGGCCGCCTGCGGGTTCGTAGTCTGTGTGTCGAAGTGAGAGAGGTGAAGGCTGCAGAAGAACCGAAGGCGAAGTTCAACCAACAATTTCAGGCCAAGGGAGAGATCAGGTGACTTTGCGAGTTCTTGTCACGTGCCAGGCCTTAATCCAGTCGCGCTCCCCGACCAAAGTCATTTCGCGCTTTTGGGCCATGATTCTTGTCCATGTCCTCTATGTCCTCTGCTGAACCCCAGCCCACATACCCTACGCCAATTAGGGCGTCGTCGACTGAGGTCGATATTGACTTCCCTCCTCCCCCACAGAACAAGGAAACTGCGCCATTCTCTGTCTTATCATCCTTGTTCGAGAAGCTTCAAGGAGAGCGGAAGCCAGAGAAGAGGCACAGGCTCCTGAATAGCTGGTTCAATGTACACCCTTTAGCCGGGTTCTGCTGCACGCTGAAATTGACCGATCTCGTAGCACTGGCGGAGGGAGAAAGGATACGACCTATATCCCGTTCTTAGGCTAATCTTGCCGTATGTGAGTCAAAGGCCCACCCCGTGTGTCTCGGCGATTGAAATCTATCTCAGAGGGATAAAGAGCGCTCTGTATATGGCCTCAAGGAGAAGAACCTTGCCAAAGCGTACATCAGACTCATCCCACTGGGGTTGAAGGATCCCGACGCGTTACGCCTCCTTCAATGGAAACGACCGACTGAGAGAGAGGTGCGGTAACCAACCTCCGAACCTTTCTGAACTTGAACCCCCCCCCAGAGATCAGCCTCGGGAGATTTCTCCTCGATTCTCCACGACGTGATCAGGAAACGCTCATCCGTAATCCAAGGAACCCTCACAATCGACGATTTGAACCGATACCTTGACGAGATAACCGAGCACATAGGAAAGCAAGATAAACAATCTAAAGTCCTCCAGAAGATCTACAACCGTGCGACTGCCGATGAACAGCGTTGGATCGTCCGCATAATTCTCAAAGGTGGGCACCTATCGTTTCGGCTTGACGGTTTCGGACGATAACCCAAACCCACAAAGATATGACCATATCCGTTAAAGACACGACCTTGTTTGGCGTATTCCATCCGGATGCACAAGACTTGTACAATACCTGTTCTGACTTAAAGAAAGTTGCATGGGGTTTGTGGGATCCAAAAAGGAGGCTCGGTGACGAGGTACAGTACCCCGATTCACGCTTCTCGCATATCGCTGATTATCCGAAGGATAAACGGGCATACCTCTTCCGGGCTTTCACGCCTATGCTCTGCAGGCGGCCGACGAAACTAGAGGATAGCGTTAAAGAGATGCAAGGGAAAACATTCTTCATTGAAGAGAAGCTCGATGGAGAACGCATACAACTACATAAGCGCGGCGACGAATTCTTTTATTGTTCACGGTGTGTGCGAATGTCTAGGTGCTTCGCAGGGGTTAATCGGGTTACAGGAAGGGCAAGGATTACACGTACCTCTACGGGGGCCATGCGGGTGCAGGAAGCTTGACACCCTTCATCGCTTCCACATTCGACCCGAGAGTCGATGAGTATGTTACTCCACATCAAGCGTTATTCCTCTGACACTGGGAAAGGATAATCCTCGATGGGGAAATGCTAGTGTGGGATCCGATATCGGGCAGGAACCTCCCGTTTGGTACCCTGAAGACCGCAGCATTGGGTATATCGTTCCCACCGCCTCTGCAGATCCCAGGTTAAACACGTGTGTAGACAGGTCGAAGAAGGAGTACAACCCTCGCCCCTGCTGTTCGTGTCTCCAACTCCTCCGGTGACCCGGTGTTGACCTTCAACCTAGTCAAGGTTTTCGATCTGTTATACCTTAATGGCCAGTCTCTTATCCACAAGTCGTGCAAATTTCGCAAGCGTAATCTCCGCACCTGCTTCACCGAAAAGCAGGGCCGTATCGAGTTTGTGACTGAGTACCAGGGTAAGACAGCCAAGGACGTTCGGGAACGTATGGAAACCGTTATGGAGGCCAGGGGAGAAGGGTTAATCCTAAAGCACCCAGACGGAGTGTACGTCCTGAACGGGAGGAACAAGGACTGGATCAAGGTCCGCCGGAACACCCCCTGCTCGGGAGTTCCACGACTGACTTTTCTTATATGAAGGTGAAACCAGAGTACATGGTCGGTTTTACTACCTCTGAGTGGATTAGAAGGGAGGTTGACGATGTATAGGACAACATGGGGGAGACTGTGGATGTCATCGTACTCGGTAAGGGTGTTGACCAAGCCTCAATACTTCCACCTCCAAACATTCCTTGTAGGTGGTGAATTCGGTTCAGGGAAGCGCGGTGGCGGAGTATCCACGCTGCTCGTAGGGGTATTAGACGATCGCCATCCCGTCGGTCAGGACGGACCCAAGTAAACCCTTGTCATCTGCAGACCTAGGTCGGAAGTGCTCATTACCCCTTAGATACAGCACCTTCGTCTGGATTGGTTCCGGCCTCTCCTTTGCCGACTTTGTGTGGATCAGATCTAAGCCCTGGAAGGAGTTCGATCCGAAGAACCCACCTTCGTTCCTACAGACCGTCGTCAAGGCGAACGACGATAAACCGGATGTATACCTGGAACCCAAGGAGTAAAGTTATCTCCTACTCCCGTGCGCGGAGATGGTCACCAACATGACTATGTAGCTCGTTCATATTAAGGGTGAAAGCGGCAGAGATAACACCCTCAGGTAAGTTCCTAGCGTCTGCTTGACAGGAATACCATAACTAATGCTTGGCTTAGCAACGTTCCACGTTGGTTTGACAATGCGGTTCCCTAGGGCACTCGCCATTCGCGATGACCTCGACGCAACTGACTGCCTGACGGCCTCTGGTACGTCGGCCGATCTATTCCACGGCTTCCGTCTCACAGGCACCAGCGGTCCTTGATAGCGTCCGTTCGGATCGTAAGCGCAAGATGTCTGACGAGGCCCCCAAGTACGTTACGTTATCATCGTCATTTCGTCCCTCATATACCCCTCCAGGCAAGCGAAGAAACGCAAAGTGAATAAGGCAAAAAAGGTAGCCCATTGGTCCGATCATCATATACGATTTGCTGACACATATAGCCATTGTTAATGCCCGAGTTTGCTTCTATAAGCCTCAAGGACGTGCCGGTCGAATCAAATATGTTCGAGGGAATGAAGTTCTGTGCGTTGCCGGTGCTGTGCAGTATATTTGAATGCTAATCATTTGGGCTAGTGATTTCCCCTGACCCAAAGTCACGCACCGCAGCGGAAGACAAGCGAGAGCTGATGAAGCTGTGAGGTTTTCGGATTGTACCACCCTGATCCCTTTCATGAACGTCCTCCCCAGCGTGAAGGCCCATGGCGGCACGACAGCTCAGCTGGCGACTAACCAGGAATCGTTGTTCGTGGTTTATAGTGGCACTACTACCCGTAGGTTGTCGCCCGTTGAATTGGGTGTTTCACTAATGGAGCGTTGACAGCATTTGACATTAAACGAATCATTGAGAAGACAGAATTTGACATCATACGACCACAGTGGATCCTCGACTGTGTCCGGCAAGGCGAACTAGTTCCACTCAGGAAAAAATACTTCTTCCATGCTCCCCCAGCGCGGCTGGAGGATGAGGAGTACGACCTGAGTGACAGCGGAGACGAATCTGTGCCGCCCGCGTCCACAATCTCGATCAGCATGAAGGATGAAGACGAAATGGCTCGAGCTCTGGCGATGTCGAGAGCTTCCGGATCCAAGCTAGAGTCCGAACACTCAGAGTGGTTCAAGGTCGAACCCGGCGACCTGAAGGTGCTTGGGAAGGTCGATGACTCGGAGACCGAAGAGGACAACGACTCGGATAACCACGATTTTAATGAACCCGACGCGGTGGAAGACGACGACGACGAGTGGTTCTCGGTACCGAGGGAGAGCCAGGTGAAAGGCGAAGTGAAGGTTGCGAGCAGTTCCACGATGGGAACCCAGAGCTCCGAAGGATTTGATGTCGTCACGGCCCCTCGGATTCAGGATACCACTGTAGGTTTCTCTCCTTCACCCACCATCACAAATATTTAACCCCCACTCTATGTGAAGCAAGAAATGAAAGAGGAAGTGAAGATGGGAGAAGACAACAGCGCAATGCAATATGACCAAGACATGATATTCAGGCATTTGTGCGTTCACGACCTCATTTCCTCTCCTCCCTATCTTGGTATTCAACCACTTCATTAGGTGCTTCTACATTGATTCACCCTCCAACGCTCGTGCGAACGGGATGCAGATCAAGCCGAACTTGAAGAATGAGGGTGCAATAAGCGAAGGGTAAGTATCTCTTATTTGAAGGGAACGCCGGGGAGGTTTACTAACATAAACGGACACGTAGGCTTGAGAAGATTGTAACTCTGATAACCTCCAACGGCGGTCGCGTCGCTGGGCTGGACGAACCCAAGTTGACCCATATCGTCGTGGATAGACGGGATGTAAGCCGGAGGTTGGAACTCATGAAGCGAACGTCTAAGTACGTATCGGAAACGCGATATTTCTGGGACGTCCGTCTGACTTTTGCATGTACGAAAAGGCCCAAACGTAGGTACTTGGTGGTCAGCGAGTTCATCACCGCATGTTTAGAGGAATCTACTTTACTCGACGAGGAGGGTAAGTTTTTGTTATCCTCCGGACTTAGCTCGGGCTCACGAATATTCAAAGAATTTGTACCTTGATCCGGCGG
>Ga0307509_10009355_pt1 | contig 12280 bp, 13 predicted proteins | sample 10_EM_MG_FD_202245 | JGI IMG/M metagenome (GOLD analysis project Ga0307509, IMG submission 202245) | Populus trichocarpa ectomycorrhiza microbial communities from riparian zone in the Pacific Northwest, United States - 10_EM | ecosystem: Host-associated > Plants > Roots > Unclassified | place...
TCCCTTCCTTCCAACTGGAAATCACAATGGCGATCGTACTCATTCGTACAACTCTCCGTCGCTGTTCTCTCTTTGTACATCTCACCTGAAGAAATCTCGACCGACGAGCTGACTAAACTGGTGGAGAGATCTTATGGGAGCTTTCGCCATCCGGATATAACACCATTGAAAAGGTTGAACGACAAGACGTTTGTCTTGGAGTTGTTCCATGGTCCGACTTTTGCTTTTAAGGATGTGGCCTTGCAGTTGCTTGGAAACCTGTTCGAGTTTTTCCTTGCGCGTAGGAACAAGGCTAAGACGGAGGGGAGTGAGATCGAGAAATTGACAGTGCTGGGTGCGACAAGTGGGGATACTGGGAGGTAATGAATAAGACTTATTGTTGCGCATTGAAACTGACACGTTTGGTATATGGCAGTGCTGCGATATATGGTCTACGAAATAAGGAAAACATCTCCATATTTATCCTCCATCCAAAGGGACGCGTTTCCCCGATCCAAGAAGCCCAGATGACGACGGTCACAGACGCTAATGTCCACAACGTAGCCGTGAAGGGAACTTTCGACGATTGTCAGGTAAAATCCAATTACCCTTCGTTTTGTGGTATAGTACTCAGGATTCTTTGGGAAACAAAAGGATATCGTCAAATCCCTCTTTGCGGATCGAGCTTTCAACGCACGGCACCACCTTGGGGCCGTAAATTCCATAAACTGGGCTCGCATCCTTGCTCAAATGGTTTATTATTTCTTGTCCTATTTCCATTTTGCATCACAACTCCCGTCGGATTTGTCTCCAGAGGACATTGATCTACAATACGTTGTGCCGACTGGCAACTTCGGGGATGTCCTTGCAGGATACTATGCGAAGCGGATGGGGCTGCCGGTCGGGAAACTTGTAGTTGCCACGAACGAGAACGATATCTTGACAAGGTTTTGGAGGAGTGGGAGATATGAAAAGGTGGATTCATCTTCTTTAGCCGGAGGGGAGGCTCCCAAGGGCGCCGGCGTCGTGAAGGAAACGCTAAGCCCAGCAATGGACATCCTCGTTTCGAGCAATTTTGAAAGATTACTTTGGTATCTAGCATTTGAGAATGCAGAAGGCGATACCGAAGAACAAAAACACGATGCTGGATGCAAGACCGTAGAAGGATGGATGGGCAAAATGAAAAGCGATGGCAGGGTGGAGGTACCAGTTAGCGTACTTGAAGCCGCGAGGAAAGATTTCTTGGCGGAGAGGGTCTCAGACGAGTTGGTAAGTTATTATGTTTTTCTTGAATAACTTGGAGCTAAGGGAAACATCGAGACCTTGCATACAATCAGAACGTATTTCGAGGAAGAAAAATATATTGTAGATCCACACACCGCCGTTGGACTCGCAGCCGCCCGCATCATTGGTTCTCATAAGTGAACTTGTTTTCAGCTTTCCATTTAGTCTTTTTTTTTTACTGATCCGTACGGCAGCTCTCCTGCGACCTATCAAATCGTCTTGTCAACGGCACACCCTGCAAAGTTCTCAGAGGCCGTTTCCAAAGCACTTTCACAGAATGCCGACTTCAAATTCGAACGGGATGTATGTCCACAAGAGTTTAAAGGTTTGCTAGAGAAGGAGAGGAGAGTGGTGGATGTGCCGAGGCCAGATGTGGGCTTGGTGAAGGAGGTTATTGAGCAGCGTGCAATATGATGGGGGCAGAGTGTGAAAAGGTTTCCTTGAAGATCATACGGGGTTCTTACTTCCTGAGATTCTGTTTGTTGACACAAAACCAAGTGGTTTATTTATAACGAATATCAGGGCTTTTGCAGAGTTGGTGTAATAAGGAACATCGGAATATAAGCAGCTACGAGGGCAGAAACACATAGACTGCAAGGGAACTGGTCAAAAACTCGAACTATTTTGAGAAACAAAATACAAGAGAGACGTACGCAAAATTTGACCAGCCAGTGCCACCGTCTTCCTTTCGAAGTGGGTGAGCGTTAAGGACCTGGTTGATTCCGAACAACGCTGCAGGCCATGCAATAAATCTGTACAGCACAAATAACAAAATATTGAGCAAAAGGAAGGAGAGTGCACTTGAAGAGGTTTAGAAAACAGACCGGTTACGAGTGACCATGATGAGACCTGACAAGAACATTCCTGATGTACCGAAACCATCTTATGGAAAGCACTTTTAGTATTTGAATTGAATTATTTGTCGAACCAACGCACCTGTCGGTTCGTTGTGCCATGTAGCAGGAAAAGAATAATGGACGGCAAGAGAGTCGTCGCGCGGGTCGTCTTTAATAGTTGACATGAATGGTTCAGGATAAGGAAGTTGTCTCCTCAAAAACATGACAAGCAGGAGTAAACACGCGTTTGATGATTACCACCTGATGACAATTTCCGCATGAACGACATAAATGTCCTTACTATTCCACCAAAAGAAACACTAGAGTAGAATCGGGCGCGACTTGGTCCCTCTAGTTCGGATATTGTTTATAACTTTTTTCTCTGGATCTTCCTCGGGCTCTTCATCATCCCATACCATCGAGTCCTCATCAACTCTGGCATGTGGTGATTCAGATTCATCGCCAGACTCGCTCTCCGGTGTAACAGATCTCTTGCGTTTCTTTCCCTTCGATCTAGACGAAGACGTAGCCAAAATTTCCTCGCCTTCTTGTACAACCCTCTTTTCCTTTCGCTTTTTCCCTGCATTTTGAAGCCGCTTTGTTGGTGGTGGGGGAATCCACGAAAGGAATTCGCACACACAAGTCCAATTGAAGTCGTGCTGGGTTTCTTGAACATCGATGTCTTCAAGATTGTGTTGCCCTTTGCCATAGCCAAGTTCTTTGACTTATGACCGCTTCGTGATGCCCAAAATCGATTCCAGCTCTCCGGACCAGGTGTTTTCGACGGTATGACTATTGCGGCTTGTAAGCTGCACATTTGTCATAAGTTTACATCTGAAGCAAAAATCAGTGGGCTGTGTCAACCTCGTCCATCACAGCGGGCCGTGATCTTCAACCATAGATCAAAGCGTTCATGGCCTCAGGCCCAGGCTGGTTCCTATAAATACCATGCAGTCTTAGGGGCCCTATCCCAACTATCCCCCAATAAAAATGAACCCCCTACCCAAGGTCCTCTCATTCTTTAGGTGTTGCACTGCTCAGCCAGATACACGCGTACCAATCCCGGACATAACACGTTTGCCTCGCCTACTAATATCGTTGCAACTGAACATCAACAAATTGGGGCCAGAAGTGTTATAATTTACGATGGCACGTCCACCATTGTCGCCAGTATGCAGTTGGCTTCTCTTCTCCTTTGCCTTCGAGGCTGATCAATAAGGACCTCCTGGACCGACTTCCGCTCGTCAAGGAGCAGATACTAGTATCGACGGTTAGATTGATGTCGGTCCCCCTGAAGGCGAGCGGGAGGTTGAGTTGAAAAAGTGCAAAGATCAGTTCACGGCCGACAAATTTCCCCTCGTTCTATTGATACCTACAAGCCTCCTACTGTGTCCAATATCGATCGGTTCTCGGTTGTCACGGATTTCTTCTTCCTCCTTTGTACGTTTTTGTGATCAAGCCATTCTCCTTCCTGTTCGTGTCCCAAGATCAGGTCGCCAAAAGGTGATCCTTGGGCTAATGACTGTACCATCATAGCTATCTGTATTCTAGTGTGGTATGTAATACCATCATGATGATCACGGATTTGTCCGTAACGAGCGATACGAGAGGCTGCTTTTGCCAAGGCTGCTTCTAGGAGCCTGCGGTTAATGGTTCTATTTGTGTGTCAGCATCCGGTACTTCTGTAATCTACTCTGATACGGTCGCAGGTCTAAATTCACGACCTTCGGCTTTTGCGGTAGCAACCACAGCTAGCATGATCCTTTTCGTCGGCAATCCGACGGACTTTGTCATTTGCAATGCGGCCTTCACAATTCTTCCTTTCCTGGCTTGCAATGTGGCGTGATTTTCTTGCGCTTTCAGTCCGTTGGTGCACTACTCGGCAGTATTTTGTTGATTGTCTGTTGTCGTGCTGGGTTTCTTGCACATCGACGTTTTCAAGATCAATCGATTGTGTTGCCTTTTGCCATACCGCTTTGTGATGCTCAAAATCGATTCCAGCTCTCCTGATATGGTGCTGAAAAAGATAGACAGGGGCTGGACAAGCCAATCCAGACGAGGTATCGAAGAAGGTTACAAAGACCTCTCTTCAGTGTTTGGATTTAGCATCTACTATTCTCAGATGGCTCCATGTTCTCCATGTATTTTGACTCTCCTGTGTTTTCAAACTTCTGTATCCCGTTCCGAGACAGAAGGTTGTCTAGAGATTTGAACCATCGGGGTTTGTTATAAATGCGCTGCAGAAATTTGCAAAAAGGTCACTACCAAAACTTCCCGAGACGCGTTAGCGTTTCAGACTTTCAACGGAAACAGCCCATATTGAGGTTTCATCCGCGGTAGATGTGCAAGGAACTCAGCACGACAACAACGGGGTCTTGGAGTAGTACGCAAGCCAGGAAAGGAAAAACCATGAAGGCCGTGAAGGCCGCATTGTTTAACTGGAATGATGACTTCCGTGTTGTGTCCACCGCAAACTCCGAGATCAGCCAAACTCGTGGGTTTAACCCTGCGACTCTAATATAGTTCACCAGGAATACCGTTCCGGATAGCGAAAAGAAACCACAAGTAGAACCATTAACATCACGGGTCTTCCCTAAGGCAAGTTAACGAATAGACAAACAGTTTCTCCCACTGCTTCCACCCTGGTTGTGAACCCAGAAGGCGGCCGACTGCAGGATGCCAATGACCTCTAACGTACGCCAAAAGAGATGAAGAAGATGAGAATGTTATCTGGCTTGACATTATATGTAGAGCATCAGTTAAAGTTATTGAGGTACGGGCGTCTGATCTGATCTTATTATGCCATCACGAATTTGAGTAGCAAATGCATTGAGGAGCCCATAGAATACAGATAGCTATGAGGGTGCAGTCATTAGCCAAGGGTCACCCTTTGGGGATCTAACCTTGGAAAGAGAATGGCTTGATTACAAAACGGTAGAAAGGAGGAAGGAGATGAGCGTGACAACTATAGTAAGATCGATATTGGACATGGAAGACTTAGAGGTACACAGAACGAGTGTAAATTTGTCGGTGGTTGAAAATTGCGCTGTGATGGACGAAATTCAAAGTGGGTTGCCATAGCCCGAAGCTACGTTAACCTATGGCTTGGCATTGAATATGAATTGATAATGATATTCAACTCAACCGGCGGCTCACCTTCAGGGAGACCAACATCACAATTCACCTAACCATTGATATTAGCATCCGCTTCTTGACGAGCAGAAGTCGGTCCTGGACGTCCTTATTGATCAGCCTCAAAGCCAAAGGAGAAGAGAAGCCCAACTGCATACCAGCGACAATGGTGAATGTGCCACCGTAAATAGTAATACTTCCGGCGACATTGAACATCCCAACTTGATGTTCAGTTGAAGTATTAGCAGGTGAGGCAACGGTGTTAGGTTCTGGATTGGTATGCCCAGGCTCGGATATATCTGGCCGAGGAGTGCAACAGCTGAAGAATGAGAGGATCTTGCATAAGAGGTTCATTCTTGTTGGGGGATAAGGTTTTCGACATTGCAAGTATTTATAGGAAACTAGCTGAGGTCATGAGCCTTTGGTCTACGGTTGAAGATCGCGATGTGATGGACGAAAGTGGGTTGTAACAGTCCGCTGATTTTCGACGAGGGTGCAGCATGCAAGCCGCAACAGTCATACCGTCAAATACACTTCGTCTGGCTATGGAAAAGAGCACGATCTTCCAATCGATGTGCAAGGAACACAGCACGACAACAGACGATTAACAGAATTCTGCTGAATTCTGCGCCAACGGGGTCTCGGAGTATGTTTCGAATCACGGAACCGAAGCGCAAGACCAGCACGCCACACTGAAGGAAAAAATCGTGTAGGCCGTGAAGGCCGCATTGTTTACCTGGAAGAGTGACAGCCTTCGTTGCATTGCCGACGAAAAGGACCATGCTAGCTGCGCTGGCCACCGCAAAATCCGAGATTAACCAAGGTAGTGTTCCGGATGCTGATAAGAAGGCACAATTAACGACGGGGGTCTTCCCCAAGGCAAGTTGAACACTCACAAATGGATCGTTGCAATGACCATGCTTATGCCAGTACTGAATTGACTGAGTGACGTGCATCGACCCGATTGGACAAAAAACCGATTAGGAGCTTCATTGTGGCATTCAATATCCAGCGTTGACGGGCACATCGAAATGTATGAGGTTGTGTCGAGGGGGGTCACAGAGATCCCTTCCTGTTATCTGATCTACTATTCCGCCAGATGGCTCCTTGTTCGCCATGTATTTCGACTCTCTTGGGTTTTCAAAGTTCGACAAGATTATCTAAAGATTTGAACCATTGGGGTTTGTTATGAATGCGCTGCAGACAAAAAGTCGTTACCACAACTTCCCGAGACGCGTTATTAAGCGTTATTAGCTTAACGTTTCAGACTTTCAACACGAACCTATAGCTTCGTTCATCGTTACCTCAAGGCGATGTCAGCCTCCAATAGACAAATCGATCAACTTGAAATTGATATCCGTTTACGCAGGTTCCTAAAGGAAGGAAACAGCCACCCTGCAGCCCACCACTGTAATATGGGGAGTTTGAAATGTTTTGGTAAACAAGGTTTATAATAGTGTTGCGCTCCTAGCACGAGGCCGAAGAGATAAGCTCGTCCGGTAATATCTCTACAACAAGTCATTCTTTTGACTTTAAATTTAACAGGGAGATGCAAATATGTCTCACAAACATGACTATATTTTTTTCCTGAATTAAAACGAAGTATTTCTCATGTCGGCTTTCCGCGTCGATGTTTTGGGAGTTTGAAACGACACATCAAATTTTCACATTCCGAGTCCATTCCCAATCACATTGCGCAGGTTGGACATAATTCAGTTTGGATTTCATCACCTCTAGATCTGGATTGACATCTTACATCAAGGTAATGAAATCCACTGTAAAAAATCCTCAGTCCTCATCATCCCAGTTTTCCTTATAAAAACTTGATATTATTGTTTACATATAGTGTGTTTATCTAAATAAAAAATTCCATGAAGGCAGCTTTTGAATTGAAGGAGGAAATCGCCCGTTTCAAACTCCTGTAACGTTTCAAAATGATGGACACCCAATGGTAGTACGATCAGGAAGTCTGCTAGTACTACGAAACACGCCATGGCCCAACACTGACACAGTTTTAGTCATTCCAGTGTGATTCACTAAACATGTCGCGTCTGTTGTCGTGGTTCTGCTACACTCCTTCGAAATGCCTGTTCCAAGCACGGTGTAGGAGCAATTAGGACCACTGGTATGCCAAATTGCCAGCAGGGTTCAGGATCTGACCGTTACATTGCCACCACATTGGAGAATCAAACTTTAATTTTGTTTTTGCTCGTAAGGTAAGTTAGACGCGTGAAAGGTGAGTACTTGAGTATTTACCAGAATAATTAACGACGCGTCGTCGCTGTGGGAATAACACGTGACTTTTTGGGTTCCACCTCAAGGCATCTAAATATAGAACGGCAGTTATTCGCTGCTCTGGAAATCCCGCATAACTATTCCACAAGAAATACCACAATATGACAGTAGAGCGGATGACTAGAGTAGAATCGGGCGCGACTTGGTCCCTCTAGTTCGGATGTTGTTTATAACTTTTTTCTCTGGATCTTCCTCGGGCTCTTCATCGTCCCATACCATGGAGTCCTCATCAACTCTGGCATGTGGTGATTCAGATTCATCGCCAGACTCGCTCTCCGGTGTAACAGATCTCTTGCGTTTCTTTCCCTTCGATCTAGACGAAGACGTAGCCAAAATTTCCTCGGCTTCTTGTACAACCCTCTTTTCCTTTCGCTTTTTTCCTGCATTTTTTTGAAGCCGCTTTGGTGGTGGTGGTGGGGGAATCCACGAGGGGAATTTCGCACACAAGTCCAATTGAAAACCATAATCGTATCCGACGCACTTCATGGTCCAAACTCTGAACATCTGAAGGGAGGTGAAGGGGAAGAAGAATCAGACTCGAATGCTCCCTTATCTCGCGGGGGAAGAGGGGGATGAATTTCCATACCTCTTCTCCGCTACTGAAAGCTGCCTTAACATCTTCAGTTGTCGTGTTCTGCCATAGCCCACTCTCGAGAATAAAATCTACTTCTTCATCTGTTGGCGCCCGGTCAAATTCTGTACTTTTCCGGAATTCAATCCTGGATCTAACGAAGCGGCCCCACTTTTTGCAGCAAATTTTGGTCGCCCAAGTGTTTTTGACCTGAAGAACCAGAACTGGATCAGCAATGTGACTCGGTCGCCCTCAGCCAAAAAAAAGCGCCTTACTTTGTCCTCCTGGCTAACCCATTCCTCCTTTGTGAGAGATTTGGCCGGTTTGATGTGATATTGTCCCATGTACTGCCACTCTGAACGACGCAAATCCCGTGTTATCACCCTGTACACTCCTTCCAGATTACCTCGCCTTGAACCTGTAGAAAACCATAAACCACACTTTCCCGGGACCTGGGGTGCGCATGGTTGATAATCCAAGTGAAGATACATAAAGTCGTTCATGCCATGCTCTGCGAGTTTTTCCTTGCCAATGGGTGGGAAAGTTCCCTCTGAACTGCCGCCATACACGGAAGACATAAACTTGCGGGTGACCATCATGTTGAGCTCTGCCCGAGAGAGATTGATTTTGAAAGGCTTGATTCCGATGGGTTCAAGACGTGACTTGATTACCTGTTCGCTAACTGTCATATAAGCAATTGACTTCTTTCCCTTAGGCTTTGCGACGATGAACAAGTGAGTAAGAGATTCAGAGAAACTGTCATTAGTACGCATGAGATGGATTACTAACCTTGAACAGCTTCTTTACTTCGTCTTCCACGTTCTTCTTGTCCAGCTTGAGTCGTTCAAGAGTTGGTACGACCACCTCCATGACGAGACGTCGTTTCTTTCGAGGACCCGACATTGCTGACGCGTTAGAGTCGAGTTTGATATCATCTTCATCCTGGAGTTTCACGATGGCGTTTGCAGTTGAGACAGGTGCCTGGCAAGGCAATCCAGATGTGTCGAGGAGGGTTACAGAGACTTCTTCCTGTTCAACTTTGACATTTGCTATTCCGCCAGACATGTACTTTGACTCTTCTGGGTTTTCAAACTTCCGAGTCCGAGCTCGACAAGATTGTCTAGAGAGATTTTGAATCGTTGGTGTTATGAATGCGGCCGACAAAAAAGTCTTTACCAAAACTTCCCGAGACGCGTTATTCAGCGGTTCAGACTTCCAACAGGAACCACCTATATTGAGGCTTCGTTTCAGTGCCGACCTGACCATCGCGAAAGCGTTGACGCGTTATGAATGTTCATTGAATTCAAAAGGAGCACAAACCCTTCTTCTCGGTTCCGTAGACCCTGCAAGCAGTAGTTGAAGGAAGGTATACAAGTTCAAGACGAAAATAGCAACACAGACCGAATTTGTACAACTGCAAAAACTCCTTGACAACTAATCATATATAGGATGTGTAACAAGTCCCATCGCAAAAACATCAAGTCGTCATTTCAATAAATGCCAGGTATAAGACTGTATGGCACCCTACTGGCCCAACTGTCCCATTGGGCACCAAACTCCTCTCTAAGCATTGAATCTTCCTTAGAAATTCTTCGGCGAAGAATACCAATGCCAACGACCGTGGCTACAAGCCAAGCGGCAGGAAGAATAGTTTGTAGCAGCCATGGCGAAAGGAGTGCGGAACATTCCTCTCTAAAGTAAGCGCCAGGAAGGGTGTTATATGCCAGAGCGCCGAAGGTTGATAATGAAGCTCCTGAGTAACCTGGATGGCGCACGATTCCGTATGGCCCAGTGGTGATCAAGCGATGGTTTTTGCGGATGCTGATCTCGAATGTGAACATCTTGCCCATAATGGAGTAGCAACGTCTTCGGATGTAAGCTCCACTGAGAGCACAAATCCATGAGAAGATAAAGGCTGGGGTAACTTGAAACGATGGTGATCCAAAATGGGTGAGGTATTTCAGCACCCATCGTGAGGGTATGGTGGATGGGTATGTGCTGGCCAGAATAACAAAGATCTCGAGGACGCCTGCAGTCCAGGAAAGTGTCTTTGAAAAAAGAATGTATAAATCGGAAAAAAATATGCAAGCATTGAACCACGAACGCACCTTCACCACAACAGGGAGCAACCAGACTTCGAAACCGATGGAATCGACTCTTTCTTGTTTGTTTGGAGGACTTTGGGGAGGTGTCAACGTCGTGTTCACTGCCCAGATTATGGACGCCGAAAATGGTATCTTGAGGAGAGACATGAGATCGAAGTGGTATAGAGTTGGCAGCTTAAGAGGCCCATCGGTGCTTTGTGGAACGGAATCGCGGTGTGCACGTGACCGGACGAGTTCGGGTTCAATAATATCTTCACCCCTTTCTGGATCATCTTTACCCAGTCATGAGGATGGGAATTCTCCATATTCGACAACCGACATAATGTGCCAATTATTATGAACCCCACGAAGGGACCCGAATGGCAACAGTACCAGCAGTCCTAAAAAGAAATCAGCCTTCAGTAGTACTTCAGTGGTCAACGTTCAAAGCTTCAACTGTTGCATGTAGCGTAGATTCGCATATGGTGACCGGGACGACCAGCTCGTACGTGTGATATTCTATTTTGGTCTTTTATTTCTATCCTTTCCGGGTTCTTCGTTTCCTTTCAGTTCTGCTTCTTTCCATCTTTTGTTGAACTCGTTACTTACACCTCTCGTATTCTTAACGAACACACAACTGATCGAACACTCGTCTATGCATCTAGGTCGAATCACAGCACAGTTCCCAGTGGCAGCGTCAAGCCATTTAGTCAAAGACGACGAGAAAGCCATAGAAAACGGCTTCCCCTTCAAGCTTTACGTTGATAGCTTGGTGTAGCAGCACCTCGGCTAAAAGAGAAGAAAGGATTTTGGCCTCGACCTCGGCTACTAAAATCTAACAAGGAGTCGATATCGTCGTCGTCGTCATTGTTAGGCGCTGCATTGGCGAATAATTTATCTGCATCGTCTTCGACATCGAATCTTTCACTTCTTTCGTCTGCTCCTATGAATTCTCAATTCGAGCCCAGTTCAAAGAACCTGACATCTACGTCTGCGACTAGCCTTATCCTCGATACTGCGCCCAGCATATTTAACACCGCTCTTCACGCCTCCACCACATCAAACGACGCACTCTCAGTCACTCGCAACATGGAACTCTAATTTAAAGGCGAAAGCTGCAGCAACACGCATGGACACGCTCAAGAGCTCCCTCTGCCTTTGATACGAATGGGACGATGGGAAATTAGGAGCAAGAGCAAAAGTCGAAGATTGGATGAGACGTTTCTTGCGAGCAGGAAGGAAGTTTTGTTGGGGCAAGAGCACCAGTTTTGCAGTTGTATATGCAACCGAAGAGTCGGCCTGGGACTGCTGGGTCGACATCTGGGACTGGATCTGGAATTGGTGGTGTGCAGGCTTCGTCTTCTTCGGCAACGCTGGTGGATACGTCGTCAGCTTCGCTTGTTTCGTCTGGGTGAACTACAATGGTCAAGACGAATCTCTCAAGGTCGGAAGGCTTAAATTTACGTCGGAAAGGGTCTATCAGCCGATCGAAATCTTTTGGTTCGCTCCGCTCGCAGAAGTCTCAACGATCACTAATCTCAACCCAATTCCCCTTTGATACATTCTCAATTACCTCAACAACGCCAATAGGGACCTGGTAAAGGCCAGGTAGGGTCCACGATTACGACAGCAACCAAAATCTAGATCTGTGATTTCCTTGGATAGTATTTCTGACGCTTCGCCTGCGTCGGGGGCTGTGGTTGCGCTTGCCGGAATAGAGGAGAGGAGAGGGCCCGCAGCAGCAAGTACGGGGGCTTCTGGATCGGGCGTTGTCATCTGCGTCGGAATTTCGATCAGGTCACACAGTCTAGAGCTCAACGTGAATGGGGACTACGTCCTTTCTCTTCCGTGGCACCCCTACTGCAACTGCTTCAGACTAGGGTTCGAGCATTAAAGGGAGAAAGCATCGGCATCAGTATAACAATTCTCCCTGCAATCGGCTTTGGCCTTGGTTCTACTATCGGTTCGATCTTCGAGAGCTTGCCTCACAGCTACGCTGTGCTTAATACCACAAATAATGCAACCAAAATCCACTCTTCTTGGTCCTGAAGAAGCCAATCCTAGTAATAAACGGATTTAACCAATGTTCCTTACTCATG
>Ga0307509_10009356_pt1 | contig 12279 bp, 5 predicted proteins | sample 10_EM_MG_FD_202245 | JGI IMG/M metagenome (GOLD analysis project Ga0307509, IMG submission 202245) | Populus trichocarpa ectomycorrhiza microbial communities from riparian zone in the Pacific Northwest, United States - 10_EM | ecosystem: Host-associated > Plants > Roots > Unclassified | place...
CATGAAAATTTATACTCTTTATCCTTCTTGATTGTATTCTGGTTTATAATGCATATATTCTTGGACATTGATGGGGGATTAAGAGATTGATCATAGTTATTGTCAATTTGATTTTATTTATCCTTTCTCGAGGACGAGCAAGAGCTAAGTGTGGGGGTATTTGATGCAACCATATTATTCGATAGTTTCACCCACATTTAACTAGTGTTTAGCCTATGTTATATATAGGAAATGCCTTGATATTTCTTATTTTATGTTTTGAAGGCACTTTTGGATGAAAGATGCAAAAAGGAGTAAATTGGAGGTAATTGACAGATTTGACGTTCAGTCGATGTTTTGTGTAGAGCGTGAGTTCTAGAGGTCGAAATGAAGTGATTCCAGTGGCACTAAAAAGCAAACATCCATACCTTTCTGGAAATTTAATGCAAGGCTATTTCTCTTTTTTAGGAAAATAGTTATTGAAGTACTTAAATGTAAACTATCAACTTAAGGGAGGACTATTTTGTAAAATAGGGACTAGGGTTTCTTAGCATATAAAAAGAAAAAGAGAAGGGAAAGAGGGCAGAAAAGAGGCAGCAGCCAGAAGTGAAGAAACACAAACTCTCCTCTCTACAAACCAGAAATAATGCTTTCTTCTATCTTTAAGAGTAGTTGTTCCATAAATATGCAAGGCTAAGCTCGTTTTCTTGGTTGCAAGGACACAACAAACCTTCGGATTTCAAGAACCGTGAGATTTATTCTTCAATTTATTTTCAGTTTATATTATGAATAAGTATGATTGTTTTCCTATGCATATTTCCTATGATTGTTGTTGATAATTGCTAGAGCGGACTCAAAGTTATTATTGTGAACAATCTATTGCTAAGTTTGATATCAAAACCGGAGTTGTGATATATGAACTTGTGAAGCAACTAAGCTTGATAATTGTGGTGGAACTACGTTATTAAACTTAGGGAGAACACTGAAACAAAGAAAACACAAGCTGTGGACAGCTTGGTTGTCAAGAGATCAATTAATTTATCTAGTTCTTAGGGTTGCCATTGAACTAAATCATTAATGCGGACATTGTGATTGTTTGTTGGTTAGGGTTAGCTATACGGCGGATCCGTTAATTAACTAATGTTAAGAAAAGATAAAAATTCAGAATATAAATTGAAATTTCGTTTCAAGGATCGGTTCTAATTTTCGTTGGTGGATGTGTGCTTACGACCAAGGTTTGTTTTCTTGATAAAATTCGGTTTCAATTGATTTTGTTTGCTAGTTTAATTTCTTCCATAGTTTAGATCATCACTAATCAAAACCTCCTAAATTGCATATCATCTATCATAAAAATCTGACTTGAACCTTTCTCGTGGGATCGACCTCTTGCTTGCTATATACTATCTTGTGTGTTGTGTTTGAAGCTAGGGTAATTAATTTGTGCGACCGCGACATCGCAACACCTCGTTAGCATGATTCTCTTTTGAAGCTTCTTCTCCAATTAAATCTACCACATAAGGTAGCCTTGTAAGGAAAACAAGTGGGATGTATGGGAAACCTATGAACTGGTTTTTTAGAGATGTTCCACTAGGTTGGATTTTGCAGTTGAAAGGGAGCCTTAGTTGTTGGATGAGGGGTTACCGTTGTATGAGTAACTAGAGCTTCCACATACCTCATTTTTAACGCTTGCTCAAGTAGGTTGGTTAACCTTGCCACTTCTCCCTTAAAGATCTTTATTTCTTTCTAATGTTCAGCTTCAAAATGTGCATGCTCTTCGTTCTCCATTAGCTTTTTTTTGGGTCTTATGTAATGAATTCACTTATAAGAGGGACTTATATTTCAACTCCTACATATGCATATATGTCATGTAAAAATTCAATTTTTTTTTTTTTTTTGCATATTGATGCTTATGTATGCTTAAATTGGATATGGATAAGCTTATTTGAACTTGATTCATGACTTCAATTTCTTGATTTTGGGCAAGATTTCTGATTCTTGTTGATTGTTGTAAAGGAGTATTTCTCCAAGTTCTTATCATGATTGGATTCCAAACACATTAGATAAGAAAGAAACTGAGTCATGGCCTTTTTATTAGATAAAAATACTTTATAATTTTTTTTATAAATTAAACATAGAAAATCCAGAAAAACCTATACATCATTACTCATATAAAGCTTTGCCTCTATTAACTATATTTCTAATAAAAACGGTAGTTGCTTCCAAGTGCTCTTGGTAGTTCATAGCATCATTTTCAAACTAAGTACCCGGTTGCTGTAATATCTCAGCCTGGCGTGCTACTTTCTCAACCTGTGTTGTCATTTGTCTTATCTTGTAATAAAGTGTTGCCAGCGATTAGGACGCCATTACTGAAAGCTATGGCCTCATTTTTTCTTTTAAGCATTCGTATTGTGTTTCCTAGATAAGTTACTTTAGTCATTGCTCATCATAGTTCTTCCCTTTTAATGTTAAGCTCAGCTATTTTAGAGTTAATTTTAACCTTAAAATTATTGATGTAATCTTTACATTCATGATGCTCTTGCTTGGACCTATTCAGTTCCTTTTCTATTTAAAAGTATTGGCTTTATAGCTCCCTCAACTCTTCCTCTTAAATTTCTAGCTTGGATGTAACACTATGAGCTGTTCTTTTGAATACTCAATCCATTTCTTGTAGTCTCTCATGTTAGAATCAACAGCTTTCCTATCACTTCTTTTTTTCTCTAACTATGTTATATATTGGGCTCACATCCTTCTTTCTTATATATCAAATTCAGCAAACCGATTTTTTTTTCACCGTCTAATTTCTTTTTAAGGTTATCATTTTCCTTTTTTAAGGAATCTATTATTTTCTTATCAACACTCATCTTGCTCTTAGTTAATTTCTTGATCTTGACCCCTTCTTTTTCTATATGCACACATTTATTGACTAGTTCATCATGGTTAACCTTTTGAGTTCCCAACTTATTTTAGATCCTTTTGGCTACTTCTTAGGCTACCTCAACCTCTTTATATCATTCTTGTGTCGTCTCAAGATCCTTTTTTAGGATCACTAATTGTTCATCTTTTCCTTTAAGTTGTTGGTTCAAAAAGTTTCTCATCTTATCTTCTTCTTCCAGTTGTTTTTCTAGGAGTTGTTGATGTCTTTTGTTGTTATAGAGGTCAACTCTACACTTTTCTAACTATTTTCTTAGCTCTTCCTTGTTGTTAATCCTTTTTCTTTTTTATCCTTCTTTAGTTGCTTGTGGTAACTCTATTTTTAGGTTTCTAGGAGTCATGGATTCAGTCATTCCATAAAACCTATTATTTCTCCAGATGGCAAAAGTTTTAGCTAAATTATGATTCACATTCACTTCCTTCATCCTTCATTATCATAAGTCTTCCCCAATCTTATATAATAACTTTAAGCTCTTCTAATGACGACTGGCTCTTGAATGATCTAATGAAATCGACTAAACCCAAGGTTTTTGGCATATACTGCATTCCACAAAGCTGTCTCATCACCAATGTAGGAGCATAACCAATGTAACTGATTTTGATCAAAGAGACTTATATTTTACCACCACAACTCATGATACAAGATGTATTGTTCATCCAATGTTTTTTCCACTTGAAGTTGCTTTGCGGTAATGCTGCATGTTTCTCCACCCATGCTTTCTCATACATATTATTCCACGTTTCATCCAGAATGATCTTTAATGGTTAAAGATTAAACCACCAGAAGTTGTTGAAAATATATCTCGATGTTTCGATGTGATTGATAATGTAAAGATACAATAGCGGAACACAACATCTCATGACCCCTCGTCTATGTATCCTACAATGATTAAGTGATAACATGGTTTCAGCTGAAATTGTAGTGGAAAGATTAATTTTTGGGTGCTCATACTCTACAAATGCATTCACGACTTCCAAACTGGTGACTCCAGCTTTAGATGGGAATAAGCTAACCCAAATATAGCAAACGCCACTATCTTGTATCGTTCATTTCCCAATTTTTTCTCTTCCATGTCTTTCTTCATTTTGGCTTCAATGCTTTTCCATATGAATTCCTCATCAACTATCCTACACTAATTGACCATTCCTAAGTATAATAACCTGATTATCTCTAAAGTAGTATCCTCAAACCTCTACCTGAAGTAAACCTTAAGGTAGTCATTTGAAAAATCTAGGATCCTACTATACTATTTCAACGTGGGTGTCATATCGATGTTTTCAAAGGTAAAACACTAATAATTCGGATCCTAAAAATTCAGTAATGCTTTTATAGTTGATGCTTGTATTGGGAGCCTCATCAACTGTGCAATCCTTCTATATTCTCTTTTAAAAAACATCTCATCCACGTATCCCATGATGGGTAACAGCTTATCCATGTCATTCATTGTATGATTTATCTTTGTAATGTGTGGCAATCCATTAGCGTCGATTCTTAGACAGTTTCCCTTAATTAATTATGGCAACTTATATTCTTGTCTAAATTCTTGAAAAGATTTAATGGAAGTCTTGATTTTTAGTTTAAAGTCATGTAGTACAGTGAACATATAGTCATACTTCATGCAAAATTATAGATGACATATACAACCTAAGGATAGGTTTTATTAGTTAAGTGAACATGGGTAGGTTTTCTACCTAGTCTTAAAGGGTTTCAGATCTGCCTAGTGATGGCCCTCTTAAGGACAGTAAGAGGATGTTGCAAGGAATGGTTAAGACATGTATGCCCACCATTGTCAAGCAAGCACTTAGATTTGAGTTGGGTGTTTCACAAGTCTTGAACCCCAACTGATAGTTATAGGGCAGACCGCTAATTCCTCATTTATCCTAGAAGTTTGTATGTGATCTTGAAAAATAAAGCATGTGATGCATGCAAACATCAATCCATATCTAAAGTAAAAAAGCATGAGCAAATAGTAAAAAAAATAAAGTATACAAGAAACAATTAAAGAAAAAACATGATAAAAATAAAAAACACGGATCAAATAATAATTAAAACACAACAATCAGACAAAAAATGAAGCTTAGTCCACGAGTGTCCCAAGTGGAGTTGTCATTTTGTTGCCCTTATACGGTGTCGTGATGATCGTTTTCTAGAACTAGGATCCTCAGGAGTAATGGGTGGAAAGAACAAGGAACTCTTGTTTCTTATGAAAGAAAAAAAAATGATTGGAGTCGCCACCCAATATTTTGATCACTAGAAACCCTAATTAATCTCAAAGTTTAGATAAAATGGCTGGTTATGTACAGGGAAAATGTATCAGCCCTAATACATTTTACCTGAGGTAAGTTGCATTTCTTATTTGTCTAAAATAAATTAAGGTATTGTTGTATTTTTTAGCTGTTGGTCTATCTATTGGTTAAAATTGATCCACCCCATTAGAGGGGACCATGGATTATTGGTTAAACATAATAATTCTAAAATTCAAAACATATAAATAATAGTAATAAAAAAAGGACTGTATTTTTATTTAATATTGAGAATACATCTTACATATAAGTTCATAATCTCATATATTGAAAGGAACAAAATATATTTTTAGTATTTTTAAAATGTAGACCAAGTTCTTATGGCTTTAATAAATTGGTTAATAAACCCAATATATATGTAAAAAAACTATTTTTTTGTAATATTTTTTTTACTATGCTAAATTATACAAATGTGATTTATTTTTGAGAAATTTAGCCATATGAAATTTAAAATAAAGTTGTATTTTTTTTAATAAAAGATTTTTGCCTTTTGTTTTATAAGAACAGTTGGTTTATTTAATTCCAAAAAGACACCTTGCATTCAGGTCATAATTCCAAATATTTTTTTAAAAAATATAGACTAAAAAATAATTACAAAATAGTCCTTTGAAAAATATAAAATTAAATTGAAAAAAATAAGGTTGTGTTTGGCAAGCCACAAAAAATCAGAAAAATAAGATTGTCATAAACTGCCAAACATGCCCTAAGGACCAAAAGATGTTTTTTTTTCTTTTGTAAAATTTTGCACAATCAAACACTGTTTTGGGCCTGGAATGGGCTCAGCCTAGCCATATAGGCTAGGCTTCCTAGCCAAAAGCCTAGATCCAAAAAACAAGACCCTAAATCAAAGAACAAAAAAATGAAGATTGAACAAAGTTTTTTACTTGAACTTAATGAAAAACATGAAGAACACAATAATGAAACCAGAAACTAAAGTGCAATCACAAACTAAAGTGCAATCACATACCAGATTACGTTAAACAAAAGACATATAAAGATGTAACATTAAAAACTAAGTCATAATCGTGAATCAAACAACAATGATGAACTCAGATTTAGACACATCGATCCTAACAATTGAAGACCCTAAACCATGCATTCAAAAAATCTAAAGATCGATTGATCTAAAGTACGATATAAAAGAGTAAAATGATATTGTTAAATAAACATATATGAATTTGAGCTTCGATTGAAACTCACAAGAGAAGCTAAAACATCATATCATGAGGAAACACAAATATCAGCTGAAGAACATTCAAAAGCAAACCTAAAAACCCAGAAAATTAACCTACGCCTTGCAACTATAGCTTTAAAATGCTCACCGTAACTTGTTTGAATCATCCAAAACAACAAGAAATAAACAATCAGTAGCAAAACAACAAGCAAAAAAACAATTGTTTACAGAAAGCTAAAAATACATTTTTCTATGTACAAACATTGTTCTATTAATTAACTCTCTCATTCCTAATCATAAACATTATGCCTATAGCTCAAAAAAGTCTAGCCACCCACCAAAATAGTCTAAGAACAAAAAAAAAAATCAACAACATCATCTTTCAACATATTCTACCACAAACATATTAATGATTAACTTAACATTAAAATATGCTAAAATACCTTTCAAACTAACATTTATCACTTCATCAACAACTCTAAAGTATCAAACTAGGCATCAAACAAAACTTGAACATACATACTAAATCATGTCATAACTAAACTTATTAAAAACAAGCATCCATTGCATATTCAACTTAGAAAAAAATTTCACAATAGATGAATAATAAACATTCAAACATGAATTTAAAGGACAAATAAAAAAAAATTTGTGCTCATTAAGCTACAACCCCATCAAAGTTAAAGATATACCTTTTAAAAGCAATGTTGATTCCTTCTCTGAGTTATTTACTTCTTTCCTCTTGATTTTTAGCTTCTTTTCAACCTGAGATTGATTTAGATTCTCCTCCTTCTTTCTTAACACACAATCTTTATAACTTTTATCAATTCTAGGGAATTCCTCTTGATTCATATTTGTGTTTCCTCTATTTTCTCTCTGTAATTCCTTCTTAAAAATCCCCCACATCTCTGCTCAAAGAGCATCGACTCTTTTATAAGCAAACCAAAATTAGAAGTTACAAAACCATGGCGGTCTTATAACAAGATTGGTGGTTTATGGAAGATTCTTGCTCAGTATCTCCTCTAACCTCCCTAAAATGTGCATTCTGGCTTATTTTATCCTTTTATGAGCTCAAACTTATCAAGAGAAGGCAAACATGAAGTTTAAACAATCATGGTTGTTTTCTTTTTCTTTTTCAATCATGGTTAATTAGGAGGGCTACTTTAACGAGATTATCATGACAAATATGATATAAAAATGTCATAGGTAGACCTGAATCATGTAAAGGGGAAACATATATGTCATTAAGAACAAATCTCATCTGATTTGGAGGTCTAGAACTTCATATTCAATCATTGTAAGATTGGTCCCTAATTAACATGCATCTATCAACGTAGGGAGGTTGACTGGGGATAAGATGTTGTCCACATAATTAAAGCAAATGTGATGTAAATGTTTGACGGAAGTAACTAATCCTTGTACAAGAGATGTTTCTTATTCGAGTGGTGGTGGTTAGAGCCCTTAAGGTGGTCAAAGATGCCACATTTGTTCACCTGAAAGTGGCATCTCGACCAATCTTCATCTGTTGTAGAAATGGTAAATAGAAACCAGACGACGTGTTACTCGTTCTCTTTATTAAAATAAAATGACATGTCTCCTGTTGTAACCCTTAAATTTAGGGTTTTTAATTGGCAATTTAATAAACTTTAATTTGGTCCTTATTTTTTTAATTTTAGCACATGCACACTCAATTGACCTTGAAACTTCTCAATTTTTGCAATTGCACCCTTGGAAACCTTGATTTAAATCCATTAATTTAAGCGCCTTTTGCACTTTGGTCCTTGGTTTATAGATTTATGCAATTTGACCTTTACCAAACATCAAACTTTCAATTTTTTTCCAAATTGACCCCTGCGTTTGATTAATTTTAGTCCCCTAACTTACACGCCTTTTGCACTTTGGTTATTAGTTTTAAAATTATTCAATTTGACAATCAACCGGACTTTAATCTTTATTTCTTTCAATTGAACCCCTGATTGAGGGTCAAATTGAAGAATTTTTCCAAATTGTGTCCTTAATCTTTCATTAAACCAATTTGACCTTTCAAAAACTCAATTATGTCCTTAATCTAAATTGGTCCGAATTAGGCCTCCAAACTTGATTTTTCTTCAATTGAGTCCTTAATTGAATCTATAAAACCCATTAGAAGTTTAATTAAGTCCTTAAACTTAATTAATTCTTCCGATTTTAACCCAATTGACTTTCAAACTTAATTTTTCATTAATTAAGTCTTTAAATAAGTTAATTAAACTTGTTAGAAGTATCATTTAGGGAATGATGGTTGCATGGTTAAGGCATGAATAAGGGATACTTGGCCGATGGTGATGAGATGCTGATACATTTCTCCTAATGATATGGGAAGTGGGGGAAGTTGTTTATTGTTTCTTTTAAAGTCATTTTGAGGGCAAAAGGTTCTTTATTCGGAGTATTTTGCTGGTTATTTAAGGGTGTTGGTTTGATTTTTAGGGAAAGGGGTAGAAAAGCTTACATTGGATACAGAGAATTGTTTTTGAAAGTATTTTTTTAAAAAAATTATTAAAATAATATTTTTTTAATTTTTTAATTTTTTTTTGATATCTACACATCAAAACAATTTAAAAACATATATAAAAAATTAAAATTAACAAAATAAAATAAAATTTACTCTCAAACATCTTTTTTCCAGCCACATGATGATGTGGGTTTAACAACGGTCAATGGAATGTTGTCAATATGATCAATACATTTAGTGATGATGCAAATCAAGTTCAAAATATGATGAAATATATAAAATGAAAGCCATGGTGTTATGCATGCTTGATTGATATATGGCTGGGAAGTTAGCTCGAAAAATAGAATGTCTTTTTTCAAGGATAAAATGAAATGCAATCATTGTATCCTTATTGAGTTATGACATTTGGTTTTTTTTTTCTTATATGATTTAATCCTTATTTTTTTCATTGTTATTTTTTTAATTTTAAAATATTTTTATATTTGATTATTTTGTTCTAGTTTCATCCTTCAACATTAAATTAGTTGGAGTTAATCATCACGGTTATGCTTGGGCATGAGATTTCATGGGTTGCAAATTTGAGATATTAACTCAGGTTTAAGAAGATTTGTCTAGGTTTACTTGCCTTTTTTTTTTCTTTTTGAAATCTCATGTTTTTCAATTTTATTATTTGACATTTATTTAATTAGGGGTTGGGCTCTGTTGATTTGTTTTTATTTGCTTTCTATTAGATTTTTTGCTGATTTTTAAAATGATTTAATCATCTCACTCTTCAACAATGGGTTGTGCTTTATTCAATTCACTTTTGACGGGATTACTCTAGGATCACAACCAGATCACATATTTTGCATGCTAACTAGGTTGGACTCATGTCCGGTTTTTTTTTATATCTTTTTTGGATTATATTTTTTTCTTTAATTTTATCCTTTAATATTTTGTTTGTTAGGAATTGACCTTTAAAGTTTTTTTCAATTTACTTCTATGGGGTTATCATGTTCTCATTTAATTCTTTTCATTTCCAAATAAGATCCTTCAACATTTTATTTTTTTATAAATTGATTTTTTAATTTAATCTTATCTTTCGACATTTGATTGATTGAGAATCGATCTTCATGCTTTTTTTTTGTTTCTTTTCTATTGGGTTACCCTAATATTATACCCATGATTATGGAGTTAGTGATTTAACTTGGTTTGACTTAGTTAATTTTTGTTGCTTTTTATAAAAAAAGAAAAAAAATCAGTTTGGCATTATGTTGTTTGATAATTGAGCTTAATTATTTTATTATATTTGCTTTTAATAGGGTTACCCTGGTGTTACATCCAAGTCTTATTTTTGACATCCTAAGTCAGATGGGCTTGGGTTGGGTTTTTCTTACCATTTTTTGTTGTTAGTTTTTTTTTTTTCCATTTTGTTTACCATAATTTTTTTTATTCATTTTATTAAATTAAATGATCATGTTAAACCCAATCGAGTTAATTATTTAAGTATCTGATTTTCTTAGAACGTTTGCATCCCCTTGAAACTTTTTTTACGTTGGAAAAAAATTAGGTTGGCTCGTGGCATAACGCAAACCACCTATCTAGTAAGTAAATCTAAAATTAGAAATAACATTGTTCACATCCTCACAATACATTTTAGATGTATTGTTTACAATGTCTTTTTTTTCATCCTTTTTTTTATTTAGCATTTATAGAACCAAATTGTAGGCCAATTTATTATATTATATTAGGGGAGGTTGAGATTGAAAGACATGGAACCAAAGTGGAAAACTTAGAGGAATTTGTTGGTTTTTTCGACCTTTAGTTGAAATGTACAACTTAGTCCTCATACGTTTTGAATTATAAATTTTGTCCCTCTAATTTTCAAAATTGCAAAAAAAGAAGAAGCCAATTTCAGTCAAAAATTTTATTTTTCTTATTTTTAAGTTCCTAGTTTGAGAGAAGAAAGAGAGAGTCGCTAGATCCTGATGTTAAAGATAAAAAAGCAGCGTTAACACCAATTCCAACCACCAAAATGGTCGATCTTGGTGTCAATGAGTTCTATTTCAATAGGAGAGTTCCGTTTAGGTGTTGTTTCACCTTCAAATTACCTAAAAAAAAATAGATCTAAGTTTAGAAAGAATTTTGGTTTCGGGTTGATTTCGTGTTTCAATGCGGTCTTGTTTTAGGTTTTTTAGGGCTATTTATGAGTTTATCAAAGTGTCTAGAGTGTTTGCTAGGTGTTTTAGGTCAAAACATGTTGAAAATCTAGGAAAAATAGACATGTTGTCCTCCCCAACATTTTTAAAAAACATTAAGGCCCATACCCATGAGACCTTTTTAAAAGGGCTAGCAAAACCTCGTCTCTTTCTTCTTCTTTTTTTAATAAAAAATTTCTTTTTTTAAGAAAATAAAACTTTTTTTCGCATGATTTTTTAATTTATATTCAAATTAATACCCCTTCTATTTGATTTTTTATTTTTTTTTATTTATCCTTTTTAAAATAGTGGTTTTTTTTTTTAATTATTTTGAATGTATTTATTTTTTAAATAGATAATTTTAATTCATCTATAATTTTGTTTTATGTTTTATATAAATGAAATTTATTTTTAAAAATAAAAAAATATTTTTTTTTGTATAATAATTTTAGTATATGCAACCTTGCACAATATTGTTTCCCCTTTGATTTTATTCCATCAATTTAAGGTACATGTCTATTTCTATTATCATTTGATCAAACAACCGATTATATGACTCATGTTGTGAGATCAAATATCTTAATCTATATATGTCTCTATATTTTTATATTTTTTTATCTATTATTTATCATCAATGACTCTATTTAAAATGTTTTGAAACAAATGGTTTTCTATTTATTTAGTCCCTGTTCATTTATTTTATTGAAAAAAAATATAAAATCTGCAACAAAACACGTGTCAAATAGCTAGTGAATCTATAATATACCAATATTGATAATTGTTTTTTCATTATTCTTTTATAGGCTAAAAATAGATTATTTTTTTAGAATGAATACTAAAATATAAGTAATCCTATTTTTTCATTATTTTCTTTTTTATACACCATAAAATAAAATCCTAAATAACATAAAATAAACTACATACTCACTCATAAATTATATAGTACAATATTGGGACTTTATGTTGACTATAAAACTCTAGAAAGACTTGAGGTAATAAAATTTACCAAATTATTAAATTAAATCTTTAGTTAATATTTTATGGATTATTGTTTTATTGGTTTATGTTACCTTTTACTTTTTTTTGGATAAATACTGTTATTGGAAGAATATTTATTAAAATTTATAGAAATTCATAATATATATTGTTAATTGTTTTTTCATGTCGCATATATAATTTGAATAAAACGTGTAAGATAAAAAGAAATTCATGATCATATAATT
>Ga0307509_10009357_pt1 | contig 12279 bp, 17 predicted proteins | sample 10_EM_MG_FD_202245 | JGI IMG/M metagenome (GOLD analysis project Ga0307509, IMG submission 202245) | Populus trichocarpa ectomycorrhiza microbial communities from riparian zone in the Pacific Northwest, United States - 10_EM | ecosystem: Host-associated > Plants > Roots > Unclassified | place...
ATCCGGTTGGACCGAGAGTACAAAATTCAATGGGCGGGAAAGCCCGAAATATGCGAGGTCGATGCGCCCCACCAGCCGAACCCACACTTGTGGAAAACACATGCTCTATTCCGTTACAATGAGTACATCTCTAGAGTCCCTACATTGATCTGACCTGCGTAAACTGCGAACGTATCGGATCACAACTCCTGGGAGGGGATCAGAGCCAGCGAATAAGACAGGCACAAAAAAAACTCACGGTCATGTTGAGGTTGCCGGACAACAACCCTAGTCACTCGAGTTAGCGGGGGCTGGAATACGGAGCTTCGGGGGACTCTCACTGTTCTCTAGGATACAACCATCAGGGATATCAATCCTCTGTCCTTCATTCGCAACGACTGGAAGCCCTGGTCAGCGACTCGAAGAGACGTAAATAAGTAAAAGCTATACCGATGACAGTCCCACGAAGCGTAATGTTCCGACCGAAGTAGACATCCCCGGAGACCGTCAGATGGTCCAGCTCGATGACGTGCGGGATCTTCTTGAACCTCTTCTGGAATTGCGCAATCTGTGGGAAAATTAGAAAGAAATTTTCAGCGGACCGCAAAACGCGCCTTTTTGAAGTGGTCGCTAAGCTTGATTACGGGGATGGTATCGAAGACCCTTGATGGATTCAGGACGAGATGTCCATGCTCGAGAGAGTAGATATCACTCTTGATGAGCAGAAGATCGGAACAACTCTTCACGGGCAAGAACCGAGCGCGAGGGACGTTGACACCGTGTCCTGCGTTCTAGTGTCAGCCGTGGTTAAGATGGCCATGGGACTTTCACACCTTTGAAGTGTTTAATGGCCGCTCCGGCAGCGGTCTCCAACTGCGGGCTGGCAATCAGTATGGTGTCACAATCGATGATAGGATAGAATTAGGACCTGGATGACTGCTTGTCCGTCGCTCATTGCTTTGGGGTTGATGATGATTTCCAGATCCATTCCCTCGGTATCCATAACTCTCTTCAACGCTAGTCCAAGTAATGTCAGTGAGGAGAGGGTATTTACGCTCGATTGGCGGGTTACCTTTGAGATTGACCCATAGGTTGTTGGTGTTGAAGATCTTGAATTTACGAACTGCAGGATGATCGCTCGGCTGGACATACTCTGGAGGTGCAAGGGAGAACTTACTTGACTTGAAGTCTTCGACATGGTCTGACGGTACTTGTGCAATCTCCAGGAGCCTGATTTGGCCCTCGTAATCAATCAAGGTACCTCCCTTTCATGTTGTAAGCCCTCGAGCCCCTACGCAGGCGGACCCACGTACCTTGACATCGGCCTTCGTCTTGTCTGTTACCTCCATGATGAACTCGGCTTCGCTCTCGATCATATGCTCAAGGATGGCTTGGTCCACCCTTTTTGTCTGGATTAATCCCAGGGAGAAGGGAAATTACTCGTTGTCACTTACACGGCGCCAAGGTTATCGGAGTTGGACACGAAGAGGTACTCTTTGCCTTCAGCAATGAGTTGATCCAGTACACCACTGTGCAACAGAGCGTTGTAAAGGTCTGGAGATGATCAGCGGGGGTGCACCATATCGGGGGTGCGCGCCGGATTACCTCCGTGACCGGGCGGGTACCATTTGTCCTTATCTTCACCAGCTGCCTTGGGGGCGGGGAGAAGTCCTTCCTTCAGGATACGCGGGTAGCGAGATTGATTGAAGGTGGTGATGCGGAGCTGTTGGTTCGCATACTTCTTGATGATGCGCAAGGTATCTTCGTGTGTGTTGAATGACGTCATAAGGATCAAAGGAACGTCGACTCGGTGAGTGGTGTTGAGGTGCTCAATCTGGCGCACAGTCAGGTCCAAAAAGGTCATGTCATCCTTGACTTCGAGGGCGGATTTGGCTCCAGTCATGCCTAACGATGATCCCGATCAGCAGTAGGTTGTTCATGACGTAATATAGACTCGCCCATGGAAGTACCCAAACCTCCGTTAACCTTGAGAACGGCGAGTTTGTCCAAGTGCTGGTGGTTGAACTGAGTAGGAAGCTTGTCGTAAGGGACAATTTGGTCTGCGGCCGGGGATTTGATGAGGTCCCAGTTACTAAGGAGAAATCAGTGCGTTGCCGAGGGGGTGTGTTCAGTGCTTACAGGGCTTCGTTCCTTGATTTCTCGACCAGATATCGAGTGAAGAGGTAGAAGAAACTCTGCATCTCTATGTCGAAAGCCTACGAATGTTTAGATCTATTGTGGATTGGTGAAGGGGGCGATGAGATACCTTCTGGGTTTTTGGGTCCTGAACTGTGCCGACGAGCTTGTTCAGCTCATTTCGCATGGTCTTAGTGTGCACACCACTGGTGGCCGATTTGAAGTCCTATTTATCGAACGATACGAGGATCGGTAACGGATCGGCGATGTTTGCCGTGGTCACTCACCATGGCGGATGCACCCCTGGCGCGAGGTGTCCTAGTTCCTGGCACTTCCAAGGACATTGTGTTTCGAAGGGATGGGGGTTAAGAGGAAAGGGGGGAGGTTTTTTGGGCCGAACGTGGGGAGAGAAGGAAAGTCTTATAGGGTTCCCAATAAGGAATGGATTATCGAACGTGCGAGGGGGGCTTCAACGAAATCTTTTCGATCAGTCGAAGCGCGGGACGAATTTTTGCCGGGGCAGTCCGAGAAGGGTGTTATCAAACGACGATCGCACACTTGGGGTTTGTTCCAAGGGATGGTTGGGACCTTCGGCGCTCTCTGATGGGACGTAGCAACCGTGGGAAGCCTACTCCGGCATTTGCCGAGTTCACGCCGGCGTTGGCCGGACAACTGTAAAGTTGCGCCCATCAGCCACACAGATCTCATCACAACCCCCTACTCAAGACCCCTACGACATGGGTCAGTATTTTTGCTGGTAATCGCCGAAGTTGTAGCTGACGACGGACTCGTGCGTTGCGCTCGCTATGTCATATAGGTATGTTGGGCAAAATCTCACATTTTATTCGAGGCTGAACCGCGATTCCAGGTATCTCACGTTCCTCGAGACACAAGCGTTCAGCCTCTGGCGCGCAGCGTGCCCATTACCGCAAGAAGAGAAAGTTCGAGCTCGGTCGTCAACCAGCTAGCACAAAATTGGGGCCCAAGCGTATTCACAGTGTCCGGACCCGGGGCGGAAATGTCAAGTACCGTGCTTTGCGATTGGAGTCTGGCAACTTCGCCTGGGGGAGCGAGCACGTAACGAAGAAGACCAGGGTTATCGGCGTTGTAAGTCCCATGTTTATTGGTCGCGAATCGGTCCCAATTGTCTTCCAGGTTTACAACGCTTCCAACAACGAGCTTGTCCGGACAAACACCCTTGTTAAGGGTGCAATCATCCAGGTCGATGCTACTCCTTTCAGGCAGTGGTATGAGGCACACGTATGTTTCCCTTAGAGGATGGTATGTGGAAGGAGGATGAGATATACTGATCGGGACGGATAGTACGCCCAACCAGTGACCAAAAAGTCCGCCAAGGCACTGGCACAGGCACAGGCGACCGAGGGTGCCACTGAGCCCGCCAAAAAGTCAAACCACGTTCAGCGAATCCTCGAGCAGCGAAAGAAGGATGCCAAGATTGACCCCCTGTTGGAGAGTCAGTTCGGTGCTGGTCGTCTGTACGCCGCCATCTCCAGCCGACCAGGGCAGAGTGGGAGGAGTGACGGGTACATCCTGGAAGGCAAAGAGTTGGAGGTACGTGGCCCCTGGATGCTGTCCGCGAAATCAGTGTGTTGACTCGGGTCCAGTTCTACGTTAGGAAAATCCGGACAGGGAAGCAGAAGCATGCGCACGGCGCATGAATACATTACCACTCATTCGATAAATCCTGTCATGGTCTGTCTGTTGTACTTGGAGCAAGCATATGTGAACGTATGAACCGTCCACCACCGCTGGGAGGTAGCCGAGTCGGGCTGGCTGCGCTGTTCGGAATGATTGTCGCCCTCGCAAATGAAACTGATGTGCCGTGTTTGAGTCCCTGGCCCGGAAACTGTCCCGAGTCGTGAGAAGACGCGTGACCGGGACAGCATCACCCGTCAACGGTTTCTTGTTCTCCGAGCGATCATCCTGTCCACCCAACCCCATCCCCAACCACCACCACCACCACCAAACCCACCACACAAGCCCGCGCAAGCCTCAAGGGCACTTAGGATGCCCAGACACCGGGGCAACCACGATCCCTCGCCCGCCCCCTCATGGCGGTTCACAAAGGTCATGAACATGTCTGACCTCTCGAGGGACGACGACTTCCTCAGTCACCTGTTCGTCGAGAAGCTCGGCACGGGGAGCGTCCCCCTTTTCGTTCACAAGATGGATTCTTCCAGGCGCCTCCCCAAGACCGATACCAACGACATTCTCCAGATAGTTCGGCGCGTGAGTTCATTTCTCCCCCATAACCTTCACCTTGCGTCCATCTCATGCGGACATAAAGCTGGTCGTGGCGAAGGCCCAGCCCTCGGTGGTGATTCGCGAAGCTGTTGACAGTTTACTTCTGTGCGTTCCCCATGCCGGCCACCAATTCCTCCGTGGTTTTCATACTTGTCATTGCATAGCCTCCGACCCATCAGGTACTACCTCTCAAACCGCACGGACAAGCAAGCCAACGCATTTGCCACGTACGCAGCCCGCGAAAACGTCAAACAGCTCGACGTCTGACCCACTCTATAGCCACGCTTCCCGGTATCTCGAGCTTTACTTCCCAAACGGTTCAATCGAGATCGCCCACACCTCGCGATACGCTCACGCTACCGGAAAGTCCGAACTCTGCATCCTCGCCACTCGGCCCCTAGCCCCTGGGACGGTAATAACCGAATTGAAGGGTTCCATGGCAGACCTCACGGACGAAGAAGACAGGGAACTCAAATGTGCCACCGCGACAGGCCAATCCGGTATCAGGCGGGACTTCAGCGTTATTCACTCAAAGCAACTAAAGAAGAACCACCTATTCCTGGGTCCCGCACGTTTTGTCAATGTGAGCTGCATCGGGCGACTTCCCTCCTGTATCACGCGCTTACGCCACCCAATCTAGCATGATTGCGGAAACAATGCTGAACTGTTTCGAGAGGGGCGTTACATCACGTTTAGGGTTATCAAGCCCATCGGCGTGGGAGAGGAGGTTACCGCTCACTATGGTGATGACTACTGTAAGGAGCGCATACTCTTCGTTCAATCCGATGGTCATTAACTCGTTCGGCGCAGTCGGCAGGAACAATCGCCATTGCCTCTGTCAGACCTGCGAAGATGGTGGTAGAGGTGGTTATACCCCTGAAGAGGGAGTCGATCCGCCTTCAGACTCCGACAGTGAAGTTTCCGAACATTCCTCACAGCGAGCAAAGGAGGGGGGGTCTGCCACCCCCCTCAACGTCAACGAAAGACGTACACGTCGGGGGGTTTACGCGGTGATGCCAGAGAATCAGATGAAGGAACGGGAACAATCCACCATACCGAAGATTGAATTGGATGTTGACGATTCGCTTCTCTCGTCGACATTTCCATCACCTGCCACCACAAGTGACGGGGGCCTTTTGGAGACGCCGCAACTGTCCAGGGAGTCCTCCACCATGTCTGGTACGTCCCATATCACGGTTCCATTCGACCACCGCTGTCGGAATTGCACGCGGTGGCGTCAACTCGGCCGCCAGCGATACTAATTCTTCATTTTTACAGGGGTAGCATCGAAACTGGATGCGGTCGTTAGAACCTCGGCGAGATTGCGAGATCGTCCCTCCAAGTCTTCTTCGCTCAATCCCGGGCCACTTAGATTACCGACTCCAGAAGATCGGCTCCGTAGTTCGAGTCGAGGCCGGGGTTCGGGAACGGAGCCTCCTGACCAACGCGTTCTTCGGCCAAGGGCCTCGGACCTCGGGACAGGGAAGAACCCGTCAGGAAAGGGCGAGGGACCATCTCAACAACCAAACCCAACCAAGAAGCCCGTTCCCAAGGGCGTACCCACCTGCGTGATCTGTAAAGGGATCTTGCCCGTGATCTCTGTTGATTCGGAAATTGTATGGGGTCTTGAAGGCTATGACGAGAAAGGCAAGAAGCTCAAGGGGAGAAAGGCGTCCTCCTTAGAATGTCCTCGGTATGCGATTATCATCGATCAGTTCCACTTACCCGCTAACATGCTGAATAGGTGTATGCGACACAGAGAGATTTACAATGTCTCCTGGCCGTACAGATTAGTATCGCACGGTGGGACCGCCTACCCGACGCCACCACCTGTCGACCCACCGGTCACGTCCTCCATCACACACTCGTCAAAACCTCGCCAAGAATCTCAGGAATTGTCGATATCGCGATCCACGTCATCCAAGGCAACTTCCAAGAACAGAAGAGATGAGGGCGACCAGCGACCCTCTAAACGCCAGAAAGTAGAGCCTGATGTGGAAGTGCCACCCGTTGAGAGGAGTCGAAGTGGTCGTCTTCATATACCCAGCCGCAAGTTAAGGGAGTCCACGGAGGATCACGAGAAGCCGTCTCAAGCCCCCAAGAACAACCCAAAACCGAAGGAATCACAGAAGGAGCCGGCCCCTCAACCTCCGAAGAAATCTCGTGCCGAGCGGGCGGACGAGCGGTCCAAGATTAGGGAGCAGATGGAGAAGGCGCAGGCGACGAAACCCCACCCCGTACTCGCCAAAATGCCCGCCCCTGGTGGTGGACCCGAGGATGGAACGGTTCGTCTCGGCACTTCATCCCGGAAGCGCCAGAGGACCGAAGAGTATGTTTCGGTGAAACGGTCTTGCTCTGCAGAAGCGGCGGAGGCTTCAGAGGTTCTCGCGTCCATGCCCTCGCGCCCTTCCCTCTCGGGGATTCGTGGGTTTAGGAAGGGGGGCCACAGTGGTTTCTTGGGTGTGACACCAAACCCTATGAATCTAGCGCGTCGGAAATGGGTGCCCATGAGCACCGACTCGGACCCTTCGGATGAACTGATTCCCAATGCCAACCCTCCTCCTCGGGCCGAATCCTCCTCGAGCTCGACGACCGAGGATTCTCTCCAACTAATTACCCCCCACGACTCCGATGGCTCAAATCCTGAAGTCAACCCTTCTGGGGAGACAGAGGGTGTCCAAGCCACTCGACGACCGCGTGCGTTCTTGAGTCAAGCCATGAAACCTTCCCCCGTTAATTTCGCCATGCGCCGGTGGTCCTCCATGGGCTCTCCTAAGTCTGACCATTCGGAGACGGACTCCCAGGACGAACTCGATGATCCCATCCCCCGCAAATCCACCTCCGCCATTGTGGATATCACATTGCGTTCATCACCCGAATCCGCCAGACGACCAAGTGCGCGATTCACGACCCCCGAACCGCGATCATACGTCCCCTCTCGGATCTGGGAGACAGGCGATGATGTGAGTCTCGTCTCTCCGTGTGTTGGTCACATATTCTGATCTCCACTCGTAGAGCAGGGCCCCCCTCGAATCACCGGATAGCTCTCTGTTTGTCCTTCGGCACAAGGCGACGTTCACATCATCTCCGGGCGCGGGCTCCTTCACAGACGACTCGGAACGCATGGTTGAGAGGCTGGTGTACGCGGATTCTCCGAGCCGGGATGACACGAGCGAGGGTCAACAAGTCATTGACGTCACTGTCAAGATTAATGGGCTGTCAAAGAGTGATGTCGAAGAGATCGTCGATAATCTGCCCTGCGTTCATCTGGAGAAGCCCTCCCCCCCGTTCGAGAAGGTTTCTCTGCCCGCCATCCCAGCTACCGCCTTTCCCACCGTTTCTGCTGCCTCGAAACTGGTCAAGGCCGGGTGGGACGCCAGCCGCTAAATCACACTCTCACAAGTAAATAGCTTGCACTCAAGCCATTGCATTCACATCCTTGGATATATTTCATTCTGTAAATATTCACGCTCGGTACCTAGTTTGCTTGCTGTTTGTTTCTGTTACCCATCCGGACTGCTCGCTTCCCACATACGGGCGTAAGCTCCCCATCGTTCACATACATAGTTTACCATAGCATTCTCCAGTCGTTCATAATTTGCTCGCTAGTAATGACACGTACGATTTCTACACTTCCTCTGCGGTTGCAACCGACCACATGTAGTACGCTCCTGAAACGACGCGACGCAGTTAGCCAACTTGGAGGCGGGTCATATATAACCAAGCGAGACTCGACGTACCCAGCGACCTGTACGGTTTCCAGGCCTCCGTCAATTCCTCCATCTCACCAGGGGTAAGCAGCGCGCCTCTGTGGTTTACATATGTAAGGGAACCGAGCTGGAAAACCCGACCGGCGCCCCGACACTTACTTCACCTTCTTCCCTGAAAGCCTTGATTTAAGTATCGCGACAGACAACCCGTCGGGAAGGCCCGGAGGTGGCTGTAACAGCGGCTTCGTCTTCAGGATCTTGGTGACAGACGGTGTGAGTGGAGGGGGTATGTTGGTGCCTGCCCCTGTGGGTTTACTGGAACCACTGGCTCCTGCATTATCGTCGCCGTCGCCGTCTGCGTCTTCTACCTCTTCTTTGTCTTCATTGGCTGCAGCCTTCTTGCCTTTCTTTGCCGACTTGGGCTTCGCGGGAGTTTTCTTCTTCTGCGGGGACACCACGATCGGGTGTTCCTCGGAGTGGAGAGAGAGGTACCATCGGCAAAGTCCTCTCTGTACCCCGAGATCGCCTACAGATAACCACATTGAACACTCTGCGCGGTGGCATATGGCGATGTTGGAGGTTACTTACCGACTGGTAGGATGTTTGGACGACGGAGTGAGAATATGGCGAACATGTCCACTGTGATGGGGTTCGTATCTGGTTATTGCTGGAGTTGGTTCGTTTCCGAGGAACCACTGACCTGACCACTGACGGTGGGAATTCGTTTGAGTTATGCGTTCGTGATACAGGGTAGGACTCACTCGACCGATCCCACGAATCGAAGTGAGCATGGTATATAGCTCCTCATCTTCCGCTGCAAGAAGTTTCTCGGTGGAGAGCCGGCCATCGGCGAAGTGGGCCGCTAAATCCTGGACTAAGCCCCAATCAGCCATGGTGGATTCGTCGGGGGGACGAAAAGCGACACATGAAAGAATTCTCACTGTATTCAGCTTTCCGAGCACTTAAACCTGCAGTTCTAAGGGTCGCGATATCTGTGCCGACCACCTGTTGGGGCGAAGGGAAGAAGGCATCCACGGATTTCATCTCCGCCATCCTATAGAGTGTTAGACCCGGAGTTTACGTGAAGGACAGAAAGGGGTACGTACGAGTCTTCTGTCGGTTTCTCAGGCATCATGGGGTCATATAGACGAACGAAACGGTGACAAATGGAGCGAGCCGCCATCCAGGAAATCTGTTGGCTCCTACCAAATCCCGGTAAACGCGTGGGTGGGGATCGTAGAGGCGCGAAGAGCTTACAAGATGGTCGTGCAGAGTGTCCTACAAACAGATTAATGTCTATGGCAGTCCGAACTGCGCTGGCGAGTGGAACTGACCTGAACGGCTCGACTCGGTCGAGTTTCTGGTATGGGGTACAAACCGCGGTTGTGAACACATCTTGGAACCGGGTATCAGCCGCCATGAGGTGCTGTTTCGCCTCCTCGAAAGAGAACGAGAGCTCCGCCGGCACAAGTGCAGGTAGGGGGCCCGGGGCGACGGGAACCCCCATGGTCCCCGCCGGCTGAGCGTTTGCAGCGAGAACCGGCTGCTTTCCAAGACAGGTTTTCTTTGGCGGCGGCTGGTCGTCAACTACAGGCTCGACCACCTCATCAGGAGCGACTTTACGTCCCCGCCCCGACCTTAGAGGTTTCTGTGCCGGCTGTTGATCAGCACCCGCCGCGGCGGTCTTCGAGCGGGAACGCGTAACCGGCATGGTCAACGAGATGAGTGAACTGAGAAACCTGGTGAGCCTAGGTAGTGAGAACATGGAAAACGCGCCTCACGATGTCGTGGTTGGTATACAGCACGCGGAGCGCTCGGCAGACGCGTTGGTTTCTTAATGACTCACGGTACCAAGACGCGAGTGGGGCTGCCGTCGCGCCCAGTTCGGATCGGCAACAACAAATTCCCCCGGGCGGCACCTGGCCGCGGACCGCCCGTTGCCACGAAGTGTGCTCCTCGGGTGATAGAGAGTGAAGATGCACAAGGGAAGAAAGCTGTTCAACTCTCGTGCCAGCCCCTTCAGAGCACGATGAAGCTCAAAGTGCTCATGCGAGCAGCACATCGAGGTACATGTGAGGCGACCTCCCAAATGACCCAGGCGCTCCCAAGGCCGAATTACGGATAGCGTCCGCCCGTGATTCAGCAGGCGGACAATGCACACACCGAGCAAAGCGTGAACTTAACCTGAAGCCCCAGGGTATGTCCGGGAGCTCCCCGATATTGTTTAGCAGGAAGGGTCTCGGGTCCTGGTTAAGGTCTGGCTTTCGAAGGTACAGAAATTGAAACCCGGTGAAAGGCGAGTCAATCAAACGACACGTTTGAAAAAAATACGGTGGGTGGTACTTGTCATTGAGCTCTTATTACAACACAGGTTCAACTTTCAATCCAAAAACATCCGGCAACGCCGCCCAAGCCTTCTTTCTCAACTCAGCGAGCCCAGACACCCACCTTGCCACACAGTTGCCGCATATACTGGGGTCAACGGATTGAATATAACCGCCGCGAGCTTCATAGAACTTGGGAACCTGCAGCACTCTTGTTCCCAACTGAGAAGAACCCACAATGTGATCAAAAACCTTCTGGGAGGCCACGACCGCTGCTGGGTCAGTCGGGGTGAACAAGGGACAAGCCAACGTGAAACGGGTGTGAGGTTCTTTCGGCACGAAGATCAAACGGTGGGTCTCGTTGAGTTCCATTTCGCGGAGCGCTATGAGACCTTTGATCGCGACGCAAAGGATCTCGGGGGACAATCTTGCACTCGCTGGGAGACACCCGCCCATTAGAGAATCCACCCCCCTTCGGGCTGCCATGTAGTACGCCATGGGCAACGCGGATGCGAGGTTCTGCTGGACAAAGAGCTTGAGGACCTCGTTCGGGTGAGGAGTCCGTCCGCTGAAGACGCTCTCTCCAAGTAGCTCGGGAGGAGCGAGCCCCTCAAAAGGGTCCGGGTACGCGTCACGGACGACGTCTAAAAGCCGGGATCGGATGGCGAACATCTTGTACTTTGTCGCGATCCGGAGCAAGGACGCAAAGGTGACGAAATCCGGCACTTTCTTCCTGTCGGGGAATCTGTGGGTAGACGGGTGATGAGCGGGACAATCCGGCGACATGCGGACGGAACAAAAAACCCTGGGGGATATATCATCTTGAGGATCGTGGTGAAATCCACAGCTGTATCGGGGAACAGAATACGGGGACAATCGTTGGGTGATTCTTCCGCATCTAGGTTCGTCTGGGCTAACATCTGACGAAGCACAGGAGAGTGGGTGGACAGGGTGCCGGTGTGGACACGGAAGAGCTTGTTCTCGCACAAGACTTCCACGTTCCCGTCCACAAGGTAGAAGGTCTCGTGCGGAGCTATGGCCATCGGCTCGATAGGTGGCTCCCCATCAACAGCGTTTTCGATCGTGGGGTCGACGGGGTGCTCATCGTTGGAAGTACCTGCGAAGCCGGACGGAGGGGTGATGCCAACGGAAGGAGACTGGGCAACCGGAGTGACTCGAGATACGAAAACCATGTCTGAGTCTGGAGAGGGGGCCGAGTCGGGTGGAGGGGGCTGAGGAGCCTGAGGTTCGAGGTCACTGTTGGGAAGCCCCGGTGGCGTAGCAACGGGGTCTTTCCGGTTCGCGCCAGCCACCCCCAGCTTCCCAGTCGTGAATATGGGCGGGGAGGGGAGGCCCTCCCATTTTCGCACCCGTAACGTGACCGCCTCCTAAAGAAGTCACCTCAGCCTGATGACACATTTCATTGCGTGGGGCATACATACCTCTAGTGGTCTTACGTTCACTGGATTGCGGCTGTAGCAGTAGTTCTTGAGAAGCTCGAAGCAGTGGTCAACCAGTGAGGAGCCGGCGTATGCCTCAAGTGTGGCACCCGCTAGTTTGAACAGGGTGAGGAGCGCGGACGATCAAGTGAGCATTCGAGTGGGTGAGTGCGCTTATTGGGTCCACCACCGAACCTCCCCCTTTGTTCTCCCGGATGTCACGAAAGATCCGGTCAGAGGTTATGTTGTGATAGGCGTGTCCTACGTCGAACCAAACGCGATAGAAGGCGAATGACTCTGCGTAGTTCTCGTCGGACAACCCGGTGACCACTGATTTTAAGGCTTTCCCGATGGACAGGGCTTCCAATCTGATGTCAGAGGTGGAGGCCTCCATTCCGGTGGTGGAGGTAGAGGATGAAACGGTTG
>Ga0307509_10009358_pt1 | contig 12278 bp, 6 predicted proteins | sample 10_EM_MG_FD_202245 | JGI IMG/M metagenome (GOLD analysis project Ga0307509, IMG submission 202245) | Populus trichocarpa ectomycorrhiza microbial communities from riparian zone in the Pacific Northwest, United States - 10_EM | ecosystem: Host-associated > Plants > Roots > Unclassified | place...
CTCTTCTTTCTTATTAACAGAATTAGGGTTATTATAATGTTAAATCCAACGAACTGACACACTATTTTATAATTGATGGTGTTCTTTGATTTGAGCACCATCAAGTGCCCCTAGATATTATTTGTCTTCGTTTCAAGTAAAAAAAGCATTTTTATTTGTAATCCTTATTTTATACATGAACACAGGCCTTAAATATCATGGTCAGCTATCAAAAAGTCACATGTGATATATTTTCTTTCTTGTCTCCTTCCATGCTGACTCACGCACACACAGGAGGGGAATCGCCGGCCTCCCCTTCCATTTTCTTAGGCCTTTTTCCTCCAAAAAAAAAAAAAAAAACACAATTCACCTACCGCTTTCTTTCAACGGTCATCATTATTTGCCGCGATATTTTTCTTTTTTTCTTTTTTTAATCTTCTCTTGTAATAGAAGAAACTAATTTCAGGAGCCGTGCAGACAATTAAAGGGTGTAATCCAGCTAATATATGTCTGTCAAATTTGTTAGTTTGTGGTTTTTTATGGTGCGTATGTGTGTACGGCCGTCGGACAAGACAGTCACCCTTCTTTGTTAGGTGTGAAGTTCAGTTTACTCGGGTCATCATCATTCATGGTTTTTATATAGTTTTATCAGATTTATCTCGTTGAAAATAATTATTTTTGAAGATATACGTGATATTATAATTAGAGTTTTATTGATTAGAATTTTAATGTCTTTTCAAAGTTTTTTTTATTTAATATTTTTATTGAGCGTTGTTATTATAAATAGTAAAAATCATGCTTTTTAATTGTGACATATATAAATTATATTATTTTATTATTATTTTTAATTGTGCTATTACATTGATACTTTTAATTAATTGTGCAAATATTTTAAAAAGTTCTTTTGGACGTAACTCATGACTTCGTGTAGTTACCCACTAGCTAGATAACCCGAGTTACACTCCACACATTATTAAAATAATGACACAAAAAGCAAATAAAATAAAATACTATGAAATAAACATCTCATGTTTATTTTTAATCAATTAATTTAGTTTAATTAAAAAAACCTTTATAAAAAAGAAAAATTCAACAAAGGAAAATAAAACAAAACCAAGATAATCAGTGTTATTTTCAAAACAACTAAAAAATCCCATAAAAATAATAATAAAAATATATTGAAAGATGAAACTGGAGGAAAATTAGCTTAAAAAAGCGAAAAGATATCAAGCAAACTCGGGTGAACCTCTTAAACACAAGTTAATCTTTCATACTCACGGTCTGTTAAGTTTTAAACTTGAGCTTAACCAAGAAGCTCAATATCTAACCAATTTAATGTTGAAAGATGAAACCACTTAACTTAATTTAATTATTTTTAAAAAAAAAACTAAATTTAACAAATACAAAAAAAATACTCGAGGTAATTTGTGTTGTTTTGAAAACGACTAAAGAACCCATAAAAAAGTGAAAAAAATGATGGAGAATGAAACCGGCAAAAAATGAGCTTAAGAAAAGAGAAAAAAAACAAAACAAACCCGGGCGAACCTTATAAACCCAAGTTAATCTCTCAAACCTGCAACTCATTAAATTCTAGACTTAACCTCAATTAAGAAGCTAATCACCTGATTGATAAAATGTTAAAGGAAAATCATTTTTTAAAGATTTTCAAGGTAAAAAAAATAGCAATTAAAAAAAAGGATAATATATGATAGGGAGAAAAACTCAAGAATGATGACAGTGTAAAAAAGAAAAACAATTTTAAAAACCATTTTAGATAAAACAAATAGCAATTAAAAAAATAAGGGCCAAACCTAACAGATGAAAAAAATACATGGGGGATGAAATTGAAAAAAAAATAATTTCATAAATTATTCCGAACAAAACAAATAGAAATCTTACGAACATGAAACGAATCTTAAGAAAATTAAAATTGAAAGGCTGCTTTGAGCATTTGGAAGGCTAACACGAAAATAAAAAAGGAGAGAGGGAAAAAGAAAAAAGAAAGAAAAGGCCACATGCGTCAAACTTGAGACAATTAGATCACACACGCAACCTAGTTGTGGAGGGGCCACTGTGATGCTTTGGTGACCGCCCCGAAAGCATGCTTTCATCTATCAGATGGCGTCGCATGCACTCTTCGAAGCCTGCGACTACTGTTCATGCACCTCCAGTTTTTTAAACTTTCTTATTTAGCAAAAGACCCTATCACCCTTAATGAAACTTGAGAATTACAAAATCACTAAATCTAAAAGACTAAAAGTACCCCTAAATCGAAGGGCAAGTTTTTTTTAAAAACATTTGAAGGGAAATGAAGTAATTTAATTGTGTTTAAATTAAGTAAAAGATCAAAATCCTCTTAATGCTATTTTTTTTAGTAGCCAAGGTTAGATCAGTGATTCAACTTTCTAAAAAAAAAAGATGATAAAGCCCTTAAAGACATGCCTAGAAATTTTATTGCAATGAATTAATGTGTGAAGACCTTCTTGCCCGCATCCAATTAAAAAAATAACTTTTTGACCATTAAAAAAAATACTATTATACCTCCATGCAAGGTTTAATGTGTTCACCTTGAGGTCAAATATTCATGTTTTTATATATTTTGTTAATAACAATAAAACAAAAATTAGACTAATAACATGCTTTGTTGAGAATAAGTTTTAAACAATTTTATTCAAAGAATATATCAAAAAACATGAAGGATTTCGTGAAGAAATCAATCAAGAAGTCCAAGGGAAAAATATTCATTCTATTAAATCCTATAAGTGTTATCTTGTGAGATATTGAGATACTAAAAGTTTCAATTGTAATATTCACTTATAAATCACACTTATAAATCTTTGAAAGTTAGGGGAAAACTCTTGATTTTGGTGAAAGTATTTTCACGAAGAGATAAATCTTGAAGATAACATATCTTCAAGTGAGAGAAAAAACTTGAAGAGAAAATATCTTCAAATGGTATAAAAATCTTGGTGTGGATTTATCAAGTGGTCATTGAATTATAAAGCTTGGACAAGTTAAGGAAAACAATATTCAAGTATGGTTTGGTATTTGAGATGGGGAACTAGGCTTGCCGAGCCACGTTAAAAATGAGTTTGCAAATTCTCTCCTTTATCTCTTTACTTTAAGCACTTTAATTATATTATTGGTTATTATATTTATTTGAATTAATTTGTATTTTTTAAAAAAATTAGTGAGACACCTAAATCACCCTTTATAGTTACCTTAATCCTAGAACGACATAATAATCTTGGAGTGAAGGGCAAAATCACCATTTCACTATTATAATCCAAAATGAATTTACTCATATGCTATAGTTGAAACTAGGCTCTTTTAGATTTCTTTAATTTCAATTAAGAATTAATTGACTTGTTATAGTTTATATACCCGCACTACATCACGGACCAAATCAATTTGTTTTAACATAATAAAAAATATTCATGTCATAGAGAACTATTTAAAATTGTTATTAAATCCGATCTAGTGGATCAACCTTAAAACCTCTTCAACTTGACTCTTTGCCCATCTCATGTTTAAATTAAATGTGTGAGAGTTATTCTAACGTGATTCAGTTGACTTGGTCATATTAAAAATAATCCAATTAACTGGTAAAAAAAGGTATGAGAATCAAATTAAAAAAAAATGATGAAATTAAAAAAAGAAAAAAAAGTGGGGGCACTTGCTTTACTAAAGTAAAGCGGGTACATGGTTTAACATAAAGAAGAACGAGATGGCATGCACGCGCACTGCCGCGGGTTTATAAAACAAATATACTTGATAGTGTTATAATTGTGAACCAGCGCTAGATAAGTAATATAAACTAAAGGTAAGATGGAGCCAATATTTCATGACGGAAAAAAAAAGTTGTGTTGGTGATAAAAAACTTAGAGACTGAACAAAATGATTTGTAGCAACATGATTTGGTTGGTAGAGAATGTAGCAATCCACAGTGTTTTGAGAGGAAAGATACAGTGCTTTCGTCACATGATTTAGCTTTTCTGTTAATAAAAAGCAAAAAAAATCACAAAGCTAAATTCTCTACCAACTTAATATTAAAAAAAAACCAACAAAGATAATTTTGGAAGGAAAAAAACCCATGAAGAAAAATGTTGTAGCAATTGACAATGTTTTGTGAGGAAAACTACAGTTTTCTAATTCATATTTACTGTACATAAATTATAATCAAGATTCTACACATGACACTCATATTTATTAAATTTAAATTAAATAATAATGATTTAGTATATTTTTAAAATTTAAAGGTTGCATTATTTTTTTAATTTAAGTGCTTATAACAATTTTTATTTTTGATTGAAAGGTTTGTACTATTTTTATTTATTTATTTATTATTTAAGTATTCATTTTGTTCAATTTTTTCATTGATGACAAAAATATTAGTTTTAAAATACAATCAATTCTATTTCAAACACTGTTGAAAAAAAAAACCAAATTTTGTATCTTTCAAAAACTTCTAGAATTTTTATTATAATCTAAAGACTCATCTTCCTATCTTTCACCTCCATTTTGTTTTATAAAAAAAAAACTACTTCCATCATCTATATACCCAATCTTTCAAGCTTTGCATAAAAAAGAGATCATATTAAAGAAAAAATGGTTGATTTGTTAAAAGTTTTTGAAATATAACTCTTAATTCATGTTTGTTTATTGAAATGGTATATTGTTTCTCTTATGGTTTCTAGCTGCTTTATGATTATATCATGTTTAATAGTAATTGTAAAGCCACACTTTTTCTGTGGTGGAGATGTTTATTTATATAGGAATGTACATATATAATTATAGTAAGAAACTAACTATAGGAACAATCACCTAATTATTCTACTAAATTATTTCCTACAATCAAGGAGGATAACGTGATATGTTGCTTTCCTTATCATCCCTCTGCAAGCTGAGTGTGAGATTGACACGAACACGAAGCTTGGAGAAAAAGAATGTGAATAGCATCTGAGAGAGACTCTTAGTGAATATGTCAGTAATTTGCAAGTGAGATGGCACAGATTGAGGCTGAATAACCCCTGACTTTGCTAACTCATGAATAAAGTGGTAATCAAGAGCAATATGTTTCAACCTTTTGTATGAAACTAGAATGAGGGTAAGAAAAATCGCACTCTTGTTATCACAAAGGAGTAACGACTTGTGAGATAAGGAAACTTTGAGGTCACGAAGAAGATGAGTTATCCAAACAACTTTAGAAGCTGTGTGAGCCAAGACGCGATGCTCAGATTCACAACTAGAACGAGAAATAGTAGGTTGTTTCTTAGCACTCCACGAGATGAGATTGTCACCCAAAAACATTGCGTAACTAGAGGTGGAGCAATGCGTGTCAGGGCAACCAGCCCAATCAGCGTCAGAGTAGGTAGTAAGACTAGTAGGTGAAAAAGAAGAGAAATAAAGGCCATAATGAAGAGTACCCTTAACATACCGAAGGATACATTTAAGGGTTTGAAAGTGATGCACAGTGGGAGATTGCATATATCGATTGACAAAATTGACAACATGAGTAAGATCAGGATGAGTGATAGTTAAGTATTGCAAAGCACCCACCATGGAATGATACAACGTGGGATTAGTGAAGGCATCACCATCATTGGACAACTGTTTTGAAACAACCATGAGAGTTGTTGTTGGCTTGCAATCAAGTAACTGAGCATGGGCAAGGATATTATGAGAATATTTTGCTTGGCTCAAGAAAAGTCCATTAGCAAAGGAGGATACCTCAAGACCAAGATAGTAATTCAATGTTCCCAAGTCATTCGTGGCAAACTCTCGATGAAGTTGTTGAATAAAATTCCGAAGGAAAGGAGTATTGTTGCCAGTGACAACAATATCATCAACATAGAGTAATAGGTCGAGGATAATGTTAGATCTAGCATAGACAAAGATAGAGGAGTCAACAGTGTTGCAGGTGAAACCAAGATGAAGTAAAAAGCAACTAAACTGATGGAAGCAAGCCCGAAGGGCTTGCTTCAAGCTATTGAGGACCTTCTTAGCTTACAGACATGATGATGAAATCGTGGATCAGTATAACCAAGAGGTTGCTCCATGTAAATAGTTTTGGTCAATAAACCATTGAGAAATGCATTGTTGACATCTAATTGATGTAAAGGCCATGATAAGACTCTGCAAAAGACATGACAAGACATATAGTGGAGGCCTTAACAACAAGGCTAAAGGTGTCGTGAAAATCCAAACTAGGAAGTTGAGAATAACCTTTAGCAACAAGACGAGCTTTAAGATGATCAAGAATGCCATCAACTAAGTATTTGACACGAAAGACCCACTTGGATCCAACAATATTAGTGTGGGGAGGATGAGGAACCAAGACCCATGTGTCATTAGAGGAAAGAGCATCCAGTTCTTCATCCATAGTAGCAAGCAAGGCGTGGACCAACGACGAAGGCAACAGAGAGGAAATATATGAGTGATGTTTAGGCTTGAAGACACCAGCCTTAGTTCTAGTGATCATCAGATGATGGTTAGAAGAAACTGCAGAAGGAATGACAGGTTAGTCTGATGGCAGAGAAACAATAGATGAGGATGATGCTGTAGTAGGAGAAGAGATGGGCTCTGCTGTGGAATCAACTATGGCAGTAGAACTTGATGATAAAGGCTGCACAAAATCACCAAAAGGTTACTAGTATAAGAAACACAAGATGATAAAGAAGGTGCAATAGGAAGTGATGGAGAAGATTGCCGAGTTTCAGAAGGAAAAGAGGGCACAACAAGTTTAGAAAAAAATCGAAATATCTAGTGATGTGGGATCGCAGGAAGAGGAAGGACTAGTAAATGGAAAATTAATCTCATCAAATCAGGCATGAAAAGTGATATAAATATGCTATGTAGAAGGATCAAGACATCAAAACCCCTTGTGAGACATGTTATAGCCAAGAAAAATACAAGCAGTGCTACGTGGAACAAATTTGTGAGAGGTATAATCTTGTAAGTAAGGAAACACATGACAACCATGGATGGAAATCAGCATATGTGGGTGGCTTACCAGACAAAACTTTATAGGGATAAAGGTTACCAAGAACAGACGAGGGCAACCGAATGATGGTAAAAACAACAGTACTGAATGCATCAACCCAATGTGATAAAGGTACCTAGGAATGGAATAACAAAGCAAGACTAGTTTCAGTGATGTGGCAATGCTTACATTCAACGTGACCATTCTGGGAAGGGGTGTAGGAACAAGACATTTAGTGACGAATGCCGGAAGCAAGAAGATGAGATTGAAATTGATTGCTTATAAATTTAGCTCCCTCATCGCTTTGAAAATTTTTAATTTTGCATGAGAACTAAACCTCAACAAGAGTTTGAAATTGCTTAAAAATCATAAAGGCTTAAGATTTTAATGTCATGGGATAAAACCACGTGAAACGCGAATGATCATCGATAAATATAATGTAATAAAAAAAATTGGATGAAGACATAACAGGAGCAGGGCCCCATATATCATAGTGAATAAGGTCCAAAACATGGGGAGCACGTTGATCATTAGCATTAAAAGGTAGTTTATGACTTTTAGCAGTCTGACAAGCAACATTCAAGTTAGGAGAGGGCAATAAAGAAGTAACAGAAAGATAACCTTTTTTATTTAACATGACCTAAACGTGCATGCCATATATCATATGAGGCACATAGAGAATTATTTTTAAGAGAAGAAACAAATGTGGATTGACTACGTTCTAACACATAAAGACCATCTTTACGATGACCACCGATTGCCACCACCTTTCCTGTATTGCAGTTCTGTATGATAAACGATGTATCAATGAAAATAATAGATAAGAGATAATCAAAAGTTTATTTGCTAATAGATAATAGATTTTTTATGAGCTGGAGAACAACTAAAACATCTAAAAGTTTAATGTTTGGAGATGGGGAAAGAGTAACAACATGGGTAATCAATAATGAGGCTTCATTACCTACTATTACACAATCCTTACCATTATAAGATTGAACCTTGTCTAGTTGAAAGGAGTCAGGCGTCATAAATGCAACAACTCTAGTATCAGTGTACCAGTCAGCTACTGTGTCGGTTAAGGAGCAGTGAAAGAAGGATTCAACAATGTTTTCAAGGTTAGTAGCCTTTATATAACGATCAGGGTAGTGAGCAACTATATGTTCAATGTTGTGACATATCTAGCAACATCGAGAATAATTACCACGACCCTTACCATGACTAGGAATGAAAGATCCTCCTCCCCTACTATGAAACTTACAAAAGCCTCCATTACGTGTTGAATTGAAGTTGCCTTTGGCGACAACGAAGGCAACAGATGAGATAACAGGTGTTTCAAGTGATTTTTGAAAAAATCCAGAACTTTCAGCCTTGGAGACAAGATCTCAAAAGGAAGGAAAATGAGAAAAAGATAGCTGGATAATTGAGAAGTTTGCAAACTCAGAGCCTAGGCCATTAAGAAACCAATGAACTTTGTTTGTTTCATCAGCAAGAGAACCTATGGCATTAAGTTGATCGCAAAGTGCTTTAAAGAAACGAGAGTACTCAATAACATTGCAAGATCCTCATTTTAAATGTTGCAAGTCATCTTTAAGACAAATTTCATGAATTTTGGATCGATAACTAAAAGCAGATTCAAGAGTAGTCCATACTGCATGAAAGGTAGAGACCATGAACTTCAACCATGGCTTCCTTGGTTAGAGAGAAAAGAAGGAGTATAAGTAGATGCTGATGATTTCCAGGTAGCATGTTTGAGATACTAATTGAATCAGAGAGGATATGTCCAAGTGGCTTAGACACAGAACCATTAATATAGCCAAAAAGGTTTTGAGAACTAAGAAGTGGAAGAATCTGATTTTGCCAGAGAAGATAATTGGTAGAAAAAAGCTTGATGGTGATTGTATGAAATATTTTTTTGAAGAGAAATAAAAGAATTTAGAGCAATTAAAGTCACTGGATCGATGGATGTAAATCCTATACTACTCTGATACCACAATAGTAATTGTAAAGCCACACTTTCTTATGCAGTGGAGAGGTTTATTTATATAGGAATGTGCATATATAATTATAGTAGGAAACTAACTATCAGAACAATCACCTAAATATTCTGCTAAATTATTTCCTACAATCAAGGAGGAAAACGTGATATCCTGCTTTCCTTATCAATGTTAATGATAGTAGTGAAGGATATGATTATTTTTTTTCCAACCAAATCTAAAAAAACAATGTATACCTTTATTATATTATTTTATCTATCATATTTGTTTAACATTTACTCTTTTTTTAATTTTTTGTTTTGATTTTTTTTAATAAAATCACCAATCAAAAAATTAATTAATTATGATTAATTTGGAACTTTTTTTTTTCTATAACCTCTAAAAAAATAAATATATTTTAAAACTAATTTTTTTTCATAAATTAAAAAAAAGGAGTACTTAAATAAAAAATACAATAATACTTATATAAGTGGGTTTGAGCATTCAATTGAATAAAAATAACAGCACGAACCTTTCAATAATAATAATAAAAGGTACAAATTGATAGGATCAATACTATCCAATTGGGCCAATAACAAGATCAATTACAAAGAAGCTCAAATATGCATTCAACGGGCTTATTCAGAATACTGTGGCCAATATGGATTTTAATGAGGCAACATCAACAAGTGAAGATTAGATCTTAGTCAATTTAAATGATGCAAAAAAGAGACATGATTCATCTATTTCATGGGTTAATTAATCGCAGCAATTAGAGACTTATTTTTTCTAATGTACAGTTTTACTCTAACAATCATAATTTTTTATCTAACTGTTGGATCAGACTAAAAGTTTATTAGAAGTTTTTAGATGTCTTATTCTATATCGAGTTAAAATTTTAGGGCAATTAGACATCAAAAATATTTTGTGATAAGGTCCAAAAGCTATTGTACGGGAACTGTATTAGTTTCCTAGTGGATTTAAGATTTTTTTCCTTTTTTTATTTAATTTCTTTTGGCATTGTTTAGGATGTTTTTACCTATTATAAATAGAGTTATTTAGCTTGTACTTAGGTTTTTGTTTTGAAAAACTTTGATTTCAACAATTATTATTGTGTGTGTAAAGTTTTGTTTATACCTTTTGGTTCTGCATTAAACTTTTCTTACTTATTGAAAAATTAAACAAGCTTTGTGACATGTTCTATATTTCTTGTTCACGTCTCTTTATGGGCGTTATGTGGGGATTAATCATGAAGCAATCATTGACTTTAGACCAGGCATTAAAATACTTAAAATCGATAATATCTTGCCACAAATTCCAAGATATTACTTCAATTTCACTGATTTCAGTACCGTTGTCACTAGATTCGATGAAACATCTATACTCATAGCTTATTTTTGCATTATGTTTACATTCTAATTTAATTTACAATAGAATTTCCTATAATGAAGCTTATTTAATATAGATATAAATGAGTTTCTCTTATTGGTTTCATCCTTTCCTTTGTTATCACATATGTAATTGGTAAATTAAAAGCCATTCAACCCCTAGAAAAGATTATGTTGCAAGTATAAAAGAGAACTTATCATTGAAAACTTTAGGTACAACAAAACACCTTTTTATAAATGAATATTTCCTACTCACACATTACAATTATTGTTGTAACCCAATTTTGGCCCATTAGCTTTTAATTTAATTTTACGGGGTTTAAAATGGAAAATTAAAATATCAGAGATTATTTCGATGAAAAACGTGATTTATCAGCTTGCATGAAAACTAGGGACTACAATGTGCTTTTATCATTCTATCCTCATCTTCAAGATAATGCTTGTCTTCAAGATAATGATAGGTATCCGCTTTCAAATTTGATTCTTGATCAAATTCAAACTTTAAATAAAAGAATGAGTTTGATTGAAACTTTGTTTCTATACGCGATGCGACTCTTGCACTATAAATATAGATCTCAGTGTATGCAAAAGGGTGATTGGAAAAGGAGGCACAAGAAACCCCGAGGAGATTACAAAAAGAGAGGAAAGAAAAAAAAAACCTGGAAGATGGGGGCCTGAGGCCGCCCCCTCCGAGAGCAAAAAGCTCTTTCCTCACAACCGGTAACCCTTTCCCTGTCATCTTCTTCCCCAAAGTCACGAGAGGAAGCAAGAAACTAAAAAAAATTGCTAAAAAGCAGCTGCAGCACTGTGTACCTCCTATAGCTCTAGCAGCAGTGCTGCGGCAACCGTACGTCTCCTTACTTTGCATCAGTTGCCCATCCTGCACTGGCGGCATCTCTAGCAAACCATCCTCTCTGCATAGCACCATCCCTACCCCTCACGACTAGCTCCCTATTTATGAGAAATACAGCAGGACTCCATCCTCAGCCATTAACAGTGTTGCCTCCAACTGAGAGCTCCATCCTCAACATTGTTTGCAGCCAAGATTAGTAATAACAACAGTAGCAGAGGGAACCCTTCTTTCCTTTCCTCCTCGCCTAAAGCAATAACCACCAGCGTCAGCTACACCCCTGCATTTCCAGCAGAGCCTTCTCTTCTCCGTGGTGGCAGTACGAACTTCAGTGACCTGAGCTGCAGCCACCGTGAGCAACAACAATTATTTCTCCTGAATCATGGTTACAGACATCCCTCCTCAGCACTAGCAAGAACGAAACCAACAGACAGACAGAGAGAGAGAGAGAGAGAATAAAAGACTAGAGGGAAAGACGGAACAGAGGAAACAAAACAGAGGAAAGACAAAGGTGGTTTGTTCAAAGGTTGCCTGACCGCCAGCCTCCAACGCCACCAGTAGTGATGTCTTCATGCTAGCATTGTGTCTTCAACAAGTCCAGAACCGCAAACAACAGCAGCAGCAGAGGAGTTTCCTCCATCTCTGCCATTGACACAACCAAAAGATTGATGTCTTCTCCCAAGTGCAAGAGTGTCGAAGTAATAAATAACCCGGCAAGATCGGGGTCGAACCACAGGGAGGTTAATTATATAAATTATAAGCAACAATAATACAACAACAATAGTAACAACAATAACAATAATAATAATAATAATAATACTAGTAGTAGTAGTAGTAATAATAGTAATAGTAATAGTAGTAATAATAATAATAATACCAATAATACTATTAATAATGATAATAATAAAGATTAAGAAGAAGAAGAAGTTGATGAGACCTTTGAGATTGAAGATTAACGTAAGGATTAAACAATGATAACAACAAATGTCAAGGTTAGAGGATCCACTAATGGTATTTCAAACAAGTATAGTATAAACTCTTATTATTCAATTGGAAACCACACACAAAGGAGGTTCCAATCAGATTATAAATTGTTAACATGATTA
>Ga0307509_10009359_pt1 | contig 12275 bp, 7 predicted proteins | sample 10_EM_MG_FD_202245 | JGI IMG/M metagenome (GOLD analysis project Ga0307509, IMG submission 202245) | Populus trichocarpa ectomycorrhiza microbial communities from riparian zone in the Pacific Northwest, United States - 10_EM | ecosystem: Host-associated > Plants > Roots > Unclassified | place...
TATTTTTAAATAATCTTTTGGTTCAGTTTTGATAGCCATTTGTGAGCAACTGGTGTTGAAAAGGAAGTGCGCCAAGTGCACTGTTGCATCGCGATATTCGGTTACTTTTGCTAAGGTGCAATAGGTACCACGCGAAGTAAGCAAAACGGAGAATCCATGAGCAGAAAACAACCTCCGTGCTGGATTAGCCGGATTAAAGGAGAAGCTGTGACCTGGGCAGAGCCCCTCGCAAATGTTAACGAGTTTGTATAATAAACAGGTGTAACCAGGAATACTAAGCCCGACTACCCAGGCCAGAAATACCCAGAGAACCATAGCTTGTCCATTTCCGTAATATGTAACCCCACCAGCGCCATGAGATTTGTGCCTCAAAACATAAATCAGAGAATTAGGGGATCCATAAGGATAGAAACCAGAAGAAATTGTACGCGGAGGCAAAGGTGAACTGTGAAAGCTCATCAAGGAGCCGTGCATCCACGAAAGCTGACAGGTGGCTGCCTCGATACCTCGCTTGTTTTTGAAGATGCTGAGAAGTAATATACTCCTGTCAAACCTCAACAGATATTACATTCTTCCGCAGCCGCAAGAAGGCAACTATGCCCCCGTGTCCATTCTCTAGAGCGTAAGATATTGGTCTTGGGCTTCGCAAGTCTTGCATGTTAGATTGAAATCCTCCTTCCCTAGAAGCACCCTCACCACATCCCAGCACCCCTTCTCAGCAGCCAGGAGGAATGGCATTCGGCCGCCGCCGCACCATTTTGGATCGGGGTTGACATTCTTCCGGATTAGCAGTACCTCCCCTATTCCGGCTAACTCCTTTCCGGGAATAATCACGAGTAGTGCCTACCCTGGTTGGAGTCATCCACAGCTGGTAGTTGCCCTATATCGCACTTGCGTACCCTTCCCTAACAGCCTTACTGAGAGGTATTTGTCCTCAAGAATTTTTGTCTTTTGGATTTTTTATGCTTCCCCGTGTCACTCCAAATAATATCGCAAAATTAATGGAGGCAGTAGAACACCTTTCGTAGGAATCTGAAGAAAAGAAATTAGTATGAGGATAGATAAAGACACTTTTATTAGAGCGGGAGCCCGCTTCACTCCTAACGCTGGGGATGAAAATGATAGAACACCTAGTTTGCGGACTGTGGAATGTAGACATAGCACAGCGGTAAGGATGCTTTTAGAGTAGTGTGGAGTTAGCCTGGGCAGTGCGATGACAGACTCTCCAGCCAGCTAGCCAGAGCTTGCACGGACTTCCGGTATATACGCAATATTGGAGGTCTGCAGAACGGTTATTGGGCAATCAGGGCTTAGTTCTCCTATCGGGGGGTGGCGGTAGCTCAATAAACCTCTCCATTGATCCCTGAGACCTGTCAGAGCGCTTCCAAAAAAAACATCCACAGACCCTCATATTCAAGGAAAATGCTCACCAGACGAACCCTCATGCTTGTAGTGTTCCACTATTGTTCCACTAAACCTCACAATTCATCTCGTTCTGTCTTTCCCGCTTCTATTGCTCTTTCGCATCCTGGCTAGATATCCACAAATTGTGTATTATATTATCTCCACTTTTATTTCAAGAACCCTACAGTATGTCGACTTTTGCCTAGTGCCTGATGTCTTTGTTTTCGCTTTTTCCTCCTTCGCCTCTTCTCCAGAGCCACTTATTCCCGCCCTCATCTCACAATACCAGACTCTGCAATTGCGACATTCTCCACCGCCTGTTATACTCGTTGGTGGGGCATGTGCTTTCTGGATATACAACGTCGAATATAAATAGAATCAGCTATATCCACTATCTACCTTCTTTACAAGATGTCTCCTCTGACCAGCCCAGCGGGTGTGACCAGTTGTCTTGGACTTTGAGGAGGGTAATGAGTATAGCACGATCAAATGGATCAAAGTCTACATCTTTAACCGTAATAGGACCCCCATTAAAAAAGGTTGGCCATGTTACCGTATAGTCGATCATGTGGAAACATTCCATAGCCCAGGGGATCTGGAGTCCGCGGGCTTTCATTTCCTGTTGAAAAATGGTTTGGAATTCAGGAGTTTTTGCCAGCAGATCCAGTCCGCGTTGTGTCGGTGCTCTCGGCGAAACTTTGATCATTTTATTCCATACTGCTCGTTCGACGATGAACCCTGGGGTGAGAGGTTAGTCCCAACTCAATAAACGCAATAGATTCTCCGAGTCACGTACCTAGGAACCCGCGAACTTGCAAGATTGTCTCCAACTTCTCCCTCGCTCGTTTCTCCTGGAAAGCGGCCCCCTGCACAGAAATTAGAAAACCTATAGACAGGGAGAGTTGGGTGGTCCTACTGGAGGATCTGGATTTTGTATCATGTTTGGGTCGATTCTCTCCTTAGCACATCTGTAACGGTCATTCCAGTAGCCGAGCCACCGGCAATCAACCACATAAGAGTCGTTGAAGGACGTATTATGATTCCGCTTCTTGGGCTCTGTGAGCAACTTGGCCTCCTCCTGGCATTGGTCGAGCAAGACTACCTTCTCCTCAGACTGTATGAGCAATGCAGCCCTTAGCTCCTGGCACTGTTTCACTAAAGTGACCTTTTCCCCCTCAGACTGTTTACGTAACATGGCCTCCTGCTCCCAAGAGCGTTTGAACCGTCTGGCCTTAAGGCGCTGGAGAGCTGCACGGCGCGCAAGTAGCGCAATCAGAGGGTTACTACTCTGCTACACATTGTTAGTTTCCCACTTATAACAATGATCAAAGGTGGTATCGTGCTCACCCTCTGGATAGCATGACCAAATATGCGGGTATAAAGCCCCCTCTTAAAGTGAGTTCCAAATTTAGAAAAAGACGTCATCTTCAAGATCGGTGGTAGGAGGCGATGAGACGTAGTGGAGTCGCCGTCGATGAAGCGCGGTGGAGTGGAAAGAGTGAGTGGTATCTGTGGTGTGAAAGCGGGTTAGTACAAAAGACCAAGGTGGTATTAGTATATGATAAGTCAAAGAGAACGCTTGGCGACCTGGTTCGATCATCCCACCTCGTCAAAGGGCAAAGGCCATGAAATCGGACCTGGAATTGAAGGCCCTAAACGCCAACTTCCACAACACCTTTACACCTATCATACCGAGTATGATACCTCTCTGTTGTTGGGGGAGGGGTTAGGCCGAAGGAAAGAGGAATATTTCTCCTTGGTTCACCTATTAGATCCCAAATAACTCGTTTCGGTGGGTTGTATAGCAGAACAGCCAAATCTGATGACAGGTGATAAATCATGACAGAATTATAGGCGAAACGAGGGGAAAACAATCTCTGACAAAAAAGCGCAAGAGGAACATCAAGATTATGCACAAGAGGAAACCACAGGACTCCTTGAATTAATTCGCCTTCCTGCTCATACCCAAACCCACACTTGCTAGTAGTATACATCTAACTTACTACAGATCCAGGAAAGTTTTTCGGGTGCCCGCTAAGCATGTATAAAGCCGTAATCCTCTATGAAAATTAATGATAACAGTGAAATTCTTGATTTGGAGTGATTGATAATAGCGAGAAAATAGAAGACAAAAATTAAAGACGAAATAATCAAAAATAAACTAATTCCTTTTGAGAGGATGGGCCGGGTACGGGGAGGAAGGGATTCTGTTGGCGGAAGGAAAACTGCCACGATAGATTGAGAGGCGCTTCGAAGTAAGCCGGACATATGGGGTAGGGGCACTCCGAGAGTTTGCCGGTATCGTTTTGAAGAGGAAGGGAGGTCTCAGGTGCTATGGGTACATAAAACTATATCTTTTGTTGATATTATCATAATAGTAATCATTATCATTAAGTTACAGGACCAGTTAATTTTGGTGCCGTGCCGCCCTCCCGCTATGGCCTAGATATAGTATCCTAGCATGGGGTGACAGCGTTATCAGATGATCTAGACAGTGCACCGCTATTTTTGAGGACCTAGGCGAGTCCAAGATATACGAGTGATGAGGTGTGAACCTTGACAACCTCCCTATTTAGCGCACTTGGGCCCCTCCCCCAGCATTAGATAGTATCGTAGTACCCTGCGTGGGTATTGCGGGATGTCAGCACCGTGCGCCGTAGGCAAAACGAGGAATCTAGGTGCAGAAAGCAGCTTCGGTCTGGGATCACCTGGTATAAAAGAGTTGTATTCGGGGCGGAACCCTGCCGGAGGTTAAAGACTTTCTAACAAAAATATATATAACTAGCAGCACCGAGTCCTATAATATCAGCTAGAAATACCTAGTAAATTGCAATAGGTCCATTCACACCAGATGCCACTCCACCAAATCCATGGGATTTCCCTAAAAACACAAATCACGAGGTAGGTGGCTTACAAGCATAGCGGCAGAGCAAAATTGAGCAAGAAGGAAAAGAAGCATAGCGAAGGTGCATGAGGTGGAGCCGAGCACCCCCGATGGCTAGTAGGTGCCGGGTGCAACGTCTCGGTTCTCTTCCAGGGCGCTGGGAAACAATATACCAGGTGGTCATCAAACTTCGCTGACGACTGCATTTTCTCGTAGCCGCAGGAGCGCAGCCATACCCTCGTTTCTATCCATTAAAGGGCAAGAGATCGGTCGTGGACCGCGCAGGCTCGCTTGCCTATTGGGTTGACATCTTCCTTCCCCCGCCCGCAGAATCTCGCCTACGCCAGCTAACCCATTCCCGGCTGCAGCAATCAGTGGCGCCTGCCCTCCATATTGTGACATGCTGCACAGAAGCCTAACCGAGGAGTGTTTAGCCCTACGAATTTCGTCTCCTATATATAGTATCTTCCCATGATGCCCCTTATACTGCAGACCAAGGCTGTCCAACACTTTTCTCGTGGTTGTTAAAGGGGGGGTATGATATCGTGGAGGTACGCTTCGAATAAGATGTCACCCCCGATATTGCCGATAGGGACAGTCGGACATCTTCCTCGTCTGCTGCCAACTATAGACAGTGGGGATGCCATAGAAATGGTGTGGGCTCAGCCAGGATATTACGAGAATAGACCCACTAGCTGACCAACACTTGCGCAGATTTCGGAGAAGCAACATGGGGGAGCTATAACCCTGCCACCAGGAAATCAAAGCTCGGTTCTCGGGTTGGTGAGTGGTGATAGCTCAGTAAACCTTTTCCCAACCGGTCCCTCCAAGTCCTCCCAGCGGTTTCAAAGAGATCCAGAGATCCTCACTTTACCATGAATGCTTTTCAACACACGAACCCTCTAGCTTGCGGTATTCTTGTATCGCACTTCTAAGCTTGGCCAGTGATTCGCCCTTCCCTCTTCTCCTCCCGTCTTTCCTGTGTGTGTTACCCTTTCGTGTCATCATTATCTACAGCGTATACCAATGTTAAGGTATCACATTATCTCCTCTTCAGCTTCAAGAAGGGTATAGCATACGAACTTTATATTCATATTGTCAGTTTTGCTAGACCCCCGATGACTTCGTTTTCTCTTTCTCTTTCCTCTTTCTCCTCATATTCACAGCCCACACTCTCTTTCCCATTTCATTACCCCCGACACATCATCAGAATGGACTTCATACGAGTAAAGAAGCAGGCCTTTTCATGTCAGAACTGTTTCCGTTCATGGGGTGCTAATTGAGTGTCAATTATATTTCCGCTTCCTCCCTTCTTCTCAACTTGGCTCCACGTCTATATTTTTCATATTCCAAAAGAAAAGGGGAAAAAGAAAAAAATCTTCCTGAAGTGGTGGTCGTCTGCATGCTCCCCTTCCCCTAGTAGCGACCCCTTCGGATTACACTTGAGTTCGGCGTGGTTTGCAGAGTTTCATATGGCTGGTACCGCAGCCGGAACGCCACAGAACAACCGACCCCCCACCCTGCTAGGAGTATTCCTGAAACGAGCCATAAAAACTACTAGATAACTCGAACCATCACTACCCCAAGTCAAGCCGGAATAATTTGTGATACTTGTGGCTCAGGATATAACACGTCCAAACCCAATTCAATGGGGTGTACAGTGCAGTACATATCGTAGGCTCCGCGAGACCTGAATGAAATCCAAAACAATTTAGACCATTCGTTGTTGGCCTAGGACTTTTAGGATGAGAACCCCTACCTCCAGGCGATGTGGAGATATGACGGGAAGCTTTCTGTTTTTTGACTCCGCTTTCACTCTCTTTTGTTTTTGACGTCTTCTTCCTGCATCATTTCACCCAGCCTAGACTCCCAAGGATGACCTCTTGTTCTATCCACCCCTGCAACCGGAAAAAGAAAAACATCTCATCAGTTGGTTCATTAGATCCCTAGACTCCTTGTTTCGATAAGTAACAGTACAGAAGAGACGAGCGGTCCGAGGAAATGAGATATCGCAGTATCGTACTCGATGGAGTAACCCCATCTTAGGATGTCAGGTTAGGGCATACCGATAGGATCATGGATACTTTAGGTACCCTAAAGGGACGACTGACTCGTTTCCAGCGATGTGTTTTGGCCAATGTGGGTTGACCACCACCCACTATACCTATTCAAGTCTAGAGCTTTCGTTCCCTATTGCTGGCCGCCAGTGATCACTCCTCTTTCTTCCAGAGAACCAGTCAATTACCTCAGAAATGTCTTTCCCACTCCTGGATCCCGCAGCAAATAAGACAGCCTTTCCTGCTACACCTCCATCCACTTCTCCACTCCGGAAACTGGCTTGTTTCCAAAAGCGAACTCCCGACACCACCGAGCCTGTCTGTACGCAAATATCGATGCCTTCTCCGGGGGTCCAGTGGCATCATTCCTAGGCTCTCATCGGTTATGACATTGGTCATATTGATGATATTGTTATGGATAGCTATTGGAACCGCCAGTATTGACTCTCAGTGTGAAGGTGCTGTGTGTGTAGTCCACGATAGTGGCTCTGAAGTTTTTGTGGATTTCACAGCGGTCAGTACGGCGAGAGTTGGAGTTTTTGTAGAATGCACTAATGTAGGTTGTGGCGGTACTTTTATAATTACTATCCAATCATCCCAGGCCGAGTACTCGGGTATGGACCTGGGTGATCGGATAGCCAGGGATTAGAGGTGTCAAATCTTCTTGCTCGTTTGAGAAATCCCGATGCCAAATTCATTCATTTATTTCCTGCGAAGGCAGTAAGTTCAGGTCTCTGGAATCCCTGGCTGGCCGATCACCCACTCCGATACCCTAGTACACAGTAGCCCGTGCACTATTGCAACAATCAGATGATATGAGCTCAAATACCGGTACCTGTGCCGGTACCGCACTTTCACCCTTGCGCCTCTCTCACTTCCACCGTTCCACCCACCCCCCCCCAGTTTTAGCCTAAGTCCAATGCAACTTCGTCCCCGGTCCCTTCCATCATACCTGTGAAGAGCGGGTGTGTTTAGAGAGCAAGAAGTGAATTGCTTAAGTGGAATAACAAATACTGCCTTTCTTGGAAATTCCTATTCGTCACCCCCTTGGTTTCGTCGTGCCCCTCCTGAGAACTGTAAAATTTCTCCCGGAAGTCCTCGGACACTGCCTTTAGTTTCAGCATATGGTTGAATGAGATTTGATTAGCCGTCAGCAACAAGATGTAGGCGAGGTCTGGATAGCAAACTTTATGACGCCGCAGTGCTGGCTAATTTTATTCAAATACTTTTACACAATTCGAACTGAGAACTCGGAGTTTCGATTTACCTCTATTGCGTGAATACTTCTCATACCAACAAAGATACACAAAATAGACCTGACCGTAGCAATGTTCTCCGCAGCCCAAGTTTCAACAAGAGATCTCACTGTCTCAGAGGGGTAGTTCCGACAAGGTTAGCATAGCTAAAGAAGGTTTGCAAAACGTGAATTAGATTGTACCTTTGTTGCCAGCCCCGGTTGTGAGGAGAAGTTGTGTTTTTGAGTTGAGAGAAATAGCTTATTGAAATTGACAGGGTGCACAATGCGAGTACCTTAGCGTGGGAGATAGCCGATTACCGACTATACGGGACAGATGCAGCTTATATAACCTCCTTTTTTAGTAGCTCAAGTCCCAAAGGAGCTGATTATTTTCTCATCCCTAAAGCAGATAAATCCAAGCGAAACATAGGTGTCTTCCCTAAAGAAGGTACTGTAGGTATGAGGGACATCGAGGTGGAACCACTTCCTTGGACCCGAGGATAGCAACATCTCTCCCTATGGCGATATGCACTTGCATTGGCTTCTCGATTCATTAGAACACATTTTCATGGTTAGTGTAGGTCCCCGCACAAGGATTGTCAAATAACCTCCATAATTGGCTGCCCATCCCTCGAGATAGTTCCTCAGACCTCCGCTAAGTTATCTTCCCTCAGGCCAGGTTGAAACTAGCACTGATTTCGGTTTTGGTTTCAACTACAGATAGCGATACAGGAAACGGAAACGAAAAAAACTATAAAGTTTGGCGAACGGTGTGATCTGTTAACGCAATGGATGAGGTTCGTGAGTAAGTGGGCTCATAACCCGTTAGAAATGATCCGTGGTGAGCTGAAGCCTATATGCGGATAGCGGAGTGGAGAGTTTACTAGGCCACTTATTGGGTACAGAAAGTGTAGCAAGAGCTTTACTGAAGATGAGAACAAGAGTGATTTCAAAGGTCAAATAAGAGTCGTGTTAAGACTAGTTTAATTGTGTTCGTTCGCTATTAAGAAAAGAACTTATTGAGCGAGAGAAAAGATAAGAATAAGAAGAGCAGAATCATCAATAGAGCACATCCAGAATTCGACAAACTCCGGCTCTTCATCGCGGGGGGACAAGCCAGCCCGGAACAAACAGCCAAGACAACCTTATCAGTAAACAGCAAACAACCCATGAAATCCATTGCTGTTTCCACGATTCTCGTAACTTTGGAAAGCAGAAGTTGTTTTTGTTTTTTGTTTCGAAAAAAGGACAGTGAAAACAACAATAACACTAAGGGCCTCTTTGGCAAGCCCAGATTAGACTAGGATTTGGATTTAAAGTCCGGACTTCAAAGTCAAAGTCCGGAAACTTCAAAATCAGGACCTTGTAATCTGGCCATACCAAACATGACTAGATTTAGGATTAGAAGTATGAAAAACTCGGATTTGGGTATTTAATATAAAATAATTAGTATAGAATTTTGACAGATTATTCCTGTGTAATTATAAATAACTTACAGAAGAGTCAGTTATGATATTTATGGTGTAACAATATCTCTGATGATACTCCCGGTAATTTTATCCCAATCAATTCTTTTGATTCAGTTTATCTAACTATTACTGCCATTGCCAAAAGCCACAGTACAAAATAAACAGAGGCAGCCTTCAGCAAATTGCTGCAGTTGGCAGTGCCCTTGCAGCTACGGGATTTCTGATGGGTAGTGGAATTAGTATGAGAGATAAAATACAATTCTATACCTCAGTTCTATTAGGCTAGAGAGATAGTAATGAGCATCTAAGTTGTGAGCATAAAGGTAGAATATATCAAAAGCTTCATATAAGCTGTAAACTGGGCATTCTATAAAGAGTTGAACTCTAAGGTTGTGATAGCACCGAAGACTTAAAGTAGAAGACAAAGATACAGATAAAATAATTCAAGAGGAATCAAATGGCAAAACTTAATATCATTAAGTCTAAAGCTCTACTCAATAAAGTTTCTCCCGAGGATCTTTGGTTATCGAAGATGAATGCCAAACACTTATTGTAATAACTCTACGATAGGTAGCTACAATGACTATCACCTTAGCCCAAATGGTTTACCAAGTGGTACCCAGAGGTGGTATGGGCTTGTATAGTTAGTATATAAATGGCTGGTTAACCTAGGACAAGGTCCAGGGAATGAGAGAGTAGCTTCGGGTACTCTATTCGGCAGGGTAACCTTTAGGGAGTAAGTTAGCATAAAGTCAAGAGAACAATGGGAACGTTACACGGGCCTCTGAGACAATCTTAGGTGTCGACAGGAGGACTTCTGTAGTGGTTAAAGGCAGAAGAGGGCTAAGTTACCCTACCTTAGGGATTTGACCATTATGCCAATAGAACCCAGTTTCCCAACTGAGGTATCCATGTTATCTTACCTTCACCGGCAAAGTTATGCTGGAACTTAGAGGTCAATTGCCTCACATTCTATGGGCTGTTAGATGTTCAAGGGGACACAGACACCAGCGCAGAAAGGTCAGACACCTGAGCAGGAGTGGTTCAGGATGGAGTAACCCCATCGTGGTATGTTAGGTTAGGGCACACTTATAGGTGTGAGCCGGGCTATGACCAGACCGCACAGCGGTGACTGGTGTTGTATGGTAGAGAGTGCCCACTGTGCGGGCCACCACAAACTTGTACTTAGTCTGGTGTGCGTTCTCTTTCTCTTCAGACATTGCACTTCTCATCTACACTCCTTTTAGTCAACACTTGTCATATACAGCTAATATCGAACACATCTCAGTTTTCCTACACTCAGCGTTCCGGGTTCCCAGTTCTCACGACGACAGCTTCACAGCTTAGTCACTGGGTGCTTGTACGGCGGCATATTTGTCTGCGCTAGATCGGAGCCTCCATCAGTCCGAACATGCTATTGAACATAGATAGGTTGAGCTAACACCCCCCTCTGGGCCCAGCGTTGGGACGGTGCATCATAGGCCGACAGCTGTATAGTTGCTCATTTGCTAGTAAAAATGGGCCAGTGGAGCGGCTACCGTAACACCATATAAGTTCTCACCGTCCATCTGCCTGAATGTCCTTTGCAGGATATATAAGGGGAGTATGGGTAACCGCCAAATATGAGATTGCACATAAATGGTCCTCCCGGCACCAAGGAGTCTATCTTTACCTATGGGTAGTAGGGTAGTCTTCCCAGAGGTACTTAGGTAGTCCCAGGAGGCCAAAGTGCTTTCGAGGCATTTATATAAGTAACCAGCCGGAACCTTCTCCACTTGATTTGTAGCATTACTATGGGTTGTCAGTGGACTCTAGAGGTATGAGTCTTATCAAGGTAGGGTATGTCCTGAGAGGCTGGCTAGGGGTAGCTCCCATTGAGTCAACCATCGGCTACATCTCACCAGAGGAGCTTGCATGTCTGGATATCGTATTGAGTAGTCGAGTAGATTAAATGATGGACTGCATAGCTTGTATAGACGAAACTACCACTAGGCCACAGAGTTCACCACCTAGGTATTGACTCCGGTTGTTATCATGGCAGTTAGCCATTGGCATGACTTTGATAAGAAGAGTTTTTCCACCAGTGGTTGTATTGGAGATACATTGCAGAAACTCAAATTCTATTGAAAGAGTTAAGTGTACCTGAGTTGATCCAATACTTCAGGTAGGATAATTCCTGATGGAGGGTAGACCTCAGACAGCCTTGAGCAGGACAGGGTGCTCGTACAAGGTCGGAGAACTGGTGAATGTCAAAGGCTTAAATCTGATATCTACTTAAGTTTAAGCGTTTGGAATTCTACTTTGATAACCAACTTTCCTTGAGAGAACTTATTGAGTGAAACTTTCAGCTTAACAATATTAAGTTTTACCATTTGATTCTTTTGAATTATTTCACCGTATCTTTATCTTCTACTTTGAGTGTTTGGTGTGGTCGCAACCTTAGAGTTCACCTCTCTATAGAGTGCCCCCATTTCACCTATACTTAAGTTTATGTCAGATATAAGCTTTTGACATTCACCATAACTTCAATCTTTTGCAAGAATACTGTCCTGCTTAAGACTTTCTGAGGTCTCCTCTCCCTCAGCCAATATCCAGTAAGAATTATAGTACCAGCTCAAATTACATAAGTTCTTCAATAGGTGGTGAATTTTAGTAATGTATCTCGAATACAACTGCAGGAGAAAAACACTGCTTATTGTACTCATGTCAGTAACTAACTACTATGACAATAACCAAAGTTAATACATTTGTGGTAGAGTCACTGGCACAGTAGTAGATTCGTCTATACAAGCTATGCAGTCTATCATCTAATCTATATATTTATCCTAGATAATATTGACATATGAAAAGCTTTCCCTGTGGGTTGTTGTAACGACTGTAACCGGTACAGGTTACTAGTTTAGGTATGGATTTGTTTTAAGTATTTGTTTCAGGATACGAGTTCAGGAGACTTGTATGCCTTGTTAGTTTGTTTTATGTTTTGTTTTAGGATACGAGCTCAGGAGACTCGTAAGTCTTGTTATTTGATACTTGTATTGTTTTAGGATACGAACTCCGGAAGTTCGTAAGCCTTGTTTATTGTTGGATTGTTTATGGGTTAGGTATCCTTTGATGCCTTAGAATTTGGAAATGATTGATGCGAGATGGATTATCGCAAGTGTATTTAAAGACCTGTATCTCTCCGGACTTAGAGAGATCAGACTTCGACAGACAGAGTTTTCAAT
>Ga0307509_10009360_pt1 | contig 12275 bp, 14 predicted proteins | sample 10_EM_MG_FD_202245 | JGI IMG/M metagenome (GOLD analysis project Ga0307509, IMG submission 202245) | Populus trichocarpa ectomycorrhiza microbial communities from riparian zone in the Pacific Northwest, United States - 10_EM | ecosystem: Host-associated > Plants > Roots > Unclassified | place...
TTTCTATTTTTCACCCCTTGTGCATCCCCTTTTCTTCACCAAGCACATGGCTTTCCCCTGTTCCCCTTTATTGTTGCTTCAGCCCTTCCAATACCTTTTGGTGGAGGAATACATAAAACAACCCTAACCCTAAAGCCATTCAACACAGAGCCAGGCCTCCATGCTATAGGGAACCTATCACGGCTACATTGTGTTTTACACTGCTCCAGCCCTTTCGGGTGAATGAGGCCATTTGCAAGTTCATGAGCCATCTGCCAACTCGTATCTCCCAGAATATACCTTCCGAGGATGACTCAAACTCCCGCAAGCCTATTAAAGGCAAACAGGGTTGGAGGACATGCCTTTCATGAAGCATACAGTCGAAATTTTAATCATACCGACCGTACGGCATATTGTATGGCTGTTGTGGCAGTTGTCATAAGTGACCATACATGTGCAAGGCGAAACGACTTGTTTCGCCAGCTTGGGTCATTGTCGGCAGGGAGAGGGTTTCTACGCATCGAAACGATATGTTTTGAAGCCTTTCGAGAGTACCTGTAGTCACAAAAATGAGTTGAGCGGTTGCGAATCAGAAATGGTAGGAGGTGTCCTTATTTCGACACCCTCCCCAACGCACCTCACAGGTCTCCCTCATCACGGGTCTCCTCTACACTTCTCGTACCCTTCCACATCCATCCCCCTCCTTCAAAACGTAGCCCACATCCCTCGACAAGGGGAGGGGCTCGAAAATTCCCAAAAAATCACCTATATTAGTGAAAAACATATCAGAAATGCTTAAAAACCATTAATAAATCACTTACCGACCTTTTTTTGAAGTTCCAAACCACGGATTGGCCAAACGACAGAGGAGCGGAAGTCGTGGTGGTGGTTCGAGTTAAAGATCAACACCCGTCAATGTCGTTGATCTTAGTTCCGGCACTATCCGAGCCACGCCAAGCTCAACTCGGATTTTTGGAATTCTCATTTTTGGACGATCCGGCATGCATTATACCTTGTCAGAAAGGGTATAATTCCGCATTTCTGAATCTGAAATTAGCTAAGGAATTCACCTACCCCTCGTATTATTATGATATCATTTCTACTTTTCTACTTCTCAAGTTTCAAATTCTTAATTAACCCTAAAAGTCATCAAGTCGCATGATGCGTTACCTTGTTACTGCAGCCTTTCACTGGTCTTCTGGGAAGACGAGACAGAATGGCGCTGTCATCAAGTCGCATGATGCGTTATTCATTTATTGCCGCCTCTCACTCGTCTTCCCAGAAGACGAGACAGAATGGCGCTGTCATCAAGTCGCATTAATGCGTTATTCATTTATTGCCGCCTCTCACTCATCTTCTGGGAAGATGAGACAGAACGAGCAGTCATCACGTCACTGATGTGTCGCGCTCCTTTCACTGGTCTTCCGGGAAGACGAGACACAATGGCGCAGTCATGAAGTCGCGTGATGCGTCACACTTTTACTGCCGCCTTTCACTGGTCTTCCGGGAAGACGGAGACAGATGTAGCAGCCAGTCATTTTTACTGCTGTGTTTCACACTGGTCGACCGGGAAGACAAGTGATCCTCAACTCGTATGGCATGTGATTCTTTCCGCTTATTGACCAGTTGTATGGGTCGACTCGGAAGACCAGACAAAGTGGCCATCATCAATGCATATAATTGTGTCTGATTACTGATCCAGTTGTACCCAGTCGACTAGGAAGATCATACGAGTCCCTATATCCATGGAGTCACATAATTTGTTGTCCGCTTATGGACTGGTTGTACGGGTCGACTAGGAAGACCAGATGAGTGGCCATTATTAAGTCACAAGATGTGTGATTGATCAGTTGTCCTGGTCGACCGGGAAGACCAGACTAGCGGACCAGTGCTTAGTTGATTGCCTCATATCCTCTGCTCTGCTTGTGGTCTTCTCAAAAGGCTACTAACAGTGCGTGTGGAAGATTTCTAGGCTACTGTAAAAGTTGCGTTTCTCCGTGCTGCTCATGGTCGTCTCAGAAGGCCAGATAATGTCTGCTTATGGGTCATCTTAAAGTGCTTTGATGTGAGGTGGTGTTTTCATGGTGTACGCTTCATGTACCACTGTGTTTCACTGGTCAACCGGGAAGACCAGACAAGTGGGGCAGTAATCAAGTCATATAATGTGTCCGCTACTCGCTTTCACCGGTCGACCAGGAAGACAAGACAAGTATGGCAGCAATCAGGTCACATGATATATTATCCGCTTACTGCTGTGTTTCACTGGTCGACCAGGAAGACAAGATAGATGGGGCAGCAATCAAGTCACATGGCTTTCACTGGTCGATCAGGAAGACAAGATGAGCATTTCTTCCATCTTCCCACATATATTGTTGTCGTCGATAAGCAGGTATGAATAAAGTAATAATGAAGTTGGAGAATCGGCAGGCCTAAGCTTCATAACAGTTTTGAAGTCCATGTAACCAGTAGGTGCATAATGTGCGTTGGGTGGTCAATCAGCATGGCCTTCCTGGTCGACCATCCTATACGAAGAAGTTACTATCCAACACATCATTTGTCTTCTGTATGAATTTCATAGTCAATAACTATCTATGCATAGAAATCATCGCCTAAGCCATCATCCCCTTCATTTCCTTCATCAGCTAATGTAGGTGCAACCCGTACATTAATTGCAGGACCTTGCACAACAATTCGAGTGTTATCCGCTGCTTCTTCTTCAGAGTTTTCTTCCTCTTCCTCTCGCAATGCGATTCGGTCCTCTTCAGTGTGATCTGTCAAATTTGGTTGACCCCCGATCCATGGATTAACGTAGATACGCGGACCTCCGTCGTCCTTGCGCGGGATAGCAATGAATGACTTGTCGGTTGTTCGGTAATCCCAGCAACGGTCAGAGAGCGCAGCAGGGACCCAAGCGAGAGTACGAGATTTGGCACTTAGCGCATCACGGATTTTTGTTGCATCGTCCTCGGTAACTTGGTTGATCAGCTCCAGGTAGTTGTTGTAGTAAGCACAGCTGGTCAAGTGCTTCATATAAGTCCCTGGCTGATATCCTTGGGCCGGGAACAAGACACTGAAGGACTTGTCCCATTCTTCTTCGCTTGCACGTCGCCATTGAATCTGTGTGAAGAGCTGATCGAGGTCAAGAGTGTTGATATCATCGATAGATAGCTGTTGGCGATTATATTGCGCCAGATTGGAGTAGGATGCTACCGCAAGATTACGGTTACGAGGATTGCCAACTTTCTGTAGAATGTCTGATGCATATTGCTGCCAAATCTTGTCAAGTGATGCTCCAACCATGGTGATGTCCTCCGGGTCGGCGTCGTCAATCTCAATTGGAACCTCCATTTCCGCGAATTCTACGAATTGAGCTGGTATATCCTCAGCATCTGCCCGAATTCGTCGCATTTTTGTATATCCTTTTCGTTGTGGAACGTAGCCTTGTCGTGCCCGTCGATGATATGTGCCACTTTGAAAAAACTTTCGTGCGATGTCTTCAATACCACACCCAAACACCTGTTGAAATTTGTCTGCTGGTATACTCCTACCTTCAATAAATTTGAATCTTTCACTGTGCGGCTTGATCCAGATGTCTGTTAAAAAATGCGAACCACCCAACGCATAAGGAAATCCATTGGGATATTGTTCAAGAACTTTGCTCAAGTCTCTGTTGAGAACAAGAATATTGGGATGTTGCATATCATGGGTAAGAGGGTAGACAGTCTGCTGAATGGTCCGACCTGTGCTGTCATCTTGGGGGCGAGAGTGTAGGCCATTGATTTGATAGACCAGGCCGGCCACCAGAGCGAGGGTGCTTGGCAAGATTTTAACTCGAATGGGCTCCGAGTTGATAGCTGACAACAGAATCATCGCTGCATACAATTTGCAGGATCGATAGTCCCTGTCAATGTGCAAATGAGACTGTGTGGGCTGGTCCTCCAGGAAGGTTATGCAATGGGTGTACTCACCACCATATCTCGCGTTTATAGCAAATTAGTGATGTGCGTATCGTCTCTTCTGGAAATGAAGTAAGGCATTCTTCAGCAAATTCAAGAGGGCAGCGAACTTCAATTCGAGCTGCTACATCCACATTGCGGGCAGCATCACGGTAAAGGTTGAGAAGATTTTGACACCATGGAGGGGGATTGCCATGCATTGCCTCCTGTATAGTCAATGTTTTGCCGAATCGTCCATTTTCGGGATGATAGGTCTGGGACTTGTCAGACATATATAATTGCGCATAAACAGAAGATAGCAGATTATTCGTGATTTTGTCATCCAGGATAACACGACAACCAGACACGGATTCGAGGTGTGTACTGACATCTCGAACATATTTTGATCGCTTGGACATGAGAGAGTTTGCCTCATGTGTGTTTAACCCTAAAGCAGCTTGCATGACATGGCTATGTGAATCGGTTGACCATAGCAGCGCCTGACCACCAAGTATAAACTCCAGGCCAACGTCAACATACCAAGTCCCATATGTTGTATCAATATCCTTTGTCACTGATTGCAGAAGGCGAAGGCGTTCTGCTGGAGGTGTTGAGATAGGGTGGGTGTATGCATCCTTCACGCCCCGAATTTCAGTTCCCCAAAAGTAGTCGGCAGCCCATTCAAGCTCAGGCTCGGTGTCAATGTGATAACGAATTTGTTTGTCCAACTCCGAGAGGCAAAGCCCAGGAATGATAACACCAGAGTTAGTAAATCCCCTCCCATGGTTTCTATCCTTGAATTGTGCAGCATCAAATGAGGCCGGCCAGTCGTGGACAGTATCGGGAATAACATCTTCCGCTGCTGCACGTATAGCGAGGTCATAGATGTCACCGAGTTGGATGTCTTTCAAATTGATGCCTTGACGGGGAAGATCCTTCAGCCGAGGGAAGAAAAGGCGAAGAGTGTGACGTGGGCCAAATGTCCCGAAAAATACGTTGGGGACTTTAGATGGGTCGACGGAGATCCACTGAGTTGAATTAAGTTAAGTTGACAGTGGATGAGATGGGGGGATGCACGGTAGTCCAGGAAGGTCACGTGAGTTAGGCCCGTCAAATATTAATGAAGTTGTGGAGTAGTGTAGATGGCATTCCGGGAGGGCCAGAGATGGTGAGCGTGAATGGAATCAGGTAATGCGTGTGGACAGCGTATAAGATGGGGGTGTGCACGGTAGTCCGGGAAGTTCGTGTGAGTCAGGCCCGTCAAACATTAATGAAGTTGTGGAGCAGTGTAGATGGCATTCCGGGAGGGCCAGAGATGGTGAGCATGAATGGAATCAGGTAATGCGTGTGTGGACAGCATATAAGATGGGGGTGTGCACGGTAGTCCGGGAAGTTCGTGTGAGTCAGGCCCGTCAAACATTAATGAAGTTGTGGAGCAGTGTAGATGGCATTCCGGGAGGGCCAGAGATGGTGAGCGTGAATGGAATCCCATAATGCGTGTGTGGACAGTAGATGAGATGGGGTTATGCACGGTAGTCCAGGAAGGTTGCAGTGAGAGAGAGAGATATAAAAGAATAAGAATTGTCAGTTGATTCAATCAAAACGTAATGTCCCAGTCTACGCACGTCCTCTCCGTTATAATATGTATATTTGACATGAACACTTTTCTTTAGCGTGCGAGTAAGGGGTGGGTTAGGGAAATATGTGACATCGTTTAATACGGGGATGTCGGCTGAAAAGCCTATGAGCGAGTCGAAATCACGTCGTATGAATGGCAGTGGTCCATGTCGCCCAAGTTTGTCGCGCGTGGTGTTGATCCCAGCGACAACTTGCCTGTTTCTAGAGAGACCAGTCAGAGCATAGCGGGCGGCAATCATATCTGGCTCTGGGTGATTGTCGACGGGATCCCTTGCTCTGTAGTCACGAAACTTGTTCAGAAAATTGGTGAGAGTAAGATCCTCAACGATATGTGCTAAAGCACGCGGAAGTAAAGGCATAACAAAGCGCTCGCAAAGACACAACAATGGGGAAATTTTTGCGAGAAAAAACCTAAGAAAGTCGCGTATATATACACGGCCAGCGAAAAAAAAAAAATTGCGAAAACAATTCAGACCCTGTTAGCCAAGAGAATACCCTGAAGGGTCGCACATATTCATATTAAAAGCCGATCAAAAAAATTTCTTGAAACAATCCAAGGTTTTATTGACAATTTTATTCTATTTAAATGTATTTTTTTCTGAAAAAACGGGAGTTACGACGCAAGACATATTTACAGGTGTGTACACGTGATAGATGGATTGTGATTATAGAACATTTATAAAAGAAAGGAGGGAGGGACACACGTGTATACAACTAAAGGTGATTGGCGCCAGCAGTCTAGCGGGGTCGACGAGTATTCTTGTTTTTCCTGTATGTCTTCGGGTTCATGTTGAAAGACTGCAGCGAATAGCTTGCCTGCTCCGATGTCCGTGCGTCTACTTGTGGGATGGTGGAGCGTCTGATTCCTGACGATGTGCCTTCTTCCATCATATCACCCCTCGAGTCGTCGTTATCAGACCCGGAAAACTGCCTTGCCGCGCCGGGCATCCAGGAAGACAAGGGTACCTCGGGGTACACTGGTGGTTGCGTTGCAGGCTGCGTCGTGAATGACTCGTCCTCGACTGCCACAGGCTGCTTCTGCGTGAAGGGTGGTCTGAGCACTGACCAGTCAGACTCTCCCGCTGATGACGCTTGAGCTACCGAAGATGTAAATGAGGAAGAAAATATGACATCAATGACGGTAGCACTTACATGCTCCCGGATTGGTGTGTGAAGACCACGTCGATTCGTTCCCCACTGTCGAGTCGATACCAGGCACGTCGACATCTACGGAGTGTGCGCGCGGGGCCGACTGGGAAGGCGGAGATGACTGGGGGCGCTCGGATGAAGCAGGGGATTTCTGTTCAAACACCTGCATCGGCGAACTCTGTTCAACTACCTTCATCGGCGAACCAGGATGAGATTGAGGAGGTGGTGGCGGCGTTATAGTCATGGCCCTCTCGGAAGGCAATCCCACGGGCGAAGAGGTCGACGCAGAAGGCTGAGGTGCGAAGACGGGCGCCCCAGTGCTAGACTCACTGGGGGCAGATGTAGCCTGAGTCAGCTCAGTAGATGGTAGTGCTGACGCCTTCTCAGAAGACTCCCCAGCAGCAGCGGTTGGTACGGAGGTCGTGTTGGAAGATGGCATAACAGGATGTTTAATTGAGGCTAGAAATATGTGTGTATATCACATTAGATGCCCGGAACAAAAAATGAAAAAAATGACGTACTGGCGGCAAACAGCACAGCCTTGATGGCGTCGCTGGTCCTCCCAGAAGACGTGGCGTCCTTGGTGGTCCCGGAAGATGACGCAGCAGCAGCCGTGTCCGATTTCTTCTTCTCGGCCCACGCTGCACCTTGTTGCATCATGCGGGATGTCGAAGATTTCTCCGCCTTCTTGGATGGTGCCTTCTTCGACGGTGGTGGTTTCTCCACCAGTTTCGCCTTCTTGGAAGGTGGTGGAACAGCGCGCTCGGCTTTCTTGCCCTTAACGTTCGAGGATGCTTCTTCCGCGTCGGCGTCGACGTCAGAAGCCTTACGCTTAGCCGCGGCCTTGGAGCCAGCAGGTTTCTTTCCCTTCCCACTGATGTCCTGCTCGTCTTCCGAGTTGACGACAGTACGATGGGCCGAGATGATCTTCAAAGGGACATCATCTTCAGAGTCCTCCTCGCCATCCGAGTCGATAGTACTGGGCTTGTCGATGGGTTTGGACGCCTTGGAGCTGGAAGCAGCTGCGTTCACGCGCTTCTTTACTGGCGGCTTTCTGTTGTCGTTGTCTTCCTCGTCGACCGATTTCGCCTTGGACTTCCCCTTCGGATCCACCTTGGACTTCCCCTTCGGATCCGCCTTGGACTTCCTCTTCGCCTTGGGCTTCACCTGCGCCTCCTTCAGGTCAGAGTCCTCAGTGCCACGCAATGCTTCCTCCGTCAACTGCGTGATCTCCTCCTCCTCCCCCTCACTGGCATCCTGATTCTTCCCCTCCATAAACTTCTCCAGGACGGCGTCCTTCGCCTTTTTGACAAACGCGTTCATCATTGTCATTTTCTCGTGTATATGCCCGCACATGATGATGTCGGTGGTGTCGAGAGCAAGAAGGTGAAAGACGTGAACTTCGTCCTCCTGGCCGTAGCGCCATGCCCTGCCATCTACTTGGGTACCGATATGAGGAGTCCAATCGACATCCTAAAATATAAATATAAGTTAAACGATTGTTCTAAATGAAAACGTAGATCCAAGTACTCACAAAATGGATGACATTCTGGGCTTCCGTCATATTTAGCCCAGTTGTACCGACCGAGGTGAACAGGAGAACACGACATTCAGGATCGTTCCTCCATTTCTGCAAGTTCTCATCGCGCAACTTGGGCGACATGGCGCCGCTAAGCATTTGGTGTTTGATTCCGTTGACCTTAAGCGCCTACAAGGTGTTACCATTAGTATAAGCTAACACGTAGGAAAATATACACATACCGACGAAAGGGTGCGCGTGATTGCAGTGAAATAGAAGTTCACCAGTGTCTTCTTCGTCCGAGGCGCTGACTCGCCTGCCGGGACGACCGGGAGATCTGGGAACTTCATGCAGGTATCGTCGTCTGGGTCGACGATAGGTAGTGCTGCATCGTCATGGGCGCAAATGTGAAGGAGAAGTTGGACAAGGGCCTTCATCTTCGACCCCGCGTTAGCCTGGAAATCCGCAACCGACTTGTAGATGGGCCATTTGACGTCAGCTGCCTTTTTCTTGTGGACGTCGGGATGGGGAACGTTAAGCAGGAGGCGATACTTCACAAGGAAGTTCTGTGTTATATACCCAACCCAAGTCAGCGCGCCTTCCGAGAAGGCAAGCAGATACTGCACTCACCTCGAACGATACGTCCAAACTGCCCTTCGTCTCCTTGCCAGCCTCATGCAGCTCCTCGTTGAGAAGGGCGTGTTCCTGGGCGGAGAGGCGGACGACGAATTGGGTGACGACCTTCGGCGGAAGGTCAGTGATCAACTTTCCCTCATTGGTCATCGACTTGGTCGTTCGCCGAATGATGGCCCCACCCATTAGAGCCTGCAGCATGCGCACGAAGTGGTACTTGCATGCTTTGACTCTCACCATCGGATCCATGGAACTGTCTGCCGTTGTTCCTGATTGAATGGCCTTCTGCAACGAGGAAAGGGCTTTCTTGCGGTCTTCGGCCGTCGTTCCCTTGCGAGCACTTGTGAGCTCCCGGTTGTGTGCCAGCTCCAGCTCCTTCCCTTCATAGCTGTAGCAACCGGGGATCCGAAGAATGCGCGCGATGTTGAGAATGTCCTGAGTGAATGACGGTGGTCAGACGTCCTCCAGGAAGACCAGAAGATCTACATACCTTGGCGTTGCTCATCACAGGTGTCGCTGAAACACCTACCACAGCCGACGCACACTGCGCGATCGCGACGGCGCCTATGAACTGCCTGCTCTTCTCACCCCGGTATTCATGCACTTCATCGAAGGTGAGGAAACACCATTTCCTTGTGAAGATCGTCGTTTGGCGCTCTGACGATGCCGCTTTGAGTTTACGATTGGTGTCGGGTGGTCTAGATCCCAGTCGCTCTTCCGTCTTGAACCGAGCGCCAGAAAGACTCGCAAATGACTGTATGTGAGAGTTAGTGAGAAACAACATGATGGCAGATGGACTTTACGCTTTGCGTAATGAGGACGATGCGGAGGATCATTGGCGACTCCGCCGTTACCCACGCACTCTCCTCGCCGAGGAAGAATCCCTCGATTTCTTCCTCCGTGCCAGGCAGTTGGTAGATCTCGACTTTCTTCTTGTCGAAGAAGACTTTGATCTCCCGGACCCACTGCTCCATCAACGAAGTCGGGACGACGATCAAATGCGGGTCACCCGGGATCTTGGCTTCATGCTTCTTGAACCCCGTCTTCGATTCTAGGCGAGGGAGATCAGCTCGTGTAGGCAAGCGGTAAGTAGTAGCACTCTCGGAAGGCGAGCGAGCATGAGCGTGTAACTGTCATCAGAGACGAACAAAAACGCTAACAATCTAGCCCGATCTTCCAAGACGACGACAGAAAACACAGTAAAGAAAACGCACCGAGTATGGGTGGCCGTACTAGAGCCGTGTCCTGCTGAGCAAACCAGGCGAGGATGAGGAATGCGATATAGCCCATAATTTGAGCACTTTTTCCGAGGCCCACGTCATCGCCCAGGCAGACGTTTGTTCCAAGACCCTGCTTCTGCACAAACATTTTCTCCACCATCGCTGCCACACCGCAGAGTTGGTGCCACTTGAGAGCGAGTGGTTGGAGGCCCTCGCCGCCTTGGGTCCATCTTGGCGATTCATCCGGGTCGTCCCAACTGTTGATGGTTGAATCTTTACTCCTGAACTTTGAGAAGAGAGGAGGGCGGCCTTCCGGGAAGCCCAAGAGCGTTGACAACTCATCGTACGTCTTGTCCTTGAAGGCGCTTACCCCCATATCATCGGTGTCTTCCGAGAAGACATGCTCGAGATCGTTCCCCGACTGCAACACCTCCTCCAGTGGCTCTGGTCGCTCCTGGTCCAATAACTCCTTGAAGTGGTCAGCAAGGACGATAAGCAGGTGTTCCAGATCGCCTTCGTCCATTGTCGATGCAACAACGATTTTCTTCTTCCGGCCACGCTTATGGGCTTTGTCGGCTAATAGAGGTCGGTTAATTGTCAAATTCGGTGTTGTAAGAAATGTTGTCACGCACCTTTCTCCTCCGCATCCTCCACTACGTCCTTCGACGGGCGTATTCTGAGGTTAACGTCGACACCCGCCGTCGCTGCTGCTCCCGCGATCATTGCCTCCCATTCCTGCATTTGTGTTTCTAGCAGCGGAACCCACGACAGAGGGGCACGAATCGCGTTCATCATCTTGACGGCCGCCAAAACAGCTGTGTTGTCCCAAACATCCTCCGCCTCCATTTCTGCACAAACGGACTATAAGTAAACGAAACAAATGGAAGAAACCACGGACCGCTCATATGCGCCACCAACGCGGGCCATAGCCCAGCACCTGGTTCCTCGGGAGTTCCTTTCGCATTTACCTTACCGTGCAACACTGTCAAAGCCTTCTTCCAATTTTTCTTGTGACGACTGTACATTTGCACAAAAAACATTTTACCGGCCAACCGGGCGTCCCGCCACAGAAAGCGCCCGTTGGACATAGCTGCACCGAAGAGTTCCGTACAGGCGTCGTTAACGGCATTGCAGAAGTCATCGAGCAAAGGGAAGGCGTCGTTTGCCTGCTGCCGTATCATCGTCTTCGGGAGAGATTCCAGCTCATCAAGGACTTCGTCAACCGCTTGGTTTACCTTCCCCGACAACTTCGGGTACCACTTGCACCACGCCTTGCGATGCGGTTGCCACGAAGCATCCGAGGCTTCCGAGTCGATCAACAGCAACCGCTCCGTGGCGGGTTGTGTACCGATGTAAGTGATGAACTCGCGGATAAGACGTGACTCGTCTTTCGTGAGTCCTGAAGGAACAGGGTCGTCTGAATCGACAGAGGGAGCGTGATTGATGCCGAAACGCTTGAACACGCTAGGTGCATCCCAACCGATCTTCACCTCGCTCGAGAACGTGGACGACATGAGAAACAAGAAGCAGGTAGAGGTCTTCCGAGTCGGCATGATGGCAGCGGATGCAAAAACAGATAGAAAAGCAAAGAAAAATGACAAATGGGGAGCGGAAAAAACGGATCCACAAAAAGTGGGCGTCAATATATACCATGAGTATTTTAGGGCCGGCTACCTTTCATTTAGGCTTTTTTCGAGTCACCATTGTTATCGTGTTTGATCGCGGTGAGCAATTGCGCTTCTTTTGATCACATGATTTGTGCCGCTCACCACTGTCTGACCAGGAAGACCAGACGAGGATCATCAAGTCACATGATGTCCCCTTACTGTCTTTCACTGGTCGACCGGGAAGACGAGACAGGGTGAGGCAGTCATCAAGTCACACAATGCGTTGTCCGGTCACTGGTCTTTTCACTGGTCGACCGGGAAGACGAGTGATCCTCAACTCGTGTGACATGTGATTCCTGTCTGCTTATTGACCAGTTGTACGGGTCGACTCGGAAGACCAGATGAGTGGCCATCATCAATGCATATAATGTGTCCGATTACTGATCCAGTTTTACCCGGTCGACTAGGATGACCAGATGAATGGGCCCCTGGTCAACTCATGTGACATGTGATTCGTGTCTGCTTATTGACCAGTTGTACAGGTCGACTAGGAAGACCAGACGATCATCAACTCACATGATGTAGTGTCCACTTA
>Ga0307509_10009361_pt1 | contig 12275 bp, 14 predicted proteins | sample 10_EM_MG_FD_202245 | JGI IMG/M metagenome (GOLD analysis project Ga0307509, IMG submission 202245) | Populus trichocarpa ectomycorrhiza microbial communities from riparian zone in the Pacific Northwest, United States - 10_EM | ecosystem: Host-associated > Plants > Roots > Unclassified | place...
ATAATCACATGGGCTTTGGTCACTTGCGCGTGCTTAACGAGGATAGGGTCGATTCCGGAACGGGGTTCGGAACGCACCCTCACCGAGAATTCGAAATCTTTTCATACGTTGTGGATGGGGAACTCGAGCAGTGCGTACCCCAACTTCCGCACGTCGTTCGCCGAGGTGCATATACTGAACAATCTTGGTCCGTTTATCAGCAAGGACTCGATGGGAAACTCCGAGGTCCTTGAACGTGGAGACCTCCAAATGACTTCCGCTGGCACCGGTATAAGGCACAGCGAGAAATGTCATGGCCCCAAACAAGTTCATTTCCTCCAAATCTGGGCCAAGCCCAACGAATCAAACCTCTCGCCCAAGTACTACACGAGGTCGGTGTTTCCCTATTTCCCCCACGCAATCCCCGCGATCTATCTTATCGGGGCATAGACTCACCGGCCCTCGATTCCTGTCTACTTAGGCATTTCTCTGATGAAGATAAGAAGGACAAGTGGGCACACGTTGTCGCACCGGCTGCCAACAGCCATGAGATCATCGATAAGCGCGAGGCCACAGGCCCTGCCCCGGTCCACTCTCCTGTTGATCTATTCGCCACCATCCTCTCTCCTACCGCTTCCCTCTCCCACACCGCTAGGCGCACTAATGTCTACGCTCACCTCATCCAGAGGTCCGGCTACAACACTGGTGCCGCCACTGGTGCTACGGTCAAGATCGACGTCGGGGGTGACTCCGTTCAATTGAGGGAGGGTGATGGTGTCTACATCACTCTCACTCCTGGCACCAAGGTTGATGTTGAAAATGTTGGTGAGAAGGGCGGAGAGCTCTTGCTCTTCGATACGGAATGAATCCCGCCGCTATGATTCGCTCACATCCTGCACTCGAGATAAGTGGAAGGCACATGTACGTTATCATTTGAGTAGAAAAACACGATTGCATCTATCGTCACAAGTTCGAACCCCGGGCGGATCTAGTGCGGAGGACTGAAAAAGCGTGGCGAGGTTGTGTCGTCACCAACAGTCAACAGCCTCGAGACCGACACCGAGCTCCTTGTCAATCCTCGTCTCCTCGCTAGCCCTGTCCATACCCCAAATACGATACGCTCTGGCCCTCTCCTCCTTTGTCTCCTCTTCAGTCAGGCCCTCCTTCAACTCCATGTTCTCTACTCTCTCATCCACGTTGATGCTACGACCGAAATCGATCAAACGGAAACTTGGCGTCGACAGACTCCGCTCCTGAGGGTGGCGAGTGACAGGCCCGGGCTGCATGACGATGTTACGGATGTACGTCGAGTGGTGAAGATACCCTTGAGAGTGGAAACGCAGGTACAAAGAATGGCACTCGGTCCTACGTCATGCACGAACGTTGGCGTTGCTCACTAGACAGGGTGCAAACACTCACCTCTGTTCTGGCGTCAACTCTCGAGGGTCTACTGGAGTGCCGCATTCTTCCATAAGCATGATAGGGCTCAGTTTGTCCTTCTTTTCCCCGGTCGGCATGTAATATCCGTAGAACTTCGGGACGACCGGGCCAACAGGAACGGGCCATGACAGAGGTGAGACCATGTTGTATCCGCACCACTCCTCGCTGAGATGCTTCGGAAAGCTGTCAAAGATCTTCGCTTCGTTACGAAACAGAGCACGGTGCTCAGAATGAGGGAAGGCGGTCTTTGCCACAACCGTGACCTTTCCATCTGGCGTACGAGCAGACAGGCCTATGGGAAGGGTGAGTGTGGCCCGGTATACGTTAGAGTGGTTGCCAACGCCGACGACCTGCGAGTCGTCAGCATCGAGATACAGCTCTGCAGTGACAGGGTCCTCGGAAACCCGATCGGCCGATGAATCCCGGGGGAAGGAGGGGTAGAGCCGTTCGTAGACCCAGGGTTCAGGTTCTCGTCCTTCGCCCTTTTTTCCGCCCGCCCCAAACGCGAGGCCGAAAGGGTCGGTGACAATGAGACGCTCCGGAAGGAATTGCTGGGGGATGTGTTCCTCGAGGCGTCGGTGGAAGTGGCCGTCATTCCCTTGGCAAATGTATTCTTGCTTCGGCTTGAGAAGTGGGGAATCGGAATCCACGGTCATCTCTTCCTTCGCTTCCTCCTTTGACTCCTCGTCCTCTGGATCCTCAACGGGGATGGGATCGCCGTGTTCCGAACCCTCATCGAAATAGCTGTACATCGAGCTCTCCGGGCACTCCACACCCTTGTCAATCTTAAGCAAAGGATAGGGCCGACGGATCCGTGGCGCGTGTGGTTCGTCCCCGTCGTCGATCGGCCGTTCGCCGTGTTCCTTGATCATGCTCCTGGACCAACAGGTGATGACGTCGACGTTGGGGATTCGCTGGATCATGAAGAAATCGCCGGTAGAGTGACCCCATACGGCGCCGTTGGGGGTGCGTTTTCCGAGTGGCGCGTTGTATTTGTCGAGGTACTTGCCGTCAGGGGCTCGATCCCACCATTGGTAAACGAAACGAGTGCGTTCGGCTTCGCCCATCGCGGTAGGGGCACCGGGAGACGAAGGTGGTGGTGGGGGTGAGAGCGGTGAGGGTGGAGGGTCCTATCACCTTTCCTTTATTTATCGACTCTGCTCTGGAAACCGGAGATGATCGAGATCGGCGAATGCAATGTTGAACTTTGGCACCCCGTGACCACAAAGGAGAAGGTGGCCAGTCTCCTCCGCACCACGGCGCATTTGCCGTGCCGGGTGGCGACTTTGAACTTGGCTGGAAAGATGACTAGGCTCGAATACATCGGGCCACGGAGTCGATATCCCCAATGGTAATACCCAGTCTGATCTGTTCGCTTGCCTGATACGGTCCCCACTCCGGGTGCGTGGTCGATGAGTCAAAGGGAGAACAATCTCTCCGACAAGGTCAGCCGCACGTGCCCTTTCGTCTTCCTTCCATTTTGGTTCAAGGCAAACGACTCCAGGACATGTGGGACTGATCGCTGCGTCAACAAAGGTCTCTTCCCGTTGCACTCACAGGGCTTACCTTTAACCCTCGCCGCAGAGGGCCCTCATTCAGCGTTCGTCGCCGAATGCTCCAGGTAACTACCGGCCACGAGGTGATTGTGGAGATTGCCGCTCACGGCAAGGGCGCCAATCGTGTCCGTGAGTCCCAACTGCGCAAGTGGAAGGCCCGAGTCCGTGCGGGACCGCCACGCTTGATGGTGTGGTTATTGGTTTATGTAGTCTCCACCACAAGTGAGACATTGCAGGGATCAGTTCGCTACGTGCGCTGCAAGTAATAGGATATCCGCAGAGTACAGAGTACTTCGCCGCGTAACACTTATTACTGTCAGATTTACGAGGTCGCCGAGCGTTCGACGAGGAAGGGTCATCGTGTGTAATCAGCAGTATCGGTGGAAGAGCATTTCCGAAGTTCCTGTACTCGCCCGTGGCGTGGAGGGGACCATCTGGTAGGTACGTCGATCCATTACGTGCATTCCCTGACCGTCGACACTGAACGCTGCCTCATTCGAGCAGATTCACCTTCGTCCTGACACTGAAACCTATAGGGCCACGAAAGTTATTGTCGTCCCCAACAAGGGTCCAAAGATTGTATGGCCGAGGGCCCAGAAGGGATTGATCGTAACAAGCCAAGTCCGTCATGGGAACCCTCGAAGATGAACCACCCACGCCGCTCCGACGTCGCCGCGCCAACCTTCTCCTCGTGTTCCACATCTCGCTAGTTTGGGTTTCCCTGAGAGTATGGGCCGCCGATATGGTTCGGGTCGAAGTCACAGGATCGGTTAGTATCCCCACGAAGAACGTCCAGTGCGGCCGAGTCGGCGGAACCCTGACACTGTACAGGGTTCACAATGGCAACGCCACCATCCGATGGTCTCCCCTCCACGTTTTCCGGGATGGGATCAATGCAAGTCCCATTGGCCACCCAAGTAAACCATTCCTTATCCGCGCCGTTCGTTTACTGGTCCGATTCCGCGCTAGATCGCCCTCCCCCCGGAACTTACTTTGAGCCGAGCGGTGAAATGCAACGATGGTGGGAAGGTGGGGACGAAGGGAATCATACGTTATCCCAACCCGAGGCCTTGGCATCCACCGTCCCACGATCAGCTCGCGTCTGGGAATTGAGTAGGTTCGATGCCGTAACTCCTGGAGGGCATACTGATGCAATGGAGAGGGTGGAAAAGCGCCAACCTGTGAGGATCGCAGTTTGAACCTTGAGGCCATTCAAAGAATCGGCGATATCGTGAATCCTGATCCGGATTTATTTGTAATACACAGCAAGCGGTAAACACGTTCCTGTGGGTGAAACCCACGATCGGACAGAATGGAACGCAAGGGAATGTACAGGAACACGGCAAAACGAGCTCAAAGAGGAATCCGGGAACACTGGGGAAAAGAAGGGATCGGTTACGCTTGGTGGTTTGTCGTGCGTCAATCATCGATAATCTCGTCATCGTCATCGTCTGTGATCGGGATGAAGCGTTTCCCTCGTCGCTGTGCGAAGGGAAAAAAGGACGTTGTGAGTACAGGACAGAAAGGGGTTTACGAGCAAGCCGGCGACGAACCGCAGAAAATCCGCTCGGGGGTTGGACTGGGGCTGAGGGCCTTGACGACGAGTTACCAAGTTGTTTGGAACCTGTGCGAAGGGGTGTGTGGATGTAAAACGGATTTGGCGGTTTGAAAGCATCATTGGGGTGATCAGGGCGATTGGGGGGAGCTGGAGTAACCAACTGAGCGTTGGGGACAGGTCGTGCGAAGTGCGGAGGGACGGAAGCATCTGACGCCCTCGGTTTCTTGTGGGAAAGTGAAGGGGCGGGCTGTGCAGACCAGTCTGACAGAGCAACGGAGCGCATTCGAGAAGGTGTGCCTGGCACTATCCTTGGAGTCGGGGGTTGCATGGATGACCGTTGGCCAGGGTTCGGGGGTAGGGCAGTGTTACTTGAGCGAGAAACAGATCTAGAGCCAGAACGCAGAGCGTCACTGATAGAGCGATGCTGGCTGGCCGTAGGTAAACCGCTTTGAGCGAGCAAGGAGTCATGCGAGGATTTTGGTGAAGGCAGTTGTTGCCGTGCCGTGTAATCGGAATCAATCTGGGTCCGTCTCTTCTTAGTTACAGAAGGCGAGGGTGAGTGCTGCTCGGTGTTCCTGGATAGTTTTCGTTTTACAGAACTTGATGTAGAACCAGCGCTCGTGGGTTGGGTTCTCGCAATAGGGGGAGCCACGATGGATTTCCGAATCACCTCCTTCAGGTTAGCCTCTGTAGAGGCGATGTGTAGGGGGACCTTTTGTAGCATAGGTAATACTGGTATAATGGCTGTTAGGATTTGGAATTGCTGATCCCCAATTGTCTGTAGGGCTTTCGTATTGATGTGGGCGAGCTGGGAATCATGGTCGTTGGGCCGGGTAAAATGAAATTGTGTGGTTGCGGTACGCACATTTTGAACAGCCTCGACCTTTTGATTCAAAGCCTCCAAAGAACTTGAAATAGACTGCCGCAGTTCGGCGAGGGCAGAAGCTTGGGCTGGCTCCCGGATACATGATTGGAGTGTCGTTTCTGTTCGACCCACTGATGATCAAAGTAGTCAAGGAACTTGGTCAATATATGCGCACAGCTTTGGAAGAAGGTGGCCGAACGGCCCAGGGCCGGGGAATAGGAGAGCTACCAATACGATTTGGGGATGTAAAGTCGCACCTTGCTCTTGAACCGCCCGCCTAACAAACCGCTCCACTTCGCCGCCCACTTCTTCGTTCCGAGCGAGTAGTTTCTGTCGTGAGTCCTCCGCTTCGGATACCAGGTTGTCTATCTTGTCAGAAAATTTCTCTATTGTCGCCTGAACGTCATGTAATAGAATCCGGACAGACGTTCCGGTCTTATCCGCAGGAGCTGTAGCAGCGAGTCCAAGTGACACCGAACCCGTCTTTAGTCCAGACCCAGAAGCAGTAGCGTCCTTGTTCAGCAGATGAGCCCAGAGTGTCGAAGACATCGTCGAGCCAGGAGTCGAAGTGGAAGGACCGGACGTGTGTCGGAAGCGGAGGCGATCGGCCTGACGCAGCCGATGCCGCGAGGACGCGCTCAAGACACGATCAATGTTCTTGACCAGGTCCCGTCATCATGGGTCCCCCATCCTCCAACGTTTCCCGACGGCATTCACCAGGACCCTCCGAACTTCACCGCGGTTGTGGCTTCCGAGGTCGTCGGTGAACATCACGACGAAGTCGACACCCGAGACACCGAGATTCCGGGACGAACTCGTCAGGTCTGTTTTGCCAAAGTCGTTCAGCGATCACGTACGCTATCCTGGCATTCGGAACCAAATCTTGGTGAGCAGAACTGGGAGTTCTGAGCTGGTTGTTTATTGAATGGGCTGTAGTTTTTCACCTTTGGCTCTTTCGTTGCGTTTTCAGTAGCTGCCAAGCTCACCAACTACGATACGAGCTACTGGGCCCAGAAACTTTCGCTCGGGTCCAGCATTTGGATTATGGGCCCGCCCGGTTCCGACCAGATGAGGAAGGCGAGGTATTTCGAGTATGCCAAGGTGAGTTTTATCTGGGCCGCGACGTCACTCACCCCTCTCACATTGCCCAATAGATGATGCAGAGCGGGCTGGACCAAGTGCGGGCAACAGTAGAGTCCCTCCCAGTTATGCTCAGATCCTTTGCAACTTGGGCATACATCTACGTCGCCCAACCACTTGTCGATGCTAAGGAGGGCCGAAGAGTGTGCTGGACAATAGCCGCTGTGAACACTGGGATTTGGGTGTTATGGCAGATTCCCAGATTACGACCTGTCATGAGAACCTCTTTCAGTCACAGCCCGCTGTCCGGCAAGTCCTACACGATGTTAACGAGCACCTTCAGCCACAAGTCATTCCTTCACCTCCTCTTCAACTCTATGGCGCTCACCAGTTTCGGTGCGTCCTGAAGCTTCATCTCTCCCGAAGTTGGCGCTGAGTCATGTTGGCTACAGGTTCTGCCACCTGTGAATACCTAATGCGTGAGCAGGCAAATAACCCGTTGCGCATGCAAGAATCTACGATACAGTATCACCTAATAGCTTTCCTTATTTCCGGTGAGCACCGACGTTCCGTCGGGCCTTTGTTCCTCGTTGACCGTGTGCGAACGCAGCCGGCTTGTTCTCTAGTCTCGTTTCCCATACGATATCCGCCAGGATCACCTTCCCCCGACTCGTTTCCAAAATCACAAAGACGAAAACACAGCTCACCACTCAATCACTTTCGACTTCTGTCAAGGAAACCATCCTCCCATCCCTCGGAATTTCCGGCGCCATTTACTCTGCTGTCGTTGTTACCGCCCTCGCCTATCCCCACTCTGAAATCGCCCTAATCTTTCCACCAACACCGCCCATACCAATACAGTGGGGTGTGGGTGCGCTTGTTGCATTAGATTGCATTGGTGTCATTCGCGGGTGGAGGTATGAACGCCTTCATTGTTCTCGAATTGGTTTTGGGTGGACGCTGACGCCCGACTAGGTTATTTGACCATTACGCTCATCTGGGAGGAGCCGCATTTGGAGCTTTCTATTATGCTTATGGACCTGAGATCTGGGACCTGTTCCGGACTATCAACGCGATGCCTTACAGACCCCCCTCACGGCCGACCTCATGATCGATTTCCTTTCGTTGAGGATTCAGCCGATTTCCTGACGGGTCCTGATGTTATGGAGGAGAGCAGGAGGCCGTCACCCAGATCTCGTGTTCACCCCTCTGACAGCGAGACAGATAGATTAGCAAACGCAGAACATTAATTTACCTTCTCCGCACATCAAATTCACCAGTGTATTGCATATCACGTCACGGAAGAGAAATCGACAGAAGGCCAGTGGCTTGGGTTAAAGTTCCCAACTCCCCCACCGTTATGAAACAGAGTTTGTCGACATGACCCTTATCTTCACCGATCTTCCCTTCGCAGTTATCTGGTATCGCACGCCAGGGTCCACCTGATTACTAGGGCGTTTGGTGAATACAACCAGCCTACCGGACCGTACTTAATTGATAACGTCAGATGCGCCTGATGACCATCGTCAGCCAGATGCCGCAGATACAACTGGAAAACGAGGGCCCGCTCCCTGATGGCGGTGAGATCGTCAAGTTCTTTCTTGCGGCGGTGATACTCTGCGGGGGGTTCCTGTTGGTGGGCGAAACTTGAGGAAGGAACCATTGCTGATTTGTTTCTCGTACCTCGTGTTTCCCGTCCCATTCATCCAGCTATCCGTCCTAAGCACTATGTCTCCGCGTCGATCTAAGACCCTGGATGAATAAAACACTCGGCGGCCTGCTGGCTGGCAGTGGCGATACATGGCCAGCGGGATGGGGGCGCGGTAGGAAGTGATCTCGCTCGCGCCCCCAGTAGCGTCAACATCGTTTTGCGCATCGTTCAGTGGGTCACCTGTGGTCGCCGTACCGTGGCAGTTGAGCTGGTCCGTGTCCAAGACAAGGGCGCTTTGCTTGCAAGACGTTTCCAATGTTTTGGGCGCGTGATTGCCCAGTCTTCCCGGCTAAGATGTATTGCTCGGATGGTGGATTGCTGTGGCGATGTCGGCACGGTTAGCTTTGGTTCAGGTTTGTCCACTTACAGGCTGGGGACGTGTGTGGCGTCAGGTAAACAGGGGTGTGAATTATAAAGCCCGAAAAACTGTAAGGAGGGCGCGGAGTGCAGAGACTGAGACGTGACCAAGGGAACGAGCTCCCCGCCGGAGAAGCCAATTGACAGAATTGATAGATCCGTGGGGCGGACTCTCGTGAGTGGGCCATAGGATAAAGAAGCCTGCTGAATGACTTCCCACCATGAACCCCAAGGCTCGGAGCAGACCCCCCCAATGGAGATAGATCGTCCTTACATAGAGCTTGGACGTTCCCCCCAGCTAGAAGCCGAACCCGTTGGGGATTCAAATATTCATAGACTGCCAGGCGTGCGCCACAGACCTCAGTCCCGTGAGCGTGTAAGTCTCGAAATCTTTGCCGACCAATCGCCGACTCGTGGTTTCCCAGCTTCCCACGTGAACTGAGAGCGTCGCCCCTCCTCCCACACCGGGGGGACGTAGGCTTGTGCCGAATCGGCACCTTCTCACTGCCAGCCTTTGTGATGTCGTTGAGCCATACTTGTCTGAGCATCAGCGACGGTCGCGTTAGAATTTAGCGCCGACTCGGTCCCCTGTTCTGATGGACTGGGTTTCTTCATTCTCGGGTGGACTCACGTCTCGTCTCACCCTTGCCAGGTCACCCACCCTCGTTATCGGAAGTTTGTTCCGGAAACCGGGCATATCCCCCCGCTCTTGCACCTTGACATCTTGTGCTGCTCCTTTGGGTATGGCCAAACTGATGTGGGGATCGAATAACCGGGGCGTGGCGCGATGAATTGCGCGAATATCTGGCCAACGCTATCCAGCCCATTGAAACACAGGACGCCCGTTGACGTGGGAGACGCCGTGAGTTCCTTTTCTTCATACCCTCCCGTCGGAGGGTGTCCCATCTTCCCCTTTCCTCCCACCCCCAACCGTCGGACACAGCACCGCGTTCCGTGACTCCAAGTGAAGCGGAATTCCGATCCCGCGGGACCTTTGACGTTACCCTGAAGCCACGCCTTTCCAAACATGGATCTCACGCTTTGGGGTTCTGTAAATCGCCCTCTCGCCGGGGATGCTTCCTTCAACCCGGACCCCCTCCGCAGTCGATCCCATTTTGTGGTTTCTCGGTACGGTCACTGTTTGGAACACTCAGAATGTGATTTCCTGACTGCGCCCTTACGTAGATTTTTTTTGTCGAGATAGTCATGAAGGGTGGTTGTTGCATCCCCGAGTCGTATCCGATTACGATCGGCGGCCGTCGTTCCATACTCAGGTGTTCGGGCTGTTTCTTGGGTTTCAGTAATTGCGGTCCTCCGGCAGGTCGGTGAGTGCTTTTCTGCTTTCTGTGTGTGACCATCCCCGTTCTCGTATTTATTTAATTCGAGAACCTGCTATTTGGCTGCCTTCAGCCCCCGCATCTCCCAGACTCCCTTCCCCTTCGACCCAGCGGGAGGCCGGCTCGACTCGAACCTTTGCATAACACCCAAATTCGACCTTCCGCTACTGTCATGGGTGGATCCGTGCACAGGGAAAATTCAAGCACGCCCAAAATATTGTGGGACGCCTATCCCTCTCCCACCGGCGGATGCCATGAAGACGTCGATCCTGCAGAACCAGGGGAAGGCTCGTGGATCCACCTAACCGTGAGCCTGTCCTCTCTTCACTTACAATGAACCAACGACATACCTATCACAGAGTTCTACGACAATGACTCCCGCTCAAGAGCGTCTTGCAAGCCCAAGCGGATTACCTATCGTACCGGCAGATCCAGAAGACAACACCTACGGTCAAGCCGCACATTTCCTACCCCAATTCCCTGGTCAGGGGTTTAGCCACTACCAGGATACCATGGAAGGGGAGGCCGCTGTGGTATGGGCTTCGGATAGGATCACCCGTGCTCCTCCACCGCACCCATATCCATCTCGAGACGTGCGTTAGCGTTTGCATTTACACTACGAATCAACTCATGCGTCAGTAGAACCCGTATATTCCAGCGGACCTTCAGTACAGCCCGCCGGCCGCAATGCCTATCTATGGCAGCCCAGAGCTCGTCTACCCCAGCTATCGACATGTTGTGCAACTTCCGCCAGCACCACGCGCCAACAACGCTGCCTCGGAGTGTGAGAGGAGCGACTTGATCGTTCCCACCCCTCCTATGAATAGGACCTCCACGGCGGATGGATTCCACACCGAAGACCAGTTCTCGAGTGCGACGCTTGACGACGGTTATGGTTCGTACGACTGGAGGGCGCCAATGATTTTGTATTCGAGCGGAACGTACTACCGCCGCCCAGCGGCCATGGAACATCGCCCACTATTCAATAACACCCTGCCGGCGGCGACGATCTCTCGTATGGCCGACGATTTGGGATACAGAGATCACTCAGGCCCTCTTCCCTCCGGCGGGGTGGGAAACGAGGGGAAAACGCAACTACCAGTGGGACCACTGCCAGTTGGATCAGAAAATGTTGGATGCCAACGTCCCAACAAAAGGAAGCGAGCCATGACCCTAGACGAGAGGCGCGAAAGAAGGCGTGCCCGGCCCAGGAGGTCGCAGTGTCTCGACCTCGAAGACCTGACCCAGGTGGGCGTTATGCGGTTCAGGTTTGCTCAGAAACGACCAATGACCACGCTTGTTTTAGCCAACCATTCCCACTATCCCGTCCCCGCCCCCTGGTTTCCACATGGTCGAACAGGTTCCGTATCGATGTAAAACCCAACAGAAAGGCTGGGAACGACACCCTTCGATCGAATTCAGGGTTCAGGGTACCAAAGGGATGGAGCTAACCGACGCCCTGAATCTACGCTTCAATGGCCCTGACGGCCGCGACGATCTCATGTTTACGCACGACAGCATCGGTAATTCTGTCTCGTGCAGAATAGCTGTGCGTGGATTCTGTGACCGTACTCTCACCATTACTCAGTCCCTCATTCGGTTAGTTCAAGGGATACCTAGAGTGCGACCAAAAGCAGGTGCGGCTAACTTGTTTCTCTGCGTTCGGCTCGTGGAATGAACGGTATAACCAGATCGTGACGACCAATCACAAGAAGACACGAGGCCGGATTACGAGGGAGAAGTTAGCACAGGTCATCGCCAGGCGCATCGAGTCCTATCTTGAGGAGCTGGAGGTAAGCGGAAAACGACACCCCGTATGCCCAGACTGAGATCCAGCGTTCAGGAGGACCGGACCCCCTTCCCTATCCGCTTCGAAGACATGCTCCTCGCGGGGCTGCATAACACAGCGCGAGCATCCTGGCAACCAGAAATTTGGTACCGGGTTTCCCCTTCCACCAGTTCCTAGAGACGTCCTTAGAGCTTTGTTTATCGTTACCCTAATGTATTCTCGTTGTTCTCAGCACGTCCTTCTATTCGCTAATTTTTTATGCTCCCGAAGGCGGTGCTTCTTGGGGGCTGCCGCGCCATAGCCGCGTTTTTATGTTCTCCCTGCCGTTTCATTTTTTCACGTTCCTTTCATTACTAGGAGGTCTGGTAGTCGGTTTTTGGGTATTGTATTTGTGTGGCCCGAGGAAACCCCCTCCCGGAAGGCTCAATTGTATTTTCCATCGGATGATGTTCGACTCGCATTGGGGTATACACAACACACAAAGCAAAGTAAATGAACCGGGTATAGGGGTGACACTAGGGATCTAACTGCTCTGATACGCCAGCCGACGTTAACGTAATGACAGATGAATTGACGGGTAATATGACAGAAGGGGATGAGATA
>Ga0307509_10009362_pt1 | contig 12274 bp, 15 predicted proteins | sample 10_EM_MG_FD_202245 | JGI IMG/M metagenome (GOLD analysis project Ga0307509, IMG submission 202245) | Populus trichocarpa ectomycorrhiza microbial communities from riparian zone in the Pacific Northwest, United States - 10_EM | ecosystem: Host-associated > Plants > Roots > Unclassified | place...
TAACATGGGCGTTGAGAAGAGTGTTGCCGACCGTGCAAATGCTCTAAGCGAGGCAGAGCAAAAGCGGGGTAGGGAGAGGAAACATCATCAAAAGAAGACGAAATCCATCAACCCAGAGTGAAGAAAGGCCAAAGGGATGAACCTAAGGGAAGGGGAGTGTAGAGGAGCTATGACTCCACCCCCTAGAGCGAACTCATAACGGGGGGTGGAGTTTTAGAAAAGTGGTGATAATCTCGTGGTGTTGAGATTTCAATCGCCGGGTGTGTAGAGGAGACGGAGGATGAAGAGGAGACGGAGGATGTTAGAGGAGACGGAGGATGCTGTCTTTGTACTTTAAACAAACGCATATGATTTAAAAAAAAATAAAAAAAAAATAAAACAAAAAATAAAAAAAACAGATGAAGTGCGTGTCCATCCTTCCTCTCCTCTACACCTCCGGCGATTGAAATCTCCACACCACAAGAAATCATCGTCACTTCCATCCACCCCCCTCTCCTCAGACACGCCACATTGCCACTGTCTGAGTGAAGCCATCTCCCTCCCCTCTTCCTTTCCCTTCTTATGGTTAGGCCTGGTGAGGTTGTTCCTAGGGGTTGGTTGAGTCTGCCTTCACCCCCTCTTCTCCGTGCTCGCTTAGGCAGCCCCTTACGGTCGGCAACACCTCACCCATCAACCGTCGGTCCTAAGTCTCTGTCGACAGATAAAGTAGTTGCCACCGGTGGCACTGTGCCCTGCTATTGCACTATCTCCTTTGTGCTCTGCTGGTATAGTCGGACCTTACGAAACGTCGAGACCACGCTTCTGTCGGGCTTCCTCGCATCTCTCATGTTGGTTGGCCCTCCGCCCTCCCCCTCTCTGACATTTGGATCGGCTGGCACCTTACTGGTCGCGGCTCTACGCCCACCATCAGACCTGTGTTCCCTTCTGATGTCCGCGGACTAGGGAAACATGTTTAAAGCTTCTTTGCGGGTCCGGATTTCCGAAATAGCCCCCCCGATTGTCCACCGGCTGCCATGAGCCTTCCTTCGTTTGGCGCTATTCTCTCAAACTCGCTTGCTCTTCCTGAGCCTCGGCTGGCAGGGCTATAAGCCTCCGGGTGCATTTCTCCCCTCGCTGTCTCCCCGAGACCCACAATTGAGCAGTCCCTATTCTCTCAGGAGCTGGGCCCAATGGGGTTTTAGTTCGTTTTGGCCAATAGGTCGTTTGACTTGGGGGAGTGGGTTTGTTTTCCTTTGTTGGTTGTGTCTACTGTTGGCTGGGGATGTTTTTCTTGTAGGCTGGGCTTTCGCGGGGGTTATTGGTTCGTGGCTTTCAGGCCCGCATTCTCATCTCCTTGTAGTTTTTACCCTTAGCACTGGGCGGGGGTTTCTCTGTCAGGCAGGGTCAGAGGGTTTTAGCTTGGGGGTGGCGGGATGGACTGTCGTTGGAGGTTTTGGACTACGTGGCCCATGCTTAGTTGAAAGTCCGTTGTACCTAGGACCGTGGGATTGAGCACAGTTGTGCATTCGCCCTGATACAAACAATTAATAATCGAGATTCAAAAAAAAAAGAAAGAAAAAAAAGATGAAGAGCGTATCACGAACCATCTCCCCTACACCTCCGGCGATTGCAATCTCAACACCAGGGAAATCATCTTGTGATGCACAACCGCCCCCTCTCCTCCCACTTGATGGCTTCTGCCTAGGGAAGTGATGCAATCACCCCTCATCTCCCTTTGGGGTCTACCGCCGCCTCCACGGGGTTCGTGTTCCCGTTCATTGCTGATTCCGCGCATGAAGTTCAGTTCTCCCCCCCCTTACCCTGCACTTGCTGTACACCTCGCTTAGGTTTTGCACGGTCGGCATATCCTTCTCTGCGTTCACGGTCGGCGCTAAGCTCTCCTAGCCCTTTGCCAAGTACCTTTCTGTCTCGGCTACGTGGTCCTGACGGGAACACCTCGGTTAGTAACTTCAGCATCTCGTCCTCGTTTCGCATTTGGAAAGGCATCGGCCACGGTTACTCTTGTCGGTTGTCTCCAGCGTTTGGATTGCCTTCACCTCCCGCTCCTTTCTTCACCACCCTTTTGGTCTTCGTCCAGTTGCTCGGTTACAGCTACATCCTTTCCCCTCTCTCCACCTGCCCAGCTGGCACCATACTGCTCCCCTTCTCAGCTGTCGATCCTCGATGGCGATACAAAAACCTGCCATAGTTACCCCTGTCCTCTTGGCCGTCGCTAATGCCGCTTTGGCACTGCCTCCAGCGACCCCTAATCAGAGTCACCTCCATCCATCTTTCCACCCTGCCATCAGGTACCGCTTCGTCCCCCGGCAGGGCTCCAGTGTGCAGGTGCATACCTTCACTTCCTAGCTCAGGCTGATACGCGTCACTTATCAGACGTAAATTTCCCTTGGCCGGGGTTCATTCATTTCTTATGTTTTTATACTTTCGTAGTACATGTCACTAAGGGTTCTCCTTTTATTCCTGCTTGCTTCTTTCCTTTCCACCTCCTTCTGATGTACGCGTATGTTTGTAGGATCTGGTTGTGCGATAGGCGAGATGTGCTGTTGGTCTCATACCAGAGGGACTTGGGGGTTTGGATGTTACCTGGGGTGAGGAGGATATGGTTTTTGTTGGCCATAGCGTTAAAGCTGAATGCTGTCTTTGTACCTTCTTTTCTATTTTTTTCCTTTTTTTTTTGAATCATATGATTATTGTTTTAGGGTACAAAATCTTGCATGCAGCTTTCGCTATGACATAAAAAAAAACCCAACTACCCCTGGAAAAAAGCCAAGCCCCCAAGTCCCTCTGGTGTGGAACCATCCGCACATCTCGCCCACAACAAGAAACCCTCAACTAGCTAAGAAGATAGACAAAAGGAATCAAATCAAAGAACAAGCAGGAAGAGTCAGGAAAACCCATGGCATGATCATCCGAACAAAGGAAAAACAAAAGACAAACGTAGCGGAGACCACTTGAAAATTCCACACACTCAGCGCGGAGGGGCCAGGCTCGGCATGATCCCAGTCCTGAGAAGGCTCAAGATGCCATCTATTTTGGCCGCACACTCGAAAAAGAGAAAGGAGATAGTGCAATACCATCCTCCCAGAGGCAGGCCGTGATGGACCGTGGTCATAGTCCGAATGGTGAAGAAGTAGGTATGGATACCAGCCAGGTAGTTGTGGGTACCAGCCAAAAAAGTGGAGAAACAGTAGGGTGCCAGCCGATCTGACCATGTGAGGAGGAGGAGAAAGAGGGGTAGACCCAACTCTGTGCCATAGAAACTATCGGAAAACGCGTTCGTGTCTTGACTAGGCAGCCTCTGAAAGAGAAAGAGAGTAGAGAAATCGACCGTGGCCTGTTGAAGTGTTTTCTGTTACTGTAAACCGTGTACCCGGCCGTCAGTAACGTGGCAGTTGAGAAGAGTGTTGCCGACAGTGCAAATGCTGTAAGCAAGGGAGAGCAAAAGCGGGGTAGGGAGAGGAAACATCATCAAAAGGAAGACGAAATCCATCAACCCAGAGAGAAGAAGGCCCAAAGGGGTAAACCTAAGGGAAGGGAACTGTAGAGGAGGTATGACTCCACCCCCCTAGAGCGAACTCATAACGGGGGGTGGAGTTTGGAAAAGTGGTGATAATCTCGTGGTGTGGGGATTTCAATCGCCGGGTGTGTAGAGGAGACGGAGGATCGTGTCTTTGTACCTTAAACAAATGCATATGAGTCAAAAAAAGAAAAGAAAAAAAGAAAAGAAAAAAGAAGATGAAGTGCATGTTTTCACGAACCATCTCCCCTACACCTCTGGCGATTGAAATCTCAACACCAGAGAAATCATCGTTTGATTCACCACCACCCCCTCTCCTCCCCATTGATGGCACTTGGCTAGGGGAGTGATGCCACCACCCCTCCTCTCCCTTAGGGGTTTACCCCCTCCTCTACGGGCTTCTTGTTTCTGTTTCTCGTTGACTCCCGCTCATGAAGTTCAGTTCTCCCCCCTTACCCCGCACTTCCTTTGCACCTCGCTTAGGCTTTGCATGGTCGGCATTCCGTCCTCCGCGCTCACGGTCGGCGCTGAGCTTTTCAAGCCCTTTGCAAAGTACCATTCTGTCTTGGTTATGTGGTCCTGTCGGGGAACACTTCGGTTACTAACTTCAGCACCACATCTTCGCTTCGCATTCGGAAAAGCATCCGCCCCGGTTACTCTAGTCGGTCGTCTCAAGTGTTTGGAAGTCCTTCCTCCTCCCATGCTCCTTCTCCTACCTTCTTGGTCTTCATCCCGTTGCCCGGTTACAGCTACACCCACTCCCACTCTTCCCACCTTCCCATCTGGCACCTTACTACCCCCTTTCCGAGGTCGACATTCAGTTGCTATATAGAATCATGTCTCTGTTACGCCCGTCCTCCTGGCGGTAGCTAATGCCGCTTTGGCACACCCTCCCGCGACCCCTCATCAGAGTCCCCTCCATCCACCTTTCTATCCTGTCATCCGGCACCGCTTTGTCCCCTGGCACCTCTCCAGTGTGCAGGTCCATACTTTCATTTCCTAGCGCAGGCTGATACACGTCACTTATACGACATAATTTTCCTTTGTGAGGGGTTCATACATTTCCTTTGTTCACCTTTATGGTTTTCGTAGATGTCACTAAGGGTTCTCCTCTCCTTCCTGCTTGTTTCTTTCCTTTCTACTTCCTTTGGGTATACGTGTATGTTCGTTGGATTTGGTTAGGCGATAGGCGGGATGTGCGGTTGGTCTCATACCAGAGGGCCTTGGGGGTTTGGATGTTTCCAGGGGTGAGGAGGGTACGGTTTTTGTTGGCCATAGCACTAAAGCTGAATGCTGTCTTTCTACCTTAAACAAATGCATGCGATTCAAGAAAAGAAAAAAACAAAAACAAAGATGAAGCGCCTGTTGCTTTGTTGAGTAGGACACATCTGGTCTTATACACGAGGACGGGTAGGTGCCGTTGACGATCACATATAATCAATTGTTAATCAAAAAGACTATTTGGGTGAAAAAGGTGTTTTTCAGCTTGTTCATCATGAAGTTAATACTCTGGAGAAGCTCATGTATGATATTCGTCTAGAGTCTGATATGAACAAGTTCTACTGAATCTGGGCATTGCGAATGTACATCAGTAAAAAAAACACCCTACGCCCTGGTACGTCCGGTACACCCGGTCCGCCGGACGGTCCAGGCGCTTATAACGTAAACTCCAGTTCTGGGTGCATCTGCCCCAGGACTTGTCCTCAGGGCGCAACCATGTTACACCGGGCGGCAACGGGTGCCTTCCGGTGCATTAACCCTAGCAACCGAACACCCAGAGAAATAGTCTTCCTCCTGACCGCGCCCAATGGCCCTGGTAGAACAACTACCTCCCTCCAGTGCCGTTAAACTATGAATCCTCTCCTTCCAGTGACACCCGGTTCCTTCCCATGACACACAATAGTGTCTGAAACCAATACTGAACCCTCCCGTAGCCTTCCCAGTTCTCCCTAGTTCGCCTACTCCGGCTGTTTTCACCCAGGATGAAACTTTTACTGAAGCCTATATACTAAGAGAGCTATATTGGCTATTCTAGTGTTTTACCAAGAGAAGAGTAGTCAGATCAATGAGTATGGTTTATTTATTAAAGCTATAAAAATGGATGGATCACTACTAGTATATGGCACAGAGCGGGAGTATGCTTGTAGCCTATGGCAGAAAGGACTCTGGAGGTATATGCCGGGGAAACAGGAATACAAAGTAGAAGATAGCTCCTCAGCCAGGTGCCGGATCGAGTCGGCAAGCGGACCATTTCAATCCGCCGGACGAGACGAATCGAATGGTATAAGGCACAAGGTGGTGGCATGCCTGTAGCTGTCATCAGGTGAAAAGGAGTGATAGCTCATCAGCCAGGGGTCCGCGAGGGCCAGGGAGCGGACCATTAGGACCCGCCGGACGGGACGAATCGAATGGTATAAGGCTCGAGGCGGGGGCATGCCTGTAGCTGTCAGCAGGGTTAAAAAGGGTGATAGCTCACCAGCAAGAGGTGCGCCAGACCCGGGAGATAGCTCATTAGATTCAGCTCGACAGGAGGAATTCAATGGTATAAGGCTCGAAGCTGTGGCATGCTTGTAGCACTCTGCAGCAAATAATCTGTAGGTACTTGCCCGGTGAACAAAAGTACAAACTAGAAGGTAGCTCCACCACCAGCCGTCAGATCGAGTTGTGAAGCGGACCGTTTGAATCCGCCGGACGAGACGGATCGAATGGTATAGGGCTCGAGGTGGTGGCATGCCTGTAGCGGTCATCAGGTGAAAAGGAGTGATAGCTCATCAGCCAGGGGTCCGCCAGGGCCGGGGAGCGCACCATTAGGATCCGCCGGACGAGGCGAATCGAATGGTATATGGCTTGAGGCGGGGGCATGCCTGTAGCTGTCAGCCGGGTTAAAAGGGTGATAGCTCACCAGCAAGAGGTGCGCCAGACCCGGGAGATAGCTCACCAGCAAGAGGTGCGCCAGACCCGGGAGATAGCTCATTAGATTCAGCTCGACAAGAGGAATTCAATGGTATAAGGCTCGAAGCTGTGGCATGCTTGTAGCACTCTGCAGCAAATAATCTGTAGGTACTTGCCCGGTGAACAAACGTACAAACTAGAAGGTAGCTCCACCACCAGCGGTCGGATCGATTTGGTAAGCGCACCATTTGAATCCGCCGGACGAGGCCAATCGAATGGTGTAAGGCTCGAGGCAGGGACATGCCTGTAGCTGTCAGCAGGGTTAAAAGGGGTGATAGCTCACCCGCCAGAGGTGCGCCAGACCCGGGAGACAGCTCATTCATTAGATTCAGCTCGGCGAGAGGAATTCAATGGTATAAGGCTCGAAGCGGTGGCATGCTTGTAGCACCCTGCAGCAAACAATCTGAAGGTACTTGCCCGGTGAACAAAAGTACAAACTAGAGGGTAGCTCCACCACCAGCGGTCGGATCGAGGCAGGAGATGGACCATCTGGATCCGCCGAGCGAGACGAATCGAATGGTATAAGGCTCGAGGCGCTGGCATGCCTGTAGCTGTCAATAGGGTTAAAAAGGATGATAGCTCACGAGCCAGAGGTGCGCCAGACCCGGGAGATAGCTCATTAGATCCAGCTCGACGAGAGAGATTCAATGGTATAAGGCTCGAAGCTGTGGCATGCTTGTAGCCCTCTGCAGAAAACAATCTGAAGGTACTTGCCCGGGGAACAAAAGTACAAACTAGAAGCTAGCTCCCCCACCAGCGGTCGAATCGAGTTGGGAAGCATACCATTTGAATCCGCCGGACGGGACGAATCGAACGGTATAAGGCTCGAGGCGGTGGCATGCCTGTAGCTGTCAGCAGGGTTAAAAAGGGTGATAGCTCACCAGCCAGAGGTACGCCAGACCTGGGAGACAGCTCATTCATTAGATTCAGCTCGGCGAGAGGAAATCAATGGTGTAAGGCTCGAAGTGGTGGCATGCTTGTAGCACTCTGCATCAGACAATCGGTAGGGACTTGCCCGGAGAACAAACGTACAAAGTAGATGATAGCTCCACAGCCAGCGGTCGGATCGAGTTGGAAAGTGGACGATTTGAATCCGCCAGACTAGACGAATCAAATGGTGTATTGCCTGAAGCGGTTGTATCACTGTAGCTGTCAGGAGGTTAAAAGGGGTGATACTCTAGCGGCTCGAGATATGCAGAAACTTAGGTGATTTCATGCGGTGCTTGTGAACTTAAGTAAAATCAGGGGTTTATTATGTGTGGTTACCGGGACAATAGCTTCTTAGTAAGCTTCTCTTAATATGCTGTACCATCTGGCGATCTTGGCCTGCAGAGTTGGGGATTTAGATGATGGTAGAGGATATCTGAAGAAGAGATACTAGTCGTCCAAGGGGCGCTCTCCCAGCAGGGGTAATTCATCAGGTCTCTTCCCGTGGATCTGGGGCCCAGCATATCCTCTGGGTACACCGGTTGTATCTCACCTCATTTGGGTTGCACCAGAGGCCTCCGGGCGCAACCAGAGTATGAGAACCTTTGATGGGCGCATGGGATGAGAAAAGAAGTCCGGCGGACAGTCAGGGCGCAGGGGATGCATAGGACGGACGCAAGTTGCGTCCGCGGGACGTAAATACTTTTTTTGCTGATGTACCAAGTATCGTCCATGTCTGAGCCTAAGCAAACACTACCAACAATGAGTATCGCTGAGACACACCAATTCTAGCAAGACACACAGCATGCTTAAAGCAGCTTAGATTTATTGATCTTAATGTTCAGAGCTTGATTCAAGACCCTTGTATATTCATGATATCAATTTTCCAGTCATGCATCCTTGCTAATTCTCTAGTTCCATTGGCCATTGCCTGCTAGGTTATGGACAGACTATGCTAGGAGTGCCCAATTGGGAAAAGCATATTAGACCTTAGCTCAAGGGGAAGTAAGGTCAAGAAGCGGACGCAATGGTACACACAGGTATGACCAATTGTGTTGGATCCGATCCTAGCTACAAACATGAAGTACAAAAGCAATTGAATGACCCCAAAGGGAAACCGACATCAAGTAAACAGTAACGTTGTTTGTGTAAAAATCAAAAAAAAAGCACTGAAAAAAGTAGCGAATCTCATTTTATTTGCTGCTAGTACTGTTTCTTGCTGAACAGCGCACCTGAGGTCTAGATAGGATGTTGTTTGGGACAGGTGGAGAACTACAATTTTGAGATCAGCATGCCGGGTGTGTCACTTAAGCTGGTGTCTAGGTCGGAGATGTTTGAAATTCGGCTGCTCACCACATGCATATGTTCCCATCCTCGCAGGATGAGAAAGGCATCTACTATCGTCTGTTACACACCAGTGCCTAAAACCTGTTACACCACTACTAGCCCCATACCACCTGCAACATTGACCCTGCATACTTGATGCGACCACTCCAAACACCAATTATACGGCACTGAAACAGGAACATCTATGATAACCGAACAACCTCATCCTCAGCCTCACACTGATTGCACAGCTGACTGCCTTATATCCTGGGGAATTCTGATTCAACCTCGGAACTAGTTCGGAAGTCAACATGGCACAACTACAGAATGGGAGTCACCGAGAAGAAAGATGGTGCATGCGCAGGTAGCATGGCCCGATGGAAGGCTAGAATATAAGGAAGCATGTTTTCCTTTTGATTGGTTCACTATCACTTCATCGCATCTTGTATCTGTCTGCCTTCGTCTTATCTTATTGATTATATTCCTTTTGATTAATTTAGATTGTCTCTTCTTTTGACTAGTTCTTTGTTACCTCTTTTTATACTAGCTATATACAATCAACTTGCATATATCGGTATCTGAACTCCAAATCCTCTGAATCCGCTGTGCTTCAACCATGTTGTTAAATAGTGGACCCATTGATTGTGGCTGGCGGGTGTTCTGGTGGAGGCGAGGGATGTTCTAGCAGTCTCTCCAGAGTTGTGAGAGCAAGCTCAGCATATGAAGCTGTGGTAAGCAAGAGTGGATGTTTGTCACAAATTATAGATAGACTAGCAGGAGGTGTGTCCTCGGCGCCATCATGTGCTTGATATCTCATAGATACAACCCCTGGGTTTGCCAGCCACTCCAGCATCCAGCGGGATTTCTTCGCTATTTCGCCAATGGCTGAATGTTTCTCCAACTCAGCAGGCTCTGAATGGCTTAAAGAGTGAAACTGTGACGCTGTGGCATTTGGATGAGAGCTTGCTGGTACTTCGATTTGCGATGAAATATTTCACCAGCATGTTCAGGGGCCCAGATCTCCAAGTGCGTGGCGATCCTTTTGTAATTAGCTATTCCTTTTTAATATAAATGAGAAAGATAGATAAATAATGCTACAGGTTAGATTCCTGTATTACTGATGTCCATATAGAGGACCCCAGCGCCATGGGGCGCCTGAGTATCCCCCTCGGGCTCAGCTACTAGCTATTCCTCGTTGTCAACAGAGCTATCCTAAAGCATTTCGCATGAAGAGTCTTCTACTTCAGCTGACTTATCCTAGACAATGCGGTCAAAAAATGCATACCTCCCATTAGGAGGCGCGGGAGTTTAGTCTGGGTCCACTCCATCTTTGTGACGTGAACCCAAGAACAATTAGGTCCAGGGGATCATGGCCTTGGTTAGCGAGGAATGACGCACAAATGTCGCCATTTCGACTAAGTAATATGAGCAGGCATAGAGGAAGTGGATTATCTGGCTTGTGAAGTAACATGGCGGGAGCTTACTCCTATTGTACTAATTAGATAGAGGGGCATTGAATTTCATCCTTCAGGTCTTGCCCTCTTATTTCCCCGAGCATATACATGATTCTCAGTGTGGTTGGAATGCCCCAGACCATTCCCCTGTCGCAGGCTTTTACAAACCATGGATGGCCGAGGAACGGATACATAGTAGGCACCGCTCCAGTTTTTCGAATAATATGCATTCTCAAAGCACCCAAGGAAAATGGGAAGCACTAATCGGAGTTGGACACTGGGATCTGCTATCAGTCAAGGGCCAAGGCAGTATAGATTGGTAATACGGACCTAGAGGTTCCGCAACGTCGCGACTAAGATCCTGCGCAGCTTTTTCACCATCATTTAACATCTCCAATTTCTTGGCTTAATCTTTGACCAGAATTTTAAGATAACAGGTGAACTCGCGAAAATCATCCGGGTGGTATTGGCTTTTAATTGGGTCAATATACTTCTTAAGTGGTGGGAGGCTGGGAGCAAATGATCCAATTGAGTCAACATGTGATTCAGTTAGGCGACGGGAGTCAAAAAGGCGAGCTAAAATATCGGCCTTAATTTGCTGGCACCAGGTAGCATGGACAGAAGATGCGCTACACAGATGCTTGAATCAATAACATGATTACACATACACAATCTCATCATATACAGTCCTGGTTTAAGTTGGACAGTCAGTATAACCAATTCAGACTACTCGATACTTTGGGTCTAAATACAGCGAATCCTGCACAGCTGGCTGGAAATGTGGGTGCTCAACAGGCTCTGGCTCTCTGGTTACTTGAAAAGATAAAAAGGTTTCTCCGTTGGCTATTCAATTCATGAACAGCAGTGGGGACAAGAATTTGATCACAATGCGTGTTCCCCGGTGCCACGGCCTGAGGAACCTGTAAGAGTTCTTCTTGGTATTTTGCTCTCAACTTCTGGCATGCGAAGCTGCTCCGCAGGATGTCTGAGAAGCCGAGAGTTAATGTTGATCTCTAAAGTTAGATGTAGATGTTTGCTTACTTTTCCTTGCGTAAGTAAGGTCTCACTCTGTCTAGGGGCACCATTTGTGTGTTGATGAATAAATTGTATCAAACTGACACTGCAAACCAAATGGTCTGCCAACTAAGCCTATTGATACAACTTCAAGTAATGCTTAGAGGGTATGGATTGTAGTTGAGTAAATATTTCTCCCAAAATAGGCTGTCAGGGCACTTTCGCAAAGCACAATGGTACGTGTGGTTTGTCTGAAGGTAACAGAAAGATGTGCATCAGGGGTGCATGAGAGGAACACTTATAGGTGTCCAGAGCAAGAGCCTTGGGTCTGCTCTTGCTGTTCCTTGTTTGGCACCATGAAGGTCCAGCGTGTACTATAGATGCTGGGGGTCAGGTTGGGTGTTGAAGACAGTTGTATCATAAAGTATTGCGCTCGTGACTCAGAATGATCATTGATAGAAGGGCGAATTGGAAAGGAAGCATATACTAATCGTGGAGAATAGATTGATGGCTTAGTCTCCAATCATGTCTCATCAAAAACCTGTTTAATCCTCATCTGAGTTTGACGCTATGAGAGGTCATATAGTAGGATTCATCTGGGCGTCTCTTGGCATCGACAAAGGGCTAAGGGTGGGAATAAGACGTCAACCCAACCCTGCTGGGTGTCACAAATCGTGACTAAGCAAGGCAGATTTCACATGAGTAATATTTATTAGTCATAAGGTATGTTTATGTTTTACGTTATGCAGTCAGTTGACTCATAGTTCTCACATGACTCGCACTTGCGTGGCATTGTTGTATTATGATTGATTGATCTTTCTATAACTTACGATTGTTGGCATGAAGAGTCTATATAATGAGGTGACTCAGTCACAGTACTTAGCACGAACCATCTCCCCTACACCTCCGGCGATTGAAATCTCAACACCAGGGAAATCATCGTGGGATTCCACCACGACCCCCTCTCCTCCCCCTTGATGGCTTCTGCCTAGGGGAGTGATGCTACAACCCCTCCTCTCCCTCTGGGGTCTACCCCCTCCTCCACGGGGTTCTTGTTCCTGTTCATCGTTGACTCCCGCTCATG
>Ga0307509_10009363_pt1 | contig 12274 bp, 10 predicted proteins | sample 10_EM_MG_FD_202245 | JGI IMG/M metagenome (GOLD analysis project Ga0307509, IMG submission 202245) | Populus trichocarpa ectomycorrhiza microbial communities from riparian zone in the Pacific Northwest, United States - 10_EM | ecosystem: Host-associated > Plants > Roots > Unclassified | place...
AAAATACAAAGGAAAGATGAATTAAAAACACAGTAACTTTTATAAGAATACGATTAAATATATAAAAGCAGAATCTTAAAATAGTTAAGCCGTTTCCTCTTAGATACGGAAAACAGGTGGGGTCGTGATTTTCAAGTTGAAACGGTACAGCTTCCATATCTGGAAGCTTGACGCGGCTAGGACACGGCCTATCTCACCAAACCTAACCTCGTCCTTTAGTTTTCAGAACTCCCCCCGTCTATCTAACGACCAATCCCTTTGGAAAACACTTGACCATCAGTTCCTCTCTTTTTGTTCATGTCTTAAACATTACAAAGAAACCAAACCATGAGGAACAGTTTCAGTTTTAACAGACGCCACCTCGTCCTCACCATCCCAATCCTCCTCCTCCTCCTCCTAATCACAACCGTGCATTCACGTTACTCCCCCTTTGATCCGTCTGATCTAATCTCCGATGGCGTCCTCAACAATCAGTCCCTTAATCAAACTACATCATCGCCTTTCCATCTCGCCCTCAAGAGTAGTGCAGAGGAGACGTGCGAGCAGACCTACGGCTTCCTGCCCTGCACTACGACGGTGATTGGAAACTTGTTTTTGATTCTCGTCTATGGCTACTTGATGTTCTTTGCCGCTACATATCTGTCTAGTGGGAGTGAGCTTTTGCTTCAGATTCTGGGACCTGGTATTATTGGTGGCTTGTTTCTTCCCGTCCTTGGTGCTCTTCCTGATGCATTGCTCATTCTCGGTAATTTCATCTCCTTTTTTCTCTTTTTGGTTGTGGAAAATATGACTGATTTGAGGTAGAATTTATTAATTTCAACTTTTACTAATCTCGTTTTGTGATCTGGATATTTAGGATTTAATTTTCGATTGTTTAATTAAAAATGACATGAACATTTTGGATCGATCTATATATATATATAATTTTCGGTGTGAAATTATCTGGTTTTTGAATCTGATGGTTTTACCGGCTAAAAAAAGAGTTTTTTTATTTTCTTCCTCTAGATTTTGTTTTTTAAAATTTGTAGTTTTTAGATTTTTTCTTTTTGTGCTTTATACTGTTGCCTGCTTTTTACACACACACTTTGTTTACCTCTTTCTATATTTTTTCTATAGTCATTTATATTTACTCATAGCATTAAAAATTTACAGTGAAACATTGAATCTGAAAATGAAAAGAATTAGTTTTTATGTGAATGTGAATGTGAATTTTCTGTGTTACGGATACAAGGAAAGTGATTGTCGAATCATTTTGATTATTACTGCCAATTGTATTGTATATGGCGATTTTGGTGACACGAGATAGCTTTTGTTTGGTAACATTGTCTAATTTTCTCCCCTTTGCTCCATAGTTTCTGGACTTTCTGGAAGTACTGAAACTGCTCAAAGCCAGGTCTCGGTTGGAATGGGCTTGTTGGCCGGGTCAACTGTAATGCTTCTTACAGTTATCTGGGGATCGTGTGTTGTTGTCGGAAAATGTGACATGAGTGAGACAGAAAACTCTGCAATAGACCGAAAGGACACAAAAAGATTCAGCCTAACTGGTATGTCTCTTTTCTTAGAATTAACATGGTATCGACAGAACTTAGAGACAGACGCCGAGTTCTGAAAGATTTAAAGCACTATGGCATCAGAAAATGTGGTTAATATTGTTTACCATTCTTTGTCTTGGAAGATTATAAGTAGTATTTCTTAGATAATATGCAAACTGAAGTATCAGACTTAACTTATTTACTTAAACTATTGGAGAAATCTTGCGAGGCTGTTAATCTGGTAACGTCTAGAGGTATAAGGTTATGCTCAATCTGTATCAGTTTTCTGAAGCCCAGATCTACCTTCCTAGACAGGATTTTTTTGTGCAGTTTCATTGTTTCCTTGGGTTTTTTTAGGATAAATGCTACCCCTCTCTTTTTAGAAAACAGTGCAAGTGATGCATTTTGTCTTGCGAACACATATTTATTAAATATGTTGCAATTAAATGTATGATGCATGAGGACATCAAATATAGTGAACATTTTCATAAAATTTCTTGAGATTACACATCATAAGCTTTCCGAATATTGAATGCTGCCCTTTTGTACATAATATAATGGTTCTAATTGCCCTTTCTCTTGAGAAGTTATTTAATTATATACGCAAGATTGCCAGTTATACAAGGAAATTTAAATCTCTATGTGCTAATTACATAGAGTAATTTTAGGAAGCTATGCATCTAAATCTCCTCTTCTATTTATGAGAGTATTTACAACCTAAATTAACAGCTATTAACAAGGCATAATTTATGGCATTCTATTGACCCTCCCGGCCATAGTTTTTAAACCCAGCCCGGCCCGGCTGGCCGACCCGGGACCCGGCCGACCCGGGGCTGGAACTGGGCCGGGTTGAAGAAAAAATAGAGGAAGGAAAAACCCGGTGTGACCCAGCGGGTTGACCTGGTGTGACCCGGCAAGACCCGGTCAAAACCTGGTTGCAACCCGTTGATTTTTGTTTTTTTACTAAAACGACGTTATTTTAATTAAAAAAAATAAAATTGACCCAAGCGACCCGATGACCCGGTCAAAACCCGGAACTCGGGCCTTGGATCGGGCCGGGTCTGAAAACTATCCCCGGCAAATTGATGTGGGTTATCCATAAGCATCAATTTGTTTGTAAGAAAATTATGTTGCAACCGTGTGAGAGCCTTGGTAAAAATATTTGCCACTTGAAGATTGCTAGACACATGAGGAAGAGAGATAGTTTGAGCTTCAAACGCCTTACAGACGAAGTGGCAACCAACCTCAATATGTTTAGTGCATTCATAGAAGATGAGATTGACTGAAATGTGAATGATACTAGTGTTTATTTGCATGAAGAGAAGTAGGGCCACCTAAAGAGAAGCTAAGTTCAGCCAATAGCCCTCAGAGCCAATGTATCTCAACATAAGCTTGGGATATAGCCCTATATTTGGTAGAGGACTTAGAAACACAATCTTGTTTCATACTTTTCCAATAAATAAGAGCCGGACTAAGAAACATACACCAACCTATAGTAGAACATCGAGTGTCACTACACCCGGCATAATCACATAATCAAATATCATTATATGCTAAAAGATCAAGTGAAATACCAACAAGATAGAAAAGTCCCTGCAAAGCTATGCCATGGACATAGCGAATGATTCGTCGAATTGTAGCCATATGAAGGTGCCGAGGAGAAGCCATGAACTAGCTAACATGTTGGACCACATAAGAAATATCAGGTTTAGTAATTGTAAGATAGACCAAGTTGCCAACCAATGTATGATAGGCTTCAGGGTTTGATAACAAATTACCCTCTTCTTTGAGTAGCTTGAGATTAAGTTCCAAGGGAGTAAGTATCAAGAGGGGTAGAGTCATGGAGACCAACAACAACCATCAAATCCTGGGTATACTTGTATTGTGACAGAAAAATATCATATGAACCAGCTTCTAAACATCAAATCGTGGACAATTAAACTACAAATCATTATCTCACTAATTAAACTAGGCAGCTTCTAAACAATTGGATACCCAAAAAAATCATTCTAACCACCACCAAATTGATTATGACAGACAAGATGAATGTTTACTATTTTTCTTATTAACAATTTACATATCAAATTTTGTCTAGTATGTACATTTGCTCATGGGCATAAATTATACCAAGAATGACAATTAATCCCTAGAAACTTGTCCAGAATTAATTTTTTTAATTTTATTCCCCTCTATATCTTGGTTTTTATAAAGCATACACACCTAAAAATATGAAGATTTGTATGAGGCCTGAAATATGGAGACTTGAAATCCAAAACTGGGGAAGGCAATCTATTTATAAGAAAGGTTGTTGTGGTAAATGCTTCTACCCAAAACTTAGGAGGAACTGAAGACTTAATGAGCATGGTTCCGACAACATTTAGAAGATAACGATTCTTTTGTTCAGCTACTCTATTTTGTTGTGGATTATATGGACAAGAATATTGAGAGAAAATATACCTTTCAATTGCAAGAAAGATTGGAACACATGAGATATATATTCTCCACTCGAGTCGGACCAAAGAATTTTAACATCAACTGAAAATTGAGTGTCAAAAAGAGCTAAGAATAGTTTGAACATATGAAAAACTTTTGATTTGTGCTGCAAGAAATAGATCCATGTATATTTGCTGTGGTCATTAATGATTGTCAGAAAACATTTGTATTGGGCATGAGAAATAATAAGACTAATACCTTAAACATCACTATGAATGATCTCAAAATTATAGGTGGCTCTATTTCCTTCAGAAGGAAAGAGTTAGGTTTTACTTTTGCCAAGTTTACAAGTTGCACAATTAGAAAACACAATGGAAGAAGAATACTCTTTATTATTCAATAGACCAAATTTCAACATATTAGATAGAACTTTAGAAGATAAAGACAGTATAGAGAAATAAGGCAAACTTTGTGGAATAGGTAGTTGTAGATAAAAAAGACATCCATGCTTAGGCCCCTTCTTTATCAATTGCCTGACATTTGATCCTGCACAACAAAAACCACAAGGAGTAAGATGTACATCATAATTTTGGTCCACAAAGCTGGCCAAAAGAAACTAAATTCAGGTGATATAAGAACATCCTTAAAGTAAGAAGATGTATCACCAACTGCTATATTGGGTAGAGCACTACCATTGGCTGTTTGAATATGTGAAGAGCCACGATATTCTCTTACATTACTTAAATCATCTAGAGAATTATTCATATGATTAGAAGCACCTGCGTCTAAGATCTAAAAGAGATATGAAGAACCAATACCTTGAAGACCCAATGTTGAAAATGCACTCACAATCATTTCTTGCATTGTTTCCTGAGTTAGAAAAGGTGCTAGAGACTATAAACCAGCAACAGAAGTTACAATAACAAGCATAGTTGGCTGTAAGTCACCAGTAACAACAACATGATAGACCTTGTTGAAGCGTTAAGGATGAATAGTACAATCCTTAATAATGTGCCCTGACTACTTGCAGCAATTACAAAATTCTTGAGGATAGTTAGGAGCATTATGACCATATTTCTTGCAACTATAGCATTATGTGGTGCTCATGTCACAACCCTTGACCTTGCCTTAAGCAACATAGGCAACTGAGACAGTATTAGAAGCAACACAAGACTGCTCCATAATATTTCGAGTATTGAGCGTTGTTCCTCACGCAAGAGTTCTCATAACAGACCTCCAAAGTCAGAATAAGATCTCTATTTACTAGAGAGGCACAAATAGATTCAAAGTCAAGCCTCAATTTCATTAGAAATTGATCTCTTTGTCTGGTTTTGTGTACGTGTTGTATTATAGAGACCATGGTTGCAACAAGGTCGGAATAATTATTTTTAAAAATTAGAAAACCAGAGTAGTAGTCTTTAATTAATAGATCCCCCTAAGTATAGTTAGCAATGGCCAACTCAAGCTGGAAACGCCTAACATTTTTGTCATAGTTATAGATTTGCTTGAGATAATTCCACATAGCATTTGCAGACCTATGAGGACGTAGAGATAATAAGATGTGGCTTTATAGAACCAAGAATCCAGGATATGATTTTATTATCTTTGGCATCCCAAGCTTCCTTGCGGTCAGAGACCTTTCCCCGTTAGATCCTCTTTTGCTACTACCATCTATATGTCCCCACAACTCTTTACCCTTTAGGAAGGTCTCCAATTGAAACTCCCAAGCAACATAATTTTTGCTAGTAAATCAATCAGAATTGACAAACAATATCTAACTTCTCCATAAGTACTAAGGCTATGACTGGGAAAACTAGAACTAAGATTTCTTAGAGAATGACTCTGAAACCGTAACAGAATGGTTCGAATTGCCCTCTCTTGAGAAGGTCTTTCATTATATAGGCAAGATTGCCAGTTATGCAAAGAAACTTAAATCTATACATGCTAATTACATAGTGATTTTAGGAATCTATACATGGTAAGTTAAATCTCCTCTCCTATATACAACCTAAATTAACAGCTATTAATAAGGCATAATTTATGGCATTCTATTGACAGTACAGAAAGGGAAAGGATGAGTGAAAATCAGAAAAAAAATGTAATATTTAGAGGGAGCTGAGCTTAGCAGCAGATGTATGAAAGGAATGATGGGGGGAGGGATTTAAATCCTACAGAAATTGAAAGAGAGGGGGAGGGGCTGGGGTTGTGAAATGTGAAACATTATACTGATAATGGAAGCCATCAAATTCTGAAGTAATTACATGGTTACTTGTATGCCAATTTTATAAACAAATATCATTCTAAAACATTGCACATTCATTATCAAATTTATTGCATTGATTACAATTGGAGCTGTGATGTGAAACAGTATGAAAATTGTGGTTGAATATACTAGATGCCTCCATACTCAAAATAATTTATCCATGTTTGCAGGCAGTGGAGTTAGTACTGATATTTGGACATGCTATGCTGCAAGAATAATGGCTATATCTATTCTTCCATTTATTGTTGTTCAACTACTGCAAACCCTCCATTCAACTTCAGGAAAGCACTTAGCAGTCTTGATTGGGCTAATTTTATCTCTTGCTATCTTGATATCTTACTGTCTTTACCAGGTAACTATTTTTCTTTCCTGTGTACCTAGTTTATTATTAAGCTGTTTTTTTTATTGAGAAGCTAAAAGCTACCTCGTTGTTGCAGTCCCCACTTCTTTGTAGCCCATAAAATTACAAAGGCTTGCTTTTGGCTGCATAGTTTTGGCAGGAACTAAACGGGCATTCCACATGCTTTCATATTTTGTAGTTCATTGAAATAGGAGCCCATGTTTATAATTGCACTCGGTATGCTTGGGAAGCATAGTTTTGAGCTTGTCCCTTATGTTTCTAACAACGCAGTTAGGTCATCTTTTCTCTTAATATAACCTCTCTAGATTGGGGCCCTACAATTTGACTTAATTATCATGTTAATTCCTAAACAATTTGACATTGCAAATGTTGCTAGGTTCAGTAACATGTTATAATTTCAAAGATCGATGAAGTTTATTTGGTTTTACTTGGTTAAGGATGATATGCATACTAAAATTACCATAAAGTTTCGATCTCTATGGTTGCACAGTTTCCAACGTTGATGCATATTAAGTTTAGATTCTTTTGATACCCTCGTGAGACCTAATAATTCCTCCAAGTTTCATTATATTCTAAATTCTACAAATGTCATTTAATGATTTTGTACTTGACAAATTAATCTGGAAATCAACCTCTTGATTAGTGGTAGCCTTTAAGGGCCTAAGTGTTACTCCGTACTCTGTGAACATAATAAATATGCTATTTATCATCATGTGAGTGAGCTGCATCCTAAACTGACATGCACCTCTTGGAAGGTGACTTGCTGGATAAGGTGTCTTGTCGAGTTGCCAGTTGCTACTTCAATGAAAATGTGCTCAAAACCAAAGCACTTTCTTTTCCATATTGTGAGAAATTCACATCCAAAGAATCTGGTTTTGGAAAAGGAGTATGAATAGACCCTGGCCTTATCATCACAGACTTCTTGTTTTTTGAGGTGTGACTTCTTGCTAGTTTAGACCAGAATTTTAAGAGCCAGGCAGTTATTTGGTAAATCTAGTTTATTTTCAGTAGACCCTAGCAATTTGCAAGTTTTAGTCAAATCTAGAATGTGAATATCTGTAAGCTTCGTAGAAACTTTTTTTTTTTTTTTCAGTTTTTGCTCTAGGTAATTAATGGCTTATTGCTCTAAGCGAGTGCAAAAAATTTAGCTACCAGTGTATGTTTTCTCCATTCTACGGTCTGTGATTTGTTTACAATGTTGCAGGTTTGTTAGGGTGGATTAGTTTGAATATACCAATGTAAGATTGTGCATGCTATATTGTGCAAATAATTACTTCAATTTTTCTCTTTTTTGTCACTGAAGAAATTTATTGCTAGTAATGTTTTTAACAATTGTCGGACAGCCATACAATATATGTTTGAACTTGATACTACTTTGGTGTTTTCCCTTGCTTAAAATAGGTTAGGAATCGACTGAGTTGCCCTATTTAGTAGTTATATTTTAAGGCCCAAATGTTAGATACTGCGGCTTGGGTTCTTGTTATAATTGAGTCAAATAATGTGTGTTTGGTGCCTGCCTGTGTGTTATCAGATGCTACAATCTAGCCTTCTACGATCTGTTTTTGGGGCTTCTTTCCAAATTAATGTTTTTCCTTTCATATTATATCGGACAGGTCTTTCAGCCTTGGATCCAGGAGAGAAAACTTAAGTATACAAGGCACAAACTTGTGATGTCAGGAATTTTAAAGCATTTAAAACAGCGTGCTTTAGGAAGGCTTTTGGCTGATGACAGTTCACTGGATAGAAGTGTCGTAGAAAAGTCAGTTCCATGCTTCCATTACACCTGAACTGATAGTACTGCTTTTAGAGGTTCTTTGCCTTTCAATCTATACCTCTTTTAATTTGTAATTTTCTAATGTATACACCATGCCAGGTTGTTCCACACTATTGATGAGAATGGTGATGGTCGCCTTTCTGCTTCTGAATTGAAGGCACTGGTCATAGGAATCCGGTTTGAAGAGATAGACTTCGACAAGGATGATGCTGTTTCTAAATTAATTAAAGATTTTGACAGATCTAATGATAATCATATTAATATGGAGGAGTTCATTAATGGTATCAAAAAATGGCTTGATGAGGCAATGCGTGTAGGAGGTGGCACTCCTGACCCTGGTCCCCGGACACACAAGTACTTGGATAACTTTCATGATGTAAGTGGCAGTATTGTGGCTTACCTTAGTGCCATAGTATCATATGATCATTTGATTTTGTAATTCATGCAGAAAACAAAGAAAGCACACGCTCTATTGGGGTCTAAGGAACCAGAGGAGGGAGAGAGTGATGGGGGAGTCAAAAACCCCAGGTGGACGTCCTTCAAAGCATCACTGATGTTGTTGGCTGGTGCTGTTATTGCTGCTGCTTTTGCGGATCCTCTGGTGGATGCTGTTGACAATTTCTCTGATGCAACAAGTATTCCTACTTTCTTCATCTCATTTATTGCTCTTCCGTTGGCTACCAACTCTAGTGAAGCTGTGTCAGCAATCATTTTCGCTAGCCGTAAGAAAGTCACCACTGCCTCGTTAACATTTTCTGAGGTGTGTTTCTTACTTACCAATCCCAGTGTTTCAGCTTCCTGCTCTTTAAAGTTGATTGTAATTTACTGTAGGCATTCGCAACTATTTAAAAGGTAACATTTCAATCTAAAATAGAAAAATTTCGAGTACAGTTTTATAGCTTGTCTTCAAGAATATAATTTCTGATAGCCAAAGGAGGCAGCATCGAAAGCACAGTGCTATTCTGAACTTGTTATTGATTTCTATTTCCAAGCTGAATGCATTTCAATTTGAGATGGTTCCTTGCATTATCTCCTCTAAATGTCAACTCGTTTCAGTTGGCATGTGATGCAGTATCCTGTCTGAAAACCCCCCGCACTAACCATTTACATGGTAGTAAAAAATGGGATATCCTAAGAAGCACAAGCTCAATGAACCACTTACGGAGACTCATAGTATGGATGGTAGTTGTGCTTTCTGAAAGGTTGCCTTTGAAATGACTTGCCTTTATTACGGGGGATGAAAATGAACAAAGAATTATCCTCTGTTTAATTTCAGAGATAATTCTGTGCCTTGCTTACATTCTTAGGAGGCAACTTGCAGTCTTATGTTAGTACATAATCATGCAATCATAAAAGAAACTGCGGTTTTTTTGAATGCTGACCTTGATGGCTTTTCTTACTGCAGCTATATGGGGCAGTCACTATGAATAATGTCCTTTGCCTATCAGTGTTCTTGGCCCTTGTTTACTTCAGGGAATTGACCTGGGACTTCTCAGCTGAAGTGCTGGTTATTTGTATTGTGTGCATCGCGATGGGCGCCTTTGCCAGCTTCCGCACCACATTTCCTCTCTGGACCTGTTTTCTGGCATACTTCCTGTATCCATTCTCTCTGGTACTGGTCTATGTTCTTGATTATGTCTTGGGTTGGTCATAGGTTTATGCAAGTTGAAATCAGAGCAAGGCTCGTAGTTGGATCTTGTGGGATGGTTCCTGTTTGATAGCGAACATATGGACTTTTATGAGAGTGTTTTTTGGCTGTCCAAGCGTGATTATGAATTTTGTTGGACACATGAGCTGATCCAGAAGACATTGTACTTGTGATTTTCTTGTGACATTTCCTATTTACAGTTGTGCTTTTTCAGACTTCAAAGCTCCGTTCCCTCCTGGAAAACAACCCTTGCCCCCTTCCTCTTTTTTTCTCTCTCTCTCTCGTTATGATTTAATATGCTACTACATAACCTCATCTTTTGCTGTGTTTTTCTGCCCTTTTTAGCAGCTAAGCAAGACACAAACGGGACAGGGATTCTAATGGATGCAAAACAAGGATTCACCTAATACGAATATTTTGGCAATTTCCTTACTAATCATAAGGGATTGATTAATGCTTCAGCTAAACAGAACACATCTGGAAAAAGACACCACACGAAAAATTCCCAGGAGAGGTTGTCGTGAGAGAGGAGACATGCCGCATCTCCTGACATCATCATCGAAAACATTATTACAATAAAAATACTTTTGTGAGAAGATTTTATTGAGAGTGTGAAAAAAGATGACGGAGAATAAAATGAATTGAATATTTACTTAGGGTTAGTATACATAAATTATAAGTTAGAAAACTTTAATTTTGTTGTGGGCTTATTATTTAAGCAGTAGAAATTTAGTTGTGTTGGTTAGGAAAACATCACTAAAGATTGAAATACTCTTTAAGGAGAAAATAAATTGAAAAAAATAAATTAATTAAAAAAGCATCATTTTTCACACAAATAAAATAAAATAAAATAAAAGCACCTAAGATCCTTTTAAAACCCATCTCAAAATTCATGTTACATAGGGGGGCGTGTTTGACTTCTCTAAAATTTTAATTTTTTTTTTGAGTTTTTGTATTGTTTTGAAATGTTAATGTTAAAAATAAATTTAAAAAATAAAAAAATATATTATTTTAATATATTTTTAAATAAAAAAACAATTTAAAACATAATATTTATTATATTTCCAAACAGATATTCCATCTCCACGGGAAAATACCGTGGGTATTTTTAGAAGCAGTCCCCTAATTCATGGCGGCTCTAATTGAAGCTGCCGTGGCCGGTTGCCAATGGTGGTGGCTGGATCTCTCATCCTCCTTTATTTCTTCTTCTTGTTTAATTTGTTTTAAGTTCTTAATAAGGGTAGTCTAGCAACTCAAATCATGATAGCATGTTTTCTATGTACAATACTCAATTTTATTTTCATGTTTTTACATGACTTTTGGTACCAAATTGATCCAAAGTTCATGTTTATTTCAACAAATTTTAATAACGTTTAAATAATTTGATAATATTATTTCAATAATCATTCTTATATCAGTTTATTTCCATGTTCCATTTCAGAATTGAAAGAGAACCTTAATCAATTGCTTTCTCTACTCTCTCTCACACACACAAAAGAAATCCCAAAACCGAAACCAAATTCATCACTTGGTCATCAAAAAAACAAATCTAGAACTCCTAACCTCCCCAGTCTCTCTCTTCTCTCTTGCCCTCACATGGCCAAGATTTAGGGGTCACTTTCAAACTCTTAGCTACAAATCCATATTTATACATATTCACTCTTCTTCAAAAGTTATTAATGGGAAAAGGGAGTCAAGGACTGCCTACTACATATAGTCTCATGGAGAGAAACAGCTGGCCTTCCTCAGATAGCACATGAGATGAGCAAAAGAGAGAAGAAAACGAAGAAAAAGTAAGCTACTTTATATAGGTGTTCATAACTTCAAATTCAAATCAATATTTTCCCCTACTTCATCACCAGTGTAATCATTACTAGACTTTGTTGGATGGCCAATTTGCATTATTGCTGGGGGCAGGAAGCAATAGTAGGTCTGCTGTTGATTTGGTACAATTGCTCCTGGCTGCTGGAGAATTCGATCTTCCACGTTACCCTTCAACAAATTCATGAGAGAAAAAGAAAAGTAAGTGGATAATATTTCTTAATACAAAAAATAAAACGAGTGAAATGGTTTGCTGTTTAAGCAATCTCACTTGATACGGCAGTGAATCGAAATCAAAGGATTCAAAGTTATGGAAGTCCAGATAAGCTGAAGGCTTGAGCTTGAAGTCTGTAGATGTCAAAGTTGTAGCAGGAGGAGGGGCTGGAGTGAGGAAATCTGCATTGCATGCCCCATTTTCTTTGATGATTTTCTTTGAAGTGGG
>Ga0307509_10009364_pt1 | contig 12273 bp, 13 predicted proteins | sample 10_EM_MG_FD_202245 | JGI IMG/M metagenome (GOLD analysis project Ga0307509, IMG submission 202245) | Populus trichocarpa ectomycorrhiza microbial communities from riparian zone in the Pacific Northwest, United States - 10_EM | ecosystem: Host-associated > Plants > Roots > Unclassified | place...
GCGACGGCGCGATGTACGAGAGGAGGAACCCTGGGACGACGAATTGGAGCTGGAGGCGAAATACGATGAGTTAGACGGCAACGCCGAGTTTAGGCCCAGAGACGAGGAGGAAATCAGGTCAAGTGCCGTCACTGCTCGGTCGTGGGGTGCTGCGCTTTCTCGATTTGCACCTTGCGATCCTTCTCTACCCCGTATGCCCTTCTTCCCCTCTAATAATCAACAGCCGTCTCCTGACCCTTTCTCCGTTCTCCAACAGCCAGTGTGTTCTCTATTCCAAATACCACCCACCCCTATTCACCATCTTGTTTACCATCCCATCTCTGTTCGATGTCCGGCTTTGCTCTGTTACTCCCTCCGCCTTCCATACACAGAGAACGAGAGGAATGGCGGTCAAGGAAGAAGAGCCGGCTGCCCAGAGAGGAGGATCGAGTTGGTTGGCATGACCAGCCGGTATTCGTTCTCGGATGGCGAAGGTCCAACGAGGAACGGCGGCTATGTCAGATGTGTCTTCCATGTTCTCAAGCCGACACCGCCGTTACCTAACCATCCGTCGGTCTCGGCGACACTTTCTGCGCGGATGACAATGGCCTCGGGCTCTATAACACCTGCTGCACCGACGAAAGGTGACTCGACGCCTAAGAATTGTATCGGGAGTATCAAGAAGTGGTGTGCGAGGAGACGGAGAGGTTATTGGTGCGTTTCTCCATTTTTGTTTCTTTCAAGCCATTTTATGTTCCATCCAGTCACCGAATCATAGTAGCAGGATGCTCTCGACCGCACCACGCATCCAAAAATCTCCCTGACGCCTTTTGCACGTGAACTGTCAACGTCGTCGTCATATCCCTCGACTCCGATTGGTGCTTCCTTGATAGCATACACGACATCAGGAGCCGGCAATACCCAGCACACGCATACGCACTGGTTTTTTTCGAACTCCCAGTGGCGCTGGCAGCACAAGTGCTTCTTCCATGCGTCCAGGGTCAAGCGGACGGGATAGCATCAGTCATCAACAGAGGAGGAGCACGAGTGAAGTGGGATGCGCGAACGTGGTGGAGATCGAGATGCCGGAGACACCCACATCGGGGCGCGAGGATCGCCATCGTCGTCATCGACACTCCCTTAGAGGCTATAGGAACAGGTGGCGGCGGTGATTGGAATTTTAGTCGCACAAGTCTCCGGCTTGCAGTAGGCTTGCAGCGCAAAAGTGTATGGAGAATCCATGATCTCCGTCCCATACATCTTCTCTACCTTCGCTGCAAGAGCTTGTTGTGCGACCACGACAAATCCAAGAGTCGAGATGACCCCGAAACGACTGCCAAGCAGGGGCTCATGGGCTTGGTTCGGTGAATCAGCTTGGTGGAAATGCATAAACGGAGACAGTCTGTTGGATTCGGAGTGGCACCGTCTTCGCCAGGTAATTCTACTAGAGGCCTCTTCAATCGTCGCAGTAGTTGTTCGTTGTCAGGAAAAGGAGGCCCGTGCCTGTACTTTTCGATCACTGTCAGATGGCGCAGCGTGCTGCTCAGAAAGTGTGGACCAAAAGCGCTAGTACTAACTCGACGCTTGTTGAAGCACCTCGCAAAACGGCGCATGGTTGATCTAGTTGGATAGTTTCTGGAATAGATTTAGTTTTTGCTGGGGTTTCTTTCTGCCTGTTGAGGGGAGATATATCCGTTGTAGATTCAGGTCTTTCTAGGTACACAATTATATACACCAAGTCTAGAACTTCCAAAAAAACGCCAGAGCTAAGGGGTTACGTATGGTCCCTTGATACGTATGAATCCTTGATACGGGTGTTTTTCGAGCAGTTTACGGAGAGTTGGGGATGGAGGAGAGGGGATCGGGGAGTGGTTTGCAGAACTCCTGCATTCACTGTAATAATTTGACGAGTTTAAACTTTATACGCACCTGGCTGTTTTCTTGATCAATTATAAGTGACATTTTTTTCAACAGATTTCTGAGAGAGGCGAGTGCGGGAGGGATGATCTGGAGGTCTTCCGAGTCCCCAACTTTTCTCGTGTGATATGAGGACCATCCCTCTTGAGTCTTTCAGAATGAGAAGATGCCATAGTCAAACTTAGATCGCTCGACTATGTACAGCTTCAAGTTCATCCAACATGAACCTCGTAAGTGTCAGTCATTTATTCAACTGTTTACACTCCCATAAACCCAGTCCTTCAATAACAATGAATCCTCTCCAATTCAATGGAGCGCTCATAGTTTAAACAACTGTGTTCAGAAGAACTGGGTTAATCTGATGTGCATTGCAAAGTTGGGAACTTGGTAACTTCAAGTTTTCGGCTGTCTGTACGTACCGTAATTCGGCTGGAGGTATAGGTTTGACAGGACCCAAATTACCGTGTGTCTCTGTCTGTATTTGCCTTCATTTAGCCCAAAAATAGGGAATTGGGGATGGTTCGAGTGCTCCGGGACGGCGCGAACATGTTGAATGGGTTTTGGTCTTGTGCCCTATTTTGGTGTCTTTTAAAATCCAATTACAGCCTTACTCTCCGAAAATGTCGACGGAACTGGTCCGATAATGTATTTTGTGTTCAAGTAACTCAAATCCCGCCGCGTGAACACTTGGGTGCCAGTGGCGGGCGCTTGTTCGATTGGCTCAAAATCGGTAGCTGGATCTCATGTTGTATCTCAATATACATCATTGCATATGTTTTTCACAATTCCGGGTAAATTTCCTGTTAAATATGGATGGTTACGATAAAGGCATCATCTTGATGTCCCAGTAATCTTTTATACGCGCCGTTCTCCATGTTTTAGGTGAAAGTAATTACGAGATTGTGGTAATAATGTACAAGATGGGTACAATACGATCCCATGGGCATTTGGTGAGTAGGTATTTTGAAAGGTGGGGAGAAATTGGATGGCGCCCGAACCATGGGCGCTTCGACGGGAAGGCAGAAAAAATACCACTACAGCTGTACTACCGAGCAGGTTTTCACCATCATATTCTGCCCTACTTCTCCCGAAATCGGACTGCGAAATCATCTGGCCCCAAATGACATATTCGACATGAGGCGCCTGAGAAGTCAGCGTCTCCCACGTGAGACGATGTTCAGCGATCCCCAGGTGGGTTCTTCTCTGGCACGGTTAGAATGCTGTCCCAGATCGTAGGCACAGTTTTACTTCTGGAGTTTTGTCTTATTCCGCTGGATTGTTCTGGGGCGTGTTGCAGCATTGAGCGGGATATAGGTCGAATTTGGGTCGAGTTTTGAAAGGATAGATATAAAAATGAAGACAAATACTTAGTCGACAGTCAACTAAACAACTAATATATTTTGGCAGGCACCCAATACCAACCTTTCGTCTCTCCTTAAGATTATTAAGGTGCTCGCTACAATAATTTCGTTAGCCCTTAATGTGTCGGTCACTTCGTTATGTTCGTTCTCTGATTCCACCCTTAGCCATCCTGCCGAGGATCCCGAAGACGGTTCGATCATGGTACTATGTGGATAGGTTGTTTTCATATTGAATCATATCCTAATCTATTGCTTCAAGGTGACTTACGTCCCGAATCTTTTCCTGTGCCCTCGTTTAGTTACATATTACGAAAAGGGGTTCTTGGCTATTGCGTGTCTATCAGTAGTATCATCGCGTCATCCTATTGACAACTCGTTCCGAAGACGCGGCCTCTAAACCTCCCCGAAGGATAACCCCTGTACCATCGCCTCCACCCACTACCAACCCACCCGAATGCGCCCTCTCCAAACCCTCACCTCCCCAAATCCAGCGTTATCTTATCTTATCAGGTGTTCCTATTTGTCTGGCTGAATTTTCAGCTGGACAAATCGGAATTCGGAGAACACAAAAGGGAAGTGATTCCCATGCAAGGACTCCTCCCTAAACAGCCTCATTGGCATGCATCAAATTGACATAGAGACTGGTAAGTTTTCTTCCTGACATCTGCACCAATATGTACATCCCATGTATATTCCGCGCATGAATATTTGGACACTCAGCCTGGGCCGTAGGAGTAAGTAATCATCGACATGATAATGCATTCAGCCGCTTGCTGAATATTATCGAGAAGAGTTGTGAAATTGAAGGACCTGGATAGGTTAATGTGCATGAGGCGAGGTACTTCGCTTTGCCATTGGCAGACACTGGCGACTTCTTATTTTTCCTGTGGAGCACTCATATAATGTGCGCAGTATGCGCCAACTCACTACTCGTCATATAGATTCTTATTTTTCTTGACCAATTTCGAACTTGTATGAACATTCCTCCCGGACGCCACCTTGAGCAGGAGAGAGGACATCTGCAGTCGTCGATCGCGGGAATTGGGAGAACTTGCTGCCAATGTTAACACCTTGGAAAATAATGTACGCCGGCGCACGGATGGGTCGGGGTGATTGGAAGTAGGTTCACCTGGGATCTTATCAAGGTGCAATCTCACGGACTTAGTATGACTTATACTAACTTATAGCCTGAGCTCAGTCCCACTGTGAGCACTGATGAATCAAAGTCTGATGGCCAGACTAAGCCACCTCTGCCAGTAAATTTTCTCCCTAGCTTTATTCCACCAGAAATCACCTACCCATTGCAAATACTACCTGTTCCCTTTGCATATACTTAGTTTCGAAGTTGAGGAATCCGAATCTAGGGGCAGAATTTCGATATTGCAACATTTTATTCAGTGAACACGCCTGTTTTTAACGAAGGTATATTGTTACTAAGGATAGTCTTGAAAGGCGTCGTGAACGAAGGAGTCTCGAGTCTGATTGAGATCTTGGCTTCAAGAAAAGGAAAAGAGTTGTAGGGCGTACCAATAGACGCGCGGCAAAAGCCGGACTGGTTCCAGCCTGGCCGACAACGCCTAAATATGAATTCAGCATGTAAAATTGGTGGGTTGACTTACTCTGATCGCTACTCACCCCATCCAGAATTGCTGGTCGAGGAAAAGCCAAGAGAAGTTTTGAAGATACAAGAAAATGAAGATATACTCATATTTTGGCGATGGAAGGGGAGATTACGTGCTCCATCGTTCCTACTGGCGTTTCCCAAAGTTCGCTATGCATCATAAACTTATCTAGGTAAATCAGTTCATAATTTGAGAGCCTTTCCTAATGTACCTGGTTTGTGTCGACCGCCGGAGGAGAGCTGATGGGCCTAACAAGAGGAAAGTAGAAAATGGGTACGCGACCGTTCTCAACCGGGTTGATAATTCGGGACCCACCATGTTTCTTTCTGTCATCGTAGCCATCCCTCCCGTTGAACTTGTCTGTATTGTTCCATATCATCCCCATTATTCGCTCGATACCGCCTTCCTTGTTCGCTGTTACCGTCGCTCACGAAGGCTCAATTTATGTGTCATGCTTTCGAAAAATGAATGATGGTTGTAAGTTGTCAATGGTGAGATTGTGTGCTAATGTACCTATGTTACAGCTTCTTCTATTCGACTGCCGCGACGATAATGATGGACAGGACAGGACAGGACCAGTAAGAGAGTGAAGAGATCCCGCTCTCGATCATGATAGTTCTGGACTCACCACGTCTCTCAAATCCCTTATTGTCATCACTGCCCATTCGCCCCCCCTGCGTTGGAACTTGGTGGCGGCCCCACTTCGACATCACCTCATCCCTCAGCTCCCGTCGTACAAGTTGGTGGCGGTCTTCCAGATACGGGTTTGTAGCTGCAATGCGCTATAGGGTAGGTCTTCGAATCGCAAGAGAAAGGGTATATTTTAAATAATAATGGTCTTACAGTGATATTCCGCTTCGAACTCGCATCTACATGAATTTCTACATCAACACTGAAGATGCTGTCCATCGAATTTATTCTGCCGTTGAGTCCGCCTTCGGTCTACGTCCAGAAATCACACGGCCACTTAAACTCACTGGAGATAGAGCTCCGAATATTTGAACTGTGTATGCTTTCGAATGTCCAGAAGTTTGCACGGTTCCATTGTTGGCGAAAAATGCGTGGTCAGTGGTTTTGATAGCAGCGGCGGTTGCATGCTCACGAAAACCTTAACGCTAGGACCCATTTTACTCGGAAATGTCATCATGGGGGACTTTGGATCTGTAATTGAAAAACGCGATAGCCTAATATTATTGATACCAAACTGGGGACCTAATTGGCAATTAGTATCACTAACGTAGACACTGGACAAGAACAGATGAAGAAGGAACATCGGTAGAGTCACAGTGGCCCTTTGCTTGCAGGTGGAGTGACTCTGCGGATTGTTCAGATAATGCCCCTTGATCATCACTAAGTGCCGAAAACATTTTTCTGTGTTCGTAGGTTTTTCTCTATCCCTCACACGCGATATTTTCCTCCCAGCGCTTATTGAGATGCTTTGTGTGCCTTGGACGCTTGACTCCACTTGTACAATGCAGTAATGAACACCGAGTGGGGGCCGAAAGTCTGAAAAAGGCAAATGATTTTGATCCTAATTCCTGATCATGAACAACACGTGGAGGCATTTCTTCCTTGAGCGCTTCCTTATTCTTCCCTCGTCCCATCATGATCACAGATTCTGCGACCACCGCCCCTCCAAGACATACCCGTGGATCTTCGAAGAACGTGACGAGTGCAGCAGAGCGCACAGTAGCAACCAGTGGCCATCGGGGTGTGGATATCGTTCTTACCATGCGTGGGTGTACTGACAAGCTCCGTTTGCATCCTAGGCGCTGATACCCTTGAGCGACGTACCGTTCCCGGTGCTTCCTTCGACTCTGGAACCAAATACGACCCTCCCAAGTGTCACCCTCGAACACGAACGGCGATATTTTTGATGATCAAGAACTGCCTGCACGATGAGAGGAGCGACTGTGGGATGTTGTGGATGTATGGGCCAAGCAGTGTTGGGAAGTCGTCGATCGCGCAGACCATATCCCACATGTTTGCCGACGAAGGTTTGCTGGCAGCCTCGTTCTTCTTTTCCAAATCTGTCGCAGGCCTGAACACGGAAAAGCACCTCATGGCCACCCTTGCTTACCAAATATCCATATCGATCCCCGAAACTCGACGCTACATCGCTCAGGCCGTCGAGAGCGACAACTCCGTATTCAGCGGCTCCCTTGAAGCTCAACTTCAGACCCTTATCGTTAACCCCCTCTTGCAGGCCTACTCCACTCTCGGCGATAAGCGCCCTAGGAAAAAGTGGGCACGCCTTGTCATCATTGATGGTCTAGATGAATGCCAGAACGCGAATGTCCAATGTTACATCGTGCGAATTCTGTCCACAGCGCTTATTCACCGCAAATTGCCCCTCTTTATCCTCGTCGCTAGCCGCCCCGAAACCCCTATCCGCGATTCCTTCAACTCGTACGACCTGCGCGAGATGATATATACAATCGTTCTGGACGAGGCCTATATGTCGGACGCGATTTCTGTGGTCCAAGTTCGAGCAAATCCGACAATCTCATCCACTTCGTACCTACATTCCCCATGATTGGCCAACTCAACAAACTATGCAGAAGCTCGTCACACGGACATCCGGACAGTTCACATACGCGACGACCGTGATGAAGCATGTGGATTCCGCACAACATAGGCCCGTGGAGCGCCTCGAGGCCGTCCTTAGGATCGCTAACCCCTTGGGTGATATTCCCTTTGCTGAGCTTGACTGCCTATACCGACATATTCTCGCTTCTGCACACAATACCAAAGGGGTCTTGCGTATTCTTGGGGCTCTTTTATGTACCCAGAAGCTCTACTCTCGGAAAGACGCATTGGGCAAACTCGAGCTTCCAATACCTACCGCGGATCCCCGTTTTCTCGAAGAGCTCCTTTCCTTGAATCGGGGAGACGTTCCTTTTATTTTAACTGATCTTCATGCTATCCTCAACATTCCTGATGCCAGACGCAATGCTCTTTCTCAGCCATCTAATGCCAAGTTGTCCGAACAAGGATTACGAATTCTCCACCACTCCCTGTCTGATTTCCTAACCGACCGGTCCCGCGCAGGTCGGTATTTCATCAATACAGTAAAGGTACATGCCGAATTGGCACGTTGCTGCATTAGGAATATTCTTTCCGGTAGGCGCCCACGTTCCGGTCTCAAAATATCCCAACTGATGCACTCAAGGTCACAAATTCGTCCACCAGTATGCTGGACAGGCTCTCGTCACCCACTGTCTACTATCTGTTCTTACTCATGAACTGCTGACTGACCTTTCCAACCTCGATTTGTCTGTCTGGGTGACAACGTGCAAGACTTGGAACGACGGCGGTGGACCATTCGAGCAGATTTGGATAGAGCTGCCGTATCTTTTCAGTTGGTTTCAGACGCTCGTGAGTTTTTCAACTTATATGTCGTCCTTCTGTTCTCACTGGCACTCGGCTTCGGGTACCGTGTACTTGGTTTTCTTTTAATTAGACCTACCCTGACCCACGAAAGAATCTCCACGCTTTACATATGCGTTCATGGGATGGGTACCTTCAAAAAGAAGTCCAAAACTATTTCGCGGATGATTTCCTCGCAAACTTGTTGACGTTCGTGACGTACCCTGGCCCCCTTTGGGACTGGATTCACATTTGGCCCCTCCTCGGCATCCCATTGAGTGAGACCAACGACAAGGAGGCCATCGACAGGGGTAGTCTTCACTTGATGGGGCTCAAGACTATCTATGATCCGTATCGACATATGTTATCACAGTTCCTGACGGATCGCGATCGCTCTGGGCGCTACCAAATGAAGAGCAGGCATTACACGCAAGTTGCGCTTCGCATGTCGAAATATTTGTTCGAACCAAAAAAACCGTGATTTCTCTTGCTAAATGTCCGTTTTCGTGTTTAACTGATACATTTTCGTTTTAGCGGTAACCTCTACGAATACAGATTACCCCGTGAATGGACGTGGTACCGAGAGGGCCACGATGACAAGGTTTTCCGGGAGAAAAAGGCAAAGGAGACGTTCCAGGCTGGGCTTCAATACCTCCAACACTTCCTTGCAGAGTCGATGGCGGATGAAGACCTTATCACCTACCTGAGAACGAACACACTAGATATCATACGTGCGAAGGAGTTGCCAAGATTGGCGTGGGCAGACGACAAGATGAAACTAGAAAAGGCCGTCGAAGAATACCTCGCGGTATGTAATTGACTTCCTTTCTCTCGCATTACCTGAACTCACCTATCCTAATAGAGATGGGACACAAAAATGGACTCTGTAAATGACCACCCTTCGTAGCACCTCCTGGACTTGTCTTTTTGTTACATATGATCTTCTTGTTCTGAGATGGCGTTTGACGCTAATGAGCCATGGAAACAACTCACCCTTTGCGGTAACAGAAACTTGTGTATAGTTGAGGAATCCGAAAAATAAGGGAAGAATTTTGAAATTCCCACATTTTATTAGGTGAACGCGCCTGTTTGCAACGAAGGGATCTTTTTCAGCGCAATAGGGATAGGACGACCTTAGATATTCTGTGGATCGGGAGATGGGATACGAAGCATTGAGCCAAGACCATAATAAAAAATTACTGGGAGGGGCGTAGGATGATCATGATGTCGTCTGAGGCATTGTATCTCCTTGATAGCGCCCCCTGGTTTGGTGCTGTGGAACCCATACAATACAATATGCCCACACCTTCATGCCACACGTCTCATTCGCTGGTACCGGGTACCGCCCACGCGTTTGATCCCGCCCTTTTTGCTGGCCGTTACCTGTGCTCTCCAAAGCCCGAACTCTTCTAAGTAGTTCTGTAGTCGCTTGTAGATGGTGTGGGATTGTTTGACGACTTAATTATGCTACAGCCTGGTCGATTCGACTGTATGGAAAGTGATAACGGCGCCGGTAAGTTGTTGTTGTACTGGTTCTCGTTTGCCCAGGTAATAATCTTGGACGTTAGAAATGGTTAAGTTGCTTTCGTTTCCGCCGACGAAGAGTGTAGGTGAGTGTAATCTTCATTTTCATGCAGCCGTGTTCAGCCGTCCGGGTATAGGTTCCTGCTCGATCTGTACGCAATAGGCTGGCAATGATAAGCGCCTTGGGGATCGGGGTATGTTCTATGCTCATCGTGTCTCTCATAGCTCCCATCTTCGATTGTCTCTGCTTGTTCTATTTGCTTGAAAGCCCATTCAACATGTTGCACTTAAGAACTCATCTGCGTAAGTCGGTTTTTAATCTTGAACAGTGAGATCTGCATATGGCAGGTGCAGATGTTAGGTAGAAAACACATCAGTCTCTGCGCCAATTTGACGCACGCCGATGAGGCCGTCTTTGCGTGGGAATCACTTCCCTTTTGTAAATTGTGTTCTCCGAATTCCGATTTGTCTGGCTGAAAATTCAGCCAGACAAATAGGAACGCGTGATAAGATAAGATAAAGTTTTAATTTGGAAATAATAAATCTACTTGTGGGGGTGTGCAACTTTGCAAGGCGATCCCAAATGGACTTTTGAACATGTACTGGCAAAATTTTATCCCAAACTTGCTCGTTCCAATTCTCTCAATCCTTTACACTGTTAGATAGTAATATCATCCGGGAGCTCGTCGTTCGCCGGTCCCTCTTTTTTTCCTATCGATCCTGTTACTTCCTGCCAAAGCTTCCACTGTGCTATCTCAACCCATATCCTTCTACTCGACCCATCATTTCCTCGTCCAATATCCACCATAGCCCTGAGAGCTAACATCTTCCTTTGTAGGAACCTACTTATATTATTCTACCACTCGAGGGCTGGTAATCAGTTAACAGAGCTGCGATCTTCTTTAAGTATTCGGCTTGAAGACGATGACGGAAGAAAGTAAGACAAATGGAAGCATAGGCCTTGATAAGAACAGGACTAGAACTGATACGACAAACCCACTCATTCGTCTATCTACCCTTCGACGCAACATGTGGAGCCACCCCAACACTAAATACGAAATGTACCATCCGCACTCTCGAAAACCACATCAACGTATTCCAACCCCACCCCCGGCGTGGGCTCCATCATATCCCACTGGCAGATACGTCTATAAGCTATCCTGTTGACAGGGACAAAACTGACCTCTGGCCAACTAGTCAGGTGAAGAGAAACGTGTCCATGTAAATCAAGGTAAGCGAGTGATGAAAGATAGATATCACATGAAAGAGGAGTCAGTATCTATAGTTCATATAAGAGGAAAACATGATCACAACGTGAAAAGAAAAGACGATCGAGTTCGGCCATAATCCGATATGCGAATGTGATGCGACAAGAATGGTACCAGGCCGTTACATCTACAACCCCTCCAAAAACAGGTTCCAATGACTTTTCGCTAACCCCCTGAAAGCAAGCAGGCGTTTCAGAGCGAGTTTTCTGTATTCTGTATTCTCCATGCCCTCGCTCGCTCGACGTGTGTGCGCGGCCACGGTAACACACTTTAAGACCCGAGTCTCAGTCGCAGGATACACGCCGCCGATGACAGCAGTGCTGAGCTCTTGAGTGACTGGAACGAGATAAAAGGTTGGGCGGGTGCCACTCATGGTAATGCAAGGGATGGTCATGGCGGCTAGACCTACAAGGCCTTTCTCTTCTCGCTTTTGGTTGTTGAATTGAAAGGCTGCTATGGCCTCCGCTATAACCTGCGACTCCGCGTCAGTCCTATTGGAGAGGGTCTTGTCCTCGATAAGCACAAGCAGCACCATGGTTGGGCGATGCAGGAGGCACACGTCCGTCTGAGCAATCCGATTGGAATCGGCACATATGGTCAGGGGAATCGCATAGCGGGTGGCTACAACAGTACCACGCTCATTGAATCCTAGAAGGTCCAGAGTCCTGACTGCAAAATCGTCTACAGAACTCTCTTGTGTGGCGCTGACGGCGAGATCGAGGTAGCCTAGGTATGCAATGACAGCGTCGGAAAGGTTGGGACCTTCGGCGCCAGCAGGAGCGATAAGGATGTTGGGATCGAGGTGGTCCAACGACGGTTCGGCGACGGAGGAAAAAAATAATTCCGCAGGAACAGACGAGACCGAAATGTTGTACGCGATGAGCTCATTCTTAGTCCAGTCACTGCCTGACTTGGCAGACCGTATGAAGTTCATGACGATGTCGAAATCTGGTAATTCAGTTAGATCCATATACTTATCAGACACTAATGTACATACTGACGAGATAATCCAACAAGGTTGTGTGGGTTGTGGTGGTTATCGATGAAAAGAGGTCACGATTCAAGATTTGCGAGCACGTGTGAAACATGATGCATGATTTTCCGCGTCAGGATTCATGCATCATGTGTTTTTGAAAATGAAACTGCGCCATTTTGATGTGACAGAACGCGCTCGGTTACAACAACGGTTCCCTACAGGGACTCGTAATTATTCCATCGTACTTTTTTTCTTCC
>Ga0307509_10009365_pt1 | contig 12273 bp, 14 predicted proteins | sample 10_EM_MG_FD_202245 | JGI IMG/M metagenome (GOLD analysis project Ga0307509, IMG submission 202245) | Populus trichocarpa ectomycorrhiza microbial communities from riparian zone in the Pacific Northwest, United States - 10_EM | ecosystem: Host-associated > Plants > Roots > Unclassified | place...
AGTTAATCAATTATTCAAAGAGTTTGTAAGTTAAATCAAGAATATAATATGGAAATTACTCAACCACATAAAAGATAGCATGGATGTTGATTTCTTAATTAAAAATAATCATTTTTTTTCAAAAAATCTTTATAAAAGAGTATTTATATTAGAAAGAATCAGGCTAATAGGATATTTGTAATGAATATGGATAGACCTAATAAATAATAATAATCTTATGAACCAAAATTTAAATAAAGGTCCTAATATATCTAAAAGATCTAATAATAACTACAAGATAAATAAAATAATAGCCCAACTAATTTAAATAAGACTAAAGTCATTTTTATAATCTGCTGGCAGAATCAAAGCTCAAACTGAAATGAATGGCTCTCTCTCATCGTAATTAATTAAAATATATGCAATATATTACTAGAAAGCTATGAATCTATACTTTCCAATGCAACTATAACCAAATTTAAATTCATTTTATAGCTCTTATTATGAACAAAATAATAGTGAAAGATCAAAACTAATAGATTTGAATATTCTTATTCCAATCTTTTTGTAATGTCTGAATGCCCACCTTAGCATATGCATTTTGAAGAAGTCCATTGAAAGTCTCTTTGAACCTCTTAGATCTAGGTCTTATCATTGGACCAACTAGAACCTTTAATGAATATGTTGGTGTTACTTGGATTGCATCATTCCCTCTCTTCTAAAAAAGATTTATCATTGAATCATCACCTACATCAAATAAAGAGAGATAAAAAAAACATTGAATGTATCATTAACACCATACTTACTCGCTAGATCCACTTTGTATATAATATGATTAACCATCTCTATGATATAAAAATGACCATCTCATTGAGACATCAATTTTGATCTCCTTTGTTCAGGTACCTTTCCTTCCTCATATACACTCAAACTCAATCTCCTAGTTCAAACCTTACTAATTTGCATCCTCTATTAGCTTTAAATGCATATTTCTCATTCTTTTTCTTTATTTGTTGTCGTTTCTTTATATGTAAGTCTTTCATTACCTGTGTTTTTTTATTACCATTAAGACTAATTCTTTCATCAACAGGTAAATGAATCAAATCTAATGATGTTAAAGAATTAAAACTATAAACAATCTCAAATAGTGAATGATCAGTAGTAGAATGCACACTATGATTATATGCAAATTAAATAAATGACAAACAATTTTCTTAATTTTTAAGATTCTTTTGAATGATAGCTCTTAATAATTGAGTTAAAGTCTTGTTTACCACTTCAGTTTAATCATCTATTTGTGGATGACAAGTAGTAAAAAACAAAAGTTTTGTTCCTAACTTACCTAAAAAAACCTTCCAAAAGTAGCTCAAAAACTTAACATCTCGATCAGACACAATACTCCTTATAACACCATGTAACCAAACTACCTCCTTAAAGAATAAATCTATTATATTTATTGCATCATCAGATTTATGGCAAGATATAAAATGTGTCATCATAGAAAATACATATACAACAACAAATATGAAATATTTTTCTTTCCTTGACCTAAGTAAACTTGAAAAAACAATTATAAAAATATCATTCTAAGTTTTCTTAGGAGCAGGTTAAGGTGTATATAACTCATGAGGCATTTAGACTTAACTTGTTTACAAGTTATGCACCTATCAAAAATTCTTTATACATCTCTTTTTATATTAGGCCAATAAAAATATTCATGTAAAACTTCTAAAGTTTTAGTAATCCCAAAATGTCACATTAATTCATCATCATAAGTTTCTCTTACAAGTAATTCATACATTGAACAATTAGGAACACATAATATTTTTTTTCTTTAAACAAAAATCCATTATGCCTAAAAATTCCATTAGTTTCGACAAGTTCACATTGAAAATAAATTTCATAGAAAGCAATATCATCAGGATATAATTATTTCACATACCCAAATCCTAAAAGTCTAGTTTTCAAAGTATTAAGAAGAATATACCTTCGCGGTAATGTATATGCAACTATATTTTTCTTACCTTGCTTGTATTTGATGACATATGAGAATGTCTCAATAAATTCTACTCACTTGACATGTCTACGATTCAACTAAATTTCATAGAAATCAATATCACCAGGATATAATTATTTCACATACGCAAATCCTAAAAGTCTAGTTTTCAAAGTATTAAGAAGAATATACCTTCGCGGTAATGTATATGCAACTATATTTTTCTTACCTTGCTTGTATTTGATGACATATGAGAATGTCTCAATAAATTCCACTCACTTAACATTTCTACAATTCAACTTACCTTGACTTTTTAAGTGTTTTAAAGATTGATGATCGATATGAATCACAAGCTCTTTAGGCCAAAGGTAATGTTGTCAGGTCTCCAAAGTCCTTACTAATGCATACAAGGTTTTTATCATATGTTGGGTAGTTTAAAGTTGCACCATTAAGATTTTCACCGGAATAACCTATGAGCCTTTTATCTTATATTAAAATAGTTCTAATATCTATACCTGAAGCATCAAATTCAATCTCAAAAGTTTTTGTAAAGTTAGGTAAAGCAAGTAATGAGGCTGAAATAAGCTTTTCTTTTAACAAATTAAAAGATTTCTCTTGTTTATTTTCTCATTTAAAACCTATTGTCTTCTTTACAATTTCAATTAATGGAGAAGTTATTGTACTAAAATCTTTAACAATTCTTCTATAGAAACTAGTCAATCCATGAAAACGTTTTACCTTACATACCGTCTTAGGTGCAGACCACTCTTTTATAACCTTAACCTTAGTCTCATCCATCTCTATCCTTTTTGCACTAGCAACATGTCCAAGAAAAACAATCTTTTTCATGCAAAAATCAAACTTCTTTAAATTAGTATACAAACTTTCATTTCTAACCACATCAAGTACTTGTCTTAAATCATCTATATACTCATCTAATCCTTTATTATAAATCAATGTATAATAAAAACAAACACCTATGAACCTATTAATGAATGCACACAATATATGGTTCATCAATCTCATAAAAGTACTAGAAGCATTAATAAGTCTAAAATGCATAACTAATCACTCTTACAAACCATATTTAGTTTTAAAATCCATTTTTTATTCATCACCTTTTTTCATTCTAATTTGACGATATCCACTTTTAAGATCAATTTTAGAAAACAAACAAGTTCCATGAAATTCATCAAGCATAGCATTTAATCTAGGGATATGATATTTATACTTTATTGTTATGTTATTGATTGCTTTACAATCAACACATATTCTCCAAGTACCATCTTTTTTAGGTACTGAAAATACAGGAACAACACATGGACTCATGCTCTCTCAAATGTACCTCTTCGACATTAATTCCTCCACTAGCCTTTGAAGCTCCTTTGTTTCCTTAGGTTTACTTCTATAGATTGGTTTATTAGGAATAGTCGAACATGGTACTAGGTCAATTTGATGTTTTATTCCTCTTATAAGTGGCAATCCACTTAGAATTTCATCAACAAATACATCTTCAAATTCCTATAACAAAAAAACACAAACACAAGAATCAAGTTTGTTAGTGTTAAAGTATGTCTCCTTATATAAGAGTAAAATCAGAGGCATATTATAAAAATAAACATGTGTAAGATCACTTTGTTTTTCATAAAAACTAAGGTGTTTCCCCACTTTTTCCAACACACTGTTCTTGTTTCACCTTTCTTTCTTTCTTCTCTCCATATTTGACCTTCCCTTTATTTTATTTGTTTGCCAAAGCCTTTAAATTTGTCTTTAACAGCTAAAATGTTATCATTTGGTGTTTCACACTCTTGGCTCACCTTATTTTCACTCAGCTTCATATCCTCATCATTATTTTTTAACAAGGTTTGTTCGGCTTCTTCTATTTTCTTCAGCATTAATTAATCCTTATCACTTGTCTAGGTGACAATGGTGTAAGCATGTATATTTCCCCATCCTTTTCCAATGTATACCTATTTTTAAAACCATCATGCTTGTTTTCCTATCAAATTGTCAAGGTCTCTCTAATAATAGGTGTGCAACATGTAAAAGAACAACATTACATAAAATCTCATCCTTATAACTCCTACTGAAAATAAGATTAAAACATTTTTAGTCACCCTAACATGTCCATATTCATTCAACCATTGAAGCTTATACGATGTAACATGTTTAGTAGTAGTCAAGTCCAACTTTCTAACCAAAATTGTGCTAGCAACGTTAATACAACTACCATTATCAATAATTATACTACATACCCTATTTTTTATATGGCATCTAGTATGAAGGTTATTCTCCCTTTATTGCTCAATATCTTCTTCACTAACATGAACATTCAAGGATCTCTTTATAACCAAGGATTCATCGTTAACAGCATATTCAATATCACTAGCATCTTCAAGTGCTGACATGCTTTCACATTCAGATTCATCACTAGCTGACTCCACTACTCCATCATCTCTCAAAATCATAATCCTTTTATTTAGACGCTTTGATGCGTAATACTTAAGTCTTTGACATCTAAAACACTTAATCTCTCGCTTATGCTTTTGCTAGACATTATTTTTTTTCCTTTTTCCTCTATTGTCACAACCTATTTTTATTAAATGATGATTCGACAACTTTAGGTACTATTATTGGCTTTGTTTGTGCATTACCCTCTCTTTTCAAATTCAATTTCCAACCTTGAAAGGATCCTAAATAACCACCTAGTCTTGTACTACTTCTTCTTTTCAATTATTTTTCCACCTTTATAGCCATATGCACCATATAATCAATTTCTAAATAATGTTTCAATTTAACTACATTAGCAATATATCTATTTAAACCATTTAGAAATCTAGCCATTGTAGCGTCTCTATCTTAAAAAATATTAGCTCTAATCATAGTTATTTTCATCTCCTTAAAACACTCATCAACACTTTTAGAACCATGAGATAAAGATTGGAATATATTATATATTTCTCTATAGTAATGATTAGGAACAAAACTCTTTCTCATGATTGCTTTTATCTCCTCTCATGTGTTAATAGATCTTTCTCCATTACACCTCATACCTGTAACAAGTTGATCCCAACAAATAATAGCATAATTAATGAATTCAACTACAACTAATTTTACATTCTTTTCATTCAAATATCGATGGAAATCAAATACAAATTTCACCTTATTTGCTCAATCCAAATAAGCCTTTGAATCATTTTTTTCCTTGAAATGCTGGAATTTTAAGTTTTATGATACCCAAATTACAATTTAAATCATCATGATCATCAAAATTTCTCTATTGGCTGAAATACTTATTTGGTTGAAATTTACCAACAAAATCTCTCCTTGCTTGTGTCTCATATAAGGGATTTTGGTGTGTATGAGACTTCCTTCCATGATTAAAAACATTATCCTCCTCATCATAATCAGAGTTTTCAGCTACACTTTTATCTAGAAAGTGCTTGTCTACTAAACCTTTTAATCTCATTTCCTTTACGACTAGGAACATCATGTCTAGTAATCATCTCAGTACTCAATTTATCCATCTTTCTCATCAAAGCCTCTATCATCACCTCCAACTTATCTTGTCTTTCTAAAAGATCCTCCATCTTTGATTGTGTCACACTTTTTTATGACATTAGGAATACCTGTAATAAAGGTTAGTAGCAAAGAAAAATTTCCTCTCAAACTCTCTCACGTGTTTACACTCAATTTAATGTCACTCCACGCGTATTTCACGCAATTCAATCAAGTTTTTCACTCTAATAATCTAATCATGCATTGTACCTTACTATCCCTTTACTTAGGTTCTTAAAGGTAACTTAGCAACTTATCAAATAATCAATCAAAACAACATAATGATTTTATAATAATGAAGACTCAAGAATCAATAAATATATGAAAGTAATCAAAACAAAACTTGAGAAAACTTTTTACAAATAGCAATGTAAAATCGTGCAAAATATAATGAAAAAAAAAACACACACGAAATGAAAGCAATAGAGTTTATGTTAAAGATTCAAAGAAAACTAACTAATTCAAGAAGTCAAGATTCAACTTCAAGAATTTCATGAAAATAATTAACATAAGGCAAGAAAGATCTATACTACCCAAATTTAAATAAAACAATGCAAGAGAATCCAAGAAAAATAAGAATTTAATTCAGCAATACCATGATTTGATATATACCTAAAATTCAAGGGCTTGTATTTGGTTATGCCTTAACTTGTTAATTAAATCAATTCCATCAATTTTTCCTGCATTTTTTTTAATCCATACAATTCAGGAAGAACAAGATTTCTTCTTCTTTTTTACTCTAAGCTAAAATCAAGAAAGATAGAAGATGAAGATCAAGAACACATTTTTTCTTTGATGTGTTAGACAAAGTTAAGAATCTAAGCAAGATGATTTTTTAATATAGGGTTCGATGCAAACTTTGATATAATAAGAGAATAGTAGAGTTCTTTTCATATAAAAAAACAAGACTCTGGCCGAAACTAAGAAGAAAAAAAATCAAGAAATGACCAAAACTTAAGATACGTTAAAATCAGATTAGAATAGTTTGCAACTTGACCCATTAAGAACTTTTCTTGGAGAACCAAAGTTATACGCCATGATCACTCACACCCTCTACCTGTAAAGAGATGTGAAGAAGTGGTATAAAATCATAACAAAGTTGATAAATCCTTCGAAGAGTTTGTAAGTTCAATCAAGAACTTAGTATGAAAATCACTCACCCACACAAAAGATAGCTAGAATTTTGATTTCTTTATTAAAAGTAATATTTTCTTTTCAAAAAGTCTCTTTAAAAGAGTATTTATACTAGAAAGAATCCCAAGTCTAATAGGATATCCATAATGAATTGGATAGACCTAATAAATAATAATAAACCAATGAACCAAAATTTAAATAAATGTCCTAATATATGTAAAAGGCCTAATAATAACTAAAAGATAAATAAAATAATAGTCCAACTAATTTAAATAAGACTAAAGTCATTTTATGTGATTTGCTGGAAGAATCGAAGCACAATTTTAAACGCATGGTTCTCTCTCATATTAACGAATAAGAAGGAATGCCATATATCACTTGAAAGTGATGGGTGTATAATTAGAATTGAAGCATGTAATATTTTTTATTTTGCATTTTAATATGTTATTAAGCATGATAGATGGTTAGAACGACATGCTAGGGTTGTATGTTTATATATAATTGTTATGTATGATATATCACTAATATCATGGAATGAGACTTAATTAAAATAATAAATCTCTTATTTATATATTAAGTATATGTTGAGAACATGATTTATTGCTTTCTGATTTTATATGCATAAAACCAGAGTTTTATTCATAGATAACTTATTGAGTTACTCAAGGTTATCACTAAGTGAATATGTTTAATATTATATAATTAGGTCCTACTTGACTAACATATATGAATCAAATGAGTTACTTATGATCATATAAAATTAGGGGTAGTAGTTAGGCGAAACATAAATGATATGTTTAGACAAAGAGTTGCCACGAAACTAATATAGAAGTCATATAAAGATGTGATTGTTAAACTTTGTTATCTATCTAATTTAATTTATTTTGATTTATTGAGTTACTTAAGATCATATAAATTAAATGAGAACCTAGCGCACTAGAAGATCTAAACAAGATGTCTCAAATTAATATGGAGGGTTATTAATTTGCAAGAAAATAGTGGGAGATAAATTTTAAGATTAAAAACCTTATTTAAATTTGGTTATAAATATTTATGCATGAAATCAATACTCGCTATCTTTACATGAATAGGTTGATAGATTAACATGAGTAAAAATAAATATGTCTCTACATAGCATACATGATGCTAATAAATTGACTAAACCAAACTTCTTATACTAATATTAAAATATGAGAATTGTTCTTAAATAAGAAAGAAAGTTATATATTCTTGAAAATTCAATTCCTCATGTCCTTAATAAGGACGTTGATAACGAAGATAGGACTGAATATCAATGTTATATTGATGATAATGAATAGGCTACATATGTGATGTTAGCTAGCATGTCACTTGAATTTTAAACATATTATGAGAATATTGATGCCCATATAATAATTATGCATCTCAAAAAATTATTTGATATGGTTAGATGCACTAAGAGGTATGAGACCTCCAAGCAATTTTTCTTCTGTAAGATGGCAGAAAATTCTTTAGTGAACACCTATGTGATGAGGATGATTGGCTATTTTAAAGAAATTAAGTTAATTGGGCTTTGTCATAGATCATGAGTTCAGTGTTGACTTGGTCTTACATTCTAAGCATAAAAGCTTACTTGGGGTATCAAGAATGACATGTGTACTTGTCATCATTGTGGCAAAGAAAGCTATTATATGAGGAATTGTAAAGATTATCTTGCAACTGTGAAGGTTAAAAAGCTTATTGAAGCTTATATTTCATGTGTGTTATGGTTGAATTATGGTAAAGTGGACCTATGAGTTAGCAATAAAGCAATGGTTGTTGCATTAACTTTGCCAAGTGGGCTGATACTAGAACTTATAATTGTTATTATGTTTTAGCACTTTTTAAAAACATCATATCCATTTATGATTGGATTTAAATTTATTATTAAAGGTAAATGTTGTTCCTTCTATAATAATAATGTATATTATGGACTTGATACTTATACAAATAGTTTGTACATGCCTACTCTTGAAATGCTCAAATTCAATATAAATAGCAAGGAGAACATATTAGATAATCAATATACATATTATTAATAGTATTGTAGACTAGGTCATATCAATGAAACAATAATCACAAAGTTACATAAAGAAAAATATTTGATCCTTTTGATTATGAATCATATGAAACCTATAAAGCTTGTTTATTGATTAAGATGACTAAAACATCATTTACTAAAAGAGTGAAAGATTTAATGAATTGTTAGGTCTAATATATATAGATGTATGTAGATCAATAACGATTCATTCCATAGAAGGATATACATGTTTCATCATTGATGACCATATTGGGCATGGTCATATGTATTTGATGAAAGTATAAATCATTTGAAAGATTCATAGAATTCATAAATAAAGTTGAAATTCAAATTGAAAAATGTATTAAAATACCTCGATCAGATTGAGGTGGTGATGCTCCAGCTAAGATTTTTAAGATTATCTAAAAGAGAATGAGATTCTCTCACAATGAACACCTCCTGGAACACCATAACATAATGGATTTTCTTAAACGAAAAGTCATACCCTATTGGATATAGTGCAATCTATGATGAGGTATGCAAACCTTCCACCTTTGTTTCTGAGACTATGCCCTACAAACTATTACTTACCTTTTAAAAAGGGTTACATCAAAATATATTGATAAGACTTCATATGAAATATTAAGTGTTAGGAGACCAATCTTATCATACTTAAAGATTTGAAAAGTGGTGCTTATATGAAGCATATTGTATTTAAAAAGCTAAGAGCTAAGTCAAATAAATGTAAGTTTATAGGATATCCAAAAGAATCAATTAGATATTATTTCTATCATCCCATTGAGCAAAGGGTGTTTGTCTCAAAATATACTACATTTCTATAAAAAAAAAAATTCTTGAGAGAAGCAGTAAGAGAAAAATAAAACTTAAAGAAGTTCAAAAACCACAAACAAACATTTAAATGGAACCAGAGCCCGAGACTATAACATTTGATGTTCAACATGAAACTATAAAAACATATGAACTCTATAGAATTAGTAGGACAAGTCATGCACCACTGAGATATCAACTTCTTGTGAAAGTTGATGATGACTAGTTGTTCATAGTTGATGAACTTACCAACTATATGGATGTAATATCTAATATTGATTTTGACAAATAGATTGAAACCATGAAATCTGAAATGGATTTCACGTACACCAACCAGATATGAACTTTGGTTGATCCATCTGAAGGGATAAAACCTATTGGATGTAAGTAGGTCTTTAAGAGAAAGACTAATGTTGCTATCTAATTTTGAAAAAATAATTGAAAAAAAAAACAAAAATAGCAAAAAGACAACAAAAAAAACCAAAAAACAAAAATGTTCTTGACATATTTGCACCATTTTCAATGTTTTTTTCCAAGGAATTTAGAATAAAAAAATTCATTTATTATTTTAGTGACTTAATTTGTAATTGTGGAAGGGAGATGATCAATTCTAAAATTGAAAACCCTCTCACCAAGCAACTCAATTTCTAATCAAATGATCCACAATCAATTCTCTTAATTCAAGGGTCATTGTTTTCTTTGCTTTGCCTTCAAGTTATCAAATGAGTTGTAGAGATTTATTTTTGAAATCCAATGGTTCATCTTGATTTGCTTTGCCTTCAAACCAAAAAAATTACATTTATAAATATTAATGAGAGTGTTAGCAAAAAAAAAATCACCAAAAAACAAACAAAAAGTCACAAAACAGTGACCCCTTTATCTTCGCTAGCTTTTCCCTATTTTTATTTTTTTCAACACCAACCAAGAATTGTCCATCTACCCTTCACCTTCAATGTAAAAAAAAAAAAAAAAAACACACCATTTCCTTTTTCTCCCCCTCACGGTACAATACTATCAATCCTTACCACCATCTCCATGACAAAACCACCATTGATAGTCGTGCTTACCCTCTCCATCATCAACCTAATGTTGGTTCCTCTTCTTCTCTACCACGCCACATGAGCAACACCTAAGCCTCCACCCATTACAATCCTACTCCTAAACCTTTTGTCTCTAACCAAACACCCAGATTAAAACAGCAACCACAATCCATGCTAGCCAACAACCTTTATTCCAGCCACTCAAATTCCAATTAGCCCTATATCAGCAATGAATCCAATTTATCCTCCCCATGAGAAGACCCAAAACCGACCTATTATCCATTCTTCTCACCAAAACAGTAACACATCCCATTATAGTCTAGCCTCTTCAATCAGCTTTCATCTCCTGTCTAGAGCTTTCAACTTTCCACCTCTCCTACATTCCTTCACCCATAACCCTCTTTGCCAACATATCTCCATCCAACTGAGAATCAAACAAACACCCCCTCGCCAATTGATTCCTTCTCCATCAGTCGTAGCAGTGCCATCCCCGTACCAGCACAACATCCTCTCTCAAATTATCAATACCAGTAGCAGTTATGGATTCTCCCTTATAGCAGCATCCTCTCTCTCTCACACACTCTCTCTCTTCATTACATCATGTCTTTACCCTTGTTGATTGTTGAAATAACTAGAAAAAAGAAAAAAACCGAGAAACAAATCTGTGAATAAAGGGAAAAAATGAACTGCTTATGTGATTTTCTTTGCTTGCAGATCACGGTGACACTCACTATCGACACATGATGAAAGAAAAGAAGAATCTGCTTCAAATCCACCTTTTTTTTCATCTCTTCAGCAGTCGCGGCACGTGGTTCCACGTGCCATCAGTGGTAATGGTGCATGGATACACGAGCTACCACTGTTCCTCAAGCCTTAGAATCTTTCAGCACTGTTCTCGAGCTCCAACAACTTCTCCAGATTATTTTTAACATTTGAAAGGTCCATTTTACATTTTGTTTTAAAATTATTGTTAGAAATTTGATTTTTTAGTGTTTTGTAAACATGTATATTTTTTAGTATTTTTATACAAAATTCAAAAAATATATATTTGCATGCATTTTGGATTTAATAACTAGTTTATTGAATCAATAAAAACAGGGCCAATATGTCAATAATCCCTAAAAAATTTAAATTCATGACAATTAATTGTTAATATTATAGTATAAATGTTGGACCTACAAGTAGGCTGATATTTAAATATCGAGAGTTGACCAAAAAATTCTCAGAATTATTTTAGATATTCAACAATTTTAATTGGGAGTATTTGTTATCACAAGATACGAGTTGTGGAAAACCCTTTCGTCTTCTAGGATAGGAGAACCCTGTCATGACACCTATATGGATCATTTCTATAAGAATTCATTTGGGCACACAAGCCCATAATAAATTCTAAACGCAAGATTTATTCACGTGAATGAATCTTTATCTTGAGTCATAGATAGACTGTCAGTTAAGAACCCATCAAAATATTTAACCACATTCAGACCACACAATGCATTTTACCTCAGGTAGGATGCGCTAAGGGTGCTAATACCTTCCCTAGCCACAACCAGTTTCTTGCCCTTGAAATTTCTGATAAGACCAATACATTCGGGTTTCCTAACGACCCTGAACCAAACAACTAGGTGGCAAATCCTTGACCCCCTGACGTTGCGCGTCCACGTGCGACAACTGACATTGATGACAATGTATAAATATAC
>Ga0307509_10009366_pt1 | contig 12272 bp, 7 predicted proteins | sample 10_EM_MG_FD_202245 | JGI IMG/M metagenome (GOLD analysis project Ga0307509, IMG submission 202245) | Populus trichocarpa ectomycorrhiza microbial communities from riparian zone in the Pacific Northwest, United States - 10_EM | ecosystem: Host-associated > Plants > Roots > Unclassified | place...
TGTCTAGTGAGAGAGGCTTGGGGACAAAGGAAAAAAATTTGATTGTTAATGGATGTTGTGGAGGTGAATTTTGGGATGATGGTGAAATAAATCTTGCAAGGTGATTATCCAACCATGTTTTTCGGGCTTACGAGAAAGAAGATGAATAGTGGTCACATGATAAGTGGTCTAGCCTTAATATTTGTTTCTTCTTCAGAATAAACCGAAACGGCGCTGTTTTGAGCCCAGGTAAGGTTTTGTTTTGTTTTGTTTTGTTTTGGTTACCCTATGTTAGTTAGGGTTTTAATCTTCCATTTTTTTTATTGCAACCCTTAATCTTTTGAATCTTTTGCAAGTAAACTCTCAATTGATCTTTATTTTTAGGAATCGTTTTAATTTTACCCCTAGAATCTTTCAATTGGTCCCTCTAATTTCAGTGTCTTATGCAATATGTTCCTTTGCCATGAAACTCTTCAATTTTATCCCTAAATGGCCATTCAAACTCTTAATTCTTACAATGTCACCCTTGATCCAATCAATTTTGGTCACTGAATGTACATGTCTTTAGCACCTTCAAACTTTCTTTTCTTTGCAATTAAGCCCATCACTAAACAATTAAGCACTTCCAAAGTTTAATTAGGTCCCTGATCTTTCAATTATTGCAAGTCGACCCAAATTAGGCTTCCAAACTTAATTTTTTTTTAATTAAATCCTTAATTAAGTCAATTAAACTCATTAAAGTTTAATTTCAATTTTAGCCAAATTTTAATTAAACCTATGACTTCAATTGTAAGACGAAATTTTAAGGGTCTACAGCAACCAAATTAAGAAGGAGAACAGTGAGTCTACGATACTGGATTTTCTCTCTTCTAGAACCAGGAAAGTTAGTTGACTCACTGTTTCTCTGACTAACTCAACGTTTATGTCTCGACTACTTATGCAAACCATTGAAAGTATGCTCTCATCTCCACTCATTTTCCTGTAAACATACTCCCTGTTAGAGAATTAGCTTATCTTTGTGCTTTCTCTAATGTACGATATCCCTTTGTCAGATCAACTTTTTGCTTTATATCAGCATTAATTATCTCGTGTAGAGTAAAACGATCAGAGATCACAGATCATGGCCACCTCTAGTGACGACAACAGAATAGAGTATGCTGAAGATGAGTCTTATCAGTCAATAATGCATGACAAAAGATCATTCTCCCGGGAGGCAGTGAGTTCTGAACTTGAAGACATATTATCTAATATGGAGTTGTCCAGATCTAAGCGAATCCTAAGAGCCACCTGGGTTGAACTGAAAATCCTCTTTCCTCTAGCAGCACCAGCAATTGTGGTTTACATGCTCAATTATCTTGTTTCCATATCAACTCAAATGTTTTGTGGTCATCTTGGCAATCTTGAACTTGCTGCTGCCTCTCTTGGCAACATGGGTGTCCAAGGTTTTGTCTTTGGAATTATGGTATAGTCTCGAAAATTAAAGTTCCATGTAAATTAAAACAAATGTTAGCATCAATTGTGGTTTATACAACAGATACATTCTGATCGTATGTGGATTACTTGTTCTTGTCCTAATATAAAATTCATTACAAAGCACGATCTGAATGCATCAATTATACTAGCTGTCTATTTCAAATAGTTTGTTTCTTTCTAAAAAAAAATTTACATGCAGTTGGGAATGGGAAGTGCGGTGGAGACACTATGTGGGCAAGCCTATGGAGCAAACAAGTATGAAATGCTAGGCGTATATATGCAAAGATCGACGATTCTCCTCACTTTAACTGGGCTTATACTTATGTTTATCTACATCTTTTGCAAGCCTATCTTACTTGGACTACACGAATCACCTACCATTGCATCTGCAGCTGCGCTTTTTGTCTATGGTCTAATTCCTCAAATCTTTGCTTATTCTTGCAATTTCCCCATACAAAAGTTCTTGCAAGCGCAAAGTGTAATTTTCCCTAGTACATGCATATCAGCTGCTGCTCTTGTGCTGCATCTAATACTATGTTGGGTTGTAATTTTCAAGCTTGGAGGAGGGTTGTTGGGTGCATCATTGGTAACTAGTTTTTCATGGTGGGTTATAGTGGTGGCCCAGTTTGTTTACATTCTAGTAAGCACGAAGTTCAAGCACACATGGAGGGGATTTAGCATACAGGCCTTCACTGGGTTATGGGATTTCTTCAAGTTGTCCCTTGCATCAGGTGTTATGCTATGCCTTGAGCTTTGGTACTACCAAATACTAACTTTGATCGCTGGATTGCTCAAAAATGCTGAAATTTCCTTGGACGCTCTGTCCATCTGGTAAGCAAGAATCTACTCCATGCATGTACCTAGCTAGTTTGCACGAGATCATTCTTCGTGTGTGTTTGGAACGGTGAACTTGCTTACTTTCTCTTTTATTATCGTTCCCTTCTAAGATGTTTTGATGAATCTCGGATAATTTCAATGCAGCACGACGATAAATGGTTGGTGTATCATGATCTCAGTCGGTTTTCAGGCAGCTGCAAGGTTAGTTTTCGTATATAATTGAGGCTATATTATTTAATATTTGTTACAATTCTGATCTTCAAACCAAACAATATACTTATTAATTCATTTCTCAATTAGTTTTGAAATAAAATAAATTCTCAGTTAGATCCTCTTAGATAATTTTTTTTTTAATTATCTCAATTTAATAATTCAAGTTAATATATTAAGAGGTAATAATAAAAGAATTAATATTATTTTCTGATGTAGTTTTTTAAATGAACTTGTATTTAGTTTTATTAATTTAATTAAGGAGGATGATAGTGCTGAGAGGCAGAGAACTCAGTTGGAAAGTTTTTTTTGTCAAAGATCATATGTTTGGGAATACGGTGCAAATCACGTTTTTAAAAAATTTAATTTTTTTTTAAATTTAATATGATTTGTACGTTTTGAATTGTTTTGATGTACTGATATTAAAAATGATTTTTAAAAAATAAAAAAATATTATTAACATGTATTTCGGCACAAAAAATTATTTAAAAAACAACCGTTACCACACTACCAAGTCCCCGCATATCGTAAGAAGAGAGCCCTTCTCTCAAGAATTAATATCCATTTGTTGCGGATAAGATCCCTGGAGAGTGTTAGGACCGGGAGAAAAAAAAATCATAATTGTTTTGTACTTGATTTAATTAGAAAGAACTCACTCTTTAATTACAAAGGCTAAAAAATCATCCATGAAATAAAATATTTGAAATTGTGTTTTATAGACAGCTATATAACAATTAACATAAATAACGACAATCAGTTTTTCTTTCCTTTTCTCTGTGGTTAATTACAGTGTGAGAGTAAGCAATGAGTTGGGTGCTGGACATCCCAAAGCAACATCATTTTCTGTTGTAATAGTAAATTTATGCTCGCTGCTCATCTCTGTGATCTTGGCTGTTGCTGTGCTCTTACTGCGGCATGTCATAAGCTATGCCTTCACTAGCGGTACAGTAGTTGCCGATGCTGTTGCAGAGCTATCTCCTTTCCTCGCAGCCTCCATCGTGCTTAATGGAGTCCAACCTGTTTTATCTGGTAAGTAAATGGTGCCATGATTTACGGGGGATAATTATTGTACACGTTCCTGCACTTGCCTTGCGGACGGCTCTTTGTTGTCTTTTAGTGCTTTTCATTTTATAAGGGTCTGCGGGCAATTTCAACCGCATCCGTCACTTGTACCTTCTCAACCACCATTTTTTGAAGATCATAGAGAGTAGAGGTTAGACAACACTTTCAGCCATTAAAGTTTTTTTGACTTTTTATTTCTTTGAAATCACATTTCAAAGGAGTGGCTGTTGGATGCGGATGGCAAGCATTCGTTGCTTATGTCAATGTTGCATGTTACTACATCATTGGCATCCCGTTGGGTTGCGTTCTTGGCTTTGTATGCGACATGGGTACGAAGGTATGTACAGAACCGTAATGCATCGATGATATTCTCTCTCAACTTTTTATTTTGTTATTGGGATAATATATTTTTCTTATTATGGTACGTAGGGAATATGGACTGGGATGTTAGGAGGCACAATTGTTCAGACTATAGTCTTATTATGGGCTACAATTCGGACAAACTGGGGAAAAGAGGTAGACTACGTACATAGACACCCATATATATATATATATATATATTTCACCATACATTTTGTAAATAATTCTAAAGGGTGGACTCATTGGTCAAATATATTTAATATTTTTAAGTTTAAATTCTGAAGCTAACACAGAGCGACAAAAATCACATGTAGATGTAGAGAATATGTTTTTAAAATCGTTTGAAGATTGATTGAATTTAAACGATATATAATCTTAAAAGTGTATATAATTGTGATATGAGAGAAATGTAAGCTTTGGGTTTTTTTTTCTTCAGGTGGGGAAAGCTCAGAGTCGATTGGATAAGTGGGATGATAACAAGGAACCGCTTTTGAGGGAGTAAAAATGATATCGGAGCAACTTCAGCAGAAATTTTGTCTCGGATTTGGTAGCCATTTTCAATAGACAGCTAGCCTTATGAAGCAAGGGTTGACCTTCTATTTTTGTTTTTTTTTTCTTTGAATAACTATTGGACTAAATGTAATAATAATGTTCAAAAGAATTGCGTTTGGAAGTAGTAGACTTCGTCAAGCCATTTTAGCCCAGCGCATGATTGAATGATATTTGGGTTAAATAATGGAGGATAAGATATTCGTTGTTCAATCCCAGAATCATCGTCAGTCTCATCCCTCCATTGTTTAAATGCTAAACCTTTTAATAAAAATATTAAATCTTAATCATGCATGGAGGCATTCCATGGATATTCAAAGCATTTAAAATTTGGTGATAAAAACATGAAGCTTGTTTGCTAATTTTTTATTTTATTTTATTCTTTCCAAGTTTAAAAAGAACCAAATGATCATGAGCTTGCCCCCACAATGATTATAATTATCGGAGTAGCATTTTTTTCATATTGTTTTTGACAATCTATAATCTTTTTATTTTTTTTGGTATTTTAGAAAAGAAAAGGCTAGATGAGATTTCAGTTCCTGATTTATATATTATAATTGTTTTAAAGAAATTCCTTTTACTGATTCATAGGTGCAAATTTTTTTTTTTGTTCTTTATTTAAGTAAAATAGAAATGGATTCTTTTTCTTTGTTTGTTTTATTTTTAATGAATAAATTTTTCCCCCTACCCTAATTAAATAAATATAAGCCTTGATTTGTTAGAGGATCAGTCATCCGGCCATTCCATTCGTTTCCGGAGACCATATGTACTTTTTGCATGATATATCACAATGGAATCCCTTAAATTAACAAGTTTGCAATTAAACCCCTATATGTCACGCCGTAAGATTAGTTAAATGTAGTCAAGCAAATTTATTGAGAAAGAAAATATTTTATTAATATCAAATTGATATAATTAAGACAAATTACGATTTTTATGTCACTTGAATAAAAATATGAAAATTTAAACATATGAAAAGGAAATAGATCTGACAAAATCCTTTATAGCATTGGTGAACATGATTTTAAAAAAATATTTAGTACGTCCTCTCAGATCTCTAAATTCCCCTTAATTACCAAGATTACTTTTCTTTCAAATAATGTACACAAACAAGTTTCTTGCTATCATAAATTAATGGGGGTAATGCACTGCACAACTAGGATCATGGAAGGAAGATTTTAACCATCCAACATTATTAATAAACTAGATTTGTAGCACACACTGACGAAGTTTTTTTTTAATATAAAAAACTATTAAGAAAAAAGAATTTGAGACTCGAGTAATTAGTTTATTGGTAATTTAAATAATATAATTAAAAATACAATAATAATAAATAAATAATCAAAACAAATAACAACAAAGTTAAAAGAATTCGATCTGAGCTTTCTTGTAATTCAACTCATAACAAGGGTAATTGTGTTGCAAACCTTGAATCTAACCCTGATAGCAAAGGCGCCAATTTACAACAACTTGGCATGATTAACTACAATATTTAACAGTTTTACCAACGGAATTTTTCTGTTGGCGTAAGACACATATTCTGTCGGTAATTAATTTACAAACGAAATCACTGACGAAAATGTTCCGTCGGTGCATTTTTCATCGATAATTTTTTGTTCGTCGGTAAATCCATCGGTAATTATTTTAAAACATTAAAAAAAATTCATTTTATAAAATTATAAAATAATTAAATTAACATAAATCAACACTCTATAATATATATTCAAAATGCTTGGAAAAAAGAATAAGAAAATCTACTCAAACAAATTTGCAACAAATAAATAAAATGAAAAAATAAATTCAACTAAAACAATTCATATGAAAAAAATGAAGTTGCAATTGCTAAAAATTTAAAAATCCTATAAATAAATCAACTAAAAATTGATCTCATATGAAAAACATAATCTCACAACAACATTTATACAATTATTAAGAACAAAAACAATTAAAAATAAAATAAAAAACAAATATAGTGAAAAAATCATGAAAAAAGAAGAAAAAAGAAAAATCTTACCTTAATGTAGTTGCAAGTGAAGCTAAGAAGAGAGAAAAAAATTCGTTAAGCATATTAATTAAAAAAAAAACTAAGAGGATAAAAGAAGAAAGAATAAGAAGACATACCCAAGCATGGAGGAAAAGAGAAGGAGATGAGGAGAGAAAAGAAGAGAAAGAAATGGATATTGATGTTTTTTACATATAGTGAAGAAGAAGAAGAAGAAGAAGAAGTAGAAGAAGAATAATAAAAAATGAGTATGTCTCTTGTGAAATAAGGGATTCAGGCTTTTTATTGGGGCGCGTTAGCGACGGATTTACCAATGGATAATTGAATATTAATATTTTTTTAATTATTCTGTCGGTAATTCCATCGGTAATATTTAATTTAAATTTTCAATTTCGTAAAAAGTTTTCAGAAACTGCTAACAATTACCGATGATTTTTCAATCCGTCGGTAATTCCGTTTGTAATATTTAAATGAAAAATTTAAATTAATTGAATTTTTTCAGAAAACCGCCAAATAACACCGCCGACTTTTCAATCCGTCGGTGATTTTGTTCGTAAAGAACAACAATTAATAGTGCAATTAGAAAGTGAACAGTTCTGGAGCTCTCTGGAAAATACCGACGGAAAATTTCGTCGGTGATTCCCTTTGTAATTGATATGATGAACAGTGTTCACAATTTACCAACGGAATTACCAACGGAATTTTCCATCGGAATAAATTCAGTCGGTAATTCCGTTGGTAAAAATGACACGTCAATTTTTTTTTGATTTGTTTTAATTTTTTTTCCACGGTAATTTCCTCGGTATATACCGAGAGAATATTTCCGTCGGTAAAATTCTTCAGAAATTTACCGATGAAAATATTCTCTTGATATTTTCGTTTGTATTTATCGATTTTCGAGTAGTGATTGCATTAAACCTTACATCTTCAAATGCAACAAACACATCCTAGGTCGTACATCAAGACAACATTGCTTAGTAACAAGACTTTGAACCCTGTCATTGAGCAAGACCTAGAAGATTGCTCAGACCAATACTAGGATGCCATCCAGCAACTTGATGACTCGTTGCCTGCTTTGCTAGCCAACGCTACTAATGATGTGCGTGCTTGGGTGAGAGCAGCAATTGCTGACTTAGAATCGTGCGAGAATGGGTTCAAGAAAAACAGTCATGGCCAACAAATGGTGCTGTCTTTGAGAAACGCAGTTTTCCGCCAGTTGTGCAACAATGTCTTGGCCATCAACAAACTCTTGACCCAAACAAATGTTGGTAGAAATTAAGAGCTTCAATTGATCATGAGAAGGTCTCAATAGTTGGCATGCACAATAGTTGTAACCACTTATTTTTTGTGAGCACGAATTAATTTTTGGTACTCACAGTGAAACCAGCAAACATCAAGGCCTATTAATTAAAGCTTTAATCTCATAGTAGTTGTATCCTCTGATTTTCTAAATTAGTTAGCCTCTCTGGCTTACAATGTTAAAATGGATTCATGGTCCTTCAAATTTCAAGATTTGATTATATCTGTCCTTATAGTTCAATCTTGGTCACATTAGATCTTATAATTTAAGTTATTGGTCACATACAGTCTCTCCATCTATATCCATGACTAATTAATGGTTTGAGAGATTTACTAACAGTGTCAATCACGTGAAATCCAATGTTTTGGTTAACTTGAGCTACATGGTAAGAGAAAAATAGAAATTAAAACAACCCGGAATCAAAATTTAATTTTTTTCTAAAAAAGAAAATGAAAGATCAAAATAAAAAAAGAGAATAGTAGAGAGATATGAAACTTTAAGTTTATTTTTTAATCATTTTTATGACTTTGGAATTTTCAGTTCTATAATTATATTTATAAAACAATTTTAATTTTGGTCTTCTTTTTATTATTTTATTCAATTTTGATTCCCAATTATTATTTTTATTCTTTTCGACATGATTCTGATTCGTCCGTATGGTATAATCCAAGATATATAAATAATATGTTATTTAGTTTTTGAGATAATAGTTAATCAATATGTTTATATATTTGAATTCTTTTATTTAGATTAAGGAATACCAAGCTAATGGCAGAAGCTTGAGTATTTGAAAAAACAGTCTTAATCAGGGGATTTAAAAACTCTCCGATGATAAAATAGTATATTTATATGAAGGTAATAAATGACTTAAAAGAACCTTAAATTTAATGGAAAAAAAGATATTTGTTCTTGAATTTCAAGAATGTTAATGCTCTGAAATTTATATAAGTTTACCTTAAGAGATAAAAAGTTCTGAACCCTTACATGGATGGCTTAAGAGGTATTAATACCCTTGAATCTTGTCGGTTTTTTAGAAAAGAATGACTGAAAAGTCCTTGGCTTCCGGTGACATTAATGGAGGAGAAATATAATTTACATATCATTAATAAGATAGTAAGCATGATAGGTCCCTTAAGAGATCTTGTGTACATTTATGAGTATAGAAAAATCATTATATTGAATATAAAGGGCACATACAATTGTTTAAGATGAAGAGGTATAACGGTTTAACATTCTTATAATATTTTAGATTTAGAGGATTGTTTAAGATCAAACATATAGTCTTAGAACCTGATAATGATTGAATCCAAGTGTTTTGGATTTAACATATTTGTCAGACTCCCACTAATTTGCCAAGCCCAAATTCTTTGGGTCAGGTAAGCTTACGAGACCCATTATATTTTTAAAATCTATTTCTATTTATAAAAATCCATAACAAAAATATGTTTACTCATCAATATTGAACTACAAGGTTGGCTGGCAAATCTCCCAATTAAATAGGAAAAGAATCCTTCTTTATTTTGAACAAAACACGTCTCATTAAAGTAAGCCATGCACCTTATATTTATTCCTATCCCAACCTCTATAATACTTTCATGCAACTGCCAATCCACCTCATGCCACCTTATATCCTATTTTAGCCATATTTAACACGGACGTAATTTGGAACTTATTATCAGTCCAATTCATTTACCAGAAGGAGTAATTAAGTATGTTGACAACGGGAGAAAAATTAAATATTAGTAGTTGTTTTTTTATGTTTATTTGGAATAAAGCTGATAAAAGAAAGAAAAATCAAATTTGAGACTCAAAAAAATATATAAGATATGTTCACCCGGCAAAGTGTTTATTTATTTATTTTCTCTTTTCTCCTTGTATTTCTCTTTTTAAAGTAAGTATGCCTAGTCGGAACACCATAAAATTTCTCATACTACACTATTTTGCTAAGCCTTTGTCCATGAATATATATATATGCGTCAACCCCTTCTGAGACCCATATGCTCCTTTCTTTTTACACCTTAAATCTAGCTAAATGACCACCGCCAAAATGGACAGTAAGGAGTCTCGAGGTGAACTCCAAGAACCCCTTGTACTCTCATCCACAGAACCTGAAACCAATGATCATTATCATGAAGCGGACTCTAGACTTGAAAATGTTCTAAACGACACCAACTTAAGCTACTTCATGCGCCTCGGGTTGGCATCCTGGATCGAACTTAAACTCCTCTTCCGCTTGGCTGCACCAGCAGTTTTTGTTTACTTGATCAACAACTCCTTGTCCTTATCTACCAGAATCTTCTCCGGCCACCTTGGCAATCTTGAGTTTGCTGCTGTCTCTCTTGCCAATAGTGGTGTCCAACTCTTTGTCTATGGCCTCATGGTAATAAGCTAATATCAACTGCGAAACTCGAGGTTTTCTTACATAGGTAATCTTATTGGTTTGCTTTTGTGTCTTGATCTTGTAGCTAGGAATGGGGAGTGCTGTGGAAACTCTATGTGGTCAATCTTATGGAGCCCAACGATTTGAAATGCTAGGCACATTTCTTCAAAGAGCAACCGTGGTGCTTACTCTAACAGGGATACCACTGGCTGCAGTATATGTTTTCGCAAAACCAATCTTGATCTTACTTGGTGAACCAACAACAGTAGCATCAGCAGCAGCTGTCTTTGTTTATGGTCTATTACCCCAGATTTTTGCTTATGCTGTGAATTTTCCAATACAAAAATTCCTTCAAGCACAAAGCATAGTGACCCCAAGTGCCATAATATCAGCAATTACACTTGTCTTTCACCTATTCTTAACCTGGCTTGCTGTGTACAAGTTAGGGTGGGGATTGATAGGAGCATCACTTGTTTTAAGCTTGTCATGGTGGATTGTAGTGGCAGCTCAATTTTTATTTATAGTGATGAGTAGGCGGTGCAAGAAGACATGGACTGGCTTTACCAGCCAAGCTTTTAACGGGCTATGGGATTTCCTGAAATTGTCAACGGGATCAGCTGTAATGCTTTGCTTGGAGACATGGTATTTTCAGATTTTAGTCTTGATTGCTGGCCTTCTCAAGAATCCTGAGCTTGCCTTGAACTCTCTTTCTGTGTGGTAAGGAATTGAAATTTGATTCCTTACGCTTGACAAATTAACCACTCATAATATTTGACTCGATCTAGACAAACCACTCATATAAAGATTTGAACTTTCTTCACTAATAATATTTGTCTTGCATATATAATGATTTTTTTCTTTAAAAATTATTACTATTATTTTTTTATGTTGGCCATTCTCTAAACAGCTAGCGTGATATTAATATATAATACTATTAATTATATATATCACAGTACCGATGTTTCAAGCTGACAATTTCATTCAAAAAATTAAAAAACAAATATTCAGAAAAGCGAAAACGTGTACACCTAAAAACTTTATGAGAGACAGGAATGTGGCTGGCAATACGCATGCATTTACTATTATTTATGGACCGTTAATTATGGGCTAATGAGTGGTTGAACTAAGGGTACAAACTCACAAGAAAATTTTTAAATTGTGATGTTCAGCTTCGAATCTACTCTAAATTAATAAAATAAAATTAATAATTACATTATACGTCTTTTGCAGTACGTCAATAACAGGGTTTTTGTTTATGATATCAGTCGGTTTCAATGCAGCTGCAAGGTTAGTAATTTTGTTTTATCTCCATTATTATGTACATTAATTTAGAAGATTCCCCTTTCTCTCTAGAAATAATAGCTCAATGTGAGTTCCCAACTTAACTCACAATAGTGAAACGATAAGGAATTAATTAGAAAGCAATAATATTTTTAATTTGAATCGATCATACTGAAATGATCACGAATTCTCCGCTGTTATTTGACTTTTAAAAGTAGCTGTCCACTAAAGTGTCCATTAATTAGTATTAGCTCATTTTTTGTAGTCCTGGTTTGTTTCTAATTGCAAAAATATTCACATGAAATAAAAATACTTGAATCCTACTGAACAGTGTAAGAGTTAGCAATGAATTGGGAGCTGGAAATCACAAGTCAGCAGCATTTTCAGTTGCCATGGTTACTTTGGTTTCTTTTATAATCGCCCTGATAGAAGCTGGAGCTATTCTTTCTCTGCGCCATGTAATCAGCTATGTCTTCACCGGTGGTGAAACTGTGGCCAATGCAGTCTCAGAACTCTGCCCATTATTGGCTGTCACCCTCATACTTAATGGGGTTCAACCAGTCTTGTCAGGTAATAAAGCTCTTTAATTTAAAACTTTTCATGTTAATTTCTGTTTTTAATTAATTTCTTTATTTTAACTTTGAGGATGCCTAAAGCATCAAATGGTGTTACTACACTTCTGATTATTAATCAAAATGAGCCGCGTTAATCATGAACACTGGACAAGAGGAAAAGTACAAAACCTCCTGATTAATAATTTCACATAGATCACGTATTAAACGGTGTAAAAAGGCTGTGCATGCAGTCCTTACAAATGGTTTCCTAAGGGATTGGTCGGA
>Ga0307509_10009367_pt1 | contig 12270 bp, 10 predicted proteins | sample 10_EM_MG_FD_202245 | JGI IMG/M metagenome (GOLD analysis project Ga0307509, IMG submission 202245) | Populus trichocarpa ectomycorrhiza microbial communities from riparian zone in the Pacific Northwest, United States - 10_EM | ecosystem: Host-associated > Plants > Roots > Unclassified | place...
CAATCAATTTAATGTTAAAGGATGAAATAAAAAAAATATTGATTTTTAAATTTTTCAAAGCAAAAAGAAATAGCAATCAAAAGAATAATGATTAATTTTTTTTTAAAAGAAGGAGGAGGATGAAATCATAAAATAATTAAAAATTATCTCAAATAAAATAAATAGCAATCAAAAGAATGAGGACTAAATCTAATAGATGGAAAAAAATAAAGGAGGATAAAATTGAAAAAAAAATCTAATGTTATAAACAACTTCAAATAAAACAAATAATACTAAAAAGAATAGAGATCAAATATGAAGGAAAAACAAATTGAAGAGCTGCTATGAAAAATTAGAGGGTCAAGCATGAAAATCAAGGAGGAGAGAAAAAAGAAGGAAAACGAAAACAACATCAACGTCATACCAGAGGTTCGTTGTCCATAAACATTGTCTAGGGATGGAGGGGTTGTCGAGACGATTGTAACATCACTCTAGAACCCATCGTTTGGCAATCAGATGACCCTCATATGTTGTCTGAATGACGTGAAAACACCCTACATGTTAGCGCGTGCATCACAAATGTTAAATACTTTCTGCTTTTAAATAATATTTTATATCTATTAAAATACCAATTTGTCATTCAGCCTATTTGCTTATAACAAAAAAACCATAAGGAAAATATGAAAAAGTCTTTGGATGCTAGTTAAAGAATTTTTTTAATTTAAGAGTAATTGAGTCATTTCACCATATTTTAAACAATGAAAAGTCTAAACAACCTCTAGACATCAGTTTAATATTTCTTGCTTTTATGAATAAACAAGTCAATTTACCATGTAAAAAATATAAAAAAACTATATTATCCTTGATAGCCAAGACAATTTTTTTTGTTGATAAGGGTAAAATTATATTCACGTTTCAAATAAATCTAGAGTTACAGTGTTTTACATTGTTGAAAACCACCTTGCATTTTAGTATTTTTTATTATTATTATTAACATGGGTGTCCGGGTTAGTTTGCGCACATTTCGACTAATTCCACGGGCCCTGAAGTTAATGACCATGTAAGCCTCCAGTGGCCCTAAGGTTTGTGGGACTCGAACTAGTGACCTCTAGAGAGCAAACTCAGGACCTGACCAGTTGAGCTACACCCCCTCAGAATTTTGTTTTTCTTAATTATATGGAATGGTCCCTGCGGTTTTTCTCTTTTTACTGATTTTTTTACCTTAATTCAATCCAGCTTCTTATAGTTTCTTTATTGTTTTGCTTTGCTTCTATTTTTTCATAAATTGAACTTTATATATGGGATCAACCCAAAATTTTAGATTAGATAAAATAACAAAATCTATAAAATTAAAAAAAAGAAACCCAAATTCCCTTGAAATTATGGCTTTTTCTCTCCACTTCACTTTTCAGTCCAAAATCTGCAACTTAACACACTAGAAAACCCCAAATTAAAATATGAATGGATTACAAGGTTGATTTTGGGATTAGTGTAGAACATTGCCCTATGTTGAATGGATTCTTAGTACTATTTGGTATTCTTAGTACTATTTGGTATGCAGTGGGTTGAAGATCAAGATCTTAAATATCAAAGCCACTAAAGCGTTGGTCCCTTTAACAGCAGCAGCAGCAGCAGCGACGACACTCCTCTGCTTAACAACCTTCTCCATTCTAGATATAACATCATAAAGGCACTTTGTTATAACCAGCAAAATAATAGCTTCACCATCCCCCACTACTTGCTTGAACTTGCCTGTTGAACAAAACACAACTAACTAAGATGCTGCAAAATAATGGTACTTAATTGGTCACAACGAGGAGAGTGTATGGAAAATGTCTGCAACATCAATGCTGAAAATTCAAAACCAATTATGTCCATTTTTACAGTGGGTTATCACAACATGGGCATGTCATGCTCATTTCAACCAGCAACAAGCCTACACTTATGAACTCCCAAAATACCCAACAACTTCCACTCCAGATATCGCATGTGTGTGGTGTTATGACAATCATCCTTTTGGTTCAGTATTTTCATGGTTTAAATGGAAAGATCAAGGATTTCTTATCCTTTATCAGTAAAAGAGAGATGAAGTCGTCACCTAATATTTTGATCAATATGAACTCTAATTAGTCTCAGAGTCTAGATAATGGTTGATTGTGTATAGGAAAGATGTACCACCTAAGGTAAATTGTATTGTTTATTTGTTTGAGTCATGTTTCTATTTGTTGGTCTATCTAAGGTTTAAGAAAAGTTCTCCCCATTAAGGAAATCCTTATCTTATCAAGCTAAAACCTAACTATTTTAAAGCTTAAAAAATTAAAGGTGTATTCTTGTCAATTCATTTAGTTTAATACCAAGAATATGCATTACTTTGTAAAATTCATACCCTAAATATTAATAAAAACAAATTGATTTTTATGGTGTTTTTGAAATTTTGGTCGAATCCTAATGGATATTCATAAACTTGTTGTGATACCCATTAATATATATATTTTTTGTATTTTCTCAAGTATGATAGAAAAGCAAATTTTTTTTATGAAATATGCATGAAAATTCTAGAATTTGATCGTATGCACACAAATGAAAACATATATTTTTTATTTTTTAAATAAGCAATTTTTATATATTTTTTTAAAATTTTGAAGGAAAATAAAGGCAAGTATATTTAATACCAGGTCAGTACCTTACAGTGTAAGTTTACAACCCAAATATTAAATAAAATGGTTGGAAAACACACGAGGGATCCAAAAATGACTTTAAAATGGTGTCTAAAGTTTTTTAAAGTTTTTGGAAATTATTTGAGGTCTGTTTGGAAAAAGTATAAAAAAATAAGAAAATAAATATTGCTGGAAAATTAGGATTGAATGTTTGCCAAACACACTCTTAACTGAAAATCAGAAGCTTTAAAATTGTTTTAAGGCCATGTGGGGAAAGCACGCTTTAAGAATAAAATATGATGTTTTTTCCTTTGAGAGTTTTAAATCAACCAAACGTTGCCTTAGTATAAATGGACTCAGCCTAGCCATGTGGACTGAGCTTCCTCACCCAAAGGCCTAAATCCACAAACATGACCCAAAACCAAAAAAAAAAAAAATAAAGATTAAAAGAGAAGAAAACATTTGAATTTACTTAAGAACATGAAGAACACTCAGATTAACCCAGAAACGTGATTTCAAAAACAGATCTGATCATATCAAATTGAAAGCATAGACATGTTTAAAAACAACATCCAAGCAAGATTTTGTGGCTAGATCATCACAAAAATTAAACAAAAGTCACGATTATTTGATTTTATGTAAAATGTAAAACGAATGAATCGAATATTAAAAAATCATTAAATCAGTGTTTTTCAGCCATAAATGTAATAACCCGGCTTTTTCAAAACCGAAACAACGATTTCAAAGCCAAAACAACGATAATTTTTTTTTCAATATCATTCCGGAAATTGTTGGAGTAGTTCAACATACACAATCCATATGCAATAACATCATTCAACATTTCATAAAGAGTACTTCTCACACATACACATAACATAACATTTATATAAATACAAGTTTACATTATAATATATATACATAGTCATAAGTTTGCATTCTTAACTAATAATAGTCATTACAAGTTTAAACAAAAGTATCGAGTAACAATTATACATTAATACATTTTGTTCTTATAAAATACATCATGATTTAAAATGCGATTACATGATTCTTTGCAAAAGTAGGGTCCCGTGAAATGGGGTTCCTAGGCACCTCGTTGGTGTGACATCCTTGCTGTAGTACAAATATTTACAAGAATTATAAATAATTAATAATAAGAAAATAAATAGTTTAAGGAAACATTATTGTTATTTTATGTTTAAAACATAATAATCATAGTTCTTTCATATACTTGGTACATACAAAATATAGTACACATTAATGCATCAATTCTTGAAACCAACTCATAACTTCCCAATCAGGCTATCCTCTTAAAACGCTATTAGCCGAAGCTAATCATTAATCACAACCTGGCCATCTGCTTTGGATGCCATTAGCCAGAGCTAATCATCTATTCATCTCGGTCATCCACTCAGGATGTCATTAGCCGAAGCTAATCATTTATTCATCCCGGTCATCCGCTTAGGATGCCATTAGCTGAAGCTAATCATCAATCACAGAACAAACACTCCTTTGACGGCTTGGTATTCATACTAACACGATATTATGACATTCATAATAAAACATTTCATAGATTAGCATCATGTAAGAGGAAGGTGAAAACCACCTACACTCCTCCTCTAGGTTTTCCTCCAAAGTTGGTAGGTCTATACCTCTTAATTTTTCCTAGTATGGATCGATCAAAGATAAAATTCATTGGGTTTTACATTCTTCTCCTCTTAATATAAATTTCATCCTTGAAATTTAAGGAGGTTTCACGTTCCATACCAGGTAGTTCAAATAATTCGGGGTACTTCTTCTTCATTTTGGACTCCCTCTCCCAAGTCTCTTCCTCTATTTGGGCGCTTCTCCATAAGATTCTGATGATGACAATCCTCTTATTTCATAGTTCCTTCACTCCTTGATCCAGAATTTTTGTAGGTCTTACTTCGAGTGTTAAGTCTTCCTTTACTTCTATCGGGGCTTGGGGTACTATTCGAGCAGGATCCACATCGGCCTTTTGTAATAAGGAGACATGAAACACATCACGGACCTTGGCTAATTATAGGGGCAAGTCTACTCAATAGGTTATTGGCCCAATTCATTACAAGACTTTGAAAGGTCCAATAAAGCAGGAGCTAACTTCCCTTTCAATTCAAATAGCAACATGTTCTTCCACGGGGCTACCTTCAGGAATACCTAGTCCCACACACCAAACTCGAGAGGTTTCCTCCTCACGTCCGCATACTTCTTATGTCTGTCTTACACGACTTTTATTCTATCTTTGATGGTTCTCACTTTTTCTGTGGTGATCTGAACCAATTTCACGCCATACAACTTCTTGTCCCCAATTCCTTCCCAACATAAGGGATTCCTGCACCTTCTACCATACAAGGCTTCGTACGGGGCCATCCCTAATGTGGTTTGGTGACTGTTATTGTATATGAACTCCACCAATGTTATGTGCTATTCCCAGTTTCCTTCAAACTCTAGGACACACGCCCTTAATAGGTCTTCCAAGACTTCAATGACTCTTTTTTATTGGCCATTGATTTGAGGATGAAACGCAGTGCTCATATCCAATCTTGTCCCCAAAGTGTGTTGTATGCTTGGCTAAGAGGCCGTTTGTTTACGCAGTTGCGGCAGCTTTTTAAGCAAACCGCGTAAACAATTCGTTTGGTAACATTAAAACACAAATTACTGTGCATGTGGGGCCCGTTGAAACCGCTTGTTAGTGAGAAGCAGCTCTCAGCTGCTTCTCACGCAGCTGCGTCTACATGCCAGGTGATAATTCACCTGGGCACTGTTTCTTGAAGTGAACTGTTCACTGGACCGCGTCCGACCCGGTAATTTTTTTTTTTAAAATTGTGTTTTACTCGAAAAACTAGTGTTTAATATTATTCAATAACACTACATAAATTAGAACGTAGCATTTGCGGAATTTGATCGCAATTCCAATTTTGTTTTTGATGATATTTTACCTAATTTTATTGCACGCTCAAAATGCCATGGAAACTATAGTTCTTATCGGATGAATTTCATACGTGATGAAATTGTAGATAAGTTAATAAAATAATAAAAAATATTTGATATAAAGTATTATTTATTTAATGATGTAATAGTGGTAGTTAAATCTACAATATTTAAATTAAAAACCATCAATATTAATATATATCTTTTTTAGTTATTTTATAACCTCAATTTGAAAAGTATTTTTAACCAAACACATTAAACTACTTTTTATTCAACCTCAATTTCAACCACAATTTTAACCAAATATATATAAATACCAAACCAACATCAACTAAAAGTACTTTTTATAAAACAACTTTTTTTAAACCACAACCACAAAAGCTACCACAATACCAAACACACTCGAGAGGTGAACCTAAGATCCCGATCCGAGACAATGGATATCGGAATCCCATGGAGTCGTACCACCTCGTTTATGTAAATCTTGGCAAGCTTGTCTATCGAATTAATCATCTTTATGGGCAAGAATAACCCGAATTTCGTCAAGCAGTCTATGAAAACCCATATTGCATCATTCCTTTTCCTTCATTTAGGAAATCCCGACACAAAATCCATGATGATCATCTCTCACTTCTATTCTGGGATTTGTAGTGGTTGTAATGATCATGCTGGTCTTTGGTGTTCAACTTTGACTTGTTGACATACTCTGCACTTTGACACATACTCGGCTATTTCTGTTAGGCCACCAATAAAGATGTTTCAGGTTTTGATACATTTTAGTTCTGCCAGGATGTATGGAGAATTTAGACTCGTATGCTTCTCGTAGGACCATTTGTTTAACCATCTCGTCATCAGGCATGTACAACCATTGACCCATTATCTATTACTCAAAACTGAGTTTCTATCCTAGCCTCCATTTTCTTCCTAATCTTGGACCTTTCAATGTCACTACTTTGGGCTCGTAATATTCATTCCCGATACGTTGGTCGTACTATCAGTTGAGCTAAAAGTCCACCTCCTAAACTAATACCTAATTCTGCACCCATCTCTTTCAACTCCGTCAACTATCGTTCCTTCCACAGTGTTGGCTTACTTAGAGTGTCTTTATTCTTGCGACCGAGAGCATATATCATTATGTTTTCCTTCCTAGGGTTGTATTCTATGATGCAGTCATAATCTTTAATAAGTTATATCCACCTTCTTTGTCACATATCCAACTCCTTTTGTGACATAAAATACTTCAAACTTTTATGATCAGTAAAGATTTGGGTTCGAGACCCATACAAATAGTGTCTCCATATCCTCAAGGTGAATACCACAACGGCTAATTCTAGGTCGTGCACCAGATAATTCACCTTATGGGTCTTTAACTATCTCGATGCATAGGCGATCACCTTCTCATGTTGCATTAAGACATACCTAATCCATTCCCCAAGGCATCACTATAAACTATAAAACCTTCAATCCCTGAGGGAAGTGTTAACACTAGAGCGGGGGTGAGCCTCCTCTTTAACTCTTGGAAGCTTTCCTCACATTCTTTCGACCACACCCACTTCTTATCTTTCCTATTTAACTGTGTCAAAAGGGTTGCAATAAGGGAGAACCCTTCAATAAATCTCCGCTAGTATCCTGCAAGTCCTAGGAAACTATGTATTTTGGTCACCGAAGTCAGTCTTTCCCATTTCAAGACGGCTTCGACCTTTTAGGGGTCTATGAAAACGTCTCCGGCTAAAATGACATGTCCTTGGAACGTCACCCTTTCCAGCTGAAATTCACATTTACTTAGCTTTGCATATAGCTGGTGATTTCTCAAGGTCTGCGAGGCCTGCCTCAAATGTCCTTCATGTTCTTCAAAGGAGTTCGAGTAAACTAATATATCATCAATGAATACCACTACAAATTTATTAAGGTATGGTTGGAAGACCCGATTCATTAAGTCCATGAAGAGGGTTGGGGCATTTGTTAACCCGAACGGTAGCACCAAAAACTCAAAATGCCCGTAACGGGTCCTGAATATGATCTTTGGTACATCTACCTCTTTAATCTTCATCTGATAATACCCTGACCTCAAATCTATTTTTGAAAATGCTCTCGCTCCCTTTAGTTAATCAAATAAATCATCTATTTGCGGTAACGAGTACTTGTTTTTCATTGTTATTTTGTTCAACTGACGGTAGTCAATACAAAGTTTATGGGTTCCATCTTTCTTTCTTACGAATAAAATCGATGCTCCCCAAGGTGAATTATTAAGCCGTATAAACCCCTTGTCTAACATCTCTTGTAGTTGGGTCTTTAGCTCATTCAATTCTGTTGGAGCCATCCGGTGCGGTTGTTGAGCTATGGGTGAGACTCTTGGGAAAGTGTCTATAGACACTTCTACCTTTCGCTTCGAGGGTAGTCCTAATAGCTCCTCAGGAAACATGTCTGGTAATTCCTTTACCACATGAATATATTTTAGTCGCAGACCTTTGTCATTTGAGTTTAAGATGTATGCGAGGTATCCCATACATCCTTTCCTCAAATGTTTTTGAGCTGTTACAACTAATAGTAAGGTGGTTGGTTTGAGAATCCTCTCTCCTTCAAAAACCATCCTCCTACCCTCAGGTATTTGGAATGTAACAATTTTAACATAACAATCTATCAGGGCCTTGTATTTACTTAGCCAATTCATACCTATAATTGTGTCAAAATCATGCAATTCCAAGGGAATCAAATCTACTTTTGTTTCATACCCAGCTAGACTAACCCCCACTCCTACATACATATTATTTTTTTTCAACCATGTTCCCTATCAGAGTTCCAATTACGAACCCTTTTTCTACTACTTCCACTCTCTTCCCTAATTTGGTGACAATTCTTCTAGTAATAAATAAATGGATGGCACCCGGATCAAACAACACATGCACATTAAGGTTATTCATTAGTAGTGTACCTTCCACCACATCCGATGCAACCCTAACCTTTTCCTATGTCAAGTGGAAGACCCTCCCTAGAGTTCGGTCATTTTGTGCCCTCGGCTTCCCTCGACTGGAGTTTGCCCCTGATTGAGAAGATCTCACCGGCCTATTCACGATGACTGATTATTGATGGCTCTGACTGTATTGCTCAAACACTCTGCTTTTTCCTTTCTTAAAAAGTGGTGGTTTACTACTAAGATAATCCCTATCTCTCTTTTTGCCTATACCCTGATGCCCCTGTTGACCTTCTCCAATACAAGCCTCCAAAACCTATGCAGCCTTAATCAACTCCCTTATGGTTTTAAACCGTAAGGCGATCAACTTTTGCCATAAGCCATCTCTCAGTTTCTCAATCATATGTTCTTCTATCGGAACATAGTGTGGGGCAAACAATGAGAGATCATGTAACCTCCTTTCGTACTCTAATACCGACATATCACCATATCTTAATGCCAAGTTGAAGTCACTCCAAGTCAGTGTCTTGGTTGCACGACTCAGCTAAACTGTTTCTCACCATGTCATGGCCCGGTCAGACAATAACTAAGTAGCACATTTCACTCGTAAGCCCTTGAGTATGTTAATATGGATCATAGTTTTCTCCACTTTCCTAATCCACCTCCTGGCTATCTTTGCATCTTGTTCCTCTATCTATGGTTCGCAACCCATTTCCCTCATACTTTTGATGGAATTAGTGCTTGTTGAATGGACTGGTGGAAAATTAATTATTTATTAGTGAAAGTAATGCTGGGTTAATTGGGTGATAAGAATAATTATATTTTTGTTGATATTCAAAAAAACAAAATCATAGACTATTCTAAAATTTAATTGATATATATATAATACTAGATGAGCAAGTTAATTTAATGATCTTTTGACTAAATTTTCAAAAAGAAAGGAAGAAAAAAGGAAAGTAGAAAGAATTTTATTAATATATTTTTTCATCTATCTAATAAAATTATTGTATTAAATCAATTTTCAAGTACATCCCCCTATCGGACTGAACAGTAGATTAGTTTTCTTATATTTTGTTCGGTATCATTTTATAATGAATGAATTTATCATTCTGTTATGTAATATAAATTCTAGAATTTAATGTGTCAACAGTTTATCAAAAGCCCTTTTGTGTAGTATAATTTTAATTATGAATTTAGTCTTTAATTATGTACTTATTTTTATTATAATTTCGTTAATGGTCCTTATTTGTAAATCTTTGAATTGTGTAATGTACTTCAGTTATAATTTTTAGAATTGTTCATTGGATTACATCTATATAAATGTGTGATATTGAATTGTTTAAACATGTGTGAATTTGATTATTGAGAAATTGTGATGTAATGAGAGGAGGAAGTTCTGGATGATAGGATGAGTAAGAAATTTGACAATTGGGGATTGTGGAAGAAAAGTTGATAACTTGGTACCTAAAAATACAAAGGAAACTTTGCTGGCTTTTTTATTGATTACAAAAAAAAAAATTACCCTAATCTTAATTGAATTATCATGTCATTGCTCTTTGTTTTGAACACAAATGTTGGGGTTGTTACACAAACAAGTGTCTCATTCCTATGCTTAGTGATATATAACAATATTAAAGTTGTTTCATTTAAATTCTTTAAGCTCTGTAAATGTATGAAAAGCATCATAAGGTTAAGAAAAGGGAAAAAACAAATAATGTTTGACTTGATTAATCATCCACTGTATGGAGGCTAATGATATCAGCTAGCCTGATGTCGACATTTCCTTAAAGAAGTAATGTGAAAAAGATTTGATTAGTCATTTCGGGTTATGGATGATAATGATATCAATGGGATTTCATTGTCATCAGCATTTAACCCAAAGGATGGAAAGACAATTTTAAAAAATAGAATTTGATTAGGCTTTTCGGATCATGGGGCTAATGATATCAATAAGATCACATTGATATCGGCATTAACATGAACTTGATTAGCCATTCTAGGTCATGAAGCCTAATGACATTGGTGGGGTTACACTACTATTGGCATAGTAAAAAACTTGATTAGCTATCTAAATATTGGAATTTAATGATACCAAGATAATTGGTATTGACATACTCTTGATTAGTCGTCTTTATGCTGATGACTAATGATATCAATTTAGAATCGATATCGATATTGAGTGGTTGACCTAGGTTATAGGTGGTGAAAGATATCAGGGTGTCTAATATACTCATGTGTGAGGATTTAATGAAAAGAAAAAAAAATTATTGAATCGGTTTAATGAGAAGCAATAAATTTCACCTTTCGTTCTTATGATTGAAATGTATAATCTTGATATGTGAATTTTATTACATATGTTTGCTTACAGGATCATCTTACTCGAGACAAGAGTAGTTCCTTAGTTAAAGTTGCTCTCTTTCTTTTATAAATTAGGTAGAACTTTATTTAAATTGAAAAATAAATGTAAATATTATGTAATTTTGTCTATTGAAATTTTTGGGATGTTTATGTAAACATATATGTGTGCATGTTTGTTTTGTATTACTCTATATCTTGGTTAGAAATATGTTAGTTAAATTTCACTATGGATTCTTTTATATTTTCAATAGACAAAATATTTAGTTGATGTTTAATTGAGTATGGTTAACATTAATAATTAGAAATTATTTTGTTGCATGATTATTCTTGTTTGACTTCTAAAATTTTGAAAACGATATATATATATATATAGAATTTCAATGGAGTTTTCCTTGTATTTAAGACATCTCATGTTATCTTGTTACACTTTTAAAAATATTTTCAAGTAAGACATAGTTTCTAAATATATTTTCAATCATCCCAAATCACAACCACATCTACCATCACATTATGTCTTACTTGGAAATATTTTTAGAAGTGTAACAGGATAACATGAGAGGTCTTAAATACAAGGAAAACATGATCCTTTTATATGATGGCATGTTAAACTGGATTTCCCAATTTAAGGTTTGTTATAGTTGATATCAGAGCAATGATTATTTGTTCAGGGACTTAAAATGTTAATATAAATTTAACTTATGTTTTTGGATGGTCTGGATTAGACAGGGGGTCAAGACTAACCCATCCCTAGTTCAGGGAAAAGAATGAGATTTTCAATGTAAAACAGCATAGAAAGAGGACCAATTAGTAGATACCGCTTCACGAGGTAAGTAAACAAGACAACGAGATGATTTTGCATCATTATATGCACAAATGCCACAACTTGAGGCATCAAATATATAGGGGCTAATAGATAGACCCTCACTAGTGATATCGGTTACTGCACCTACACCTTACTCAAATCCAGCTTTTATAGAGTAGTTATTAGAATAGTAGCTTCTAGTGCAACACCGAGGGTTAAAAAGGTTATAACTCTGGTACAATGGGTGAAAGACACGAGGGAACTAGGATGTGTTCCTTGCCTAGGTGAGGAAAATGCTGAGGTGGCGGGATATTGGGTGAGGAAAGTAGAAAGGGTAATTAATCAGATGTCGGTACTAGAGAAGCTGCAGGTTGACTATGTAAACTCCTGGCTAAAATTTTTCTTAAATACTAAAATTGAGATAAATGAGGATTATAATATGCCCAAAAGTATATGAATAAAAGATGAAGAGATTAAAGGAGCATTGGTATAAATTTACGTAATGATTTCGGGATATATAAATTATAGTGTGATAAAATGAGATATAATAAAATGGAAAAAGAATTGAGAAGACAAAAGATAAAAGGTTTTTGGTCGAATTTATGCATTGG
>Ga0307509_10009368_pt1 | contig 12267 bp, 16 predicted proteins | sample 10_EM_MG_FD_202245 | JGI IMG/M metagenome (GOLD analysis project Ga0307509, IMG submission 202245) | Populus trichocarpa ectomycorrhiza microbial communities from riparian zone in the Pacific Northwest, United States - 10_EM | ecosystem: Host-associated > Plants > Roots > Unclassified | place...
GTGCTCTCCGCTCGCACCGGGGGGCCCGAACGGCCCCGGTGAACGCACATGAAACTGCGCGGGCCCTTAACAGGTCAACGGTGTTGTCATAAGGTGCGGACACCCGGAACCGAGCAGCGAGGAGGTGTCGGATGAGCGAGCGTGTCGTCCCGGCCGCCGACCGGCGGCGCAGACGCCCCACCAAGCAGGGCGTCGTCCTTTCCGAGGAACTGATCGTCGAGACCGCGCTGAGGCTGATCGAGGAGCACGGCGCCGAGGCCCTCTCCGTACGCCGTCTCGGCCGCGCCCTCGGTGCCGACCCCAGCTCCCTGTACCGCTACTTCCGGCACACCGACGACCTGATGCTGGCCGTCGCCGACGAGCTGATCGGCCGCACCCTGCGCACCTGGCGGCCCACCGGCGACTGGCTGGCCGACCTGCGCGACCTGGGCCTGCGCATGCACGCGGGCGCGCTCGCGCACCCGAGGGCGGCGATGCTCAGCTCCTACCGGGTGACCGGGCGGGTGTACGAGATCCAGGCCGTGGAGACCATCCTCGGGGTGTTGCGCGGGGCCGGTTTCCCCGACGTCGACGCGGTGCGGATCTACCACGCCTACGTAGACCAGGCCCTCGCCTTCGGCGCCCTCGACTCCGCGAACACGGCGCTGCCGCAGTCCGCCCGCGACGCGGAGGCCGCCGTATGGCAGGCGCTGTACGCCCGGTTGCCCGCCGACACGCACCCGCACATCGCGGCCACGGCCCGCCATCTCGTGGCCACCATGCGGCACAGCTCCTACCCGGCCGCGCAGGACCTGCTGCTGAGCGCGGCTGCGGCGCGGCTCGCCGAGATCCGCGCCGGGGAGCGGGCGCTGCCTACGAGGAGCGCGGGGCGAAGTCCGTCGTCGTGAACGCGGCCCGGTCCCCGGACGTCGTACCGTCCGTGATCCACCAGCGCGTGGCGCGCTCGCCGTAGAAGCCGAACCTGGGGTCGGCGCCCCAGTTCAGGATCAGTTCGTCCGTGCCGTCCCCGTCGAAGTCGGCGGCCCCCACGGGCCGGGCGTGCCGCCACTTCGCGGGGATCCGCCTGCCGTCCGCCGTCGCGGGCCCGTTGCGCAGAACCGTGGCCCGCCGGGTGCCGTCGATGAGTGTGGCGCCCGTGTAGGTGGCGACGAGGATGCCGTCCCGGCCGTCGCCGTCCGGGTCGGCGGCCATGTAGCCACCCGGCCCGTAGTCGGTGCGCGCGGACCGGGGGGCCTCGGGCAGGCGGTACGTCACCGGTGCGCCGCCGTCGCCGGGATACACGGCGAGCGAGCCGTCCACCTCGGCCGGCTCGGTCTCGTAGCCGGGCTCGTCGTTACGGCCGCCGTTGTCGCCCACGGCTACATCGCGCCGCCCGTCGCCGTCGAAGTCACCGAACGCGTGGGCGTTCCCCCTCCTCAACTGCCGTGTCGAACCGGACAGTCGAGAGCCCCGCCGGGCCGTGTAGAGCGTGTTGCCGGACTGCTCGCCGTCGTTCACCGCGTGCAGCAGCAGCGAGGTCGCGCGGGGAGTGCCGGACGGGTCGATGGCGTCGGCGACCAGTTCGCCGTCCGCCCAGGGGAGGTTCGTGTCGGTGCGGGCGGGCACGCCGGAGCGCGAGAACGGGCCGTAGAGCACCACCATCGACGAGCGGTTGTACGCGAGTCCGGCGAGGTCGTGGTGCCCGTCCCCGTCGAAGTCACCGCGCACCAGGGATCGTATGCCCAACTTGCTTGCGCTCTGCGGAAGTTGAACCGGTGTGGCGGAGGCCTTCGCGGTGGACCCGCCCCAGGTGACGTACGGGACGGTGTGCGGGGCGCTGATGTTGCCGTCCGACACCATCGAGCCCTGGACGGTGGTGACGAACTCGGGGAAGCCGTCGCCGTCCAGATCGGCGGTCGTGACATCCGCGGCGGACACCGAATTCTTCGGCGACAACAGCTGCTTGCCCGGGGCGGGCAGACCCAGGTCGCCGCGCCCGAGGACCGAACGCGTCGACGGGGCGAGCCCCTTGGCCGACCCGTAGACCACACCGACCCGTTCGTCGGGGGCATCCTCCCCGCCACCGCCGACCGTGACCGGCACCACGAGGTCGCGATGTCCGTCGCCGTTGATGTCGTCGGGATCCTCGGAACCCTTGCCCAGTACGGGAGTTCGGCTCGCGGCGGCCGTGCTCGGACCGTCGGAGGAGGCCGACGGTTCACGGGCGGCGGTGCCGTCACCGCTTCCGCAGCCGCTCAGCGGAGCGAGCGCGGTGCAGACGGCGAGGGTCACTACGGCGATACGCGGCTTCATCCGCCCCACTCTCGCATCCCCTGTCACACCCGAACCAGGGGAGCCGTGCGGTCGTTGCGCGTTCGTTGATCGCGGCGGCCCGTCGGTGTCATCGGCATCAACCGGCCGATCGGGGATACCCGTTGGGTGCGTGGCAACCGGACTCGACGCTTGCGCGCCTGAATTCTCGGAGGAACCATGGCACTCGTGACCGCAAGCTTCGTGGTACTCGACGCGGGCGAGCCGGAGAAACTCGCCGTGTTCTACACGGAGTTGCTCGACGGAGAACAGACGGACATCTCGCTCGACCAGGTGGAGATCAGGGGCGCCGACGGCACCCGGCTGGCGTTCCGCCGCGACGCCGGCGCCATCCCGCCGAGCTGGCCCCGCGCCGAGAACAACCAGCAGGTCCACCTGGACTTCCTGGTGGAGGACCTGGACGAGGCGGAGCGCAGGATCATCGGCCTCGGCGGACGCGCGCTGGAGACCAAGGACATGCCGGGCCCGTACCAGGAGCGCGTGTACGCGGACCCGGCCGGCCACTCCTTCACCATCCGCCCGGTACCGCCCACGACGTCCGAGTAGGGTCGAGGCCCCTCAACACCCTTACTCCCGGCCGCTCTTGTCCTTGGCCGGCCAGACACCGGTCGAACGCTCGATGGCCTTCGCACCGGTACGGTCCGCCGCGCTGCGTGCCACCGCGAACAGGGCGCCCTGGAGCGCGGCGGCGAACAGGATCTCGCCCCAGCCGCGGTTGCGGTCCAGCGGGTCGGGGGCGTCCTCCTCGTGCCGTATCGCCTTCCATGTGGCGCGGAAGGCGCGGCCCGCGAGGGCGCCGCTCACTATGCCCAGGACCAGGCCGACGGGCTGGTAGACGAGGGGGAGTTTCAGCTTCTTGCTCTTGGCCACGCGGGTCTCCTTCTGCGAACGTGCCGGTCGGCACCCTGACGGTGTCATTGAAACCGGGGCTTCGGAAGAGGGACCAGCAGACAGCGGAAAGCCCCGCCGCGACGGGGGAGCGCGGCGGGGCCTGAACGTCGGGTGCCCGGCGGGCACCGGTTCATGCGCCTCGGAACAAGTAATTTCCCGGCGGACGCGGAACCGCTGTCGGCGTCAGCTTCCGTCGGCCGGTTCGAGGACGAAGACCGGGATCTGCCGGTCCGTCTTCGTCTGGTACTCGGCGTACGGCGGATACGCGGCGACCGCCCGCTCCCACCACTCGGCCTTCTCCTCGCCGGTGACCTCGCGGGCCGTCAGGTCCCACTTCTGCGGGCCGTCCTGGAGCTCCACCCGGGGGTCGGCCTGGACGTTGAAGTACCAGACGGGGTGCTTGGGCGCGCCGCCCTGCGAGGCGACCACGGCATAGCGTCCGTCGTGCTCGACCCGCATCAGCGGGGTCTTCCGGATCTTCCCGCTCTTGGCGCCCACGGTCGTCAGCAGGATGACGGGCAGACCCGTGTCCATCAAGGTCGTCCCCTTGGTACCGCCCGAGCTCTCGTACAGCTCGACCTGGTCGCGCACCCACTGCGACGGGCTGGGTTCGTACTCGCCCTCAAGAGGCATGGCATTCGTCCCATCTCGCGTTCTACGGCTTTCTCGCACCGGGATTCAACACCAGCGGGCGCGCGATTCATCCACACCGCGACTCTCTTCGGCCACGGCCCCTCTACCGGGTGATGACGTCGGAGGGGTCGCAGGCATGCGGTTGCCCTTTCTCGTCCGGTGGTCGTGCGAGCCCGAGCGCATCGCGGAGCGCTACGCCGAGCACGCCGATTCGGCGAGATCCGGCTGACCGTCAGGTCCACCGGACGGCCGTATCGCGCCAGGTTCGGCTTGCATCTCACCGTCCGGGAGGGGCTGATCGTCTGTCACCGCATGTACAAGGACGGGGCCACGTGAACCGGACCGTCAGGTTCAGCCAGATTGTAGGGACCACCGATCTGGCCGAACTTGAGGTGGCCCCATAGGTGCCTCGGGCATCTAATGAAGATCGGCACGACGCACTCTTCGTCTGCGAGGTCTTCCATGACGGATCTGACGGATCTGACAGCTCCGACCGACCTGACCGAACCCGTCGCCTTCCCCCAGAGCCGCACCTGCCCCTACCGCCCGCCCACCGGCTACGACCCCCTGCGCGCCGACCGTCCGCTGACCCGCGTCACCCTCTACGACGGCAGCCCGGCCTGGCTGGTCACGGGCCACGCCACCGCCCGCGCGCTCCTCGCCGACCAGCGCCTGTCCTCCGACCGAACCCGCCCCGGCTTCCCCGCCACCAGCCCGCGCTTCGTGGCGTTCCGGAACCGTACGGCCGCACTCGTCGGCGTCGACGACCCGAAGCACCGCACCCAGCGCCGCATGATGATCCCCGGGTTCACCGTCAAACGCGCCACGGCGATGCGGCCCGACATCCAGCGCATCGTCGACGGACGGCTCGACGCGATGATCGCCGGGGGCGGGCCCGCCGACCTGGTGCCCGCGTTCGCGCTGCCCGTGCCCTCGATGGTGGTCTGCGCGCTGCTCGGCGTCCCGTACGCCGACCACGAGTTCTTCGAAGCGCAGTCCCGGCGCCTGCTGCGCGGCCCCACGGCCGAGGAGAGCCAGGACGCCCGCGCTCAACTCGACCACTATCTGGGCGAGTTGATCGACCGCAAGCAGCGGGAACCGGGCGAGGGACTGCTGGACGATCTCGTCCGGGAACAGTTGAACGAAGGGGCCCTGGACCGGGACGAGTTGAGCGCCCTCGGCCTCATCCTCCTCGTCGCGGGGCACGAGACGACCGCCAACATGATCTCCCTCGGCACGTTCACACTGCTGCGCCATCCCGAGCGGCTGGCCGAACTGCGGGCCGATCCAAGGCTGTTGCCGGACGTGGTCGAGGAGTTGATGCGGTCGCTGTCGATCGTGGACGGGCTGATGCGGCTGGCAGTCGAGGACATCGAAGTGGACGGCGTCACGATCCGGGCCGGCGAGGGAGTGCTCTTCTCCACCGCGGTCGTCAACCGCGACGAGGCCGTCTACACCGAGCCGGACGCCCTCGACTGGCACCGGCCCGCCCGCCACCACATCGCGTTCGGCTTCGGCATCCACCAGTGCCTGGGCCAGAACCTGGCCCGCGCCGAACTGGAGATCGCCCTGCGCAGCCTCTTCGACCGGCTGCCCACGCTGCGCCTGGCCGCACCGGCGGAGGAGATCCCCTTCAAACCGGGCGACACGATCCAGGGGATGCTGGAACTCCCCGTGACCTGGTAAGAGGCTGCGCTCCATGCACACCGAAATCCACATCGACAAGGACCTCTGCATCGGGGCGGGCCAGTGCGCCCTGGCCGCCCCGGGCGTGTTCACCCAGGACGACGACGGCTACAGCACGGTGCTGCCCGGAAAGGAGGACGGCGCCGGCGACCCCATGCTCCGCGAGGCGGCCCGCGCCTGCCCGGTCACGGCGATCACGGTGACCGACTGACGCGACTGAGGCGACTGAGGCGACTGAGGCGACTGACACGACTGACACGACGGGCCGATCGGGGTTTCTCGTACGAACCGGTCAGCCCGCCGTCCCCAATACCGCCACCTCGACACCCCGCAACCGCTCCCGATCCGCGATCACCTCGTAGACCGCGACCCGCTCGCCCTCGACGGTCACCCGCAGGGCGAGCAGCAGTCGTCCGCCCGGAGCGACCACGATGCCCACGTCCCCGTCGACGAGGGCGAGCGCGGCGAACCGGGTCCGGGCGCGCAGCAGCACCGTCCCCTCGGCGACCGCCTGCGCCCCGCGCAGCTCGGCCGGGACGCCGGGCGGCAGCGCGGCCGGTTCGGCGTGCCGGACCACGTCCGGGGCCAGGACGTCGAGCAGCGCGCCGAGGTCACCGCCCCGCGCGGCGGCGAGGAAGGCCTCGACGACCTCCCGGTGCCGGTCCAGTTCCGTGCCCGGCACCACCGGTGTGCCCCGCACCTTGTGCCGGGCCCGGCTGGCGAGCTTCTTCGCGGCGGGCAGCGAACGGTCCAGCACCGCCGCGATCCGGTCGAACGGCACCGCGAACAGATCGTGCAGCACGAACGCGACCCGCTCGGCCGGCCCCAGCGTCTCCAGCACCACCAGCAGCGCAAGCCCCACCGAGTCGGCGAGCACGGCCTCGTCCTCGGGCAGCTCGCCGGCGCCGGGCTCGGGCAGCCCGTCGCCGTAGGGGTCCTCCCGCCTGGACGCGCGGGTGCGCAGCAGGTCGAGGCAGATGCGGGAGACGACCGTCGTCAGCCAGGCGGCGAGGTTGTCGATGTCGTCGCCGCCCGCGCGGCTCAGCCGCAGCCAGGTCTCCTGGACCGCGTCGTCCGCCTCGGCGAGCGAGCCCAGCATGCGGTGGGCGACGGCCCGCAGCCGCCCGCGCTCCGCCTCGAACCGCTCGGCCAGTTCGTCGTGCCCGTGCATGGGTCACCTTTCCTCGTCGTGCTCCGTCACCTCTCCGACGCACCCGAACCGACCGAGGTGACCACACCATGCTGCTGCACATCGACTCCAGTGCCGATACCACCGCCGACTCCGTGACCAGGCAACTCACCGAGACCTTCGCGCGGACCCACGGCGCGGCGGACCACCGTCACCGCGATCTGTCCGTCGAACCGGTGCCGCCGATCGCCCCCGGCTACACCGCCCTCGGCCGCCGCGTGGAACGCGAGGGCTTCGTCCCGCCGGCCAAGGTGCCCGCGCTGATCGAGAGCGCCGCCGAGCAGCGCGAGTGGGACCTGACCCTGCCGTTGGTCACCGAACTCCTTGCCGCCGACACCCTGTTGCTCGGCGTTCCGATGTACAACTTCTCGGTCCCCGCGAGCCTGAAGGCGTGGATCGACCGCGTCACCTTCCCGGGCGCGCTCACCGATCCCGACACCGGCGAGAGCCTGCTGCGCGACACCCGCGTGGTCGTGGTCATGGCCCGCGGCGGCGGTTACGGCCCCGGCACCCCGCGCGAGCACTTCGACTTCCAAACGCCTTATCTGCGGGCCTACTTCGGCAACCTGGGCGTACCGCCGGAGCACCTCCACCTGGTCGCCGCCGAGCTGACCCGGGTCGACGTCATGCCCCACCTGGCAGGCCTGGAGGACCAGGCGGCAGCCTCCCTCGCCGAGGCCCGCGCCACGCTCACGACCCTCGCCGCCGCCTGACCTCAGCGGGCCCGCAGCAGCGTGCGGACCGCCTCGCGCGCCTCCGCCGCCGGTTCAGCGCTCCCGGTGATGCCCGCCGTGACCATGGCCCCCTCGGCCAGCAGGAACACCTGCCCGGTCAGTACGGCGGGCAGCCCGGCGTCCGCCACGAGAGCGGCCAGATATTCGCGGAACGCCCGCTTGTGAGACCGGACTTGGGCCACCACGCGCTCCGAGCCGGCGCCCAACTCGCCGTACGAGTTGATCCACGCGCAGCCACGGAAGTCGGCCTCGCCGAACCACTCCTCCAGCCAGTCGAAGACGGCCGGAATTCGCTCCCGTGGATCATCGTGCCGCTCGACGTGCTCGGCGAGGCGTGCGCGCCAGCGCAGGTCACGCCGTTCGAGGTACGCCTCCACCAACTGGTCCTTCGCCGGGAAGAGCTGGTACAGGCGCTTGAGGGAGAGCCCGGAGGCGGTGCGGACGGCGTCCATGCCCACGGCCTGTATGCCCCGGCCGTAGAACAGCTTCTCGGCGGCGTCCAGTGCCTGTTCCCGGGCGACTGCGCTGTCCATGAAACGACCCCTCCTTGACGTGAGAACGACCGTTCTCTACGTTAGCAGTCGTTCGGAGAACGCTCGTTCTCGCCTCTTGCCCCCGCTCTGGAGACCACCATGGCCGACCGTCCGCCCCTCCCGCCCTTCACCCGTGAGACCGCGGCGCAGAAGGTGCAGGCCGCCGAGGACGCCTGGAACACCCGTGACCCGCAGAGAGTCGCGCTCGCCTACTCGGAGGACTCGGTCTGGCGCAACCGCGACACCTTCGTCACCGGCCGCGCCGAGATCGTCGACCTCCTCACCGCCAAGTGGGCACGCGAGCACGAGTACGCGCTGCGCAAGGACCTCTGGGCCTACGACGGCAACCGCATCGCGGTCCGTTTCCAGTACGAGTGCCGGGACGCCGACGGGCAGTGGTGGCGGTCGTACGGCAACGAACTGTGGGAGTTCGACGAGCGCGGCCTGATGACCCGGCGCGAGGCCAGCATCAACGACACACGTATCGAGGAGAAGGAACGGCGTGTGTTCGGGACGCGCCCCGAAGCTGAACGCGGGCGGTCGTTCCCGCTTCAGTAGGCTCCCCGGGTGACCGAACAGGACTCGAAGGCCTTCCTCTACGTGATCGTCTGCGCCGCCGGTATCGCCGCGGGCGTCACCGAGCTGATCACCGCCGCACAGGAGCGGGACTGGGAGGTCGGGGTCATCGCGACGCCGGTCGCGATGGGCGGATTCTTCGACACGGTCGCCGTCGAGGCGCAGACCGGTCTCCCGATACGTTCGGCGTGGCGAACTCCCGGTGATCCGCGGCCCTTTCCGCCTCCGGACGCCGTGATCGTCGCGCCCGCCACCTTCAACACGATCAACAAATGGGCGGCCGGTACGGCGGACACCCTCGCCCTCGGCACCCTCTGCGAGGCGTACGGCCTCGGTGTCCCGACCGTCGTACTTCCTTGTGTGGCCGACACGTTGGCCGCCCACCCCGCCTACCGGGCGAGCCTGGCCCGGCTGCGCGAGATGGGCGTCCGCTTCGGGGAGCCGTGCTCCGGCGAGGCCCAAGAGGGCGGCGGGCGGCCGGAGTTCGGCTGGACGAAGGCGCTGGACCTGCTCTAGGCGCAGGTCACGGTCGGCCCCGCGAGCATGCCCCCGGTGTAGAGCGTCTGGCCCTGGGGCATCCAGTAGCCCAACTTCGAAACCACCGTGGAACAGCGGGACTTGAGGGTGACCCGGACCACCACGGTGTCCGGGTGCCCCGGCTGGAGATCGGTGAGCGCGCAGTCCAGGGCGTGCGGGAGCCGGTCCTGCGCGGGGTGGCGGCCGATCAGCGGGTTGACGCAACGGGCGTCGGTCGTGGTCAGTTCCGCCCCCGTGCCCTCCTCCGCGATGAGCCCGAACCGCGCGCTGCCGTCGCCCTCGTCACTGTGCCGCCGGACCGTGTACGTCAGCGTGGTCACGGAGTTCGGCGCCAGCGTGCTCCGGTCGACCTCGATGCCGTGCGTCGCCTTCGGCCTGGGCGCGGTCAGCGTGAGCGTCGCGCGGACCGTGCCCTGCACGTCCACTCCCTCGGGCATCGAGCGGACGTGCACGGCGGCCGTGAAGTCGTACGTCCCCGGGCCCGGATACTGCCCGGACCCGGGCAGCGTCCCGGACGCGACCGTCTCACCGGCGCGCCGCGCGGTCCAGGTGCCCGAGGTGCGGCACGCGAAGTGGACGGTGGCCCGGAGCTGCCGGCAGGTCGCGGGCGCCGAGACCGCCATGGTCGGGGTGCCGCTGCCCGCGCAGAGGCTGACCATGGCATGCGCTCCGTGCGGTCCGTGCAGGGTGCCCGCGGGCGCGCACAGCGTCGACGGCGGCTCGGGCGGGGGCGGCGCCGGGTCGGTGTCACCCCACGCGGGCGACACCAGGGCCAGCGGCAGCACGGCCGCCCCCAACAGGGTCCTCAGTCTGGTCCAACGTCTCGGCACCGCGTTCCTCCCGTACGGCCACGACCGGCCGGGTGCCGGTCGTCCGCACAGAGGATGCGCACCCGTGCGGGCCGCCCGACCGCTCCCACGCCGCGCGGCCGAGGGCGGTCACACCAACGCCGGACGTCGGTCGGTGCCCGACTTCGAGCACCCACGAAGTCGTACGCTCCAAAGCGGTACCGAACTCGAAGGCAGGAGCAGCAACGATGCAGTACGTGAAGCTCGGTTCGACCGGCCTGGACGTCTCGCGGATCTCTCTGGGCTGCATGACCTACGGACTTCCGGACCGCGGCACCCACGAGTGGACCCTCGACGAGGAGGCGTCGCGCCCGCTGATCCGGCAGGCGCTGGAGGCCGGGATCAACTTCCTCGACACCGCGAACGTCTACTCCGACGGCACCAGCGAGGAGATCACCGGCCGGGCACTGCGCGACTTCGCCCGCCGCGACGAGGTCGTGCTCGCCACCAAGGTGCACGGCCGGACGCACCCGGGACCCAACGGCGCCGGACTCTCCCGCAAGGCGATCATGGCGGAGATCGACCACAGCCTCGAACGCCTCGGCACCGACTACGTCGACCTCTACCAGATCCACCGCGCCGACCCGCACACCCCCGTCGAGGAGACCATGGAGGCGCTGCACGACCTGGTGAAGGCGGGCAAGGTCCGCTACATCGGGGCGAGTTCGATGTACGCGTGGCAGTTCGCCAAGCACCAGCACATCGCCGAGCGGCACGGCTGGACCAAGTTCGTGTCCATGCAGAACCACTACAACCTCCTCTACCGCGAGGAGGAGCGCGAGATGCTGCCGCTCTGCGCGGACCAGGGTGTCGGAGTGCTGCCCTGGAGCCCGCTGGCGCGGGGCCGCCTCACCCGGGACTGGGGCACCACCACCGAGCGCAGCAGCACCGACAACTTCGGCAACCGCCTCTACCAGGACGGCGACCGGACGATCGTCGAGGCGGTCACCCGGATCGCCGGCGACCGGGGTGTCCCGCGCGCCCAGGTCGCCCTCGCCTGGCTGCTGCACCAGGGCACGGTGGCCGCACCGATCATCGGCGCGGCCAAGCCGCAGCACATCGAGGACGCCGTCGCCGCCGTCGAACTGGAGCTGAGCGACAAGGAGATCGAGGAGCTGGAGCAGCCCTACGTTCCGCACGCGATCAGCGGCCATTCCTGACACCTTGTCAACAGACTTGTTTTCAGGCTGAGTTGATACGAGACGTCAGTGCGGGCCGTGCGGTGCGAACTCCGTGCCGCACGGCCCCGCGCCGGCGCTCTCCGCGAGCGGCACCCGTTCGCCGCTCATCGTGATCGTGCGGTAGAAACTCCCGATCCGGTCGGCCGAGCGGCCCACGTAGTGCCCGATGAACGAACGCCGGAAGCGGTCCGCGCTGCGATTGGGCTGCGAGCCGTGCACCAGGCTGCCGTTGAAGAACAGGACGTCCCCGGGCGCCATGTCGACCGGCACGGCCGAGAGTCCGGGCGGCGGGGGGACGTACTCGCGGGCGAAGGACACGCCGGGATCCGCCTCCTCCGGGCAGAACACGTCCATGCGATGGGTGCCGGGCACGACCTCCAGGCCGCCGTTGTCCCGGTCGATCTCGTCGCAGGCGATCCACGCGGCCACACAGGTGCCGGGCTCGGCCCGCAGATAGAAGTTGTCCTGGTGCAGCGCCTGGCCCCGGGCCCCCGGGGGCTTGAAGTAGAACATGCTCTGCGCGGCCAGCACCTCTTCGCCGAACAGGGTCTCCAGGACGTCCCGCAGCCGCGGGTCCAGCAGGAAACGAAGGGCGAGGTCGTCGATCTCGTGCGGGTGCATCACCCGCGGATATGCCAGCAGCGGGTCTTCGGAGGCGCGCGGCGCGAAGTGGCCGGGCACCGGACCCGCCGCGTGCAGCGCCGTGAACCGGTCGCGGAGCCGGTCGATTTCGTCGTGGCTGAACAATCCGCGCGCGACCGTGAACCCGTCCTCCTCGAACGCGCCGATGTCCGTGGCTGTCATGCGGGACCTCCTCGGTGTGGTGTCGCCACCACACTGTCAGGAGGCCGGGCGCCCGCCTATTGGTTGGTCGTGAACGCTCCCGTCGGTGCGGGGGTGGCAGGTGTCAACTCCCGTGGCGACACCGGCCGGTCGGGAAATGGGCCCGGCGGCTCGAACATGACCTGGGAAGACGGGAGGAGTGGCGGTGTGCGCGACCGGTGTGCCGGACGCACCCGGCTGCCCCCGGCCAATGGTTTTGGGATTTCCCGTGTGGATACGGTGGCAATCCCATAACGGACCCCATTGACGAATCGTCAAATGAAGGGTGCCGGAACGCAATGCACAAAACCACGGAAGACCTTGTTC